>Ga0111539_10006291_pt1 | contig 15325 bp, 7 predicted proteins | sample RhiMethybrSRZTD1_FD_79667 | JGI IMG/M metagenome (GOLD analysis project Ga0111539, IMG submission 79667) | Populus rhizosphere microbial communities from Tennessee, USA - Rhizosphere MetaG P. TD hybrid SRZTD1 (version 2) (version 2) | ecosystem: Host-associated > Plants > Roots > Rhizosphere >... | reverse complement strand
GCCCAGGCGCGCCTCGCGGCGGCGACCGCCGGACGCGAGGCAGCAAAGGCCGCTGCCGATGCCGCCGCGGTCACCGCGACGTACGCGACGCTGACGGCGCCGTTCGACGGCATCGTCACCGAACGAAGCGCCGAACCGGGCTCGATGGCCGCGCCCGGCGCGTCGCTGCTCACGCTCGAGGATCCGACGACGTACCGACTGGAAGTTCGCATCGACGACACACGCGCAGCACAACTGGCGCGACGCGGCGACGCCGGTATCCAGCTCGACGATCGTGACGAATCGACTACCGGGCGCATCGTCGAGATCGCGCGCGTCGATCCGATGTCGCACACATTTCTCGTGAAGCTCGATCTTCCGCCAGGATTGACCGTGCGGTCCGGGCAGTTCGGCCGCGCAACGTTCACTGGACAGCCGCGACGCGCGTTGACGATTCCGACCTCGGCGCTGGTACGACGGGGGCAGCTGACGTTCGTGTTCGTCTTGGGCTCAGACCAACGCGCGCACCTCCAGCCCATCTCGATCGGAGCGGTTGCCGGCGACCGCGTTGAAGTGCTCGCCGGCGTGCGTCAGAACGACCGCGTCGTCACGTCACCGGAGCCGTCACTTGCTGACGGAACTGCCGTTGCGAAGGAGCGCCCGTGACCACACGCACCGGCGCGGCCGGTCGGCTCGCAGCGGCCTTCATCCACTCGAAGCTGACACCGCTCGTCATCCTCGCGTCGCTGCTGCTCGGCGTCTACGCGGTCCTCGCCCTACCGCGCGAGGAAGAACCGCAGATCGTCGTGCCGATGATTGACGTGTTCGTGACGATGCCCGGGGCGTCGCCAGCTGAGGTTGAACAGCGCGTCACCCGTCCGCTCGAGAAGCTGCTCTGGGAGATTCCGGGCGTCGAGTACCTGTACTCGACGTCGAGCCCTGGCCGCGCAATGGTCGTCGTCCGCTTCCTGGTAGGGGAAGACGACGAGCGCGCGCTCGTCAGGCTCAATCAGAAGCTGGCCGCGCACGTCTCGCTGATCCCGGCAGGGGCTTCGCCCCCCGTGGTTCAGCCGCGTGCCATCGACGACGTGCCGGTAATGGCGTTGACATTGTGGGGGCCGCAGTACGACGACGAGCAACTGCGGCAGTTCGCGGCGCAGCTCCATGACACGCTGAAAGAACTGCCTGACATTTCAGAAATCACAATTATCGGCGGCCGTCCGCGGCGCGTGACGATTGATCTGGATCCGTCCGCGCTCGCCTCGCGACATCTCGATCCGCTGGCCGTCCGACAGGCGCTCGCACGGGTCAATGTGCGGACGACGGCATCGGGCATTGTCAGCGGAAACGCGACAGCGACACTCGAGGCTGGCGGGTGGCTCCGATCGATCGACGCGATTCGGCGCGTTATCGTCGGCGTCGGTCAGGGCGCGCCCGTGCAGCTGGGCGACGTCGCAAACGTCCACGACGGAGGTGGCGAGCCAGACGCTTATGTAATGCAGCACCCGAAGCGCGGCGAAGCCTATCCTGCGGTGACGCTGTCGATCGCGAAGCGAAAGGGGACGAACGCCATCGCGCTGACGCGCGCGGTCGAGCAAAGGCTGGCGATGGTCCGCGGGTACACGCTCCCGTCCGACCTGACGGTGTCGGTGACACGGAACTACGGCGAGACGGCGGAGCAAAAATCAAACGAGCTGCTCTGGCACATGTTCCTGGCGGTGGTGTCGGTCTCGGTGCTGATCTGGCTCACGCTCGGCCACCGCGAATCGGCGGTGGTGCTCACCGCGATTCCCGTCACGCTGGCCCTCACGCTGTTCGTGTTCTATCTCTACGGCTACACGTTGAACCGTATCACCCTGTTCGCGCTCATCTTCTCCATCGGAATTCTCGTCGACGACGCGATCGTCGTCGTGGAAAACATCGTGCGGCACATCCGGATGTCCGACGATGGGCGGAGCCTGGAAGCGGTCGCGGTCCGCGCGGTCGACGAAGTGGGCAATCCGACGATCCTGGCGACGCTGACAGTGATTGCGGCGATTCTGCCGATGGCCTTCGTCGGCGGCCTGATGGGGCCGTACATGCGGCCGATCCCGGTTGGTGCCTCCGCGGCGATGATCTTCTCGCTCGTTGTGGCATTCGTCGTCACGCCCTGGGCAGCGGTGCGGCTGCTCGCCCGCCCGCATGGGCATCACGACCAAGCAGAGGATCGGCTGACGCGTGCATATCGGCGCGTGATGCAGCCGCTGATCGGCAACCCGGCGTTGCGCCTGATCGCGCTCGCGACGGTGGCGCTCCTCCTCATCGCGGCAGTCGTGTTCGTGCCGCTCGGCTGGGTCACCGTCAAGATGCTGCCATTCGACAACAAGAGCGAGCTGCAGGTGATGGTGCGGATGCCGGAGGACTCGCCGCTCGAAACGACGGCCGGCGCCGCCTCGGCACTCGCCGATGCGGCGCTGCAGGACGAGGCGGTGACGAGCGTCCAGAGCTACACCGGCACCTCGTCGCCGTACACGTTCAACGGACTCGTGCGGCACTACTTCCTCAGGCGCCAGCCGAATCTGGCGGATCTGCAGGTGATGCTCCTGCCGAAAGACGAACGCCGCGAGCAGAGTCACGCGATCGCGAAACGACTGCGCAGCCGACTCGAAGCGACGGCCGCGCGGCTCGGCGCGACCATCCAGGTCGTCGAAGTGCCGCCGGGTCCGCCGGTGTTGCAGACGCTGGTCGCGGAGATCTACGGGCCCGACGCCGCCCGGCGTCTCGCTCTCGCGAAGCAGGTGCGATCGACGTTCGAACAAACGAACGGGGTGGTTGATGTCGACTGGTACGTCGACGCGGCACAGCCGAAGTGGACGTTGGCGGTGGACGAAGAGAAGGCCGCGGCTGCGGGGCTTTCCAGCGATGGGGTCGCGGCGGTCGTGCAGATGGCCACCGATGGCGCGCCCGCCGGACTCTTGCACGACCCGAACGCGCGCGAAGACGTGCCGATTGTACTGCGTTTGCCGCGTGCCAATCGAGGGTCGCTCGACGCGATTGAGGCGCTACGCCTCGGACCGAACGCGGTGTCGGTTGGCGAGCTCACGCGAGCGTCGCGGACGATTGAAGAGCAGAGCATCTATCACAAGAACCTGCAGCCCGTGACCTACGTGACCGGCGACGTGGCCGGCGCGGTCGAAAGCCCTGTCTACGCCATCTTGCAGATGAACCGGGCGCTCTCGTCGGTGCGGCTGGCGGAAGGGTATGGTCTCCAGATCTACAACACCCGCCTTCCCTTCGACAGTTCGAAGTACGCCATGAAATGGGACGGCGAGTGGCACATCACCTACGAGGTGTTTCGCGATCTCGGGATCGCGTTCGCTGCCGTCCTCGTGCTGATCTACATCCTCGTAGTGGGCTGGTTTCAATCGTTCGTGACGCCGCTGACGATCATGCTGGCGATCCCGTTTTCCCTTGTCGGCATCCTCCCGGCGCATGCGCTGCTCGGCGCGTTCTTCACCGCAACCTCGATGATCGGCTTCATCGCCGGCGCGGGGATTGTGGTGCGCAATTCGATCATCCTCGTCGACTTCATCGAGTTGCGCGTGAAGGACGGCATGTCGATCGAGGAGGCCGTCGTCGATGCCGGCGCGGTACGGTTCCGCCCGATGGCGCTCACGGCCGCCGCGGTCATCGTCGGCTCGGCGGTCATCCTGTTCGATCCGATTTTCCAAGGTTTGGCGATCTCGCTGATGGCCGGCGAAGTCGCGTCACTGCTGCTCTCGCGCATGACGGTACCGATCACCTATTACGTCACCCACCGACACCGACGAGCCGGTGATGCCGCCCCGGTCGAACTCGGGCGAACCGCGGGTGCGGTACTGCACCGTGCCGATCCTGTTCGTACCCGAACTCAATGAAGGAGCTTCGCTATGACTCTCGAACCGATGCTGCGTGCCATTGCCGGCATGTTTGTCGCGGGAAGTGTGCTGCTGGGAATGTACGTGCATCCGTACTTCCTCTGGTTCACGCTCTTCGTCGGCCTGAACCTCCTGCAGTCAGGGTTCACGAACTGGTGCCCAATGATCTCGTTCCTGCGAAAAGTGGGCGTCAGGGAGGCGACCTAACGGTCTAGTCTCTAAACAGTTTCTGCGCGAAATGGTACAGGCTGTGGCTCATTACGCCGGTGTCGTGGCCGTTGGTGTCCACGCGCCAGACGTGGGGCACGCCCTTGTCGGTCAGGTAATCGTGAACCCCCTTGCTGACGCGGTACAGGTTGTCCCGATTGCCGACCGACAGCCAAAGCAGCTTCAGCTGCTTGAGGGCCCCCGCATCGGGAATGAGTTCGGCCGGCGGCCGGGTGTTGGGCGCGGCGGCGACAGAGGCGATCCAGGCGAACTTGTCGAGGTTGGTCAGGCCAATGTTCAGGGTCTGGCCGCTGCCCATCGACATCCCTGCGATGGCGCGGTGATCGCGATCCGCGTACACGGAATAGTGGGACTCGACGAACGGGATGATCTCCTTCAGCAGGTCCTCATGATAGGGAGCGCCGTAGGACTGTTGAGTACGGTCCCCTTGCTTTTCGTCGGCCATCGTCGCGGTCGCATTTCCGCTCGGGAAGACGATGATGAACGGCTGCTGGATTTTTTTGTCGGCGAGCAGGTTGTCGATGATGATCGGCGCGCGGGCCCGCTGCGTCCATTCGGTGCTGGTGTTGCCCAGGCCGTGCTGGAGATAGAGCACCGGAAACTTGCGGTCGGGGGTATAGCCCGGCGGGATGTAGACGCGCAGCATCCGGCGCAGCCCGAGCGTCTTGGAGTCGTACTCCACGACCTTCACCTCGCCATGCGGAATGTTTTCGCGCGCGACGTTGAATCCCTCTGGCGCGGCGGGATAGAGGTCGAGATTTTCCGTCTCCGCGAGCGGGGTGGCCGAGGAGAGCTGCATTTGTCCCGCGCGCCCGGCGGCCGGTGCACCGGGTTGCGAAGCTTGAGCGGCGGCTTGCGTGTTGGCGGGCGTAGCGGGCGCCGCGGCGCTCGGCGCCCCATGGCCAGCGTGGGCATGCGACAGACCTGTCGCCACCAAGAGGCACGCAGAGAGTGCGCGCAATTGCGGAATCATCGGTCCTCTAATCTGCCGCTTACGGCCATTCCAGTATAGCCGCGGCCGCGAACTCCGCCTGAAGGGGTTCAGCGTCTCACAAGTCGTGCACGACTACGCCGACGTGTGCCAAGCGATTACCGAGCTCGCGGTGGACATGAATGATCGTCGAAGCGGATCGGCAGGTCCTCACGGCGGTGGTCATAAACCTGCCTGGGTCTCGCCTTCAGTCGCTGGGGCGTCGAACAGAACAACGGCCGAATCTATGCCCGCAACTTCGCCGGGAAGGGATGCGTTTTCACCGTCGACCTTCCGCGGATCGCGGTTGCCGCAGTCGCCTCGGTGTGACGGAGCTCCGCAGGCGATGAATGCGCGGTTCGCGAGTCCCGCCTCTCGGCAGTCGGCTATGAGAGAGGATTGACCGCCGCGATCGTCAGACTGCTTTGGCGGCGGGCACTCAGTCCAGGTCTTGTTCTCTTTGGGTACTGAAAACTGATACCCCTCCGCGTCCACGTCTCTCCCCACGATCCTTTGCAGCGAACGGACGTGCCAGCACAGCCGCCGGCCGAATGCGAGCTACTACGAGTCCCTGTGCATAAGCGCACACACAGGTGGCTTGTCGCGTGTCACGATGGTTGTCAGGCGGAGAACACCGTTAATCGGGGGTATGAGATGGGGTTCCTGGTCCATCGTAGGGTGGCGATACCGTTGTCGGCGATTGCGTTCTTCACCGTTGCCCTTACCGCACCGGCAGCCGTCCCGCTATTGCTGATGCCACCCACCACAGTATTTGCCGCAGCCGTGGGGATCACCACGCTCGTCTTATTGACGGCAGGTGCGATTCCGTTCTTGCGTGCGTCTCGCTCACTCGTTCGCGTCTCTTCCTCTCGACAGCGGGAACAGCCGAGTCCGAGAATCACAATTGCCGGCGGCACTTACGTGCGCGTACTCGAACAGCCGAATCGGAGCGCCGCTGACGAGGCGCTGGATCTCGTTCGCATGGACGACGATGGAGGCTGGCAGATGCCGCGACCGTGATGCCTTCTTCAGGGGCGCTGACAGGGCTGTTGGGATTCGCCACAGGTCGGGGATTGCCTGCGTCACACGGTCGGTCCTCGTGGCAGGCGACCGGCCCGCATGCTTCTCGCCAACGATGTTCGGGCTGAGGAACGCTTCGCATCTTGTGCGCTTCGCGGGTCGGCAGGCAAGTCCTGACTGCTCAAGCTTCGCCCAGTCGCATGCCCTGGCGCGGAATCAGAGGATCGTGGTTTTTCCTTCGCACGAGTTGCGATTGGCTGAGCTGTTTGTGGATCATCGCAGGTTGCCCTACACTTTGTTGGCGGCGTTCGGCTGACGCCTACCGGTCAAGTCTCCTCACAATTGATCAGTAAACCGTGAACCCAGCTGCGGCTCCCTCGCAGTCATGGTTCCCCCCGCGTCGTCTGGCAGAGAGCAGGCAACCCTTGGCTGTTGGGTCAACTTCCGTCTTCTCGTCCCGTGCAGTCGCCCTCACGTTCGTGCTCTCACTGTCGTGGTGCATCGCCGATCAATGGACTGCCGGGAGCGTGGTCAACGCTTTCGCCTTGCCATCTCCGTGGACGTCGAAGGACATCGGGTCGGTCGCTGTGGCTGGCAGCGCGTCGGAATCGGGCGGAGTCTTCACTGTGCGCGGCGCGGGTGCCGACATCTGGGGCACCGCTGACTCCTTCCATTTCATGTCGCAGCCACTGTCGGGCAACGGCGAGATCGTCGCTCGCGTGACGTCCATCCAGAACACCAACGCCTATGCAAAGGCTGGGGTGATGATTCGCGGGGCACTCACCGCCGGGTCCGCTCACGTGATCATGGATGTCAAACCTGGCGGCGGAGTGGAGTTCATGAGCCGCAATGCGAACGGCGGCACCACCGTCTTCGTTGCCGGCGCCACGGTGTCGGTGCCCGTCTGGCTCCGCTTGAAACGCGATGTGACGACGGTGATTGGCTCCTGGAGCGTCGATGGCGTGACTTGGACGGAGCTCGGGCGGACGACGATTACATTACCAACGCTCGTTTATGTTGGCCTGCCAGTCACGAGCCACAGCACCGCGGTGTTGAATACAGTGACCTTCGACAACGTGAGCGTGATTCCCGAGGCAGCCAATCTTCCACCGATCGTAGCAATCGATACGCCTGTGCCCGACGCGACGTTCGCCGCGCCCGCGAGCATCGCCCTGGTCGCAACCGCGTCGGATTCCGACGGCAGCATCACCAGCGTGCAGTTCCTCGCGAACGAGGTTCCGTTGGGGACAGACACGACCAGCCCCTTCGAATGGATGTGGACCGGCGTGACGGCGGGGAATTACACACTGGTTGCGGTTGCTACCGACTCTCGAAATGATCGGACGCGCTCGACCCCAGTCTCCATAAATGTCACGCCGGCGGCGGACGTATCACCGCCCGCGGCTCCATCAGTATCGATGCCCTCGCCGGGGGCCACCGCCCTGTCGACGAGCGTCGCGTTGAACTGGGAGGCCGCCCAATACGCCACACAATACGACGTTGCGCTCGGCACGACCGACGCGCCGCCAGTGGTGTCGCTCAACCAGACGACCACGTACTACCAGCCGCCCGCCCCGCTGTCGTACAACACGACGTACTACTGGCGTGTGACCGCAAAGAACTCCGGCGGGTCGACACCAGGGCCATTGTGGTCGTTCACCACAGAGTCGGCGCCGCCGATTGACACGCCGCCGCCATCAACCACACTGCGGCGGCTCCGCGTCATGACGTGGAACGGCAACGGCGGCCGAACCGCACCGAACATTGCTGACGTCGCAGCCCAGGTTTCGCTGATCGCCCGCTCGGGCGCACACGTCGTGGTGCTCCAGGAAGTGACGATCGAATCAGGTTCGGACCTTCCGGCGCTGTACAAATCCGAACTCGAGAGTGCGACGGGCCGCGCATGGCAGGCCGTATGGGCAGAGGAACCCCGAAGCATCGCAGCGGTTCCGCAGGGCAATCTGATCCTCAGCACGCTTCCGCTCGCCGCTTCCGCGACGATTGCGCTGGACGGAGCGCCCTTCGATCCGGCGAACATTGATGCGCAGCGCTCGGCAGCGCGAATTGGCGTTGTTGTCAACGGAGTAACCGTGACGATCGCGGGAACTACGCTCGCCAGCAATGGCGAGAGCCGCAAAGCCCAGATCGCGCAGCTTCAAAACTGGATGGGTAGTATCTCGGGCCGCCGATTGGTGGGAGGCAGTTTCAACATGCGGCCCAACGATGCCGGATACCCTGAGATGGCTGCGGTCTTCGCCGACGTGTGGCCGACGCTCGTGACCACGCCTGATGCCGGGATCACGATGGCGGCGTTTGGGACGGCACTCCAGCCCGCGCGCGTCGATGGATGGTGGCAGGAACGTTCCGGCAGCGGAGCGTTAGCCACCGAGGTCTGGATCGTGAAAACCGAGCGAAGCAATCACCACGCGGTGGTCGCTGAGATTGAGGTTCGATGATGCGCGCATATCGAACTCTCGCCAGACGCGCGACAGCAGCTGCTTTGGTGATCGTCGCCATGGCCCCGGCAGTGGCGCTGGCGCAGAAAGTCGGACCGCCGACGGTGCACCTCGCGACTCTTGAGGCAGGCGCGATGCCGCTGCTGACAGCGGTTGCGGCGGCGCCGAGTAGTCCGTCACCCGCCAATGCGGCGACCGCAGTCGCGATATCCACCTCGTTGACGTGGGTCGGATCGGCCGACGCGAGCACATACGATGTGGCGTTCGGCACGACCAGTTCGCCGCCGGTGGTGTCGACCGGCCAAGCGACGACATCCTACACGCCACCGGCACCGCTCGCCTACGCGAAGAAGTACTACTGGCGCATCACCGCGAGGGGCTCAGGCGGGTCCACGGCTGGCCCAGTGTGGTCGTTCACGACGGTGGCGGCGCCACCGGCGATGCCCCGCAGTCCGTCGCCGGTGGATGGCGCATCTGGAGTGACACCGTCCACATTGTTGAAATGGGCGGCATCGACCCGCGCCACGTCGTACGACGTGGCATTGGGCACGAGCAATCCGCCGACGGTTGTGTCCACTGGCCAAACGGCGAGGAGCTACACACCGGCAGCGCCACTAGCCTCCACGACGACCTATTACTGGCAGATCACGGCCAATGGCGCCGGCGGAGCTACGGCTGGTCCGGTGTGGTCATTCACGACGATTGCCGCGCCACCCGCGTCACCGAGTGGTCCGTCGCCAGCGACCGCGGCAACTGGCGTGACGATATCCACCTCGTTGACCTGGGCACCGTCGTCCGGCGCGAGCACATACGATGTGGCGTTCGGCACGACCAGTTCGCCGCAGGTGGTGTCGGCGGGTCAAGCGGCGACATCCTACAGGCCACCAGCGGCGCTCTCCTACGCGACGACGTACTACTGGCGGATCACCGCGAGGGGCTCCGGCGGTTCCACGGCTGGCCCCGTATGGTCGTTCACGACCATCGCGGCGCCACTACCACCAGCACCACCGGCGGTGCCCGCTGGCCCGTCGCCGGCGAGCGGGGCGGCGAGTGTCGCGCCATCGACCGCGTTGACATGGGCGCCATCGGCCGGCGCGAGCACGTACGATGTGGCATTCGGCACGAGCAACCCGCCCAACGTTGTCTCGACGGATCAGTCGACGACGACGTACACGCCGGCTGCGGCACTCGCCGACGCGACGACATACTACTGGCAGATCACGGCGAAGGGGACTGGCGGATCCACCGCAGGACCGGTGTGGTCGTTCACGACGGCTGCGGCGCCCGTCCCGCCACCGGCATCGCCAAGTGGCCCGTCACCGGTCAGTGGTGCGGCGGATGTCGCGCCATCGACCGCGTTGACATGGGCGGCATCGGCCGGTGCGAGCACGTACGATGTCGCGTTTAGCACGAGCAACCCGCCGAACGTTGTCTCGACGGAGCAGTCGACGACGACGTACACGCCAGCTGCGGCACTCGTCTACGCGACGACATACTACTGGCAGATCACGGCGAAGGGGACTGGCGGATCCACCGCAGGACCGGTGTGGTCGTTCACGACGGCTGCGGCGCCCGTCGCGGCACCCGCCGTACCGAGTGCCCCGTCGCCGGCGAATGGGTCGACAGATATCGCGCCATCGACCGCGTTGACATGGGCGGCATCGGCCGGCGCGAGCACGTACGATGTGGCGTTCGGCATGAGCAACCCGCCGAACGTGGTCTCGACGGATCAGTCGACGCCGACGTACGCGCCATCCGCGGCACTCGGCGACGCGACGACGTACTACTGGCAGATCACGGCGAAGGGCGCAGGGGGATCCACCGCTGGACCGGTGTGGTCGTTCACGACGATCGCAGCGGCGCCGCCGACGCAGACGCTCGATCGATTACGGGTCATGACGTGGAACGTCAGCATGGGGAAGAATCTTGCGGGCACGATGAATGTCGATGCGCAGGTCGCGCTGATGGCAGACTCTGGCGCACAGATCATCGCGCTGCAGGAAGTCACCGTGTCGTCGGCAGCTGATCTCCGCGTCCTCTATGAAACCAAGCTCGAGGCTCTGACCCAGCGGGACTGGACCGCAGTGTGGGCGCCTGATCCGCGACCCACGCCCTCTGAAGGCAACCTTATTCTGACGATGCTCCCCGTGTTGTCATCGTCGATATTCCAGTACGATTCAGCACCCTGGGATCCGTCCTGGTTGGATACCAAGCGCTCAGCGGCGCAAATCAGCGTGTCGGTGAACGGCGTACCGGTCACGGTATTCACGACCCATCTTCCGCTCGACACCAACCACCGCCGGTCGCACATCAACGCCATGCTGGCCTGGATCGCCGGCTTCACTGGCCCGCGCATCGTTGGTGGCGATTTCAACATGGTAGCGGGGACGACTGAATACGCCACGATGCAGGGAGCGTTTGCTGACGCATGGACGCTGCTCGCGCCGGACGACCAGGGATTCACAATGGACAAGCGCAGCTCAGCCGGAAACACCCCAGGGCGGATTGATTACTGGTGGCAGGAGATTACCGACACGCAGGTGCGCGGAACCGAGGTGTGGGTCATCAAGACGAAGCGTAGCGACCACCATGCGCTGGTCATTGATCTCGACGTGCATGCGAAGTAGCAGACGTCTGCCTACCATTTGAGATTTGAAGCGCGTGCGCCGCCTCGTGACAGTTGCCATCCCGATCGACGAACCGCAGATCGAACGCATGCGAGCCCGGTCCGATGAGATGCGGCAATTCCTTGAGTGTCGTGTCGATCTTCGCGCCGCGATAGGCCGGCACGACCACGAACGGGACGTCATGCGCGGCCGCGACACTTGCGACAGTCGCAAGCGTGTGGTTTCATCGCATCGCTGCTCTTATCGCCGCACACTCACCACGACATACGGCGTTTCTCTTTCGAGATCCGGGTACATCCGTCCGCGCCCATTCGTGCCCATCACCTCGACGAAGTACATGAGGTCCCACTGCGGATCGATGAAGGAGCTGGGGATCTGTGCCTGGTACGTGCCTGCCTTGCCGGCAATCGCCGTCATCGGCGTGGTCTGGTAATCCTCGTATTGAGTGAGATGGCGGTATCGCAGGCGCACCCATTTGACGCCCGACGATGGCTCGACAGTCGCGGTGACGACGAAGTCCTGTCCCGGGAGTGCAGCATCAGCACCGGAGAGCGTCACGGCGGGCGGTTCCGCTGCGAGTGCCGGAGGAGTCAGCTTAATGCTGCGAGCGTTCGGCGTTACCGTGGCTGCGCCGCGCGCGGCGACAAGACGATCGTAATTTGTGCGCAGCTGCTGCAATTCCTCCTTCCAGTGGCGGGGAAAATAACCGGGCGCGCCGAAGGGCAGCTTCTCGTTGTACACGTTTCCGGCGGCATCGACGATGTCGCTCCATGCGCCGATCGCGTTCTTCTCCTGTTCGAGGGCGGTGTCGAATGACTGAAGATCCCCGGCCTCTTTATAAAGGTTGTAGGCGACCGCTGCCTGCAGCCGCGATGCGTAGTATCGTGCCAGCGCTGCGAGAATCCTGAAGTCGGTCACGCTGGACCGGAACTCCTTGCTCGCGCGATCGCCCGCCGCTTTTTCAGCTTGCGCGGTCTCGGCCAGGATGGCGTCGGATGTCGCAGCAAACCAGCGGCTGGTCTCCTGCGGCCACCGCATCGGGCTCTCCGTCCCCGCGACCAGATTGCGCGCGGCGTCTCGAGCATTCATGAACTGCTGCGTGTCAGTGCCTTCGAACCCTGCGAACGTCGGCAGATCGTCCTGACGCTTCATCTCCGCCCAACCACGGGTGGTGGGAAAGTACGCATACCGATAGCTGCTCGCGACGATGCGCGGGAGCACGCGGCTGGCGAGGTGCTCGGCCTTCATGACGTGAGGACCTGCCACGTCGCCGAACCGGCGCGAGAATTCGTCCTCCCAGACCCGCGCCGGCGTGTCGGGGTTGTAGGTGAGGCGTCCCCACACCTGATAGAAGTGCCAGTACCGCTCGAATTCGTAGTCGTAGTACCGGTACGCCGGTGTGAGGACTTCGATCGGTTTGTCGGTGTGCGGCTCGCCAAGCATCTTGGTGGCGAGCATCTCGTTGACGTCGAAGCTGGTGCCACCGTAGAGGCGGGCGACGGCCGCAAAGCGCCGGACGTATTCGGGATCTGCCCACAGCAGCAGCCGTGTGGTGCCGCCGCTCCACAACTGCCAGTGGACGCGGTAACGCTGCGGGTACCGCAGCAAATCCGCATACCCGTGGCGCCTGTCCTTCTGATTCTGCGAGTTGACGTGCGTGGGGTGGAACGGCAGGCCCATCTGCTCCATCCAGAACTTCGTGCTCACGCGCGCGGCGAGTCCCTGCTTCAACGCGTCGTCGATGACCTCGTCCGGCAAATCCTTCGCGCGAAGGTCGAGACGCATGTCCGGCTTCGCCTGTTTGATCAAGCCGAAGACCTCGTGCCAGAAGCCCACCTTCTCATCGGTGCGCAGCCCGGATTCCTCGTGCATCCGGAACTGAATGGCATCAACTTCCGGGAACACCTGCAGGAACCGTCGCAGCGCTGCCTTGGTGTATGGGGCAAGGTTTTCAGCGGTGACGCCCCAGACGAGACCTGGCACGTTGGGATCCGGCGCTTTGGGGGCGCCGGGAATGCCGCCGGTCTGCACTCCGCCGCGATAGATGTGGTCCCAGATCGCGGCCGTGATGCTGATGCCCCGCTCGTGGGCGAGCTGCATCATCTTCTTGAACGCCGCGGTGTTCCGCGCCTGCTGGTCGGAAGAGAGGCCGACCAGCTTCACGTTGGGGAATTCGTTGACGTCGAAGAAGTACGGGTACGGCGGGGCCATGAACCCGCCGTTCTCATAGCCGAAGACGACGATGAAGTTGTTGATCCGGCTGGCGGCGAGCAGATCGAAATACTTCTGCCAGTACCGCTCGTCGAACAGCCGGCTCTCGAAGTACGCCCGATGCATGGTGTACATCGAGACGCCGCGCTCTTGCAGAAAAGGTTTTTCTTCGACGTCGCGGACGTTCTGGAACGGATTGCGGGCGCTGGTATTTCCCCGTACCTTCTCGGCGACATCGAGCGCGGCATACATCAGTCCGCGCGCATCGGAGCCATACAAGACGACCCCAGGTTTGCCCCGATACGCAGGAACACGACGGATGACAAGCGCTTCGGCGCTCGATGGCAGTGGTGTTCCGACGTGCGACAGAACACCGCCGGCTTCGCAGCCTCGATCGATGCCCGCAACAATCACGAAGTCGGCATCTGCCGGCACCGTGGTCCCTTCGCTCACCTGAATTCCTCGTCCCTCGAGCGCCTCCTGCAGCTTCGACATTCCATATGCCGCTTCTTGCTGCGGCGATGGGGTCATGACGATGTGCACTTTCGCGGCAGCGACGCCACCGCGCTCGGCGTTGCCCGCGACGCTGAGGCTGGCCAACGCCACGGCAGCGAGCTTCAGAAGGTGACCGTGTCTGAAATCGTTTCGAGCGGTTGGTTTCATACGCGCCCCTTGGAATGTCCTGCGTCGACGTTGACATGTTCGCAGCGGTACATTATGAAACGCAGACTCGCATCGTGAGACTCGTTGCTGCATTCAACGCAGGAGCGACTCGATGACTCCCAGCTCAGCAGTTCGTCCTACTAGCTCCACAACAACATCGTCATTGTCTGCTCAGGACCTTTTCTCGAAGAGGTGAATCATGCGCCATCTTCAGCGGCTTGTTGTTGGCCTTTTCGTGTCAGGACTCCTCGTGTTGGCCTTACCGGTCGAAGCGCAAGTTACAACGGCCACGCTGGTCGGCCAGCTCCGCGACACTTCGGGGGCGGTGATTCCGGGCGCTACCGTTGTAGCCAGGCACGAGGGAACCGGCGTCACACGTCAAGCGCTCACCGACGTCAACGGCGAGTTCGTGATGTCGGCGCTGCCGAATGGCCCGTATACGGTGAAGATTGAGCTCAGTGGTTTCAAGACCCTGGAGAATCACGGGCTGGAACTCGGCGCGGGACAGACGGTGCGGCAGACATTCGCCCTGCAGGTGGGCGCCCTGACGGAGACGCTGACCGTGGCCGCAGAAACGCCGCTCGTCGAGACGTCGGCCTCGCTGCAGGCCGACAACCTCGGGTCGCAGGAAGTCCGCGAGCTGCCCGTGAACCGCCGGAACCTCACAAACCTGATGAGCCTGACACCCGGTGTGGCCACGAGCGGGGCTGGAGACGTGCAGATGAACGGCGTCGCTGCTGGCGGCACGGGCGTCACGGTCGATGGCACCGAGGCCAACTCGAATCCCGAAGCTCGGTCGCTGGCTCAGTACGGCGGCCAGAATCAGATCTCGGTGATGAGCCTCGACTCCATCGCCGAGGTCCAGATCGTCAAGGGCGTGCTGCCGGCGGAGTACGGCGGGGTCGCCGGCGGACAGATTAATGTGATCAGTCGTTCGGGCACGAACACATTCCACGGTTCGGCGTTCTACAGCGGCCAGAACGAGAAATTCAACGCCCGCGCCTTTTACTCCTCGGCGCAGCAGCCGGTCGGCACGTTCCATCAGTACGGGGGGACACTCGGCGGACCAATACTTCGCAACAAAGCGTTTTTCTTCGCTGCCTATGAGGGCTACGACGAGAACGTGCAGCAGAACCTCAGCGCGACGGTGCCGTATCAGCAAATCCGTGACGAGATTCTGCGCGCGCTGCCGTTCCCGGAGACCAAGACGGTGCTGGACGTCCTTCCATTGCCGACCGAGCCGATCGTGTCGTCGCAGGGCGTCGTCGATACCCG
>Ga0111539_10006290_pt1 | contig 15329 bp, 10 predicted proteins | sample RhiMethybrSRZTD1_FD_79667 | JGI IMG/M metagenome (GOLD analysis project Ga0111539, IMG submission 79667) | Populus rhizosphere microbial communities from Tennessee, USA - Rhizosphere MetaG P. TD hybrid SRZTD1 (version 2) (version 2) | ecosystem: Host-associated > Plants > Roots > Rhizosphere >... | reverse complement strand
GCCAAGCTGCGGGGGATGTTCCCGACGCTCGAGTAGGCGGGCGGGGGCCGCGCAGCGGCTGGCTCGGGGTCGGCTCCGGCCCTCTCATTCGCCCGGTCCGGACCTTCAGGAGAGTTGGGGAGTCCACGGAGCACCGGGCTCATGAGCGGCGACACGCGGTCGTTCGTCGCGAGATCGAGCGAGCAGGCCGCCGGCGAGGACGCAGGGCGAAAACGCCCGCAGGCGGCCTCGCGAGGCCGCTGAGGACGTTTTCGTCCCGAGAACGAAGCCCGCGGCCTGCGCAGCCGATCGCAGCAGAACGGACGCGTGGAGCCGCGACGTGGAGGGCCTGCGCCGAACCCCGGCCGCGCCGCTGCGCGGCCCGGCTGCGACTCCCCGCGCGGGACATCTGCGCTCGCTGGCTCAGTGCAGGATGGCGAGGTGGCGGCCTGCCAGGGCCGCGCAGCGACGCGCCCCCGAGCCAGCCGCGGAGCGGCCCGCTACAGGATGTCGCAGACCTCCGCGATCGCCGGCACAGCCACCAGGTAGTTGTTGTCGGCCATGATCGCGGCGTTCCAAGGCAGCGAGGTCTTCTCGCACAGGCGGCCGAGGGCGACGCAGGCGAAGGCGCGCGTGATCGGGCTCTTCGACGTGTCGCTCGCGAGCTGCATGAGCGGCGCGATCGCCGACTCGTCGCCGATGAGGCCCAGCGCCTTGGCGACCGCCGCGCTGACGCCGAGCGTCTGCGCGCTCTCGAGCGTCTCCGACAGCACCGCGACGGCCTCGCGGTCGCCGAGCAGCCCCAGCGCCGTGGCGACCTGCATGCGGTAGCCGGGCGTGATCGTCTTCAGGCGGCACTCGCTGCGGAGCCGCTCGGCCGCATCGGTGTGCCCGAGGAAGCCCAGCGCCAGCGCCGCGTAGCCCTTGAAGGACGGATCGGTCGTGGTCTGGAAATCCTCGAAGATCGTCGCGGCCATGGACTGGTCGTCGAGCAGCCCGAGCGCGAGCACGTCGGCCGCGCGCAGCGAGGGGTTCTTCTCGCCCTGGTAGGCCTCGCCGACGAGCAGCGCGAAGTCGGCGCGGGCGGCGGGCTGCTCGCGCCCGTAGAGCGCGGCGGCCAGCGTGGCCCAGGGCCGGTTCGACAAGCTGGACGGCTTGGCGATCTCGCGCGCCACGAGCTGCTGGATGGCGGCGTGCACGCCGTCGTGGGCGGCCGGGTCGTCGTCGCGGGCCGCGATCTGCGCCAGCGCGATGAGCGCGAACTGCCGCGTGCCGGCGTCCTTGCCGGCCGTGACGTAGTCGAGCAGCGCCTGCACGGCGGGCGTGTCGCGGCTTTCGCCGGCACCGGCCTCGCCGAGCAGGCCGAGCGCGATGGCCACCGACTGCCGCACCATCGCGTCGGTGTCGCGCGAGCCAAAGGCCGCGAGCAGCGCCGGCAGCACGGACGGGTCGGGGCTCGAGGCACGGCTGGCCAGCTTGCCGATGGCGGTCGGCACGTAGCTGGCGAGCACCGCGTCGAGCTTGCGGTCGGAGAGGCGCTCGACGAGGAAGCGCAGCGCCTCGGGCGAGCGCGCGTTGTCCATCAGGCCGAGCGCGACGATCGCGCAGGCCTTCAGGTCGCGGTCGCCGTCGGCGGTCGAGTGGATGAGCTCGCACAGCGTGGACACGGAGGCGGCGTCGTCGAGCAGGCCGAGCGAGAGGGCCGCGAAGGCGCGCACGAGCGAGGGCACGGGGCCGCGTCCGCCGGCGAGCGTGCGGCCCGCGCTGCTGTCGGTGGCGAGCGCGGTGAGCTGCTCGACGGCCAGGGGCGAGTCGAGCACGCCGAGCGAGAGCGCGGCCGAGCTCTGCACCGAGAGCTCGTGGTGCGCGAGGAGCGGCAGCGTCGCGCGCAGCACCGCCTCGGCCGACTCGCCGCGCGACGACCGCGCCAGCGCGAGCACGGCCGAGTCGAGCACGTCGCGCTCGCCGCCCGCCGCCAGGAGCTGGCGCAGCAGGGGGGCGACGTCGCCCTCGACGCGCGAGGAATCGGGGCGCCGCGTGGGCGCGCTGGACTCCTGGAAGCCGAGGCCCGTCATGTGCCCCGACCCACGGCGCGTGCGCACCCCTCCGAAGGGGCGGTTCCCCAGGTCGAGATAGCTGTCCTTGTTGGCGTCCCACCACGACTCCCAGTCGCCCGGCGCGGCGTTCTGCTCGAGCCCGCTGAGCAGCCCGCCCGCCCCGCGCGGCCGGCCGTTCTTGCCCACCGTCGAGACGCCCGAGCCGATCCCCGAGCCCGGCTCCCCCGCGATCGGCCCGTTGGCGCCCTGCGGGTTGGTCGGCGGAGCGCCCGTGGCGCCGCCGGCGAGACCGCCCGTGCCGGCGTCGGGCGGCGGGTGGTACTGCCCGCCGTGGGCGGCGGCCTTCGGCGCGGCGAGGGCGAGCATCGTGACCGCGGCCACGATGAGAGGCGCACTGAGGGCAGAGTGTCTCATGTCGATGTCTCCACAGAGCTTCCGGTTCGGCGGGGTGCGGGCCCTGTCGCCTGCACGCGGCCCCCGAAACGGATTCGATCCGCGTGACGGTCTCGCGGTGATGGTGATGGAGTGCGGCCGCTGCGCGGCTGGCTCGGGGGACGCGTCGGCCCGACGGCTTCGCCGGCGGTGTTGCGCTGAGAGGGACGAGGAGGATGTGAGGTCGGTGCGAGCACAACACCGACCGGCTGCAGATTGTCGGGCCGAGCGCCCCCGGCCGCGCCGCTCCGCGGCCGCTCATCGGCGCCGCCGATCCCCGAGCCAACCGCAGAGCGGACAAGTCGCACGCCGGAGATAGACTCGCAGCCTCGATCTGGAGCGTGAGCGATGGCGGTGCACTGGCAGGGCTGGAACGACGACGTGCTGCGCGTCGCGCAGCAGGAGCGCCGGCCCGTGCTGCTCTTCATCACGGCCTCGTGGTGCCACTTCTGCCGCGACATGGAGGCCACGACCTGGGCCGACCCGGCGGTTGCCGCGGCGATCGCCGAGCACGTCATCGCAGTGCGCCTCGACAAGGACGACCGGCCCGACATCGACGCGCGCTACGGGCAGGGCGGCTGGCCCTCGACCGTGGTGCTCTCGCCCGACGGCGAGACGCTGGGCGGCGGCACGTGGCTCGAGCCCCACGAGGTCGTCGCGCTGGTGACCGACGCCGCGCGCCGCGTGCGCACCGAGGGGCCCACGCGCCAGGCCCCGCGCCTGCTGCCGCGGCAGCCGACGGGCCGGCTCGACGCCTCGGTGCTGCCGGCCATCGAGGCCGCGCTCCTGGCGCAGTTCGACGCCCGGCACGGCGGCTTCGGCACGGGGCAGAAGTTCCCGCACCCCGAGGCGCTCGACTTCGCGATCCTGCGGCAGTCCGAGCGCGGCAACCCGCGCCTGCGCGAGGTGCTCGAGAAGACCCTCACGCACATGGCCGAGGGCGGGCTGCACGACCACGTCGAGGGCGGCTTCTTCCGCTTCTGCCGCGAGCGCGACTGGCGCCAGCCGCACACCGAGAAGCTGCTGGAGACGCAGGCCGGCCTGGCGCGCAACTATCTCGAGGCCGGCCAGCTCATGCAGCGCCGCGACTTCCTCGAGATCGGCGAGCGCACGATCGACGCGCTGCTGCGGCTGTTCCTCGACCCGGCCGTGCGCCTGTGCCATTCCGCGATCGACGCCGACGACGAGTACTACCGCCGCGACGCGGCGGGCCGCAAGACGCGTCGGCGTCCGTCTCCCGACGGGCGGCACCTGGCCGACAGCAACGCGCGCGCGATCTCGGCGCTGCTCAAGGCGGGCGCCGTGCTGCGGCGCGAGGACCTGACGGCCGCGGGCCGCGAGCTGGCGGCCGCGCTCGTCAGCCACCTGTGGCGGCCGGGGCATGGCGTCTCGCACTGCGTCGAGCAGGGCGGGCGCCTGCTGCCCGGGCAGCTCCGCGACCAGGCCGAGACGGCGCGCGCGCTGCTCCACGTCCTGCAGTACACCGACGACCGGCGCCTCGCGCCGCCGCTCGACGACCTGCTCGAGACGATCGCGACCGCGCACGTCTCGCCGGTCGGCGAGCTCGTCAACCGCGACGAGGTCGCCGGGCCGCGCGACGCGAGGCGGCGCGACGCGGCGATCCTCGACAGCGCGGCCGCGGCCGAGGTGCTGCTGCGCGGCGCGCTCTCGACCGGCCGCTCGACCTACGCGCTCCTGGCGCGGCGCGCGCTCGAGCTCCACACCGAGGACTTCCGCCGCTACGGCTACGCGATGGCCGCCTACGGACGCAGCGTCGAGCTCGTCGTGCACCCGCCGCTGCACATCGTGGTCGTGGGGGCCGCGGACGACCCGCGCACGCAGGACCTGTTCCGCAACGCCTCCTACAGCTTCCTGCCCAGCCGGGTCGTGCAGCGGCTCGACCCGGCGCTCGACCGCGAGCACCTGCAGCGCCTCGAGCTCCCGGTGCGCGTCGACCCGGTGGTCTACGTGTTCCTGGCGCGCGACTGCGCGGCGGAGCACACCGAGGCCGAGTCGCTCTGGGCGGTCCTGGCCGCGGCGAACGCGCGACGCTTGAGCGGGTGACGGGTCTCAGCCCGCGATCGGGATGAGCGTCGGCGGGTCGTTCTTGAGGAAGAAGGCAGCGATGCTCGTGCTGCGCGAGCCGAAGCCGACCGTGTGCGACTGGCCCGCGGCGTCGAAGCGATAGGTCGTGCCGCGCGGGCTGATGTAGCCGAGCAGCGTGTGCTTCAGGTCGGCGATCACGGCCGTGCCGGGCTCGTAGGCGCGCGTGTCGGGCGCGCCCGCGGCGGCGGGCAGCACCTCGATGAGGTAGCCGACGAGCTCGGAGCCGAAGCGGACCTCGTAGGTCTGCGAGGGCGCGAGGTCGGCGGCCGACTGCCGCGTGCGCGCCGGGTGCTCGGCCTCGGCGCTGGCGCAGGCCGGCGCGAGCAGCACCAGCGCGCAGGCCAGCGAGGCGAGCGCGGAGAGCGAGGCGACGAGGCGTCGGGACATGGCGGGCCTCGGAGGGACGGGTCGACAGTATGCCGGGCGACGGGGCCGCGGCCGAGCGCCCTCAGCGGATGGGCTGCTGCAGGTCGTCGATGGTCCCGAGCATGCGGTCGGGGCCGGCCGACAGGGCGAGCGAGGCCGCGCGGTCGGGGCCCGGCTCGTCGAGGAAGATGAGGTAGGCGTCGCCCCAGGGGTCGGGCTGCAGGGCGAGCAGCAGCGCCGCGCGCTGCTGGCGGTCGAGCCTGGAGGGCAGGCTGAGCCGGTCGATGGCCGGGGCCAGCGGGTCGAGCTCGGGCGGGCAGCCGGCCGGCAGCGCGCCCGCGCCGTGCATCCAGCGTGCGTGGATCTGGGCCGACGAGGAGAAGCTCGCCGCGATCGTCGCGAGGTCCTCGGTCGCCTTCGTCAGGGCGGTGCGCTCGCCGACCCTGACCGAGTAGGGCACGAGCATGCCGGCCAGCGTGATCACGATGCACATCGCCACGAGCACCTCGAGCAGGCCGAAGGTGCGCGGCGGCCGCGGCGTGGCGGGCGGCGCGGGCGACACAGGCGGGCAGGGCGGGGAGTCGGACGGCGAGGCCGGCGGCAGGTCGGGCATGGCGGCCTTTTCGGAGCGCGGAGCCCCGTCCCTTGATGGCGCGCACGGTCCGGCCGGTATGATCCCGCGCTTTCCGCTTCCGGCCGGGGACGACATGCACCGACGCTCGATCGTGCGCGCCGCGCTCGCGGCCGCGGCGGTGCTCGCGGGCGGGGCGCTGCCGGCCTGCACCGGGCCGCTGCTCGACTCGCCGGAGAAGGTGCGGCACTACGACCTCTGCCTGCCGCCGCTCGTCACGATCTCGAGCTCGGAAGATGGCACGAGCTACGACTGGAACGCGCTGATCTGGCTCGTGGGGGCCGACGTCGAGGGCACGCGGACGCACAGCCGCGCGCTGCCCTTCTGGTGGCACGACGCCGAGCCGCCCTACTCCGAGAACACGCTGCTCTTCCCGCTCTACTACAGCCGCCAGAGCGAGGTCGAGGACACGCGTTTCTTCACGCCGATCTACGGCTACGTCGAGCGCGGCGACCTGCGCAGCGACTACATCCTCGGCCCGATCCTGTGGCGCGAGTACAGCCGCAGCGCCGACTACTTCCGCTCGAGCATCCTCTTCGTCTACGACTGGAAGCACGACGGCGAGCAGGACGATCTCTCGATCCTGTCGATCTTCGGGCTGGTCAAGCTGTTCACGCTCGAGAGCGGCCGGCCGCCCGAGGGCCAGACCGTGCCGGCGCTGGGCCGCGAGCACAGCCGGCGGCTCGAGTTCATCAACATCTTCGGGCTCGTCTCGGGCTTCGGCTACGACGACATCGGCGACCGCCGCGAGTTCCGCGTGCTGACCTTGCTGAGCAGCGAGATGCTCTCGCCGATCCGGAGCTGGCGCGGCCGCGGCGACGACCCCTTCGTGCGCGAATGGGTCTTGCCGCTCTACATGAACGCGCACAACAGCGACGGCAACGGCTGGCTGGCCGTCGGCCCGCTGTGGGGCCAGATCGACGACACGACGGCGGGGACGGCGACGGACTGGTGGCTGGCGGGCCTGGTGTCGCGCACCGAGGCGAAGGAGGGCGCGACCTGGAAGCTGGCGGGGTTCACGGTCTCGGAGCCGTAACGGCCGGCAGCCGCCGTCGGCGGCCGTGGCGCCGCGAGCACTGCACGGCGTGCTGCTTCAGATACTCGAGCAGCCAGGCGCGTTCAGCGCGCTCATCGGCCGGATCATCGAGCAGAGCGGCCTGCGTGCCGACGGAGTAGCACTCGACCTCGACAGGACAGGGAGTGTCAGGGCTCGAAACGACGAGGCTGTGGCGGTTGTAGACGGCGACCGAGTCATCGGCGCGATGCTCGGGCGTGTCCTCGAGCGTTCTCAGGTAGGTGAGCCAGTGCCCGTCCTGGTGGCAATACAGGACGTCGCCCTCTTCCCACGTTCCCTCGGGCATCGAAGTCGTCGAGCGAAGGATCCCGTCCGAGGGAATGTCGTAGATGCGCCACGGGGGGTCGGTGAGCCCGTTCCCCGAGTCGTACTGAGCCGGTGCGCCGCCCACCACGTCGTGCAGGATGAACACCCGTCCCGTGAAGTCGTCTGGGATGTTGTGTAACTCTGGCTCGGCCCTGCGTGCGCAGGCGATGAGCAGCAGTGAGAGCACGAGCGCCAGGCCACCCGATCGCGACGGTCCGAACGGTCTGCTCATCGCGCCTCCAACGCCTTGACCCTCCCCAGCGCCCCCGCGTGCTGCGGCTCGAAGGCGAGCACGGTGCGGTACAGCACGAGCGCGTCGTCCCGGTCGCCCTTGCGCTCGACGAGCGAGGCCAGCGCGAAGCGGATCGCGGCGCTGCCCTCGTCCCGGGCCACCGCGCTGCGCAGGTAGTGCTCGGCGGCCGCGACATCGCCGCCGGTCTCGAGGCGCTCGGCGTAGCCGAGGACGCGGTCGCGCAGGTAGTCCCAGTCCGGCAGGCCGACGAGCGCGTCGAGCAGCGCGTCGGCCTCCTCGGGCGGCGTCTCGACGGGCGTCTCGCAGTCGAAGGGCACGCCCGCCGCGCCGTGCGCGGCGACCACGCGCTGCGCGCCGCCGAACAGGTGCTGCCAGCTCCGGAAGCGGTCGCGCACGATCGCGGTCACCGGCGGGCGCTCGGGCGGCGTGACGTCGATCCAGTCCATCGGATCGCGGCGCCACTGCGCGAAGGTGCGCAGGCCGACGAGCAGGCGCGCGTCCGGGCTGCCGGCACGCAACGCGCCGCGCAGGGCCAGCGCCGGCCGGTCGTCGTGCAGGGCCTCCTCGCGCGGCGCGAGCAGCTCGACGAGCGAGCGGTCGGCGGAGACGAGACAGGCGATGGCCAGGCCGTCGAGCCCGACGTCCTCGAAGTCGCGCGCCAGGTCGCGCCGCCCGGCGAGCCGCGCGTCGATCGCCGCCGGCATGGCCGCGAGCTTGCTGTCGCTGTACAGCATCGCCAGGCAGGCGTGGCGGGTGCGCGGCTGGTCGAGCGCGACGAACACGTACGGGAAGACCCGCTGGCCCGCGGCGAGCACCGTCTTGAGATCGGTCACGTCGGTGGCGGCCAGGTCCCACCACTGGCAGAGCAGGCCGCCCGGCGCGAGCCGGCGCTGCGCCTGCGCGTAGAACTCGACCGTGCCGACGAGAGCCGCGCGGCGGCCGGCGCGCGGGTCGGGCGCCATCACGATGACATCGTAGGGCGGCCGCTCGACGGCCAGGAACTGCCGCTCGCCGCCGGAGGTCGGCGCCTGGTCGCCGGCCCAGGGCTGCGCGAGCCAGGCCGGCGGGATCGGCAGCGGCTGCAGCCAGTGGAGCACCTCCGGCGTGTGCCAGGTCGCGGCGCGTGCGGTCTCGCCGTCGTCGGTCGCGACGACGAGCACCGAGCGCGGCGCGGGGTGCAGCAGCAGCGGCAGGTGCGCGAAGCGACGGCTCTGGCCCTCCGAGACGCCGAGCGGCGCATGGCCGTCGACGGCGACGAGCAGGCGGCCGGTGGCGGGATCCTCGACGCGCGCGAGCAGCGCGTCGTCGAGGCGCAGCGTGTCGACGACGGGCAGCGCGCCGGCCGGCGGACGCGGCCCGGTGCCGAGCAGCGCGAGCGTGCCGACGGTCAGCAGCGCGACCAGCGGGAGCTCGTGCTCGCGCGCGCGCGGCAGCACGGGCAGCGCGGCGGCGGCGGCGAGGACGAGCAGCGTCGGGCGCGGCCCGAGCCCGGGCACCAGCAGGGCGCCGACGAGCGGCAGCAGCAGCACGAGCAGCGCCGGGACGAGGGCCACGGGCGCGCTGCGGCCCTGCGCGTCGGCGTCCGCGAGCGCGGCGCCGAGCAGCGCGCCGACGACGAGCGCGGCGCCGGCGGTGAGCGCCAGCGCGGACGTGCTCGCGCCGCCGGAGATCGGCAGCACGAAGGGTGCGGCCGGCGTGCACAGCGCGAGGGCGGCGATGGCCGCGGCCAGCCAGCCGACCGCGCCGCGGGGCCAGCTCGATGGCGCGAGCGCCGCGCCGAGCCCGGCCACGGCCGCGAAGAGCGGCGCGACGAGCACGCTGCGGTCGACGAGGAGCTCGAGCTGCCGGCAGGCCACGAGCGCGGCGCCGCCCGCTGCGGCCAACGCGACCGCCGCGCGCAGCGAGACGCGCCGCGGCTCGAGGGCCAGGGGCTGCTCCTCGAGCAGCAGCACGCCCGCGCAGGCGCCGAGCAATCCGCCGAGCTGCAGCGTGCGCGTCCCCGCGAGGAGGAGCTCGATGAGCGCCGGCGCGAGCGCCAGGCCAGCCGCCGCGCCCAGCAGCAGCGCCCGCCGCGCGCGCGGGCTGCCCGCGCCGAGGGCCACGCCGGCCAGCGCGCCCAGCGGCAGGGCCAGCGGCGCCGCGGTCGTCAGGCAGGCCAGCGCGACGAGCGGGTAGTAGGCCGAGCCCGGCTCGCGCAGGGCGGCGGCCAGCGGCTCGCGCCACGCGGCGGCGAGCGCGGCCGAGAGGAACCCGCCGCCCAGCGCCGCGACGAGCAGCATCCACAACGCGCGCCGCGCGAGCGTGCGGCGGCCGCCCCGGGTCGCCGCCAGCCAGCCGGCCGACACGAGCGCTCCGGTGAGCGCCAGCCCGAGGTGCCGCGGGGGCCAGCGATCGACGGCCGGCAGCAGCACCGCGTCGGGCAGCGCCGAGACGAGCAGCGCCAGCGACGCGCCCAGCGTCAGGCACGCGTCGGTGGTCGGGCGGGCCATGGGCCGATTCTATGCACGCCGAGCCGCGATCCAGGAGCGTCTGGTATGGTCGCGCCGCGACCGAGCCCGGAGAGCCGACCATGACGACGCGGACCGCGAGCGAGAGCTATGCGCCGCCAGCCGACTTCGCTGCCCGCGCGCACGTCAAGTCGCTCGACGAGTACCAGCGCCTCTACGACGAGTCGGTGCGCGACCCCGATCGCTTCTGGGCCCAGGTCGCCCAGCGCCTCGTCTGGCACCGCCCCTTCGACACGGTCTGCGAGTGGGAGTTCGAGACGCCGCGCATCGCCTGGTTCCTCGGCGGGCGGCTCAACGTCTCGGAGAACTGCCTCGACCGGCACGTCCAGGCGGGACGCGGCGGGCGCACGGCGATCGTGTGGGAGGGCGACGACAGCCGCCAGGACCGCAAGCTCAGCTACGCCGAGCTGCTCACCGCGGTGTGCCGCTTCGCGAACGTGCTCAAGGCGCGCGGCGTGGGCAAGGGCGACCGCGTCTGCATCTACATGCCGATGGTGCCCGAGGTGGCCGTCGCCATGCTGGCCTGTGCGCGCCTGGGCGCGATCCACAGCGTGGTCTTCGGCGGCTTCTCGGCGCAGTCGCTGCGCGACCGCATCGTGGACAGCCGCTGCCGCACCCTGATCACCGCCGACCAGGGGCTGCGCGGCGGCAAGCCCGTCCAGCTCAAGACGATCGCGGACGAGGCGCTGGCCGGGCCGAAGGGCGGCTCGCCGATCGACTGCGTGCGCGAGGTCATCGTGCTGCGGCGCACCGGCGCCGAGGTGCCGATGAAGGCCGGCCGCGACTTCTGGTGGCACGAGCTCGTCGCGGCGCCGGGCATCGCCGACACCTGCCCGCCCGAGAGCATGGACAGCGAGGACCCGCTGTTCATCCTGTACACCTCGGGCTCGACCGGCAAGCCCAAGGGTGTGCTGCACACCACCGCCGGCTACCTGACCTACGTCAGCTACACGCACGAGCTCGTGTTCGACTACCAGCCGAGCGACCTGTGGTGGTGCACCGCCGACGTCGGCTGGGTCACGGGCCACAGCTACACGGTCTACGGGCCGCTGTGCAACGGCGCGACGACGCTCATGTTCGAGGGCATTCCCACCTGGCCCCACGCGGGGCGCTTCTGGGAGGTCGTCGACAAGCACCAGGTCACGCTCTTCTACACCGCACCGACCGCCATCCGCTCGCTCATGCTCGCCGGCGCCGAGCCGGTGATGAAGCACTCGCGCAAGAGCCTGCGGCTGCTCGGCACGGTGGGCGAGCCGATCAACGTCGACGCCTGGGAGTGGTACTACCGCGTCGTGGGCGGCGGGCGCTGCCCGGTCGTCGACACCTGGTGGCAGACCGAGACGGGCGGCATCCTGATCTCGCCGCTTCCCGGCGCCACGCCGCTCAAGCCGAGCAAGGTGACGCTGCCGCTGCCCGGCGTGCGGCCCGCGATCGTCGACGACAGCGGCCAGGAGCTGACCGAGCCCAACGTCGAGGGCAAGCTGGTCCTCACGGCGCCCTGGCCGGGGATGATGCGCACGGTCTGGGGCGACCACGAGCGCTTCCGGCAGACCTACTTCAGCCAGTTCAAGGGCCGCTACTTCACCGGCGACGGCGCGCTGCGTGACGAGGACGGCTACTACCGCATCACCGGGCGCGTGGACGACGTGATCAACGTGTCGGGGCACCGCCTGGGCACGGCCGAGGTCGAGTCGGCCCTCGGCGAGCACGAGGCCGTGGTCGAGTCGGCCGTCGTCGGCATGCCGCATCCGATCAAGGGCCAGGGCATCTACGCCTTCGTCACGCTGGGTCAGGGCCGCGAGGGCGACGACGCGCTGCGCCACGAGCTGATCGAGACGGTGCGACGCGTCATCGGGCCGATCGCGCTGCCCGACCGGATCCAGTTCGCGCCGGCGCTGCCCAAGACGCGCAGCGGCAAGATCATGCGCCGCATCCTGCGCAAGATCGCGGCGCACGAGATCGAGGACCTGGGCGACACGAGCACGCTCGCCGACCCGGCGGTGGTGGAGGCGCTCGTCCAGGGCCGGCGCTGAGGCTCCGCGCATGAAGGGCGTGTGGGTCGCGGTCGCGGCCGCCGTGCTGCTGCGCCTGGCGGTCGTGGCCGCCTTCCCGCACATGCCGCTCGCGGGCGACGAGGAGGACTACACCCGAGCGGCGACGGCGCTGCTCGAGGGCCGGCAGGATCCCTGGCTGCTCGGGCATCCGCCGCTCTACACGCTGATCTGCGCCGGCGTGCAGGCGCTGACCGGGCCGTCCGAGAACGCGATCCGCGTGCTGCAGGCGCTGCTCGAGGGCGGCAGCGTGCTCGGCGTCGCGCTGCTCGCGCGGCGGGCCTTCGGCGCGCGGGCCGCGACGTGGGCCGCGTGGATCTACGCGCTGAACCCGGAGTTCATCGCCTACAGCCACTACCTGTGGAGCGAGTGCCTGCAGCTCGCGCTGCTCGTGTGGGGGCTGGACGCGCTGCTCGCGCTGCACGAGCGGCCGGGCGCCGGGCGCGCGGTCGCGGCCGGGCTGCTGTGGGGCGTGGCGAGCCTGGTCAAGCCCTACACGCTCTACCTGTTCCCGTTCCTGCTCGCGGGGCTCGTGCTGTGGCCCGGCGCGCTGCGCGGCGCGCGCGGCCTGCGCGTGGCCGGCCTCGCGCTGCTCGTGTGCGGGCTCACGATCGTGCCCTGGTCGATCCACGCGTCGCGCCAGGTCGGGCGGCCGGTGGTCATCTGCACCGTCTCCTCGCTCAGCCTCGAGACCGGGCTGAACTATCTGCCCGCTCCGCAGTTCGACTTCGGCTCGCCGCCCACGACGACCGGCAAGCTCATCCGCGGCGCGGCGCAGCACCGCGAGGAGGGCGTGGTCGAGTTCATCCTCGCGAACCCGGGCCTGTACCTGAGCCGCGCCGTCGAGAAGCTGTCCTACCTGTGGACGCCGAACTCCTACGTCCTGCGCTGCCTCTACGTCCATGACAAGTACGGCCCGCCGGCCGAGCTGAGCGCCGTCTTCCGGCTCGGCGTCGTGTGGGCGATCCTGCTCTGCAACGCGGCGCTCTGCGTGGGGCTGATCGTGGGCCTGTGCTTCTCGACGCCCGGCGCACTGCACGTGCTGGCGCTCGCCTACGGCCTGCCTTATATGGGCATGCTCACGCTGACCCCGTCGTTCAGCCGCTACCGGTTGCCGCTCATGGTCTTCGCGGTCGTCTTCTCCGCCGCCTGGCTCGCAGGCGCGGCGCGTCTGGCCGACCGCGGGACGCGTCGCGTCGCGACGGGCCTCGCGGCGACCGCCGCGCTCGCGCTGCTGCTGGTCTGGATCGTGCGTCTGCCGCCGGTGATCGAGCTGGCCTGGTGATTCCAGGCGGCCCGGACCGCCGGGGTCCCGCCCCGGATTGGGGGCTTCCCATTCCGGAGCCGCGGTTAACATGGCCGCCGACGCAGGCGACGAACGGGTCTCGGTGAGGGCGGGCTTGGATTCGAGCACGATCCACGGAGTCAACGGGCTGCGGCCGGCCGAGGCCTTGCGCCTCGGCCGCTACGTATTCAAGGCGGCCGAGACTTCCGCCGAGCACGAGCAGCTCCACCGCCTGAACTACGAGACCTTCGTGCGGGAGGTCCCGCAGCACGACGACACCGGCGACGGCAAGCTCGTGGACAAATTCCACGACAAGAACCGCTACTTCGTGGCCCTCGAGGGCGAGCGGGTCGTCGGGATGCTGTCGGCGCACGACCGGCCGCCGTTCTCGATCGCCGACAAGCTGGCCGATCCGGGCCTGCTCGACCGGATCGGACCGCGGCCCCTCGAGGTGCGGCTGCTGGCGGTCGAGCCACGGCACCGCAACGGCGTCGTCTTCTCGGGCCTGTGCGTCGCGGTGCTGCGCCACGCGCAGCGGCACGGCTACAGCCACATGCTCATCTCGGGCGTGGCCGACCGCCTGCGCCTCTACGAGCGCATGGGTTTCGAGTCGCTGGGGCCGGCGGTGCAGCAGGGCGGCGCGCGCTTCGTCCCGATGGTGGCGCGGGTCGACGGAATGCCCAGCCAGATCCTCGACGAGGCCGAGCGCCTCGAGCGCAAGGGCGGCTCGGCCGGCGTGCCGGTGCTCTCGCTGACGCCGGGGCACAGCCAGCTCGCGCCCGAGGTGCTGGCCGAGCTCGCGCGGCCGGGCATCGATCATCGCAGCGCGGAGTTCGCGGCCCTCCACGCCCAGCTGCGCGGCGCACTCGCCGACCTGGTGGGCGGCGCGCCGCCCGCGCTCTACTGCGGCAGCGGCACGCTCGCCAACGACGTCGTCGCGGCCACGCTGGCCGCCGACCGGCGGATGCAGCGCGGCCTCGTGCTCGTCAACGGCGAGTTCGGCCGGCGGCTGGCCGAGCAGGCGGGCCGCTTCGGCCTGTCGCACCAGGTGCTGTCGTGGGACTGGGGCCGTCCATGGGAGGTGTCCGACGTCGAGCGCGCGCTCGACGCCCGTCCCCGACCGGATTGGATCTGGGCCGTGCACCTCGAGTCGAGCACCGGCGAGCTCAACGACATCGCCACGCTGCTGCGCCTGGCGCGCGAGCGCTCGGTGCGCGTGTGCCTCGACTGCATCAGCAGCCTCGGCGCGGTGCAGCTCGACCTGACCGGCGTGCACCTCGCGACGGGCGTGGCCAACAAGTGCCTCGGCGGCGTCGCGGGGCTGAGCCTGGTCTACGCGGCGCCCGACGCGCTCGAGGGCGTCGACCGCTCGCGCGTGCCGACCTATCTCGACCTGGCCGAGACGCTCGAGACGCCGGGCCCGCGCTTCACGCTCTCGTCGAACCTGCTCCGCGCGCTCGCTGTCGCGCTCGTTCCCTACGCGAACGGTGCCTCGCGGCGCCGGCGCTTCGCCCGCTACGACCAGCTCGGCCGCGGCGTCCGCCAGGGGCTGCGGCGCCTGGGCATGCGGCCGCTGGCGCCCGAGGAGCGCTCCTCGCCGGTGATCACCACCTTCGCCCCGCCCTCGGGCTTGTCGGCCGAGAGCGTGCTGACGGAGTGCCGGCGCTGGGGCTACGGTCTCGGGGGCGGCAGCCGGTACCTGAAGGACCGCGGCTGGCTGCAGATCGCCACGATGGGCGACGTGAGACTGACCGACGTCGAGCGCCTGTTCGAGGCGCTCGATGGCTGGCTGAGTCCCGCTCGACGTTAGCGCGCCGAGATCGGGGGGCCGCTCCGCGGCTGGCTCGGGGGTCGGCTCGGCCTCGGGCATCGGCCCGTCCGGACCGACACCGCAGTCATCGCGTCCACGGAGCACGGGCCGATGAGGTCGGCCTGCGCCGACCCCCGGCCGCGCCGCTGCGCGGCCCCCGAGCTCCGGCACGCCCCGTCCGGCGCGACACGCCAGTCATCGAGCCCATGCCTGCCGAGCTCGAAGTCCCGCGAGGGCCCGGTTCCGGCTTGGCTCTACTCCCGGGGGCAACCTCACCGACTGTGCGCGTCGCGAGGCCGCGCCGCGGCGCGGCCGGGGTTCGGCGCAGGCCCTCCTATGAGCCCGGTGCTCCGTGGACTCCGTGACTTTCCTGAAGGTCCGGACCGGGCGAATGAGAGGGCCGGAGCCGACCCCGAGCCAGCCGCTGCGCGGCCCCCCAACCCCCGAGCCAGCCGCGGCCGCCCCCGCCTC
>Ga0111539_10006289_pt1 | contig 15329 bp, 11 predicted proteins | sample RhiMethybrSRZTD1_FD_79667 | JGI IMG/M metagenome (GOLD analysis project Ga0111539, IMG submission 79667) | Populus rhizosphere microbial communities from Tennessee, USA - Rhizosphere MetaG P. TD hybrid SRZTD1 (version 2) (version 2) | ecosystem: Host-associated > Plants > Roots > Rhizosphere >... | reverse complement strand
GCCCCACCGAGATCATCGACACGATGGATCAGGAGGAACGCGAACGGGCACGGCTGGCACTGCTGGCCGCACTTCCCGACGCCGACGCCCCCACCGCCCGTTCGATCCTCGAGACCCTGATCTGGACCGGATTCGCGCTCAGCCATGAGCCGGTTTCCGCAGCTTCCCTCATGCCCGAGGAACGCGAGACGATCGAAGCGTTGGCACACTGCGTGCATGCCTGGCCGCCTTCCGCAGCGCTGGAGAGCGCGCTCCGCCAACATGGGTTGCCGAGGTCACTCGAGGAAGTGCTGGCTCTTTTGGACGAACAAGCAGGGCCGCGATGATCCGCTCGTTGCCGCTTATGCGCGCGTCAAGGGAGCCCAAAGGTTCTCGGGCACCGGCATGACCGAGAGGCGGCCGAAGGTCACCAGCGGGAAGTCTTTGAAGCGCGGGTCGGCCTTGATCGCCGGGAGCGACCGCGGCGTCACCGCGATCACCGGGGCGATCTCGACCGCGTCTCCCTTGGCGTCCGCGGTCGCCCGGGCGATCCCGACGACGGACTTTTCCGACCCGGTGTGGTAGATGGCGATCTCCTCCCCCTTCTTCACCTGGCGCAGGTGCTGGAGGGCGAGGGCGTTCTTCACGCCGGTCCAGACGGTCTTCTTATCCTTCACGAGCCGCTCGAACGAGTAGTCCGTGGGCTCGGTCTTGAACAGCCACTTCATTTCTGGAGCTCCGCCCGAAGGATCGCCATCGGACGCTCGAGGCCGCGGGAGCCCTTGTAGAGACGGAGCAGCTTCTTCGCCTTCTTCGCCGCCTTGGGGCGGTGGGACTTGTCGGAGTCGCGGACGTTGTGGAGCGAGTCGGCGATCTTGCAGAGCCGGGCCGGGAGCGGCGCGCGGGAGAGCTGGGCGAAGTAGTCGCGCTCGCGCCGCGCCTCGGGCAGCCGTTTGTCCTTGGTCAGGACCGCGACAAAGTCGGCGACCCGGCGGCCGAACCGCTCGGAAACCTCGTCGTAATCGGTCGCGGTGTCCTCGATCGTGTCGTGGAGGAGACCGGCGGCCAGGGTGTCGACGTCGGTGATCCCGAACTCGTCCTTCAGGATGGTCATGACGGCCTTGGGGTGCGCGAAGTACGGGGTGACGCCGTCGCGCCGGAACTGGTGCTGATGCTTCCAGCGGGCGAATTCCTCGGCGGCGGCGAGGAGGCCCTCCCGGTTTCGTTCAGCCATGGGAGGAGTATTCTTTGCGGCGGCGCGCCTGTCAATGAACCTCCTCCAAAATAGGGGTTACATGGAAAATGCTACGGCGGTATATACTTAAGGGGTCAAGGAGGTGGGGTACGGGAACCTCGGTCAGTTCCGAGAAGATGGTCTCGGCGGCGGTCCTGGACATCCTGGGCAACCTCAAGGCGGCCGTCGGCCAGATCCGCCTGTATCCCAAGGACAGCCCTCAGGTCGCCAAAGCCGCCTCGGACACGTTCGAGTCGCTCAAGATCTACCTCGAGGCGCACCCGACCCTTGTCCTGAGCACCACGCACAGCGGGCTGTCCGTCAACGGCCAGCAGCTCGCCGCGGCCGGCCTCGAAGGCTCCCTGATCCCGGTCTTCACCGCCGCCGGCGTCCGGAGCATCGTCTTCCGGAGGGGCGCGACGCAGGAGGAACTGCTCACCTTCGTCGACGCCTTCGTCCGCAAGTTCTGGGACATGAAGGACGGCCGGGAGATCACCCAGCGGCTCCAGGCGGAGCGCGTCACGTCCATCGACATCGACAAGGATGGGCCGGACCACAACGGAGATCCCGGTCACGCCGAAAAGACGGACAAGGCCGGCGGCCTCCTTTCGCTCGATAAGGCCCGGGAAGCCCTCGTCGAGCTGGCCCGGCTCCGCAGCTCGGCCCCCGAGGAGCTCCGTCCGGGCCTCCGGAAGATCGCCCAGGTGGTCTTCGACACGTTCCGCAACGATCCGCGCCTGGCGGCGCTTCGGAACACGATCCCGGCCGAGGCCGGGGACCTGATCCCCGCGTGGATGGGCGACGACGCCTCCGGATCCCCCCACGATTCGGGACCCGCCGCCCGCGCCAAGGCGCTGCTCGCCCTCGCGGCCGACGAACAGGCCGAGCCCCTGCTCCAGGAGGCGCCGTCGCTCGTTCGCAACCTGATGTCGGAGTCGCGGAGCGACCTGGCCGCCCGGGTCCTGGCGAGGCTGACGAGCGTCCTGATGGACCGGGCTCCCGTGCGGCGCGGCGCCGCCGCGGATGCGCTGCGCTCCCTCGAAACCGCGTGGGACGTGGAGCCGCTCTCCACCGCGCGCGACGGATTCGAGACGCTCCTCCGCTCGGCGCTCGATGCGGAACAGGACCCGGCGGCCTACGGCAAGCTCGCCGAGCTCGCCGTGCTCCTGGCCGAGGGCCGTCTCCGGCAGGACGAGCCCGGCCTCGCCCTCGAAACCCTGTCGCTCTTCCGCCGCCACCAGGCCTCCAAGGAGGCCGCCGCGGCGTTCCGGCGGGAGACCGCGGCCGCGACGCTCGACCGGATCCTCCGCAGCCCGGGCTTCCCCGCCGTGCTCAACCGGCTGCGCACCGGCGACCCGGTCGCCCTCCGCGTGGCCGAGGCGCTCGGCGACGCCGCCGCGCCCGTCCTCGTGGAGGAGATGAAGAAGATCGACGCGAGCTCGCAGCGGATGCCGTTCGCCGACGCCCTGTCGCGGATCGGCGCCGGCGGCGCGGCCCGCCTCTCCGAGGAACTCCAGAAGTCGGACAATCCGTCCGAGCTGCTGCGGCTCCTGGAATCGCTGCCCCACGCGGCGCCCGAGAACATCGCCGTGGACGCGCTCTCGAGCACCCTCCACCACGCGGTGGGCGCGGTGCGGCGCAAGAGCGTCGACATCCTGATCGAACGCTCGTATGGCCGCTCGGGCGACCTCCTGCTCCTGGCGCTCAAGGAGGAGAAGGAGCCGACCAGCCGCGTCGCGATCGTCGAAGGGCTGGGCAAGCTCCGCGTGATCGCGGCGTTCGAAGTCCTGGCCACCTTCGCGGACGACCGGTCCGAGGCCGAAGAGCTCCGCGCGACCGCCTGCGTCGCCCTCGCCCGCCTCGGCCATGCGGAGGCGATCCCGATCCTCGCCGGCGTCGCGTCCAAATCCTCCCGCGGCCTGGGCCTGCTCAAGGCGAACAGCCCCGCGCTGAGGATCGCGGCGATCCGCGCGCTGGGACACTTCCCCGCCCAGCCGACGGCCCGCGAAGCGCTCAAGAAGATCACCGAAGACTCCGATCCCGCGGTCCAGGCCGCCGCGAAGGAGACGCTCTACCGCCCCGGCCAGAAGACCCCCTCCCCCTACAGCCGCGAAGCCCAGCAGACCGCCGCGGTCCCGGACCCCAAGGCGTCCAGCGTGAAGCTCTCCGGGTCGCTCCAGGAAGTCGCCTTCGACCAGATCTGCCAGCTGGTCGGGACCTCGGAGAAGACGGGACTGCTCACGATCAACCTCGATGGGCTCACGGCGAGCATCTGGTTCGACCAGGGCCAGGTGGTCGCGGCGGAATTCGACCGGATGCAGGACCAGGCCGCGTTCAATTCGATCGCCCGCCGGAAGAAGGGCGACTTCGTCTTCCATCCCTCCGAGCGGCCCCCCGAGCGCCGCATCCAGAGCCCCGTCCACCTCATGCTCCTCGAAGCCTTCCGGGTCGCGGACGAGGGGAAGAAATAGCCCCAAAACCCTTTTGTAATCCCGGACGACTCTGCTAGAACAGTTCCCCATGTCGGAAGACAATCCGCATCCGAAAGACCCGACGTACGACCATTTCACCGAGATCGCCTGCGCCGTTCCGGGCGCGAAGAAGGTGCTCGACGTCCCCACCGGGCTCGGCCCGATCGCGAGGCGGCTGAAGGACAAGGGCTACGACGTCACGCCCGCCGACATCAGCCCGTCCAACTTCACCTGCGCGGACATGAAGTGCGATACCGCCAACCTGAACGGGCGGCTGCCCTACGAGGACGGCACCTTCGACCTGGTGGTCTGCCGCGAGGGCATCGAGCATGTCGAGAACCAGTTCCACACGGTCCGCGAGTTCCATCGGATCCTCAAGCCCGGCGGCTGGTTCCTGTTCTCGACCCCGAACCTGCTGACCCTCCGCTCCCGCATGTCCTTCCTGCTGGTCGGCGGACGCCACTTCAAGGACCGTCCGGCCCGCGAGGACTACGACATGGACGCCGGGGACCATATCAATCTGCGGACCTACCTGGACCTCCGCATGGTCCTTCGCCGGGTCGGATTCCGGATCGACCGGGTGACGACGTTCTCCTACAGCTTCACGTCCCTGGTGCTGTTCTGGATGATCCCGATCATCGCCTTCTACTCCTGGAAGGCCTTCCGTCGGGAGAAGCACCCCGAGCAGAGGATCGCCAACAAGGAGGCGTGGCGTCACGTCTTCTCGGCGGACATGCTGTTCGGGAAGAAGCTGATCGTCCTCTCCCAACGCGAAGTGAAGAAAACCTGATCGCCGCGCGTTAACCCCGGGGAGGTGCACCATGGGGGACCCTGCCGTCCGTCCGCTGCGCGTCTGGCCCGTCGTCGGCCTCGCCGCGATCTACTGGACCCTCATCGCCGCCATCACCCAGATGGACATGGCGATGTTCACGCGCTTCATGTCCAAGAGCCTGGCCGGGCTCGCGTTTCTCCTTCTCTTCATCATCCTCTGGCTCTCGAGCGGAAGACTTCCATGGAAGACCCGGCTGATCGGGCTCGCCACGTTCTTCGCCGCGGTCGGCCTCGGCATCGCCCTCGCCCACCGCAACTTCGATCCCTTCTCGTTCGTCCTCATGACGGTGCCCTACGTCCTGACCGCGTGGGTGGGCTGGATGGTGATCGGCCGCCGCTCGGTGCCGGCCCCGGCCGTGTCGCTGGTCGTCGTCCTCCTCTGCACCGCCCTCCTCTTCGACCTGGTCAAGTGGGACGGCACGGACGCCCGCCTGCATTCGGACCTCAGTTTCCGGTGGTCGGCCACCGCGGAGCAGAAGTTCCTGGCGACGAAGCCCGCCGCCGCCGCCGGGTCGCGGGAATCGCGGCCGTGGACGCTCCGCACCGCGGACTGGCCGGAGTTCCGCGGTCCGCGGCGCGACGGCGCCGTCCGCGGCGTCCGCATCGCCACGGACTGGAAGGACGCGCCGCCGCAGAACGTGTGGAAGCAGGGCGTCGGTCCCGGCTGGTCGAGCATGATCCTGGTCGACGACTTCCTGGTGACCCAGGAGCAGCGCGGCGACAACGAAGCGGTGGTCTGCTACACCGCGGACAACGGGAAGGAAGTCTGGGTCTACCAGGGCGGCGGCCGCTTTTCCGAAGGGATCGCCGGCCCCGGTCCCCGGGCAACGCCCACCTACCGCGACGGACGGGTGTACGCGTACGGGGCGAACGGACATCTGTCCTGCCTCGAGGCGGCGACCGGGAAGCTCGTCTGGTCCCGGGAGGCGGCCCGCGAGGCGGGCGCGCCGCCCCCGATGTGGGGATACTCGGCGTCGCCGCTCGTCGCGGAGGGCAAGGTCGTCGTCTACGTCGGTGAACCCCGGGGCGTCGTCGCCGTCGATGCCGCGACGGGCGCTCCCGCCTGGTCGCGGCCGGCCGGGAAGTTCAGCTACAGTTCCGCTCACCTCGTGACGATCGGCGGGGTTTCGCAGATCGTGATGCAGGACAACGTGCGCACCGCGGGCCTCGCGGTCGCCGACGGAGCGGTCCTCTGGGAACGGCCTCACGCGACCGAGTCGGCCATCCCGATGCTCCAGCCGCAGCCGGGAGACGACTCCAGCCTCCTGATGTCGACCGGCTTGGACCTTTCCCTCGTGGAGATCCGCCGGGAGGGGGCGGCGTGGAAGCTCGCGGACAAATGGGTCACCACCCGCTTCAAACCCTCCTTCAACGATTTCGTGGTCCACGACGGTCACGCGTACGGCCTCGATGACGGGATCCTGGCCTGCGTCGACCTGAAGGACGGTCGCCGCGTCTGGAAGAAGGGACGGTACGGGGGCGGCCAGGTCCTCCTCCTCGCGGACCAGGGACTCCTGCTCGTGATCTCGGAAAAGGGCGAGTTGGCGCTCGTCGACGCCAAGCCGCAGGAGCCCGGCGACGTCTACCGGTTCCCGGCGCTCGAGGGCAAGACCTGGAACCATCCGGTGGTCGTGGGGGACAGGATCTTCGTGAGGAACAGCGAGCAGATGGCCTGCTACCGCGTACGGCTCCTCAAGACGCCGTAAGGGGATTTTCGGCCACCGACATAATTATCCCCGCCCTTCCGCTATATATTAGAGGATGCACCTCCGGCACCTTCTCTGCATTGGGATCCTTCTCGGACCCTGGATCGAGACGACGGCGGCCGCCCCCGGCGACGGGGAGGACTTCGACAAGGCCGTGCGGCCCTACTTCGAGGCCCACTGCGTGCGGTGCCACGGCCCGGCGAAGCAGAAGGGGGAGTTCCGGGTCGACACCCTCACCCGCGATTTCGCCGGCGCCTCCGCCGCGGTCCGCTGGGGCGACGTCCTCGAGCGCCTCAACACGGGGGAAATGCCTCCCAAGGGCGAACCCAAGCCCAAGGCCGAGGAGTCGGCCCGAGTCGTGGAGTGGGTGACCGCGCGCCTCAAGGAAGGCGAGGCGGCCCGGACCGCGAAGCGCGAGCGGGTGACCTTTCACAAGCTCACCCGCGAGGAGTACGCCAACACCATCCACGACCTGCTGGGCGTCCGCTATGACGCGGCCGACCCGACCGGTCTCCCCGAGGATCCCAACTGGCACGGCTTCGAGCGGATCGGCACGGTGCTGTCGCTGTCGCCCGCGCACGTCGAGAAGTACTTCGCGGCGGCGGAAGGGATCCTGGCCGAGGCGTACCCCGACAAAGCTCCCGAAAAGAAGGTCACCCGGTGGACGCCCTTCGACTGCCGCGGCTGGAACAAGAAGAAGATGGAGGAGCAGGGCCTGGCCGACAAGGTCCGCCTCGACGTCTGGCCGGGCATCCCCATCGGCGGCCATCCGGGATCGGTGAAGGAGTTCACCGCCCACGCCACGGGCGAGTACCGGGTCCGCGTGAAGCTCAGCGGCCTCAAGCCCGCCGACGGCCGCGCGCCGCGGCTGACCGTCTACGCCGCCGACCTCGACCGCTCGCTCGGCGAGCAGGACGTGGTGGCGCCCGAGGACAAGCCGACGACCGTCGAATTCACCGCCCACCTCCCCGCCGGCAAGCACATGATCCGGATCTCCAATGAGGCGCCGGGGCCGGGCAACAACCTGGACCGCGGCGGCCGTCACGGCAGCCGGCCGTTCATCAGCATCAAGGACGGCCGCGAGCCGTGGCAGTGGAAGCTCACGGACGACCAGGGCCTCCCGATCTGGCCCGTCCTGCTCGTGGACTGGGTCGAATGGGAGGGGCCGCTGCCGACGACGCCGAAGGACTTCGGCACCGGACCCGCCCGCGAGGTTCTCGAGCGGTTCCTGACGCGCGCCTTCCGACGTCCCGCGCGGCCCGCAGAAATCGACCGCGTCGCGGCCCTCGTGGAAAGCGAGCAGAAGAAGGGCGAGTCCCCCGCCGCCGCGCTGAAGACGGGGCTTCTCGCCGCGCTCTGCTCGAAGGACTTCTTCTACCTGGTCGAAGGCGCGCCCGACCGCACCGACCCCCGCATCACCGAGTGGGAGCTCGCCTCGAGGCTCGCATACTTCCTCTGGAGCTCGCCGCCCGATGCGCCGCTCCTCGACGCCGCGCGCGACGGCTCGCTGCGGAAGCCCGAGGTCCTCCGCTCCCACGTCCAGCGGATGATGCGCGATCCGCGCGTCGAGCGGTTCGCCTCGGGGTTCCCCCGCCAATGGCTGCGCCTCGCCAAGGTCGGCATGTTCCCGCCCGACAAGAAGCTCTATCCCACCTGGGACGACCACCTCCAGAAGAGCGCCGTGCAGGAGACGATCGCCGTCTTCCGCGAGGTGCTCTCGAAGAACCTCGGCCTGCGGGAGTTCCTCGACTCCGACTGGACGATGCTCAACGCGCGGCTCGCCGAGCATTACGGCATCCCCGGCGTGGAGGGCGACGACTTCCGCCGCGTGACCCTCGCGCCCGACGCCCGCCGCGGCGGCCTCCTGACCCACGCGTCCATCCTGAGCCTCACGTCCGACGGCACCCGCCACCGCCCCGTCCACCGGGGCGTCTGGGTGATGGAATCGATCCTCGGCCGCTCCCCGCCGCCGCCTCCCGCCAACGTGCCGCCGATCGAGCCGACGCCGGCCAAGTCGCCGAAGGCCACGCTGCGGATGAAGCTCGACGCCCACAAGAGCGACCCGAACTGCGCGGCGTGCCACCGCAAGATCGATCCGCTCGGATTCGCCTTCGACGCCTACGACGCGATCGGCCGCTGGCGCACGGTGGAGACGGTCCGGGACGGCGCCGGCGACAACCCGAAGGTCGACGCGAGCGGCGAGCTGCCCGACGGGCGCACGTTCGTCGACGCGGCGGAGTTCAAGAAGCTGCTGATCGCCGACATCGAGAAATTCAACGCGGCGTTCATCGAGAAGCTGGCCACCTACGCCCTTCGCCGGGGCATGAGCGTCGACGACCGCGAGGCGCTCGCGTCGCTGGCGCGGCAGGGCAAGTCCGCCGAGTATCGGCTGGGATCGATCGTGGAATCGCTGGCGACGTCGGAGCTGTTCCAGAAGCGATAGGAGAAGACGCGTGAGCAAGACCCTGGATCGCCGGACCTTCCTCCGAGGCGCGGGCGCGACCATCGCGCTGCCGCTGCTCGACTGCATGAGGCCGCTGCACGCGCAAGCCGCCGTGAAGCCCCGCCGCGCCGTCTTCGTCTACATCCCCAACGGCGTCAACGTCCTCACCTGGCAGATCCTGAAGGCCGGGCCGGACTACGTCTTCCCCGAGCCGATGAAGGCGCTCGAGAAGCACCGGGCACGGATCACGCCGATCAGCGGCCTGCACCATCCCAACGCCATCGGCCAGGCGCACGTCTGCGCCGACACCTGGCTCACGGGCGCGAAGATCGAGCAGGGCGGCGGGTCCTACAAGAACACGGTGTCGTGCGACCAGATGATCGCCGAGACGGCGTCGCCGCACACGCGCTTCTCGTCGCTGGAGCTGTCGATTTCCTCGGGCGTGGGCCAGCCGAACAACTCGAACACCCTGTCGTTCTCCCGCGACGGCATCCCGCTGCCGGCCGAGGACAATCCCCGGACGGTCTTCCAGCGCCTGTTCGGCGAGGAACCCGGCGGGATCGAGCAGCGTCGCCGGAAGCTCGACCGGCGCCACAGCGTCCTCGACGCGGTGCTGGGCGACGCGAAGACCCTCAAGTCGACGCTCGGCACCTCGGACCGGGGCAAGCTCGACGAGTATCTGTACTCGGTGCGCGAGGTCGAAGTCCGCACCGAGCGCCTGGATGCGTGGCTGAACGTGCCGAAGCCCAAGGTCGACGCCGCGACGACCGAGCGGGTGACCAAGAACGTCCCCCGCCAGCAGGCGGGCGAGTACTACCGGACGATGTACGACCTGATCGTGCTCGCGCTTCGGACGGACATGACGCGGGTCGTGAGCTACATGAGCGGCACCGAAGGCAACGGGCTGCCGCTGCCCGAGCTCGGCATCAGCCAGAGCCGTCACGAACTCTCGCACCACAGCGGCGACCCGGAGATCATGGCTCGGCTGAGCCGCACCGACGCCTTCCTCGCCCAGCAGTTCTCGTACTTCCTCGACCAGCTCCTCGCGGTCCAGGACGGCGAGGAGCCCCTGCTCGACCGCACGATCGTGCTGTTCGGCAGCGGCATGAGCTACGGTCACAGCCACGGGAACGCCAACCTGCCGACGATCCTCGCGGGCGGCACGGCGCTGGGGTTCAAGCACGGGAAGCACATCGACTACAACCTGCCGATCATCAAGGCGTACGACGTCACGAAGGCCGGCGAGCACTACAACCTGTGCCACAAGCCGGTGGACGGCAAGGCGCGCCTGAGCAACCTGCTGCTGACGATGCTCCAGAAGATGGACGTCAAGACCGAGTCCTTCGTGGACAGCCTGGGCCCCATCTCGGAGCTGACGGCCTAGATGACCCTCACGCTTGCCGTTCTGCTCCTGCTGGCCGACGATCCGCCGGCGTGGACCCAGGCGAAGCCCGGGGAGTTTCCGGCGGCCGCGGGTCGCGCCATCTCCGGCGAGCTGATCGGGCTGGACCACGTCAACCGGACGGGGACGCTCCGCCCCGACCGCAACGATTCCCAGCGCACGGACGACTACGACATCGCGATGCCGTTCGCCTTGCTGCCGTACGGGAAGGTCATGGTTCACGGCTCCTACGCGGAACTGCGCGATGTCCCCATCGGCACGCACCTGCACGGGGTCTTCTTCGTCCAGGACGCGCCCGGGAAAAACCAGAAGCCCGTCTTCAACCGGGCACTCCAGCTGGAGGACGACTTCAGCCACTTCACCCGCCTGAAGAAATCGTGGCGGGTGGATTCGATCGAGATCGACAAGCAGAAACTCACCGTCACCGGCGTCGCCGAGGACGGCGCGGCCGACGCGAAGGCGACGATCCTTCAGATCGGTCCGGCGGCGCGGGTGTGGAAGGGGAACGGCTTCGGCACCCTGAAGGACGTCGTGCCGGGGATGAAGATTCTGGCGAACCTGACGGTCTGCACGCTGAAGGGGCCCGGGCGCTGCACGGATCTCTGGCTCGACGACGAAAGCCGCGAGGCGGCCCGAAAGAAGCAGTACGAAGTCCACAAGCTCTGGCAGCGCGAGCACGGGCTGGGCTGCTGGATCGACGCCGTGGACAACAAGGCCGGCACCGTGACGGTCACGATCTTCGACATCGCGGACCCGTCGCTCATCAAGGAGTTCAAGGTCAAGGACGGCGCCGCCGCGGCCGTCGCGGAAGAGTCGCTGCGCACCTACGACCAGATCAACGACGTCCGTCGGGGCACGGTGCTCGAAATCAAGGCGGTGCCGGTGGTGCCCGGGAACTCCGGCGTGCAGATCACCTTCCAACCCAATCCGTTGCTGGAAGGCTATCGCCCGAAGCGCTATCTCCGGCTCTTCTACGGCCCCTGGCGCATCGACGACCTTCCCCGCGAAGAGCGCCTCTACCGCTAGGCGCCTGGTAGGCTGCTGAAAGAGTCCCCCGGACCGGCCACAGAGCCCACGGAGCCCACAGAGAAATTCCCTAGTGTGAGCGCCGCAGGCGGGACGGCCAAAGGCCGTCCCGGCCGCGCAGCGGCCCGCCGATCGAATCTCATTCAGGATGAATCCAAAAGCGGTACCCGTTCGATTCATCCTGCATGAGATTCGATCGGCGCCTGCGGCTCTGCTCCGTGGGCTCTGTGGGCTCTGTGGCCGGAACTTAAATTCCATGCAGACTCTTTCAGCAGCCGCTAGTCGGAGTACTTCTTCACCAGGCGCAGCACCTGCTGCTTTCTCAGCTCCGGCGGCCCGGTGAGCGTGTATTCCTTCGGGTCCAGCTTCCGGTCGAGCGTCTGTTCGACGATCTGGAGCCACCTTGTGCGAAGGTAGGCGTTGGGGTCGTCCAGGAACCCCAGCATCCGGGGCAGCTTCTGCTTGCCCAACGGGGAGCGCGCGTAGGCGGCCCCGGCCACCGCCCGCAGCATGCCCACCGGCTGGGACATCCAGGCATCGCCGACCGGGGCGGAATGGCGGGCCCCGAAGAACTCCTCGAGATACGGGGGCAGGTCCACGCGCTTTCCCCAGCCCTCGGCCAGCGCGTCCCGGGTCCAGCCGAGGGAGCGGTCCAGGTGACACAGGTTGCAGGCGTTCGGCATCCCGCTCGCCAGCACGGCGGGCTCGGTCGGCGACGAGATCCGGTGCGTCCGGTTCATCACGTCGAAGCCGTGGACCGTGCGCGGCATGTGGCAGTCGAGGCACGAGACCCGGGCGGGATCGTGACGCGCATGGGCCCGCGCGTCCGCCGGGGATTGGAGCCGGTCGTGACAGGTGACGCACGCTTTCACGGACTCCGGGCGATCGGACGTCCCGGCCTCCGGGCCGCGCGCGTGGGGATTGTGGCAACTCGTGCAGGAGATCTGGCTTCGGCAGGCCCCCCGATCCAGTTCCGTCGACTCCATGGAGTTCAGCACCGCCGAGCCGTCCGCCCAGTGGGACGCTCCCGACCTATGACACTGCCGGCAGATCGAGTTCACGACGGAGGGATTCTTCCGGGCGTTGCGGGGGTCGGGCGTCCATCCCTCGAGTTCCGGGTGCGTCGGCACGAACCGAGGCAGCATCTTCGGATCCCGCGCGTGCTCGCGTCCTCCGAAATGACAGCTCTCGCAGCTGATGCCGACGGACACCAGGGTCTTCGACGGCAAGGTCGGGTTCCGAAGCTGATCGCGAAGCGCGGGCCTCCCCTGGAGGAGCGCATCGATGGATCGGGAAGGCGCCGGTGGAAATCCCTGAAGCCCGTCGGACGTGTAGAGCCGGTACTCGTAGGGATACGTGTTGTGGCAGTGGATGCACCGGCTGTTGAACGGACTCCGCTCGGGTTCGAACGGATCGTACCGGACGGCACCGTCTTCCTTGATTTCCGTGCCGTCATACGGCGAGTCGAGATAGCTCTGGGGCAGCCACATCCGATCCTTGAGCGCGTACCCGAATTTCAGGCGCGTCTCCTGGGTATACAGCGCGTCGCCCGCCGGCTCGGGCCCGTCGGTCTGGATCCCGATGTACTCCTGCAGATAGCGCCAGCCGATCGTCCGCGTCACGCGAAAGACCCGGGTCTTCTTCCCCTTCTGGAAGAACTCCATCAGGTACCGTCCGTCGTCCTTCCGGAAGACGGCTTCGCCGTCCGCGTAGGGCAGACGCGCGCCGGAGAAATCGCCCACGACCGTATCGTCGCCGGCCATCGCGTTCATCCGGACGTGCGGATGCTGCTTCCACCGCGCGTGGTTTTCCTTGTGGCATCGACCGCAGGTCTCCGGACCCACGTAGTCTTCGGCGAGAATGTTGCTGAAGGAGGGCGCAGCGGCAGGACGCGGCGCGGACTTCTTCCCATCGTCCGGCGAGCAGGACGCCAGGAGCGTGGCCATCCCCAGCCCCATCAGCCCGACCAGGCGGAACATCATCATCGGGAATACGTCCATTAAAGATCGGAGGGATTCCCGATGCAAGACTTCAGCGGGATCCCGGCATGGCGCGCCGCACGTACTCGGTGAACCGCGGCGCCAGAACCTGCAGTTCGTCGTAGTCGTAACCGCACACCGGAGGGTCGTCCGGATCGATCTTCAGCTTCGGCAACTCTTCAGGCGGTTCGAGAATCAGCCAGGCCGCGCCGCAATCCTGGCATCCGGTGCCGTCGCCGAAGAAGATCTCCGTCGCCGGCGTCTTCTTCTTCCGACGCGAGCCGTGCCGGCGCGGGCGATGGACGTTCAGCGCCTCGAGCAGCGTGGGCCGGATGGCCTTGTGGGTCTGGACGAAGGTCAGGTTTCCCGGGCTCCCGCCGGCGAGGCGAAGGTACGCGCGCAGCTCGCGGGGAAGAGTTCGGCCGACCAGCCTTTCGAGCTCATCGATCCGGTCGGGGGCGCCGGGCTCCACGCCCTGCAGACGGCGCTGGTGGTCGCGGAAGATCTCATCGATCCGGTCCATCCCACCACCCTAGACGAGGTCGACCTCGATCCCGAGCCCGCGCTTGCGCGCCTCGTCGAACACCACCCGCGCCAGCGCCAGGTCCTGGATCGCGAGGCCGGTGGAGTCGAAGATCGTGATCTCGGTCCCGGTGCGCCCCGGCTTCCTCCCCGCGACGATCTCGCCGAGCGTCCCGTAGATCTGCCGCCGATGGTACGTCCCGGCATGGAGCGGCACGTTCACTTCGCCGCTTTCGACGGCCTGGGCCATGTCGTCGAGCACGACGACGGCATCGTGGAGCAGTCGGGGATCGAGTTCCTGCTTGCCCGGCGCGTCGGCGCCCATCGCGTTGATGTGGGTGGAGATTCCGACGTAGGAGCGGAACAGGACCGGCGCGCGGGAGGGCGTCGACGTGCAGATGATGTCGCAGCTGCCGGCCTGGTCGAACGTCCCGACGAATCCGCCGGCCTCCTTGGCGAACTTCTCCGCCGCCTCGGGGGAGACGTCGGCCACGATCGCGCGGAAGCCGCTGTAGACGGCGCGGTGGGCGGCCAGCAGCGTCCGCGCCTGGACCCCGCAGCCGATGAAGCCCACCGTCGCGGGCGATTTCACCGCGAGGTACTTCGAGGCGACGGCCGCCGCCGCGCCCGTGCGGAACGCCGTGAGCCTCGTGCCGTCCATGACCGCCAGCGGGAACGCGGTCTCCGGATCGCTCAGGATGTAGACGCCCATCACCGCCGGCAGATTGAAGCGCTTGGGGTTCTCGGGGTGCATGTTCACCCACTTCACGCCCACGGCGTCGCCCAGGAGGGACGGCATCGCGCGGAAGTCGCCCGCGTACTTCTCGAGCGGCAGGTAGAGCTTCGGCGGCATGACCGCCTCGCCGCGCCCGTGGGCCGCGAACGCCCGCTCGACCGCGGGAATCGCGATCTCCATGGTGAGGATCTTTTCGATCTCTTTGCCTGCGAGCACGAGCGTTTTCACGGGCCCTTGTGTAACATGAGGTTCGAGAGACCGTCAACACAATCGATGGAAAAACAGACTGCGACGCCCCGCAAGTTCCTCTTCGTGTCCCAGATCGCGCTGATCCACGATCTCGCGTGGGAGGTGCAGAAGGAAGGACACGACGTCCGCTACGCCATCCTCTCGAAGAAGGAGCAGGAGGTGGCCGACGGCCTCGTGGAGAAGGTCGCCGACTGGGAGGCCCACAAGGACTGGGCGGACGTGATCGTCTTCGACGACACCGGCTTCGGCGACGTCGCCGAGAAACTCCGCAAGGAGGGCCGCGCCGTCGTCGGCGGCACGAAGATGAGCGACAAGCTCGAGGAGGACCGAGAGTTCGGCCAGACGGAGATGAAGGCGGCCGGCCTCCCCACGCTTCCCAACTGGGAGTTCGGCTCGTTCGACGCGGCGATCGACTTCATCCGAAAGACGCCCGAGCGGTACGTCGTCAAGCCCAACGGGGCGGCGCAGAACGACAAGGTGCTCTCGTTCGTCGGACAGGAAGAGGACGGCCGCGACCTGATCACGATGCTGGAGCACTACAAGAAGGGTTGGGGCTCCAAGATCAAAAGCTTCCAGATCCAGAAGCACGTCTCCGGCGTCGAGGTCGCCGTCGGCGCCTTCTTCAACGGGAAGGACTTCGTGCTCCCCGCCCTGATCAACTTCGAGCACAAGCGGATGTTCAACGACGACATCGGCCCGTCCACCGGGGAGATGGGAACCACGGCCTTCTGGGCCGGCGAAATCCCGCTCT
>Ga0111539_10006288_pt1 | contig 15332 bp, 13 predicted proteins | sample RhiMethybrSRZTD1_FD_79667 | JGI IMG/M metagenome (GOLD analysis project Ga0111539, IMG submission 79667) | Populus rhizosphere microbial communities from Tennessee, USA - Rhizosphere MetaG P. TD hybrid SRZTD1 (version 2) (version 2) | ecosystem: Host-associated > Plants > Roots > Rhizosphere >... | reverse complement strand
GGCGGCGCCGACGCCACGGTCGTCGCGGCCGTTCTGGCGCTGGATGCTGTGGCGCTGGCGTTGCTCGGTCCCGGTGCGTACTCGCTCGACTCGCGCCGCTTCGGCCGTCGACTCGTCGTGCTGCCGCCGCCTTGAGGGGCTCCATCCCACGTCGGGATAGTCGCACCCTGGTGTCGGATGCGCACCTCCCATAAGAGGCGTGCTTTCTGACGGACAGAGTCGCACCATGCAAGTCACCCCGGGGAGTGCTGGACGAGGACTCAGTCATGAATCTCAAGTACACCTGCTCTGCACGCAGCCCGCAGCAATCGCCCTCGGCGCCAGTCGTATTCGTCGTGGATGCCGACGAATCCGTGCGCAATGGGCTGGGGCCGATGATCCGCGCCGCCGGCTGGGAACCGCGCATGGCGGGCAGCGCTGAGGAATTCCTGGCACAGGAGCGCGTCATGACGTCGAGTTGCTTGCTGCTGGAGCTCGACCTGCCGGGAGCGAGCGGGCTCGATCTGCAGAGGCTGGTCACCGATCGCACCGACATGCCGGTCATCTTCATGAGCAGCCGCCTCGATATCCATGCAACCGTGCAGGCGATGAAGGCGGGCGCGTTCGAGTTCCTCACGAAGCCCGTCGTGCCCGAAGTGCTGCTCGACGCGATCCGTGGCGCGCTCGAGCGCAGCGAGGCCGCGATGCGCACCCTGACGCGGATCCACGCGCTGCAGGAGCGCTACGAATCGCTCAGCCGCCGCGAGCGCGAAGTGATGGGCCTGCTGGTCCGCGGCCGACTCAACAAACAGGTGGGCGGCGAGCTGGGGATTTCCGAGATCACGGTGAAAGCGCATCGTGGCCGCATGATGCGCAAGATGCACGCGAGCTCCTTTGCGGAGCTGGTGACGATGGCTGCGAGCCTGCGCGGCGATGCGCGTGCGATCATGAGCGATTTTGCGGTGCCGATGCTGTCGTGACCCGCGCGGGCCAGCCTGCCTGGTCTGCGGCGTCGATACCTTAGTATCATCGCCCCGCCTTCGCCTGCCTGAGTACCCTGTCGGTTGAACTGCGACGGGCGCGAGGGTGGTACATGATCGCTCGACAAGCCGCACTGCTTGCTGCATTCGCTGCGCTCGTCGGCTGTGGCAAGGCGCAGATGCCGCCGCCGTCCGCGCCGGAAGTCATGGTCGCGCAGGTCCTGCACCAGAAGATCATCGATTGGGACGAGTACACGGGCCGCTTCCAGGCAATTGATACGGTCGAAGTGCGGCCGCGGGTATCCGGATACATCGATCGGGTGCTGTTCCGCGAAGGTCAGCCGGTGAAGAAGGGCGACACGCTCATCATCATCGACCCGCGGCCATACCAGGCGGACTTCGATCGCGCCAAGGCCGGACTCGCACTGGCGAAGGCGCAACGCGAGCTGGCGACGCTCGAAGCGGACCGCGTGCACAAGCTCAAGGATTCGGGCGCGGTCTCGCAGGAGGAGCTCGACGAGCGCGTGAGCGCGCTCCACCAGCAGGAAGCGAGCGTCGCGGCCGCGCAGGCTGCGTTCGATGCAGCTGCGCTCAATCTCTCGTTCACGAACGTGACGGCGCCCATCGATGGTCAGGCGAGTCGCGCCGAGGTCACGCGCGGCAACCTGGTCACGGGCGGCAACAACGGCGGCACGCTGCTCACGACGCTCGTCTCGACCGATCCCATGTATGTCTACTTCGAAGGCGACGAGCACGCCTACCTGCGCTACAACGAGCTGGCACGCGCGGGGGAGCGTCAGAGCTCGCGCAACTTCGCGAATCCGGTGCGCGTCGGCCTGGCGAACGAAGACGGCTTTCCGCACGAAGGCCGCATGGATTTCGTGGACAACCAGTTGAACGTGCGCACCGGCACGATCCGCGCCCGCGCAATCCTGGATAACAAGGACGGACTGTTCACGCCCGGTCTCTTTGCGCGCGTCCAGCTGCTCGGCGCCGCCGAGCGCGATGCTGTTCTCATCGAAGAGCGCGCCATCGGCACCGATCAGACTCAGAACTTCGTGCTGGTGCTTGCGCCCGAGAACAAGCTCGAGTACCGGCCGGTGCAGCTCGGGCGCGGCCTGCGAGGGCTGCGGATCGTCAGCAAGGGCCTGAAACCCGGTGAGACGATCGTCGTCAACGGACTGCAGCGCGTACGGCCCGGCATGCAAGTCACGCCCAAGCAGACGACGATGGGCCTGCCGCAGGCGGCGTCCGGCGCGGGCGGCTGACGGTGCCGCCATGAACATCTCGTCGTTCTTCATCGATCGACCGATCTTCGCGTCGGTGCTGTCGATCATCGTCGTCGTGGCCGGCCTGGTGTCGCTGCCGCTGCTGCCCGTCAGCGAGTTCCCGGAAGTCGTGCCGCCCACCGTGGTGGTGACAGGGCGTTACCCGGGCGCATCGCCGACGACGATCGCCGAGACCGTCATCACTCCGCTCGAGCAGCAGATCAACGGCGTCGAGCATGCGCTCTATCTCAACTCTTCGGCCGACCCCGACGGCAGCTTCACGATCACGGTGACCTTCCGCCTCGGCACGGATCTCGACGACGCGCAGGTGCAGACGCAGAACCGCGTCAGTCAGGCCGAGCCGCGCCTGCCGGACGTCGTGCGACAGATCGGCCTGGTGACGCAGAAACGCTCGCCGGATCTCACCATGGTCGTGTTCCTGCGCTCACCCGATCGACGCTATGACTCGCTGTACCTGCGCAACTACGCGGTGATCCAGGTGCGCGACGTGTTGGCCCGGCTGCCGGGCATGGGCGATGTGCGTGTGTTCGGCTCGGGCGACTACGCGATGCGCCTGTGGCTCGATCCCGGCAAGATCGCGTCGCGCGAGTTGACGGCCGACGAAGTGCTGAACGCGGTGCGCGAGCAGAACGTGCAGGTCGCGGCGGGTCGGATCGGCGGCCAGCCGGCGCTGCCCGGCACGCAGTTCGGCTACATCGTCAATGCTCAGGGACGGCTCACGAGCGAAGCCGAGTTCGGCAACATCATCATCAAGACCGGCGACGACGGCGACGTCGTCTACCTGCGCGATGTGGCGCGCATCGAGCTCGGCCCGGAGACCTACAGCCTGCGCAGCATGCTCGACGGAGCGCCCGCCGTCGGCATCCCGGTCTTCCAGCTGCCCGGAGCCAACGCGCTCACGCTCTCGAACGAAGTACGCGCCACGATGAAGGAGTTGTCGCGCACTTTTCCGCAGGGCCTGACCTACGACATCACCTACGATCCGACCGTGTTCGTCCGCAATGCCATCCGTGCGGTGGTGGACACGCTGCTGGAAGCCATCCTGCTGGTCGTGCTGGTCGTGGTCGTGTTCCTGCAGACCTGGCGAGCGAGCATCGTGCCGCTGATCGCCGTGCCGGTCGCGATCGTGGGCACACTCGCTGCGTTGCTGCTGCTCGGCTTCTCGATCAACGCGCTGACGCTCTTCGGACTGGTGCTCGCAACGGGCATCGTCGTGGACGACGCGATCGTCGTGGTCGAGAACATCGAGCGCAAGCTGGAGGAAGGCCTCGAGGCACGCGCGGCGGCGCACGCGGCCATGGCGGAAGTGACGCGTCCGATCATCTCGATCATGCTCGTGCTGTGCGCGGTCTTCATACCGGTCACGTTCCTCAGCGGCATTACCGGCCAGTTCTATCGACAGTTCGCGGTCACGATTGCTGCTTCGACGGTGATCTCGACGTTCAACTCGCTGACTCTGTCGCCGGCGCTGGCGGCGCTGCTGTTGCGGCCGAAGCACGCTCCGCCGGACCGGTTTCAGCGCGGCATCGATGCCGTGCTCGGCAAGCCGTTCGGGGTGTTCAACCGGTTCTTCGCGCGCATGTCGCACGCGTACGGACTGCGCGTCGCGGACGTTGCGCGCTTGCGGCGCGTGATCCTCGCGGTGTTCGTGCTGCTGCTGGGCGGCACCTGGCTGATGTTCCGTGTCGTGCCGGGCGGCTTCATTCCCGCGCAGGACAAGAGCTACCTCATTGCGCTGGTGCAGCTGCCGAATGCCGCGTCGCTCGATCGGACCGAACAGGTCGTGCGGCAGGTGTCCGAGCTCGCCCTGGAGACGCCCGGTATCCAGAACGCAATCGGCTTCCCCGGCCTGAACGCGAACGGCTTCGCGAACATGGAGAACGCGGCGGTGATGTTCCTGCCGCTCAAGGATTTCTCCGAGCGCACGACAGCCGCAACCACTGCGACTGGGATCGTCCGCGCGCTCTCGGCAAAGGTCGCGGGTATTCCCGATGCCTACGTGCTGATCGTGCCGCCGCCGTCGGTGCAGGGCCTCGGCACGACCGGCGGTTTCAAGCTCTATGTCCAGGATCGCGGCGGGGCCGGATACAACGAGCTGGCGCGGGTCACCGGCGAAGTCCTGGCCGCCGCGCATGCACAGCCGGAGCTGCTCGGGCCCGCGACGTACACGAGCTTCCAGAACTCCGTGCCGCAGCTGTATGCGGACGTGGACCGGGATAAAGCGAAGCGTGAGGGCATTGCACTGTCGAGCATATTCGGCACGCTGCAGACCTATCTCGGCTCATCGTACGTCAACGACTTCAATCTGTTCGGACGCACGTTCCGCGTCTATGCGCAGGCGGAGTCGCGTTATCGCTCGCGCCCCGAGGACATCGCCAATCTCAAGACTCGCAATGCCGCGGGCGACATGGTGCCGATCGGCTCGGTCGCGACGATCAAGTTCATGACCGGCCCGGACCGTGTCCTGCACTACAACGTGTATCTCGCCGCGGACGTGAACGGGCAGCCGGCGCCGGGCTATTCCTCGGGCCAGGCGACTGCAGCCATGGAGCGGGTCCTCGCGCAGACGCTGCCGAACGGCTACGGCTACGAGTGGACCGAGCTTGCGTACCAGCAGAAATTGGCCTCGACCGCTCCGCTCCTGGTCTTCTCTCTGTCCGTGCTGCTCGTCTTCCTGATCCTTGCCGCACAGTACGAGAGCTGGGCGCTGCCGCTGTCGATCGTGCTGATCGTGCCGATGTGCCTGCTGTTCTCGCTGCTCGGTGTCTGGCTGAGCAGGTGGGACAACAACGTGCTCACGCAGATCGGCTTCATCGTGCTCGTCGGCCTGGCCTGCAAGAACGCGATCCTGATCGTCGAGTTCGCGCGCGAGCGCGTCGAGCAGGGCATGGGAATCATCGAAGCAGCGATCGAAGCGTGCCGGCTGCGGCTGCGGCCGATCCTGATGACCTCGTTCGCCTTCATCATGGGCGTGGTGCCGCTCGTTACCGCCAGCGGCGCCGGCAGCGAGTTGCGCCGCGCGATGGGTATCGCCGTGTTCTCGGGCATGCTCGGCGTCACGCTGTTCGGTCTGTTCCTCACGCCGGTGTTCTTCGTTGCGATCGAGATGGCTCTGCGGCGCAGGCGAGCGCCGGAAGTGTCGGATCCCGCTGCGGTACCGCATCCCGCGCCCGGAGCGGCGCCGTGAACCTCCGCACCGCAGTTGTTCTCGTCTGCTCTGCGATGGCGGGATGCGCAGTGGGGCCGGACTACCACGAGCCGAAGCAGGAGGTGATCGATCACTTCAGCAACGCTGCGCAGCCGGCCCTCGACCAGGGCGATGTCGTGGCCCAATTCTGGACTTTGCTGAACGATCCGGTGCTCGACCGGCTCGTCAGCGATGCGCTGAACGCCAATAAGGATCTGGCGCAAGCGGAGGGGAACCTGCAGGCGTCGCGAGCCGCGGCGCGCCTGGTGGGATTCGACCGGTTTCCGACTGTCACCGCCAACGGGTTCTATGCGCATTCGCTCGTGAGCGCTCAGCAGCTGCCGGGTGCGACCCGGGATCAGCGGACCATCGATACCTACGATGCGGGCTTCGACGCCACGTGGGAGCTCGACTTTTTCGGGCGCGTGCGTCGCTCCAGTCAGGCTGCACGTGCAGATGCGGGTGCGGCGGAGGCCACGCTTCGGGACGCCATCGTCAGCGTCACGGCGGAAGTCGTACGCAACTATTGCGTGCTGCGCGGGCTGCAGGATCAGCTCGCGGTTGCGGAGCGCAATGAGATCAATCAGCGTCAGACGCTGCAGCTGGTGCAGGTACGACTCGATGCGGGCCGAGGCACGCAGCTCGACGTCTCGCGTGCAGCTGCACAGCTCGCGACTACCGAGGCGACGATACCGCCGCTGCGAGCCTCGATCGCGACCACTATCCATCGCCTCTCGGTGCTCACCGGTCAGCAACCGCAGGCGCTCGCGCCCGAATTGTCCGCGTCGCAGGCGATGCCGACATTGCCCGCGTTGAATGCGATCGGCGGTCCCGAGACGCTGCTGCGCCGGCGGCCCGACGTGCGAATCGCGGAGCGCAATCTCGCCGCCGCCACTGCCCGCATCGGCGTGGAAGTGGCCGATCTGTTTCCCCGCATCACGTTCCTCGGCTCGGTGGGCTACGACTCGCCGAGGGGGCGCGATGTCGGCAGCTCCGGCTCACAGAGATATTCATGGGGGCCGAGCATCAGCTGGGCAGCGCTCGATCTCGGCAGAGTCCGCGCGCGCATTCACGTCGCGCGCGCCGAGACCGATATCGCATTCGCGGCCTATGAGGCGGCAGTGCTGAATGCGCTGGAGGATACGGAGAATTCGCTCGTCAACTACGGCGAGTCGCAGCGTCGTGAGGTAACTCTTGAACGTGCGGCGACTGAAAGCACGACGGCGGCGCGACTCGCGCGGCAGCGATTCGAGGGCGGGCTCAGCGATTTTCTGAGCGTATTGCAGGCCGAGCGCGATGCGCTGGCGGCGCAGGACAGCCTGGCGCAAGGCCGTACGCAGACGGCTACGTCGCTGATCGCGGTCTACAAGGCGCTCGGCGGCGGCTGGATGGCGCGCTGAAGCGCTTTCAGTGCACCGAGGTAGATCTCGGAGAACGTCGGGAACGGCTGGATCGTGTCGAGCATCACTTTGACCGGCACCCGCGCACGGATTGCAAGCGTCGCCTGCTGCAACCACTCACCGGCCTCAGGGCCGAGCGCGTACGCGCCGATCAATCGCTCGCCGTCGCTGAGCAACGTCATGAAGCCGTTCGACTTGTCATAGGCACGCGTGTAGGTCGCGGTCTTCGCGATCTCTGCCACGCGCGCCGTCGCGCTGAAGCGCGCTGAATTTGCACCGACCGATGCTGCCTGCGGATCGGTGAAGACTACGCGTGGCACGGCTTCGTAGTTGGCGTCGCGCGGCTCGCCGAGGATATTCGATGCGACGACGCGGCCCTGATACTTGCCGACGTGCGTGAGCTGCCAGATGCCGTTGCAATCGCCAATCGCCCACAAGCGGTCGCCGGCGCGCAGACGCGCATCGACTGGAATGCCGCGCGGGTTCGGATCGATGCCGACAGTCTCGAGGCCGATGCCATCAACGCGCGGCTGCCGGCCGGTTGCGACGAGCAGCCGATCGCCGCTCACCGTGCGCCCGTCTTCGAGATCCAGGAAGTACTGATCGCCTGTCCGCCGCGCACGGATGGGATTCACGCTGAGCGCGAGCTCGATGCCGTCACGACGTAAGACTTCGGTGAGCGCCTCACCGAGAGGCGCAGGCTCGCGCGGAAGCAAGTGAGCAGTGCGAGCGATGAGCACGACTTCGCCACCGAGCCGACGAACTGCCTGCGCCATCTCGACGCCCACAGCGCCCGCGCCCAGCACCAACAATCGACGCGGCACTGCTTTCATGCCGGTCACTTCGCGGTTGGTCCAGATGCCTTCGAGATCGCGCAGGCCTGGCACGGGCGGGATGATCGGATCAGACCCTGTCGCCACGACAACATGCTTGGCCGTGTGCCGCATGCCATCGACTTCGACGACGCCCGTGCCCGCGAGTCGGCCGCGGCCGCGCAGCAGCGTGATGCCATTGTCGGCGAGCCAACGCTGCTGGCCGGCGTCGGAGTAGTTCGAGACCATGAAATCGCGCCACGCGAGCGCCGCTGCGACGTCGACCTCGGCCTTCGCGGCCGCTTCATTCGCTGCGTGCGTAGCTTCGCCGGGACGCAGCAGCGTCTTGGACGGAACGCACGCGTAGTAGGAACATTCGCCGCCGACGAGATGGCGCTCGACGAGGGCGACGCGCAGGCCGCCCTCCGCGAGCGCACCCGCGCAATGCTCGCCCGGCGAGCCGCCGCCGATGACGATGACGTCGAAGTCGTTGCTCACGTCGGCAGTGGCTTGCCCGCCTGCTCCGCAATCATGTAGGCGGCGTACCAGCTCGGCCAATCAGCGTCGCGCTGGCCCAGCTTCTTCTCGTGCTCGCCGTGCGCAGTTTCCGCACGCCGCATGGCGTTCGCGAGATCGTTCAACGAGGCGTACGTGGTCTCGTTCGAGTCGACGCGCCCCGGCAGGCGCCGCGTGACTTCCTGCAGCAGCCAGGCATTGCCGTCCGGATCCTTGAACGACGCGTACGACGCGTAGCTGTGGGCCTGCGGATCGCGACCGCCGATGGGGGGTTTCCCCGGTCCGGCAACATGGAATACTTCGCTCACTGCGACGCCGCGATCGGCGAGTTCCTTGCGCGCGGCCTCGACGTCGGTCACGACGAGAAACAGTCCTTGCGCCGAGCCCGGCGGCGACGTCGTGACGCCTTTGCCGAAATGGATCGAGCACGGCGAGCCGGGCGGCGTGTACTGCAGCGCGCGGAAGTTGGCGCCCTCGACGAATTCGCCGTCCAGCCGCCAGCCGAGGCTATCGCCGTAGAAGCGCTTGGCGCGATCGACGTCGGAGACGGGAATGGCCACCACCTCGAGTTTCAGGTCGACGGTTTTCATGAGGCGTTTCCTCCGGTTGTGTCCTGGGCCTGCAGATGCTCGGCGACGAACCAGCTCTGCAGCTCGTTCGTGCGCACGACCTGGCTGACAATGAGATCGTTGGTGCCGTCGTCGCCACGCTCTGCGGCTTCGCGCGCCAGCGGGCGCGCCTCCTGCAGCACGATTTCGTGCGCGTCGAGCAGGCGTCGCAGCTGATTCGGTACGCGCTCGCGTCCGCGAGGCGCGCGTGCGATGCGGGATTCCTCGACGACGTCATGCGCCAGCGCGAGTGCGACTCCGCCGAGCGTCTGCACTCGCTCGGCGAGCGCGTCGACGAGCTCCAGCTGTTCGCTGTAGTGCTTGTCGAACATCAGGTGCAGCCCGTAGAAAGTCGCGCCGCTCGTTTGCCAGTGCGCCTTCTTATATAGGTCGCGCAATGCCATCGAGTGTGCGACCAGTCGATTGAGCGCGCCGACCGACTTGGCGCGTACGGCTTCGCCGAGGCCGAGCCGCGATTGCCCGAGCGTGCCGTAGGCCTGGATGATTGCACCGTCTTCGGGCGCGCGGCCCAGGATCGTATTGCTCATGACTGCTCCTCCAGGCTTGCTGAGACGAGGCAGTCATCTGAGCAAAAGCGCGCGGGCTGCGCGATTGCACCATGGTATTGATCGTGGTTTACCATACCCGCATGAAACTACTTGCTTTGCTGATCCTCGCTGCGGCCGCATGCAGCGCTCCGCTCCCGGCTCCGGCCGCGCAACCCGATAGCACGACCGGTCAGCAGATGATCGACGCTTTCGAGGGCGCCTTCGGCGTCCACACCGGTCAGCGCCGGAATCACGTCAAGGGGACGTGTGCAGCCGGCGAGTTTGTCGGGACGAGCGATGCGGCCGCATTGAGTCGCTCCGTGCTGTTCTCGGGCAAGAGCATCCCCGTGATCGCGCGCTTCTCGCTCGGCGGAGGAAATCCGGAAATTCCGGACGCCGCGCCGGCGCCGCGCGGCATGGCGCTGGAGTTGCGAATTCCCGGCGGCGGCGTGCAGCACATCACCATGATCAACGTACCGATCTTCGCTGCGGCGTCACCCGCGTCATTCCGCGATGCGCTCATCGCCGCGAGGCCGGATCCGCAAACCGGCAAGCCCGATCCCGCGAAGCTGAAGGCCTACGCCGAGACGCATCCGGACGCTGCGGCGCTGCGGGAGCTTGCCAGTCATCACACACCGACCGCGAACTACTACCAGACCACCTACTTCAGCATTCACACCTTCAAGTTCGTCGACGCCAAAGACGTCGAGCACCCGGTGCGCTGGCGCTTCGTGCCGCGCGACGGCACGAAAGAGATGACGCCCGAGGAAATGAAGGCGGCGCCGCACGACTTCCTCGAAAAGAATCTCATCGAGCGCACCAAGCAGGGCCCCGCAGTGTGGGACATGATCGTCTATGTCGGCGAGCCCGGCGACCCGCAGGACAACGCGACGCTCGCCTGGCCGGAAGAGCGCAAGCATTTCAAAGCGGGCACGCTGACGATCGCCGCGGCGAGCGTGCAGCAGAAGGGCGTGGCGTGCGAGCCGATCAACTTCGACCCGCTGGTCATGGCGGACGGCATCCGCCCGACCAACGATCCGATCCTGCTGTTCCGCTCGCCGGCCTACGCCGTGTCGTTCGGCAAACGCCTCTCCAATCAGTGAGGGGCTTCAACCGAACGTGAAGTCGTAGACCGCGGCGCCCGGCCCGAGGAATTCGATCTCGAACAACCGGTTGGCGATCGGCCCGGTCTGTCGGATGAGCTGGTACATACGCGGGCTGCCGGCTTCGCCCTCTCCGGATTCGTCGACGTCCAGGCCGTGAGCTGCGCCGGGCGGCTGGCCATCGATGCGCACGCGAAAGCGCACCGTCGCATTGGGTGTTGCAGTGCCCATGATCAGGTGCACGTCCCGTGCGTGAAAGCGATAGGCGACCTTGCCGCCGGCCTGGTTCAGCACGACGGACTCGTCTTTGCGCGTCCAGTCGCCAAGGAGCGTCCACTGGTTGACCTTGAGCGACGCCGGCTCTTTGGCTGCGAAGCGCTCGCCGAGCGCGTGCCCCAGGTACGTTTCCGGCGATTGTAGATTGCGCCAGTCGGCCGCCGCTTCAGCGCCGCGCCCCGCGACGGCAGCGAGAGTGTGATCGAAATCGGTGCGTCCGGACTCCTCGAGTAGTTGCTGGATGACGCGCTCGGTGCGCTCGTACTCGCCTTCGCCGAACTGGTGAAAGCGGATGTGTCCCTGCGCATCGATGAGGTACAGCGCCGGCCAGTAGTGATTGTCGAACGCGCGCCAGATCGAGTAGTCGGTGTCGACCGCTATCGGATAGTCGACGTGCTGCTCTTCTGCTTCGCGGCGCACGTTGTCGAGATCTTTCTCGAAGCTGAACTCCGGCGTGTGCACGCCGACCACGACCAGCCCTTGGTCCCGATACTTGTCGGCCCAGGCGCGCACGTAGGGCAGGGTGCGGCGCCAGTTGATGCAGGTGTAAGTCCAGAAGTCGATGAGCACCACTTTGCCGCGCAACTCGGCTGCGCTGAGCGGATGAGTGTTGAGCCATGCGCTCGCTCGTCCCAGAGAGGGCATCTGCTGTTGCAGCATGCGCGTGTCCTCCGCAGAGCGGCCCGTGCACGCGAAGATCGTGCTGAGCAGCGCCCCGAGGCATAGCTGACGGGTCTTCATGACCGGCGACGCTACGCGGTTGCGTAGCCCGCAGCGATTGCACGATGGTCTTGCAGATACCATCGTCTAATCGCGCGGCAGGCGGGTTTCTGCTGGGATCGGTTACCCGCAAGCGGAGGTAGACCAATGAGCACGATCACCACGAAAGACGGCACCGAAATCTTTTACAAGGACTGGGGCAGCGGACAGCCCATCGTCTTCCACCATGGCTGGCCCCTGTCGGGCGACGACTGGGACAACCAGATGCTGTTCTTCCTGTCGAAGGGTTACCGCGTCATCGCACACGACCGTCGCGGCCACGGCCGCTCGTCGCAGACCTCGACCGGTCACGAAATGAACACTTATGCGGCCGACGTGGCGGCGCTCGCGGAGAAATTGGATCTGCGCGACGCGATCCACATCGGGCATTCGACCGGCGGCGGCGAAGCGACGCGCTACGTGGCGCGGCACGGCAAAGGCCGGGTGGCGAAGGCCGTGCTCATCGGCGCAGTGCCGCCTGTGATGGTGAAGTCCGCCCGCAATCCGGGCGGGACGCCGATCGAGGCCTTCGATGGCTTGCGCGCCGCGCTGGCAGCCAATCGATCGCAGTTCTACCGGGACCTGCCGTCCGGACCGTTCTATGGATTCAATCGCCCGGGCGCCAAAGTCTCCGAGCCCGTGATCGACAACTGGTGGCGCCAGGGAATGATGGGCGCTGCCAATGCGCACTACGAGTGCATCAAAGCGTTCTCCGAGACGGACTTCACCGAAGACCTGCAATCGATCGATGTCCCCACGCTGGTCATGCATGGCGATGACGACCAGATCGTGCCGATCGCCGACGCGGCGCTGTTGTCCGTCAAGCATCTGAAGAAGGGCACGCTGAAGGTGTACCCGGGCCTGCCGCACGGCATGTGCACGACGCACGCCGATGTCGTCAACCCGGACCTGCTGGCGTTCATCCGCAGCTGAACGCAACTTAAGAGCCGGCGCAGGAGGTTCTGTGGCAAGCTTCCGGCTCCCGGAGGTAAAGCCATGAACCTGTCCAGAACCTGCGCCGCGCTCGTGCTGACGCTGGCCCTGACGGCGCCGACGTTCGAAGCGGCGGCGCATACCACGCTGGAATCCAGCACGCCGCCGAACGGCGCGATGCTCGACCAGTCGCCGGCGTCCATCGAGATGAAGTTTCACCATCCGCTGAACCTGACTTCCGTGGTCGTGGTCGATGCCAGCAAGACCGAGCGCAAGCTCGAGTTCGCGCCGCATGCCGCCGCGACCACGTTCCAGTTGCCGAATCCGCAACTGGTCGCGGGCCACAACGAGATCAAGTGGAAAGGCCTGTCGAACGACGGGCACGTCGTGACCGGCTCGCTCACCTACGACATAGGAACGAAGCAGGCCAAAGCGCGCTGAATGCTCGAAGCGTGCACCGCGCTGCTGAAATTCGTGCTGTATGCCGGACTGCTGTCCGGCAGTGGCGCGGTGCTCGCGCAGGCGACACTGCGGCCTGCTCCTGACGAAGCGACTTATCTGCCGAAGATCGCGCGGTGGGGCTCGGCCGTCGTGCTCGCTGCGTATCCGCTGCTTACGCTGGTGCTGATCCTGCGCCTCGGCGGCGAGCTCGATGAGGCAACGCTGTCGGCCGTGTTTCATTCCGGGTCCGGCGCTGCGCTCTTTCTGCAGCTGACTGGAGCCGTGTTGCTGCTCACCTCGGCGGACGACGACGGATCCATTCTGCTGCGCCTGTCGTACGCGATATTGCCGCTGCTCGGCTTTGCATTCAGCGGTCACGCCGCCGCGGTCGGTCCGGCAGAAGGTCTCGTCGCGGTGTTACACGTGTCTGTCGCTGCGTGGTGGCTCGGCTCGCTGCACTTCTTGCGCGAGCGTTGCGCGCACGCGCAGTTCGCTCAGCTCGTTGCGCTCGTGACGCGCTTCAGTGCGATCGCGTTCATCCTGGTCGGCACGCTGGTCATCGCGGGACTGGTGCTGATCCTGATTCTCGTCGACTTCAGCACCGACCCGTGGCTGACGCCGTACGGGTGGATCCTCGGGGCGAAACTGTGCGGAGTCGGCGCCGTGCTGGCCGTCGCCAGCTACAACCGGCGACAGCTCACGCCGCGATTGCTGGCGGGCGACAGGAGCGCAGTAAGTGCGCTGCGCTCATCCCTCAATGCCGAAGTGGCACTGATCGCCGTGGTGCTGGCCATCACAGCGATTCTCACGACCTACACGTCACCGCACGACTGAGCACGACCGGTGCCGGGAGAAAAAAAGAGGGGAAACTCAGCAGTGCAGCATCCGAAAAGATGCTACCTCGTGACGGCGTTGCGCAGCGTGCCTACGCCTTCGTAGGTGCACGCCATCTTGTCGCCGTCCTTCAGGAAGATCGGCGGCTTGCGGCCGGAGCCGACACCCGGCGGAGTTCCGGTTGCAAGGACGTCGCCCGGGCGCAGCGTGAGAATGTTCGACGCATACTGCACTTGCTCGAACACGTCGTGAATCATGGCGGCGGTGCTGCCCTGCTGCATCGTCTCGCCGTTGAGCGTGAAGCGAATGCTCAGGTTGCGCGGATCGGCCACGAATTCCTTCGGCACAATGAAGGGACCGAGCGGCGCGAACGTGTCGTGCGACTTGCCGATCAACCAATCCGATCCCGAGCGGGAATCACCACGCCCGCCGCGATCCGAAACGTCGTTCTCGATCGTGTAGCCGAAGATGGAGTTGGCTGCATCCGCGCTGCTGACGCGCGCGGCAGTCTTGCCGATCACGACTGCGAGCTCGCATTCCCAATCGATCTGCGTGCGCCCGACCGGCAGCCGCACGGACTCGCCATCCGCAATGACAGCGCTCGGCGCTTTCAGAAACATGTATGGATTCCAGCGGCGGTCGTCCGCGCGCCGTTCCCATATTCCAGGTGCGCTCACGGTGCCGGGCAGCGCGGCGCCGGGCTCGTTGCCGGGCGGGCTGATGGAAGGAGAACCGGCCATCTCCCTGCCGTGCTCGACATAGTTGACTGCCGTGTTCAGCATCGTCGTCGGATACATGATCGGCGGCAGCACCTTCAGAGCCTTCAGCTCGAGGACGTTGGCTTTCGCGCCGCCCGCTTCGGCCGCAACCAGCTCCACGATCTTGCGCCGCAGCCCCTGGTCGTACTGTGCGATCAGCTCCTTCATGTCGTGCGGTCTGCCGTTATTCGCGGCCGGCAGGTCGATGACGTGCGAATCGCGCACGACGATCCCCACGAAGCGGCGACCGTCCTTTTCGAACGTGCCCAGTTTGAATTGCGGCGAATCGGCGGCAGCCGCGCTGCCGGCCACGGCCAAAGTGGCGATCGCTGCAATCGTTCGGGTCGAAATCGCACTCATCGGCGCGCTCATGCCTCCGCTCGTCTCATCGCGAGTATGGTGGGCCCCATCCATCGTGTACAGTTGCTGCTTTCACGAATGAGGGGCGCACGAACATGAAAAAATCCTGGTTGCTCATAGCAGTGCTCGTCGCCGTCTCGGCGTGCTCGAAGCAGGAGCCTGCAGCGCAAGCGCCGGCTGCGCAGACGGCGGAGGTCACGCCGGATCCATTGGTGGTCAGCGTCACCAACGACACGCGTAGCGCTGAAGACCGGGCACGCGATCAATATCGCCATCCGCAGGAAGCGCTGACGTTCTGGGGATTGCAGCCCGGCATGACGATTCTGGAAGTGCAGCCCGGCGGTGGCTGGTGGACGGAGATCCTGGCGCCGTATGCACACGCCACCGGCGGCAAGTACTACGCGACTGCGGCCGATCTCGACAACCCCGAGCTCTCCGAAGGTGCGCGCAAGAGCCGCGCGGACTTCGAAGCGCGCTTCGCTGCGAAGCCGGAGGTGTACGGGCAGGTGCAGCTGGTGAACTTCGGCGCCAAGTCCAAGCCACTCCCCG
>Ga0111539_10006286_pt1 | contig 15335 bp, 11 predicted proteins | sample RhiMethybrSRZTD1_FD_79667 | JGI IMG/M metagenome (GOLD analysis project Ga0111539, IMG submission 79667) | Populus rhizosphere microbial communities from Tennessee, USA - Rhizosphere MetaG P. TD hybrid SRZTD1 (version 2) (version 2) | ecosystem: Host-associated > Plants > Roots > Rhizosphere >... | reverse complement strand
TAAGTGCGCCAGCTAAGTACCACGAGAAAAAGAGCCAGCGAGCAACAAACACCGCGAAATGCAGCTCCCGACGACCAGCGAACGCTCGGTTTGAGGACCGTTTGTGGGAGGCCGAGAAGCGAGTAGGCAATCGCAGCGCAGAGGATGATGAATGTTACTCCCAGGAGCCAGGAGCTAACGAGATCGTAGAAGGGCAACGAGAAGAAATAGAATCCGAGCGACTTGCCAAAGATCGGATCGGAGATGTTTGTGACCGGCTGGTTCCAGTAGAGCGCAAACTGCCGCCAGTGTTCCTTCCAGCTAAAGCCGAAGATCAGTCCGAAAAGTCCAGAGATGATCCAGCCGAGTGGTCTGATGATTCTTGCGGGCGAAAACTGAAATGGTTGGTTGTTGAGAATTATGGTTCGCTTCTCAAAAGCCAGTGCGCCAAAGAGTTTCTGAAATAGCAGAAACGTCGCGGCTAATAGAGCGGCAGTGATTACGGCAGAGCCCAGGAAGAGTGCAACCTTTACTTTGAGGATGTACCAGAAGATCGATGAGTAACCGAGTGAGCCGAACCACAGTGCGGAAACGTAGATTGAAACTATGCGCGAGAACGAAAGCAGAAGCAGGGCAGCCGCGACGATGATCCAGATTTTCAGACGCCGGCGCGTGGGTGGTCCAACATCGATCACTTCCGGCTCGCGGGGGCGACTGCTCATGCGTGTAGCATACTCTATCCTGACTACGGACGCCTCCCTGGAGTGCCTCGCCCTGGCGCCGCTTTGTTTATCGAGCTCGCTTAATCGGAGGCCAAAGCGGCGCCAGGCCGCCGCACTCCAAGGAGGGCTCGTGTATAATCGCCCGAGTGTTGACGCCGGAAACAGTTCTGCAGGGTCGCTATCGCATCATACGCCAGCTTGGGCAGGGCGGGATGGGTGCGGTTTACGAAGCCGTGGATCAGCGTCTCGACACCACCGTCGCGCTAAAGGAGACACTCTTTGCCGAGGAACGCTTGCGGAAGCAGTTCGAACGTGAGGCACGGCTTCTCGCGCGTCTGCATCATCCGGCACTGCCGCGTGTCAGCGACCATTTTTCGGAAGCCGATGGACAGTTTCTCGTGATGCAGTTCATCCCCGGCGATGATTTGTCGGAGATGATGACTCGAAAGCGGAGCCCGTTTCCTGCGAACCAGGTTTTGACGTGGGCGGATCAATTACTCGATGCGCTCGATTACCTGCACACGCAGGATCCGCAGATAGTTCATCGCGACATCAAACCGCAAAACTTAAAGCTCACCTCGCGTGGTCAGATCATCCTGCTCGATTTCGGTTTGGCGAAAGGCCAGGCCGGTGAGATCTCTCGCGTCACGACCTCCGCAAGCATTTTTGGTTACACACCAAACTACGCGCCGTTGGAACAGATTCAGGCATTAGGTACGGACTCCCGCAGCGATCTCTATTCGTTGGGAGCTACGCTCTATCATTTGATTACAGGTGTAAAACCACCCGATGCGTTGACTCGCGCCGCGGCGATCGTTAACGGGCAAACCGATCCACTACTAAAAGCGAGCGAAGTGAATCCAGCGGTCGCACCCGCCGTCGACGATGTGCTGGCAAAGGCAATGGCACAGAACCGCGAACAGCGATACGCCACGGCCGATGACATGCGCAAGGCATTGCATGGTACTGAGCAGGCTGCAACTGTAGTCGAGCGTGGCGAGGCGCAAACGGTCTTATTTCCGCAGCCGCCGACGACCGTTGCTGTCCCTACACAAACCGCCGCTACGCCACAGACGGTTTCTGCTACGGGCGAGACGACTGTTGTACGTCCTAAACAAGGTGGACCAAGCAGAGTGGTTCCGATTGCCATCTCAGCAGTGGTGGTGGTCCTGGTCGCTTGCGGCGCATTGGGTTTCTATGCACTAAAAAATCGTAACGCGACTACTGTCAATCAAGTTGCTATTGAGAGTCCGACTCCGCTCGGAGGGCCGGCGAGTACGCCCACTCCTGAAGCCACCGCATCTTCCCAAGCGAAGGCCGAGGTAGCGACCGCGACTCCGAAAAAGACTGAAAAGGCTCAGCGCACCGAAGAACCCAAAAAAGAATCGACGCCTAAACCCGACACTCGCGTCGAAACTGAAACTCAGGGTCACGAAGAGCAGCCACCGGATGTGCCAGTGCCACCCGGGTCTGATGGGCCAAATCGCCCGCGTCGACAAGGGCCGAGAGCTATTCCCGGTGGAGTCTCGATACGCAATCTTCCCGATGGGTCGCAAATAATAACGATGCCGGACGGGATGCGAGTGATGGTGACAAAAGACGGCAAGCGGACGATTTTGAATCCGCCGCGCCCGCGCGTGCGACTGCGTCCGGCGCCGATACCTGCGCCAACGCCATAAAATCTGCGTAAGCTGTGGATTTAATAGGAGAATTGAGATGAGGAAATCGATAACTACACGTGTAATCTTTGCGCTGCTTGCCGTTTGTATCTCGCTTGCGATGCTCAGCCCGGTCGTCTCTGTCAGAGCGGGGCGTGAAAGATCTGTTCCGTCCAACATTAGGATCACTCCGCCGGCCCCGACCTTTGATGACAAGGAGCGAGTCGCTGAGCTGGTGCAGAGACGCGAACGAGTGGCGCAAAGCGTCGGGCCACAGTCGTTCATGATCCTATTCAGCACGGAACCCCGCGTTTACACGAACGACGTCGACTATCCTTATCGTCAGGAAAACAATCTTTACTACCTTACGAATCTGAAGCAGAAGAACGCGACGCTCGTGCTGCTGCCGGGCAACACCAAAGTGCGTGAGATTCTCTTCATGCCGAAGCGGAATCCCGCTGCGGAAACGTGGACCGGTCACATGTACAGTGCTGAAGAAGCAAACCAGCTTTCGGGCATCAGAGAAATCTGGAATACGAGCGAGTTCGATCCGTTTATCAAAGCGTTGCGCAACCGGCAGCCTTATCGTCCGAAGCCGGAAAATATTTTCATGTCTGATTTGCCGAAAGACATGCCGTTGACCAACGATAACGGCTACACGACGTTGTTCGATGCAGCAGCAAAGGGCGAAGCCGGTCTGTACATGCTGATGCCCGGGCAGGGTGAAAGCCGCGAATACAAACAGGAACAGCGTTTTGCCGCCGACTGGGCGAGTACTGCTTCCGGTTACAGTATTAAGAACTCCTGGCCCATCTTTACTCAAATGCGTCTGGCGAAGTCGCCGATGGAGCTGCGTCTTCTTCAGCACGCCATCGACATCAGCACCGAAGCACACCAGCGCGCATGGGCGGCTGCCGGCGACGCGAAGTGGGAATACGAAGTCGATGCAGTGATGGCTTACACCTTCAAGCTTCGCAATGCAGATAACTGGGGATATCCGGATATCGTCGGCTGTGGTCCAAACGCAACGACTCTTCACTACGTCGAGTCGCAGGGACCAGTAAAGCAGGGAGATTTGTTGTTGATGGACGTGGGCGCCGAATACGATCACTACACTGCCGACATCACCCGCACGTTTCCGGTTAACGGCAAGTTCACTCCAACTCAGGCGGCTGTCTACCAGATCGTCTACGACGCGCAGGAAGCAGTGGCCCAGGCCTCAAAGCCCGGCGCCACTTTGTCTGACGTGAATCGAGCCGGAACCGAGGTAATCAAAAACGGTCTTTTGAAGCTGGGGCTGATCACGGATGTCAATTCACAGCAGCATCGCGTGTGGTTCATGCATGGAACATCGCACTGGTTGGGCATGAATGTTCACGATGTTGGCGGTGGAGCGAAGTTTGTTCCCGGTGCGGTGTTCACCAACGAGCCCGGAATCTACGTCCGGCCTGATGCACTGGACCAGATGCCGTTTGGTTGGAAAGTGGAAGACTGGGAAAAATTCAAGAGCGCCGTTCGGCCGGCGTTCGAGAAATACAAAGGCATGGGCGTCAGAATCGAAGATGACATGGTCATCACCGCGGACGGCGTTCGCTGGATGAGCGAAGCGCTGCCACGAAAGATCAGCGACATCGAGGATTTCATAGCCAAAGCGCGCCGCCAATCGGAGTAGCGCCACAAAGATGAATTAGCCACAAAAAGGCACATAAAGCACAAAAAGAAATTTTTAACTGTTTTTCTGTTTTGTGCTTTATGTGCCTTTTTGTGGCTTAAGTATTTTTCTGAGCGTCTTTGTGGCCCACCCTGAGAACCACCTCAGGGCTGTTCGAAAAAAGCCGTGTTGGGGCGGTGGCTCACCCACCGCCGTCTTTGCTTCTGCAGCCAAACTCGTGAAGAACTGCGTCGCCATCATCTTTGCCGTCCCCTGAATCATCCGCTGGCCCACGCTCGCGATCGTTCCGCCAACCTGGACGTCTGCCGTGTAAGTGACGGTGGTGCCGGTATCGGTACGAGCGAGATCTAAATCACCGGAGCCTTTGAGGAATCCTGGCGCGCCTTTACCGTCGACGACGAGGCGAAGGTGTTCCGGCTCGCGCATGTCTTGGAGACGTGCAGTGCCATTGAAGACACCTTTGATCGAACCAACCCCAGTTCTAATCGTCGCGGCAAATGTATTCTCTGCAGTTTGTTCGAGTCGCTCGCAGCCGGGAATACAGCGCTGCAACACCTCAGGATTGACTAGGCATTGATAGACGCGTTCGGGAGAAGCGTCGAGTTCGTGAGTGCCTTCCAGTTTCACTGCACGCGAGCCTTCGCAGCTTGAATTGCGCGCCGCGTGTGTACTTGTGCAAGGTGACAGCGATATTCGCCCGAGGCGTAGAGATCCGCGTTGGCGTCGATACCGTCGCAAACATGTGCGACTGCAGCGCCGGCCGCATTGTCGTCCAGGCTTGTTCCTGCTAATGCGGTTTCGACAGCCCTGGCGCGATAGGCTTTGACGCCGACGCCCGTGACGCCAATGCCGGCCGACTTACACGAGCCATCGTCATTCAACGCCAGATGAACAGCGACTCCCACAACCGCGAAACCGGAAGCTGGATGAGGCACCTTCTGATAAGCGTGGCCAAACTTGCCACTCGGCTTCGTGATGCGAACTTCGCGCAGTATCTCACCCGGTTGCAGATCCGTCGTGAGTAGATCGACGAAGAAGTTCTCGGCTTTCACTGTTCGTTCGCCGTTTGGTCCAACGAGCACGAGATCGGCGTCGAGTGCGAGAACTGCAGCCGGCCAGTCACCAGCCGGATCGGAGTGAGCAATGCTGCCGCCAATCGTGCCTTTGTTTCGCACCTGCACGTCGCCAATGCTTTTCGCGCATTCGGGCAGAAGTGGACAAATCTGTTTCAGCAGATCAGACGACTCTAGCTGGTAATGCGTCGTCGTCGCTCCGATCAGAATCTGGTCGCCTTCTTCGCGGATGTATGCGAGTGATTTGATGCGTGCGATGTCGACGAGCAATTGGGGTTGCGCCAGCCGCAGTTTCATCGCCGGAATCAGACTATGACCACCGGCGAGGATCTTCGCACCGTCGAGATCGCTGTTGAGCAGCGCCACAGCCTCATCGAGCGTCGCGGGCGCTTTGTAATCGAATTGTGCGGGAATCATGATCTACTCCTCTTTGAATCCGTCTCCAATCCGCGTTTATCCGCGGCTAATAATTCGCCATACATCCTCAGGCTTCACTGGCATATCCAAGTGCTTGACGCCAAACGGCGCCAATGCATCGACAATCGCACCGACAATGGCGGGTGTGGCGCCAATCGTGCCGGCTTCGCCAACACCTTTCACGCCGAGTGGATTCACGGGCGATGGAGTCTCAGTCCGATCCAATTCAAAATTCGGAATGTGCGACGCGCGTGGAACCGCATAATCCATCAAGGTTCCGGTGATCAGTTGTCCCTGCTCGTCGTATACCACCTCTTCGTACATCGCCTGTCCGATCGACTGCACGATGCCGCCGTGAACCTGACCGTCTACCAGCAGCGGATTGATCACTTTGCCGCAATCGTCGACCGCGACGTATCGCAGGAACTTGATGTCGCCGGTGTCTCGATCGACTTCCACGACACAGATGTGTGTGCCGAATGGGAAAGTGAAGTTCTTCGGTTCGAAAAAGTACGTTGCCGAAAGACCAGGCTCAGTATCGGGCGGCAATTCTTTCGCGATGTGCGCTGCGAGTGCGATGTCCTGAATCGTCAAGCTCGTTTTGCCTTCGGTCTGTGGTTCGGGCAACGCGGCTGCTGGTGCTTCAGCGACGGGTACCACTGGTTCCGACGTGCCGGTTGCGGCTGCTGCAGCCGCAGCTTGAAGTGAATACTTCCCACCCTCAAACGAAACGCGCGTTGCGTCGGCCTGAAGCATGTGCGTCGCGATCTTGTGGGCCTTTTCTTTAAGCTTTTGAATCGCGACATAGACTGCCGTGCCGCCGACCGCGGTTGCGCGACTGCCAAACGTGCCGATGCCATATTGAACAACGCCGGTGTCGCCGTGGATGACGGTCACGTCGTTGATGTTTACGCCGAGTTCATCCGCCGCGATCTGTGCAAACGAAGTTTCCTGTCCCTGGCCGTGGGGCGAGGCTCCAGTTAACACCGTCACTTTGCCGGTCGGTTCAATACGCACCGTCGCGCTTTCCCAACCACCGGCAGGCATCGCCTGCGATGGACCAAGCGCGCAGATTTCGACGTAAGTTGAAACTCCGATCCCGATCAACCGTCCTTCAGCACGCGCTTTCTTCTGCTCCTCGCGGAGCGCGGCGTAATCGATGATCTGTTGTGCCTTGTTAAGAGCAGTTTCGTAGTCGCCACTGTCGTAATCGAGACCAGTGGCGGTATGAAATGGAAACTCGCTCGGCGCCGGGAAGTTTTTGCGGCGCACTTCCGCGGGATCCATGCCTAATTCGGCGGCAACAAGATCAAATACACGCTCCACGACATACGTTGCTTCGGGACGGCCCGCGCCCCGATAAGCGTCGGTGGCCATCTTGTTTGTGAAGCACGCCGTGATATTCATCTGAATGGCGGGGATCTTGTACGCGCCGGAAAGCATCAATCCCGTTAGCGTGGGAATCGCCGGCGTGAGCAATTGGTGGTAAGCGCCCATATCTGCAAAGACGCTGTAGCGCAGCCCAAGCACGGTGCCGTCATTCTTGAACGCGACTTCGATATCGCCAACCTGGCCGCGTCCGTGAATCGTCGCCTGGATGTTTTCTCGTCGCGTTTCGATCCACTTGACGGGTTTTCCGAGTTGCATTGAAATCCAGCCGAGCAGCGCTTCTTCCGAGTAAACATTCAGTTTGGATCCGAAACCACCGCCGACTTCCGGAGTGATCACGCGTAACTTGTTTTCGGGAATTCCGATCATGAGCGCGACCTGCGTGCGCATGAGATGTGGAATCTGGGTAGACGACCAGATCGTCAACTCTTCTTCGCCGGGAAAATAACGCGCGAGCACGCCGCGCGGCTCCATCGCGATGGGAGCGAGTCGCTTGTGCAGCACGCGCTGTTTCACGGTGCGCTCGGCGGCAGCAAACGCCGCATCGATGTCGCCTTCGCCCGACGTCAGCCGGTACGCAATGTTGTCACTGAAGCCGTCGTGAATGACCGGACCACCAGCAGCAGCCGCTTCCACGTCAGTGACGACAGGCAGATCCTCGTAATCAACCATCACGAGGTCGACGGCATCTCGCGCTGCATAGCGATCTTTGGCAACTATTGCCACAACCGGGTGGCCCACAAAGTAGACCTTGTCCTTCGCCAGCACACGATGATCGGGGACCTTTAAATCAGGCAGTGCGCCGGCACACGGCACCGGTCCGATCTTGTCGGCAACATCTTTACCCGTGTAAACAGCGACGACGCCGGGCGCTGCGAGTGCGGCCGAAGTGTCGATGCTGTTTATCTTCGCGTGCGCGTAAATGGAACGAACAAAGGCAACATGAAGCGTGTTCGGCAAAGAGATGTCGTCGACGTAGTGGGCGAGACCGCGAATCAGTCGCGGATCCTCAGTGCGCTTTATTCGCTTACCAACGTAGTTATTTGTCATGGCTGCCCTGCCTTCTTTGCAGCAGCGTATTGCACTGCTTCGATAATGTGCTGGTAGCCGGTGCAGCGACAGAGATTGCCTTCGAGACCGTGACAGATCTCTTCTCGTGAAGGATCGGCGTTTCTGTCAAGCAACTGGGCTGCGGAGACGATCATGCCCGGCGTGCAATAGCCGCATTGCAATCCGTGTTTCTCCCAGAAACCTTCCTGAACCGGATGCAGTTCGCCATTTTTGGCGAGTCCCTCAATCGTCGTTACAGATGCACCATCGGCCTGAATTGCAAATACGGTGCACGACTTCACTGCCTGTCCGTCGAGCATCACGGTGCAAGCGCCGCAGAGGGAAGTCTCGCAGCCGACGTGCGTGCCGGTAAGTTCCAGAACGTCTCTCAGGTAATGAACGAGCAGCATGCGTGGCTCGACCTCATCGGTATGAGAGACACCATTCACGTTCAGATTGATAGCCTTTTTCATGAGCTACCTCACTTTGGAAGAATTGTTTTTAGTGCTTTGTACCTGGTGCTTTGTTTGTCGAACTAAATATATCAGGAAAGAAGAACCAAGTGCCAAGTACAACTAGACAGTTGCCTTATGAATTCGACGCTTCAAACGGTGGATCGTCCGCCGGACCACTTTGAGCTGGGCGTGATCGTGAGCCTCAATCGCCGCTGCTCTCTGCGTCTTTAGTTCACGAATGCGCGCTTTTATGCCGCTCTTATCGATGCCGACGGCCGAGTGATGCTCGTGTTGGATGCCCAACGCCTTGGAGAGCGCTACGACCAGGTGTTCCTTATTCATCTGGGTATAACCCTGCACGGCCTCGTGCTCGATGCCCTTGGCCATCTCGCGTAGCTCTGCCAATGTCTTGTGTCTTAGTTGTTCGAATGTTAACTCCGCCATTGCAGTCTCCTATTCAGTGTTGTTTACTTCGTCAAAAATCTGATCGAGATGATGCTTTAGATGAACTAAATAATCACGAATGAGATTTTCGAGCGTGGCCGGTTCATTGTCCACGAGCTCCAGCTTGAACGCGATCTCATCCAACGTGTGCGACGAACGCGATTTGGTCAATGCTTCTTCCGGTATCAGGGAAGCTACATGCACGAGGTGCAGATTGTAAGCGCTCCAGAGCTGGATAACGTTGGACCATGGCTCTTCGCTATACTTTTGCGCGCTGATCCATTGGTCCTGATCGTAACCCGGAAAGACAAGGTCGTCAGTGAATTGTGCCCGGACGAATCGTTGATGATTGTTCGCCGCCGAGTCGATCAAATGCCCGAGAATCTCAATCGGCGCCCAGTGATCGGGCAACCTCCGCCGGCGGCTTTGTTCTTCCGGAATATCCTTCAGCCGCGACGTAGCGCTGACGACTAGGTTGCGAAAGTCCTGGAGGAACTGTTCATAGCTATTTGGCGTCGACATCGAATGCTGATAATAGGATCTTCTCGCGCAATGGCGCAAAGGTGCTAGGATAGTGGCGCTTCGAGACCCCCAAACGGAGACCCCCGCACGAATGAAAAAGTTCCTTCGAACCCCGCTGCACGTTATCACATGCTCTTTCCTGGTCCTGGTGTTTGCCTCCGCGAGTGCGGTAGCTCAGGAAGTAGCCGCCTCCAAAGAGAAAGATCTCTATAACCAACTCAAGGCGTTTTCGCTTGCGGGAGGTTCGACGGCGGTCAAGGGCGTCGTACTCAAACGAGGTCGAACACAGATCACGCTGGACGGCACTGTTTATCTCAGTCAGCCACTTGACGGGCATGTTACAGGCGCCGTCTTTCTCGGTGAGGGCAAGTTCGTCGCCGAACCTCCGAATAACGAGTTCGAAAAGGCCAACGTCAAACGCCTTCTCGGCACTCAGGTAATTGAATCCGACTTCAAAACCGCCGTTTTCAGATTTACCGACGACACAGTTCTCCAATTCGGAGAATTAATTACACCTGGAACTGCAAACGATCGCGCACAAAAGCTCGCCCGCGACACTGATGAACGCACATTGCGCGAGACTGGTGCGAACCTCGCCGCCCGCCTGGCTATTTCAATTTTGAATGCAGAGAAACCTGGCTTCTTCTTTGCCGCATTTGATGGCGGCAAGCGTGGCCGGTTTTCTATGCTGCTGGATTATCAGAATCGTATTCCAGTTGCAAACTTCGACATCAATGCGGGAGAAAAAGGACTGCTCTGGAAATATGATTCCGATGAGTACAACGCAGAAATATGGTTGGCATTTTTCTCGGAGGAAGACTACGCGCGCAACACCGTCGAATACTCGGATGCAAACGATCAGATTGACATTCAACATTATCGAATGGAAGCGGACCTGCGTCAGCCTAAGACCCGGCTCCTGCTCAACGCGCACATCGAGGCCGTGCCTAAACAACCAAATATAAGGGCGATAACTTTCCAGCTGGGTGAGAATTTGGGTGAGTATGAGAGTCAACGTCTCAAGAAACAGATGCGCGTGACTTCAGTCAGACGCGGTGAAGTTGAACTTGCAGCCGTACAGGAGGATTGGGAAGGCGGTTTCACAGTCTTTCTGCCGGCCGCTCTGAAGGCCAACGAAAAACTCGAACTCGAGATCAAGCTCGAAGGCGACTTCATGCAGGATATTGGTGGTATCGACTGCTACTATCCTCGTTCTAACGAGACGTGGTATCCACGACATGGCTATCTCGATCGCGCCACATTTGATCTTACGTTCCGGCATCCGAAAAAACTGTTCGTCGCCACTGTGGGCGCACGCGTTACCGAAGAACCTGATCCGGAAGATAAGGACGCGCTCGTCTCCAAATACCAAATGCCGCAGCCGGTTGCTTTGATAACCTTCGCCCTTGGTCCATTCAAACGCTATACCGACTCGATCAAGTGGGAGAAGGGCAATGCTCCAACGCCACTCGAGTTCAACTCACTCCCCGGTAATCTCCGCGCAATCAAGGAAGACTTTATCGTGGCGGAGCTGAATAACTCGGTCAGATACTTCACTGCGCTCTTTGGCGAATACCCGTATCCTTCTTTTGGCGCCGCATATCATCCGTTTGGTTTTGGGCAAGGATTTCCGTCGCTGTTGATGATTCCGTCGACTGACCACGCAAACAAATACACCTACCAGTTTATCGCTCACGAGACTTCGCATCAGTGGTGGGGAAATATCGTTGCGTGGCGTTCTTATCGGGATCAATGGCTCAGTGAGGGTTTCGCTGAGTACTCAGGGATTCTTTATACGGGGTTACGATCCAATCAAGCGGCAAAAAACGATCTGCTTGGGGGTTTGCGATCGTCTCTGAAGGATCCTCCGATCACACCTACCGGACCCGGCAAGGGCCGGCTGGTTGACGTTGGTCCGATCATCCTGGGCCATCGTCTGAACACGACTAAGACACGAGGCGCTTACCAGGTACTCATTTATAACAAGGGTGCTCTCGTGCTGCGCATGCTTCACTTTATGCTGAGCAATCCGGTTACCGGCGAGGGCCAGCCCTTTTTCGACATGATGTCTGACTTTGTCGAGCGTTACCGGAACAAGACGGCCTCGAGTGATGATTTCCGCGCAGTCGCTAACGAACACTTCGCGCGCTCGCCGATCGGCAAGAAATACGGCCTGACGAATTTGAACTGGTTGTTCTACCAGTCTGTTTATGAAACCGAGCTGCCGTCATACGAATTGCAGTACAAGTTTGAGGATCAGCCCGACGGCAAAGTGCTGATGTCAGGCACGATCAGTCAGCAAAACGCGCCCGCTAATTGGGTGATGATTCTGCCGGTAGAAATTTCTTTTGGCGGCAATCAGAGAGCGATGGGGACGGTTTTAGTTGAAGGAGCTTCGAGCCCGTTTCAAATCCGATTGCCGAAGCGCCCCAGTAAGGTCGAACTAGATCCGGATCGTTGGATCTTGTCCGAGAAGGTTTCGACGAAGGGCAACTGATCAAACGATTACAGGATTCTTAACCATCAACGGAACCGAGCAGAGAAGTTGTTCGTTTAGGTGACATGCGTTGGCTGTGGCGTCTTACAAAAGTTTCGGTGGTGCTGGTGGTGACGTTGTTGATACTGGTAGTCACCGGTCTCTCAGACACCCTCGTCTTTTACGCTCGCGTCGCTAAGCTTTACACTCAGTCTCCCGATACTAAAATCGCGATGCCTTTGGAAGATGTCTCCAGGAAGGAGGTCGCCGATACCTGGGGCGCTCCGAGAGGCGTCGGCCGCCAACATGAAGGCCAGGACATCTTTGCGGCAAAGGGCACGCCGATTCTGTCAGCAACCAACGGCTTCATCTACAAGATCGGTGAAAACAACCTTGGTGGGCAGACGGTTTCGGTGATTGGTTCAGGCGGTCGCGTTTACTACTACGCACATCTGGATTCATACGCGAAGGGGATTGCAGTGGGAGATCGTGTTTCGAAGCGAACGGTGCTGGGCTACGTTGGCACAACCGGGAACGCGCAGGGCACACCTCCTCATCTCCATTTCGGTATTTACACGTGGACCGGTGCGATCAATCCACTACCATTGCTCACAGACCGCGTGGCCCCCACAGTGACAACCGTCAAACCAAAAGAAACGAAAGCCAAAGGCACTCTAGTCAGCCGAAAGGCTTAACTAAACCAGCCACGGATTTACGGATTGATTACGGATTAAACTCTGTCCGTGTTGATCTGTTCTTTAGATCCGTGGTATCTGTGTTCCCCAAATCGAAAGATAAGCTGGAAGGAGCCCACGCATGCGAATGCGATCCCGGTATATCCCTGTCTCAATCCTCGTTCTAACTCTAACCATCTGCATATTTATTTTGACCCCGAGATCAGGGGCGACAAGCTCGCCTCAAGATCCCCCAACACCACCAGCCGGAGGAGGCGGTGGCCAGGAACGTCCCGGTCGACCCGACCAAACACCTGAACCCAAACCCTACGAACGTGTGATCACAAAAGAAGCGAAGTCCGATGAAGGCATCTTCACGATTCACACGATCAAGGACAAAACTTACTACGAAATCCCGAAGAGCGAACTCGGCAAAGAGTTTCTGTGGGTGAGCCAGATTGCCAAAACCACGCTGGGCGTCGGATATGGCGGACAGGCTGCCGGCAATCGAGTGGTGAAATGGGAGCGTAAAGGCAATCGCATTCTGTTGCGGAATGTGTCCTACGATGTCGTTGCCGATTCAAAGCTCCCTGTTTCGCGCGCGGTCCAGGCGTCCAATAACGACACCATCATCATGGCTTTCAACATCGAGGCAATCGGCAAAGATGATTCGGCCGTGATCGATGTCAGTCGCTCGTTCACCACGGAAGTCACGGAGTTCAGCGCGCGCACACGTTTGCGTGCTCGTGGCTTTGACGCATCGCGCTCCTTCATTGAGAAAACGAAATCGTTCCCGCAAAACATCGAAGTCGAAGTTTCGCAAACCTACACATCTCCGCCGGACGCGAACCCGGGTGGCGGAGGCGGTGGACCACAACCACCAACGCCGCCGAATCCATTCGCACAGGGAATGCGGGCGGGAACGAATGCGACTGTCGTCATGCACTACAGCATGGTTAAGCTGCCTGAGAAGCCCATGATGCCGCGTTTGTTCGATGAGCGTGTCGGGTATTTCTCGGTTCGTAAGATGGACTACGGCGTAGATGAACACCGCGCACCGCAACGCACCTACATCACGCGCTGGCGTCTTGAAAAGAAAGATCCGAACGCCGAACTCTCCGAACCGGTCAAGCCGATTGTTTACTACGTGGATCCGGCGACACCGACCAAATGGATTCCATGGATCAAGAAGGGAATTGAGGACTGGCAGCCCGCTTTTGAAGCCGCCGGCTTCAAGAACGCCATCATCGCAAAGGAAGCACCCTCAAAAACTGAAGACCCTTACTGGGATGCGGAAGACGCGCGCTACTCGGTGATTCGTTATTTACCGTCGACCATCGAGAATGCGTCGGGACCGCACGTCAGCGATCCGCGCACCGGTGAAATTCTCGAGTCGGATATTCAGTACTACCACAACGTGATGAACCTGGCGCGTGATTGGTACTTCCTGCAGGTTGGTCCACTCGATCCGCGTGCAAAAAAACTTCCGTTGCCCGATGACCTCATGGGCCGGCTGGTCGAGTACGTCATCGCGCACGAGGTTGGTCATACGCTCGGCTTCCAGCACAACATGAAAGCAAGCGCGACTTATCCGGCTGAGAAAGTCCGTGATGCGGAATGGCTCAAGACAATGGGTCACACGCCAACGTTGATGGACTATTCACGATTCAACTACGTGGCCCAACCGGAAGATCACATACCGGTTGAGCTGCTGATTCCTGGAATTGGTCCATACGACAAGTGGGCGACTATGTGGGGCTACAAACCGATTCCGGGAGCAAATACTCCGGACGACGAAAAGAAAACACTCGACGACTGGGCGCGATCGCAGGATGCGAAACCATACCTGCGTTTCTCGACTGCTGACGCACGCGGCTCAGATCCGGGCGAAAACACCGAAGCAGTTGGCGATGGTGATGCCGTTGCTTCCACGGCGCTTGGCATCAAGAACCTGAAACGCGTTGCTGATATGTTGCTTCCTGCGACAATGCACCAGGGCGAGCCCTATGACGATCTGGAGGAACTTTACGGTCGTATGTTGGGGCAGTGGGCCACGGAATTGAATCACGTCACCGGCATTGTGGGCGGCTTTAACTCGCAACAGAAACACGCCGGACAGGATGGCGTTCGCTTCGTTATTGTTCCGAAGGAACGGCAAGCAGCCGCCGTACGGTTCCTGAACGAGAATGCGTTTGCGACACCGGCGTGGGCGGTCAAACCCGAGATTCTGCGTCGCATCGAGGCTGCAGGGGCTCTGACCCGAGTGAATGTAGCGCAGGAGCGAATTCTCAACTCGTTGCTGAACAATGCTCGGTTTGACCGGTTAGTGGAGCAGGAAGCGATCGATGGTATGGCGGCGTACAAGCCTGCGGATTTCATGGTCGACGTTCGCCGCGGGATCTGGAGCGAGCTTGAAGGCGGCGGTCCGATCAAGATCGACGTCTACCGGCGTAATCTGCAGAACTCGTACATCGACTTGCTCTCGAACAAGTTGAATGTGCGACCGTCGGTTACGGACGACTATCGTGCATTGATTAAAGCCGAGCTTCGCGATTTGAGTGCGGCAATTGGGACTGCCAGTGCGCGTGCCGGCGATCGACAAACGCGCGCCCACCTTGCGGATGCACGTGATCAGATTGCGAAGGCGCTGGATCCGAAGTTTGCTGCACCGGCGCCGGCGACACCGGCAAATCCGTTTGGGTTTGACGATGAATCCAACTTCGAGACTTTCGATTCACTTGACTGCTGGCCAGACTACGCGATTCGAATCAGGCCACGAAGAGAGTACTAACAGCCACAAAGAG
>Ga0111539_10006285_pt1 | contig 15336 bp, 19 predicted proteins | sample RhiMethybrSRZTD1_FD_79667 | JGI IMG/M metagenome (GOLD analysis project Ga0111539, IMG submission 79667) | Populus rhizosphere microbial communities from Tennessee, USA - Rhizosphere MetaG P. TD hybrid SRZTD1 (version 2) (version 2) | ecosystem: Host-associated > Plants > Roots > Rhizosphere >... | reverse complement strand
CCCACTACCGTGACCGAATGGCCACCAAAGAACGCTCCCCACGCACCGTGAAAACCATCGACCGCGAGCTCGCCCAAGCGGCCTACCGGCGGATGATGCACGGCGACAACGAGATCTCCCGGCGCTCCAACATGGCCGCGATCGACGTCTTGCTGGACGAGCGTCTGCGCGTCGCCGGCCGATAGCTGAGAAATTCCCGATAGCTTTCGAGCGGAATATTCCTCTCGGCTCTGTGAAAGGGCACCACATGAAGCGATCGGGGCGCTTACGGCGCGTCTTCGCGGGACTTGCGGTAGTGGGTATTTTCGGAGGCGGCATTGCCCTGCTGACCGATACCCCGGCACTCGCCGCGTTCCCCGCCACCATCAAGATCTGTAACGACAACGACACGCTGGACACCAACGGTGGCAGCACCGATGGCAAGAACATCGACGTCGACCGTTCCGCGACCAGCTCCTACGGCGGCTACTCGAACGAACTCCCCCCGGGCGACTGCACGGGGAACGTCAACGATCCGGCCAAGGTCACCATAGACCTGACCGATGACGGGGCGAACTTCACCGGGAGCATCGGCTCGGCCGAGATCGGCATCATCAACGATGGGATCGATGACTCCCAGGGCCCGTGGGACATGGGCTGCCAGAACGTCGCCACTATTAGCAACGAAGCCGCGCTACCTCCCACCGAGAACATCGCGAACCACTCCAGCTCCACCGATCCGGTGCCCGTCCGGATCATGCCGCAGGCCAGCTGTGGAGCTGCCGATCCGCTGAACGGACGCGTGTGCTCCGACGCCGGCAGCTTCGACGACTTCGACGCTGAGGGCATCGGGACGAACACCTACAACAACAACCTGCCTCCGGGCGAGTGCACCAACTGGTTCCCGATCGCGTCTACCGTCTCGGGCGGCACTCAGAACGAGAACAACGCGAACCGGATGCTTGTCGACCTGTCAAACGATGCTGAGTATGAGGTGGTTGCTTTCAAGTCGAAGGACAACAACCTCGACACCAGCTACGCGGGTTGCTCGAACCTCTTTGGTGATTACGTCGGAGGCGTAGCGGGATCCGGATTCGAAGTCCCGCTTCAGTTCGATGGCTCCGGTGTCTTGGTCGCTGGCAAGACGACCACGATCAAGAACTTCCTGGGGCTCGAAGATCCTGACGCGGGCGGGCTGTGTGGAGATTCCCCCGGGTACCCGCAGCCTGACGAAACCGAGACAGGCATCGGAATCCCCGTAGACCCCGATGGCGATGACACGATCGTGGAACCGTCCCCGACCGAAGAGGGTTCTCAGCCGGCCTGGGTTGCCAGCAGCTCTCCTGACGCACCTTTGGAGGGCTGACCCGTGAGGAAGATGATCAAGAAGCTCCTCCTCTGTGCCGCCCTGTCCTTTGCGCTGGTAGGTGGAACAGCAGCCGTTCAGGCTGTCATCCCGGCTACCTCCGCTATGGCTCCTCAGCAGGCGGCGGCGTGCACCAAGCACTCCGAATACACCTACTGCCTCGGTCACTACAAGGCGTCCGGGGCGGCGTCGGTGCTGCTCTGCAAGGACTGGGTTGCTGACGGGAAGTACGACCACTGCGGCACGACCCGTGCCTGGCGGTGGGATTCGGTCGGCCACCGATACACCTATCTCAGCTCGGCGCGTGGATGTGGTTCGGTGTGTGGCGAGTCCAACCTCGGTTGGTCCGACACAGATGGCTTCTACATCCATTCCGGCTATCGGATTGCGACGAACAAGATCGGGCAGCCGGACGGCTGGACCATCTACACCCACGACGGCCACTGGCGGAAGCAGTCCGGATGCTTCGGCTGCTACCGGGCCGTCAAGCGCATCCATAAGTGAGAAATCGAGTCGTCATTGTGGTGGCGGCGGTCCTAGCGATCGTCGCCATCGCCTTCACCTGGTGGCTGACCCGTCCCGACAAGTGGCGTCCCGACCAAGACACGGCGTGGCCTCCGATCATCGTCCGGCCGTCTGATCTGCCGCCTGATGTGCCGTGGGAGAGACAGCAAGATGATGCTGAGTGGGGCGACTATCGGCCCGGGTTCAAGAAGGACATCGACCGAGCCGGAGATGCGAGGGATTGCGCCGCACTGAGGAGTCTTCTGACTGAAGGGCTGAATCAAGAAACCGATGATCGGCTCGCACTGACCTACATCTTCAGATGGGCTGAGCACGATCAATGCCAAGAAATCCTGCAAGACGCCGCGTGACGCAGATCACTTGCCGCCTCAGCCTTACCACAGGTAACGTGCTGTACTGAAATGCGCACGGGGGAGCCGACACTGTCGGTTGCATGGGGCGCCGCCTGTTGGGGGCGAGCTCGGGGGATGATTGGTGGGTCCGGCGATGTCAGGCCATGGCGCCGGGCCCTTCCAATCCTCGGTAGCTCAGCCGGCAGAGCGTCGGATTGTTAATCCGCAGGTCGCTGGTTCGAATCCAGCCCGGGGAGCCGTAACCTGATCAGCATGGCAACCTTCAACCCGCTCAAGTCGGCAGACAACGAGCCGGCAGAAGGCACCGAGTACGGCGGTCGGCCCGGATTCATCCAACCCAAGTCTCTAGGCCACAACATCGACGCTCCTGATCATGTTCAGGAGAAGGTGGCGATCATCCACTTCGAGGCCTTCCACTCGGCCCAGGTGATGGAAGATCTGCCCCCGACCGACGAGCACTACGATGCCGTCCTGGAGCTCCAGACGTTGAGAGCCGCGCGACTCGGCGAGTACACGATCGAAGATGCGCTCTAGCTAGGTAAGCTCACCCGCGAGGCCATGATGGGGGAAAGGTCTCACGCATGCCCACGGTCAGGATGATCAACCCGGTGACCTTCGATGAGATCACCGTTGACGGCGGACAAGCCGATTACTGGTCCAACAAGGGCTGGGTCCAGATCCTCAATACTCCGGACGGGGTCTTCTGGGGCACCCCAGGGGCTAACCCGGTAGTCGCCCGCCCCTTGATCGAGAAGCTGCAGTCTGCCACCGAGTACGCGGCTGTTGCCGTGTTCGGCGACAACTCGGCGAACGCCAGCACCGAGTGGTTCTTCCAGCTGATGCAGTGGCTGACGCTGAAATTCCCCGCCTACTCGGTCACCCATCTCAGCTGGAACGACACCCTGCAGTTTTGGGACAACCTCAGCCAGGCCGCTGGGATCAGCTATCAGATGCAGACCGGCACCGCCGGCGATGCGTACGTCGACTTCACCGGCGCCGGCACCTTGACCACCCCCAACGTCGCCGCCCTGCAGCTCACCGGCAGCCTGGACATCCGGGTCAAGGCCCGGGCCAACGACTGGACTCCAGCAGCTAACAACTGCCTTACCTCGAAGTTTGGCGCGGCCGGTCAGCGTAGTTGGCGATTCGTGGTTAATACAGCTGGCCAGTTGTTCTTTGAGATCAGTACCGACGGCACAAACCAATTGGCCGCACTCTCTACCGCCTCGGTCCCATTCGCCGATGGCACTGACGGATGGGTCCGGGCCACTTTCGCTGCCTCCTCTGGAGCGGTGAACTTCTACACTTCCTCCGACGGTGTCGCCTGGACGCCGCTCGGCACCCAGCAGACCATCGCTGGATCGCCGTTTACGCTGTTCAACTCCACCCAGGCCCCCGAGGTCGGCGGTCGCGGTGGCGGCACCGAGCCGTGGTCCGGCCGGATCTACTACGTCGAATGGCGCTCCGGACTGGACACCGCAGGCGAGCCCCGACTGATCTTGGACCTGGACACCGCGATCGGTTCGGCAGCTGACATGTCCGGCGGCACCAACACGTTCAACGACTACGCGGGACGAGTCTGGACGATCTCCACCTCGGCCCTGGTCTTCGGCGGCGCCCCCGGCATCGTGTTGTTCAACGGGTCCGGGCCGGCCACTGCGATCACCTACTCCAACGACGGCACCCGAGGCCCGAAGCAACGCGCGATCATCGCCCCCGACATCGCCATGATCAACTACGGGCTGAGCGACGGCGGGCAGACCTACCGCACCGCGTACAAGCAGCTGGCCGACGCGTTCATCGCAGCCTGGGCCGACGTCGGCGTAGTGGCCGTGGTGCAGCCCCCGAAGGTGGCGCCGGCGACCTCTGTCCAGATCAAGCAGCACGCTGTCAGAAACCGTCAGATCGTCTCGCTCGCGCAGTCCCAGCGCTACGGCGTCATCGATGCCTTCTTGAGCTTCACCAAGGACCCGCGCGGCGCCGTCGCGTTGATGGACGGCACCGGGGTGATGCCCAACACCGACGGCTGGGCAGCCTGGCTGGACGCCGGGAAGCGTTTCTTCATCGACGTGATGGCCTCGGACTCGATCTCTGAGCCGGCGATCAACGGCTTCCAGCCTTTCGTCTCGGTCAAGGTCGACAGGATCCTGGCCACCGGCAACTGGAACAAGCCGGTCGGCGCCCGCGCGCACTACGTGACCATCCTGGGGCCAGGCGCCGGCGGCGGCTCCGGACGGCGAGGGGCAGCTGGCACCCAGTGTGGCGGCGGCGGAGGCGGTGGTGGTGGCGCCAGGGCAGCCTCCTGGTTCGCCTCCTCAAGCCTCCCCGACGTGGTCACCGTCGCCATCGGTACCGGTGGCGCCGGCGGAGCTGCGGTCACCGTTGATGACACCGACGGCAACTCAGGAGCCATTGGATCCCAGTCGAGCATTTTCGGCACCTACCTGCTGGGCGGCAGAGGACAGACTGCCGGCGGTGGCGGAACTAACGCTGCAGGCGGCGTTGGCGGTACCTCGGCCGGCTCCGTGGGCAATGGCGGAGCCGGAGGCGCCTCAGGAGCGGGTACTGCTGCTGCGTCGTCTGTGGCCGGGGCTGGCAACGGTGGTGGCGGTGGAGCCGGCATCACCACAGGCAACGTGGCGAACACTGGGGCGGTGGCCTTCCCGCCGTGGGATGCCAACCAGACCTCGACCAGCGGCGGCGCGATCAACGGCTCCGGTTCTGACGGTGTCGACCGGATCATCGGCGAGGCTCTCGGCGGCTACGGAGGCGGCGGCGGCGGATCCTCTATCAGCGGTGCTGGCGGCAACGGTGGGAACGGTGGCAAGTACGGCGCAGCTGGTGGCGGCGGCGGAGCATCCCGCAACGGAAACAACTCCGGCAAGGGCGGCAACGGTGCCGACGGCATCTGCGTCGTGGTATCGGTCTTCTAGGGGGAGAGCATGAACGGCAACGCTGTAATCGGGACCGTTATCGGAGTCCTGGTGATCATCATCCTGGTCTTAGTGATCTTGCGCCTGACATGAGCAACGCGGCTGAGGCCGCAGTAGCGATCCTGATCGTTGTGATCATCGTGCTGGTCTATACGCATTGGGGTTCTTGACGGGGTTCGGGCGAGACCCTCATACTTGCCCGTAATTAGTAATTGCTCGACCAACGTAAGCGGCCTCGGAGTGAGGGACATCAGGCTAGCCTTCCCCTGCGAGCGAGTGCCGACCATCCTCCGAGGCCGAGACGACCCTACCGGAAAGACTGACCTTGTCTGAGACACCACGCATCACCAAAAAGATGGCCGAACAGGCCGAGAAGCTAGCCTTCGATACCCCCGGCAAAGAGGTGGGCGGGGTCTTCTTCTTTCCCGAACCTGGACCCTGGGGAGACGACCCGGAATTCCTCCCCCTGCCGAACCGGCACTCCGAACCCGAGAAAAACTTCGAGCTCACCTACGACGACCTGGCCGAAGCCATCAAAGGCGCCTACAAGGCGCAGCAATCCGCCTCCGGTAGCTTCGCGATCTTCCACAGTCACCCCTTCAGCTCCGGAATCCCCAGCCGCAACGACGAAGCGGGGATCGAGGTCATCGCCAAGGAGATGGCCGGCCACCCGTGGTGGGAACCCACCGAACGGCACATGATCTTCAGCCTCTGGGACCATTCCTGGTGGTGGTACGACCTTCTGACTTTTGGCCGTGTCGGCTGGCAGTGGCCCGAATCATGACCACCTACTGGGTGCAGCTGAGCACCGGGAACATCGAGCTCGGCATCAAACTGGACGCTGAGAACATCGATGCCGCCATCTCGCAGGTCAAGGCGAACTACCCGAGGGAGTACCTCGAGGCGACCAAGCTGAGCGTCGTGATCCCGGTCACCATCCCGGTCAGTTCACAGGTCTTCGGTGGGGGAGGCGGGCGTGGATCTGTTGCTCGCAGCTCACACGCCGGTGGAGGCGGAGGTGGCGGCGCCACCAGAGATTCTTGATTACGATTCGAGCCGTGAAACTTCCCCTCAAGATCACCATGATGATCGCCTCAGCCCTGACCGTCACAGCCTTAGGAGCACAAGCAGCAATGGCAGATCTCGCCGACCTCGTCCTGGTAGCGCATCGCGGCCTCTCCGACGCGGCGCAGAACAAGTACGGCATTCCCGAGCATTCGGCCAAGGCCTATAACTGGGCTCTCGGGCAGGGCGCTGAGGTGCTCGACTTCGACGTCCAGTACACCCGGGACGAGAAGCTGGTGATCATGCACAACACCACGCTGGACGAGAACACCAACGGCACTGGCCGGGTCAGGGACAAGACCCTGGAAGACATCAAAAAGCTGTGGCTCGAGCTGCCGCGCGACCTCGACGGCAACGGCAACGATGACAACACCGATCAGCACCCGCTGTCGCTGAGCCAGGGTCTCAACCTGGTGCAGCCGAGAACCTTCGACGGCCGGCCGGTGATGATCACCTTAGAGACTAAGGGCAGCTGGAGCCTGGACCGGATGAAGCGGCTGTACACCGTGATCAACGGTCGAGGCATGAGAAACCGAGTGATCCTGCACTCATTCGAGCTCGACCACGTCAAGTGGGCCAAGACCGCCGGATTCCCATTACGCGGCTATGTAGTGGCCAGCGACGCCACCTCACTACCATCCCCGGCCACGGTCAAGACCTACGCCACCTACGTGTTCGTACCGCTCGCCAAGCTCACCGCAGCCAAGGCCGACGAGTACCGAGCAGCTGGGATCAAGGTCGCAGTCTGGACCCTGGACAACACCGACGAGTACGACCAGGCGGTCCAGAAGAGCGCCGACATCTGGATCTGCAACGACATCGCCGAGGCCCAGGATTACCTGGAGCAGGTTGCATGATCGACGTCGGATTTCACAAGTTCATCACCCTCAGGATCATCTCGATCTTTTGGATTATGGCCATAGCTCTGACGGTGCTGACCTACATCAGTCTGGTGATCGGCGTTGGGTTCAGCGATAATGCCTCGATCGGGCAGTGGCTCGGAGTTATCTTCCTGGCCCCAATCTTCGGCGCTTGCTGGCTTCTGTTCGTACGTATCTGGCTAGAGCTAGTGGCCGTGATCTTCAGGATCGCGGAAAACACTCGGCCGGTACGATCTGCTGAGTCCATTCAGTTCATGCCAGCAGACCAGAGGCAGGGTCCGTTCGCATGAACGATGAGCGACGCCTACGGGTCACCTTCGAGTACAAAAAGCCTCCCGAGTGGGGTGAGGGCTGGAACAAGACCAGTCGTGAGGGAGGCGAGGACATCATCGATCAGTACAACAAGTTGCGGGAGTGGGAGTGCACCGGCGAGGAGCCGATCCGCAACGTCGTGCTCGAGGAGCTGAGCGTGACTGCCCAGGTGATCAGCGAGTGAGCGCCGAGGAGGGGCACCAGACCTTCACCACATCGGATGGTCGTGAGATCCGCCGGCCGCGCCGGAAGAAGAACAACAGGCTCACCGACCGCTATCAGAAGCTAGCCGATGGCGTCATCGACGTCGAGGACCTGGACGAGGAGGAGCTGTTCAAGGGCATGCTCCGGGACAGCCAGGGTCATATCCGAGGCCATCACCCGGCAGCCATCCCGTGGGTGATGCACGACGCGTACGTCAGGCATGTCAGCCGGCACCTCGAGGCCACCCTGGTCCAGTCGATGCCCGACATCCTGCAGAACCTGATCGACATCGCTACCGGTGGCGGGGATCACGACGCCGGCATCACGATGGACGTGCGCGCGCGGGCAGCGATGTACCTGACCGACCGCATCATGGGACGGCCGACCGAACGCAAAGAGCTGGACGTCAAGGTTCATGCGCGTTGGGAGCAGGCTTTCGATGGCGGTTCTCTTGTGGTTGACATCCCTGATCCAGATACCATTGACGCGGAGCTGGTTGAGAGTCCCGCAGAGCTCGAGCCAGCCGGTCTCCCACAGGGCGAAGTTCTGGTCGAGCGCACGCCTGCAAGTGGTCGAGCAACGGACGGGGCTGAGAGACCCCAAGAAGATCATCCTCAGCCCCGTCCGCAGACCGGCGTCAAGCTCAGGTAGTGAAAGTTCATCTGATAACTGGTGACAGAAGTTCGGCCTAGGTCTAGTCTTCAAAACGTCAGCCGGTCGCGACCATCCCCCGATCGCGGAGACCGACATCTCACGAGAGCCTCGCTGGACACCTAACCCCCGATGGGTCGGCGAGGCTCTCCCAGTTCCCGGACCTGCTGTGCTTAGCTGCTGAGGAATCGACCACTTCGGGGGAGGCATGGCGACCGGCGACCAGGTCTGGCACCGATGGACCGGCCCCGGATATGCCGTTAGGGTCAACCGCAAAACCGACGACGCCACCCGCGAGGCTTACCGCCTCTTCCACCAGGTCTACCCCGACGTCCCCTCCCCGGGGCTCAGCCAAGGCGGCATGTTCGGCCTCGGAGAAGGGGCCGGCGCCTCAGCTGGCACCCACAACGGTGGCGGGGTAGAGGACTTCATCGTCAAAGGCATGTCGCGGCTGCAGATCCTGTACTTTGTCAGCTGCCTCAGGTGGGTCGGTTTCGCAGCCTGGTTCCGGCCGGCGATCGCTGGCCTGTGGCCGGATCACATCCACGCCGTACGCATCGGTGATACCTCGCTCGCCAAAGCTGCGTACGACCAGACAGTGGACTTCAAGAACGGTCTCACCGGGCTCGCCAGCGACCGCAAGGACACTCTCCACAAGTGGGTGGGCTGGACGACCTGGGAGCAGTACTCAAAGGGAACGGAGTTTTTCGAGATGACCGCCAAGCACTACTTCACCCGCAAGGAAACGATCATCAACGTCGGGGTTGAGACCGTGCTGCCGATCGCCGACAACGGCAACGTCTCACTGCTCTCCGGCCCACTCCCCGACTTCTATGCCGGGATCAACATCCGCATCGCCAACTTGCCGACGAACGAAGTGCTGCGGCTCTACCTGTCGCACTGGGACTACAAGGCCGGCTCTCCCAGCGTGATGGTAGCCAAAGGTCTGCAGGTGGAGATCCCCGGAAGCGTCGGCAGCACATACTTCGCCACCGCCTTCGATGGCGAGATCGAGAAGTCGACCCAGTCCGGCTGGCAACGCCGCATCCGGCTACTCGCCGAGACCGACTCACGGGGTGTCGTGTTGCCTGACACCCAGGGAATCGAGAACATCAGCCCGGTAACAGTCACCAGGCTGGCCGTCACAACGCGAAAGTAGGACCATGATTTTCCTAACGATCCTCGCGATCGTCATCGATCCGGCGCTGGCTGCCAAGATCAGCGCGCTGGCCCTGATCGTCGGCACGCTCGGAAGCACCGCGCAGGCCCTGCTTCAGAAGCCCTGGTGGAGCCCCAAGGTCAAGTGGGCGCTCAGCTGGGTCTGGGCCATCGTGGGTGGCGCGGCCAGCTACATCACCATCAACGGCTTGCCGACCGACCTCATGGATCTGGCAACCGTCTTCGCCTTCGTAGTCGGTGCGTACGGCTCCATCCGGCTCGCCTACGAGGCCCTCAAGCGACCCGTCCTCGACAAGATCGAGAAGGATGCCGGCGTGGGTGCCGGCGAGACACCGCCAGGCCAGCAGGATCCTGCCGATCTGGACGACGAGGACGGGCACCTTTCAACCGTTCTGGACCCCTATGAGGGCCGGTGACCGTCACCGCAGCGCAGATCAAGAGGGTCCAAGAAGCTGGATTCCAGAACGTTGCCGCCATAGCGGCAGCGTGCAACAAGACCGAGTGCCCGTTCTACCTGGCAGTGGCCATGTTCGACAAAGAGTCCAACGGGGCAAACATCTTCGGCCACGACAGGGGTGGCGCGATGAACTACCCCGGTGAGAGCGTCCAGGTCACTCGGGATAGCTACGCGGTCTTCCGTTGGCTGGTCGATAGGGGGATTCCGGTCCAGCAGCCCGACGGTTCACTGAAGATCATCAAATACGGTCCTAACGGCGTCGGTCCGGGGCAGATCACCCATCCGGACCTGGTCGCGCGGATCAAGTCCCAGGGGCTTGACATCGTGAACCCGGCGGACAACATCCTCTTCAGCACCAAGCTGTTGTACGGCTATTACCGGTATGGCCGCGACGAGAAGAAGCTGGGGGTCCGGGACTCGATCAAGTACGCCGGCACCAAGTACAACGGCGATCCGGACTATGGCGTTGATCTGCTAGAGCAGGCGCTGAAGTGGAAGGAACGTGTCGGCGACGCCGACTACACCTGATCACTATTAGGCTTCCCCCGAGGCCACAACTGAACAAACGGGGGAATACCTGTGGCCGACTTCGTCTTCAACATCGCCAAGGGCCGCGCGGCCGAGCTGATGAACAACGTGGACGTGGGTTCGCCGGCGAACAGTCGGCTGATCTTGATCCCGTTCAGCTCCACCGACACCGATGACGCGGTAGGCGACTGTGACACCGTGGCAGCCGTCGAGGCGCTGTCCAGCACTGCAGAGGTATCGGCGAACGGCTGGAACCGCAAGACGCTCGCGGCAGCCGATGTGACGGTCACCATCGACGACACGAACAACCGGGTTGACGTCGACATCATCAATGATCAGAACTGGACGCCGACCGCGACCGCTGTGACCGATCTGCTGCTGGCGTACGACAACGACAACACCGCCGGCACCGATGCGAACCTGATCCCGCTGCTCTGGTTCGACTTCGCGATCACCCCGGACGGTTCGCAGGTCGTGGCCCAGTTCAACGCCGCCGGCGTCTTCCGGGCCAGCTAGCCCCTGCCCCTACTGAAAGGGGCTGAGCCGTGACACTGCTAGCGGAATACGGCTTCAAGGAGGGCGTCGGGCTCCACGCCTACGACTCCTCCGGCAACGGCCGCTCGCTCGCAGCGAGCAACGCCACCACGTCCTGGGACTCTGAGGGCGGTCGGACGGAGATTACCGGCACCCCCGGTCCGAACACGTCCCAGACCAATTGGACCATGATGGCCTGGGTCAAACGGACCGGGACCTGGACGGGCTTCGCGGCTGCGTTTGGTAGAGACGGATGCTATGTCGAGGCGTCCGCCGGGGCCTCGTACCAGATCAACTTCTTCGGCGGCACGAACTCCAATACGACCTCGGGAGCTGGCAACCAGCTAGCTCTCAACACCTGGAAGCACATCGCGATCACCCGGGATGCTTCCGGCACGATTCTTTATGTAGACGGCGTCCAGCAGGGTACCCAGGTCGCTAACGGAGCTCAGAACTTCGGCGTCGCCTCGCCTCCGTGGGGTATCGCCCTCACCGCTGCCACGGCGGTAGAGGACTCCACCTTCGTCGGCACGGTCAAGGACTTCCGGACCTTCGACACCGTGCTGGACTCGACGGCAATCAACACTCAGATGAACACCGCCGTCACGGCCGTCGGCGTGGCCATGGTGGCGCAGACCTCCGGAGCTCCAGGTACGGCGGCAGCTTTCGCCCCGACCCTGCCGAGCCACGCCACCGGTGACCGGATGATCTTGAAGGTGGTCGGCAAGTACAACACCACCACAATCCCCACGATCAACCAGAGCTGGGTGCTACTGAAAAGCGGCACAGGCGGCACCGGATCGACCGGGAACGACACCGGCCAAGTCTTCTGGGCGATCTACGGCAAGGACGCCACCAGCGGATCCGAGACGGCGCCCACCGTCACCCCGGGCGGTACGGCTCCAGACTCCTGGGAGTGGGAATGCGAGGTCTGGCGTAAAGGCACCGGGAGGACTTGGAAAGACGCCATCGGCACCTCGGCGGCCTGGGTGCAGTCGGCTTCCGACACCACCACCGCGAGCCCGCTCACCGGGACAGCCGGTGCCTTCACCGGGCAGCCGACGGCTGAGGACGCGATCACCACGATCGGTGTCATCCCGACCGACCTCGGAACCGCACTAGGCGCCACCACAATCACCGCTACGGGACTCTCGGGCGGCGCGATCACCTCCGCGAGCCAATATGTGGAGAACGCCCTGGGCGGCGACACAGCTGCCGTCTACCCGCGCTGGCAGGGCTTTGCGGGCACGGCGTCCGCCGGCGTCACCATGTCGTTCACCGTCACTGGCGCAACCAACCAATCCGGATCACTGGTGGCTATCGCACTGCGGCAGCAGCCGGCCGGCCAAACCGTCACTCTGGGCCAAGCCACCGAGGCCGACTCAACCTTCGCCCTCGGCCGGCAAAAGGTCCAGACGCTAGGCCTGATCACCGAGACAGACAAGGCCTTCCGGTTGGCAACCCGAGTCGGGCGCCTGTCGGAGACAGATGCCGCGCAGTCGATAAGCCGTATCAAGATACGAACTCTCGGACTGGTCACCGAGACAGACCGGGTGTTCCGGCTCGCTACCCCGGTTGGGCGAACTTCCGAAACCGATACTGCGCAGCCGATTATTCGGCAAAAGACGCGCACTCTTACGCAACCGTCGAGCACCAATATCGCGCAGCCGGTCAGCAGGCAGAAGACCAAGACGCTGGGCCTGATCACCGAGACGGATACCGCTCAAACGAGCACCAGGATCAAGACCAAAACCCTCGGTCTCACCACCTCGAGCAACACTGCGCAACCGATCTCCCGGGTCAAGACCAAGACTCTAGGGCTCATCACTGAGACCGACGTTGCCCAGACCATCACGCGCCGCAAGATCAAGATCCTGGGTCTCGTTACCGAGACGGACTCCACCTTCGCGGTCACCGCCGGCGGCAGCCACACGATCAATGTCGGGTTGACGACCGAGACCGATTTGGCCCAGCCGATAACTCGGCGCAAAATCAAGGCCGTAGGGCTGGCCACTGAGGTTGACTCCCTGCCAGCTGTGACCCGGCAGAAGATCAAAGCCGTTGGTCAGCCCTCGCAAACCAACACCGCCCAGCCGATCACTCGGCAGAAGCGGCGCACTCTTGGGCTGATCACCGAAACAGACGTAGCTCAGCCGATCACCATCGGTGGGGCGAACCGGGTCAACGTCGGCCTGGTCACCGAGACCGACACCTGCCAGACGATCACGCGGCGTAAGACCAAGATCCTCGGGCTGGTCACCCAAACCAACACCGCACTAGCGGTAACGCGCGTCCACCAGCGCACCCTCGGGCAGCCGTCGACCACCGAGATCGCGCAGAAGATCACCCGGCGCATCGACATCGGGCCGGCCACAGAGACCGACACTGCGGTGGCTGTGACGCGGCTCAAGACCAGATCCCTGGGCCGGCCTGTCGAAACAGATACCGTGTTCACGACGGTTCGAAGGAAGATCAAGATCATCGGCCTGGCGGTCGAGGCCGATTCGGCGCTGCACATTACGATCGGCGGGCTGAACATCCCGCACGTGATCGACGGAACGCTGCACGTCCAGCCCAACCGATCGACCGTGAACCTGACCTACAACCGATCCGGGCTGAATCTTCAGCGCAACCTGGCAACTTTGGACGTGGAGGACTGATGGGCAACCTGCAGCTGGACATGAAGATCGGCGACACTCGGCCGAAGTTCGTCACCCCGGTATTGGACAGTGATGGGGCAGCGATCTCGCTGTCAGGGGCGAGTGCTGTGCTGAACATCCAGCTGCCGGACCAGACATTGGTGACCAAGACCCTGAACGTCGACACCCCTGCCGCCAACGGCATCGTGAGCTACCAGTGGCTGGTCGGTGACCTGCCGGTGATCGGGGACTACAAGTTTGAGGTCCAGGTCACATTCGGTGACGGCACCAAGCAGACATTTCCGCCGAAGGGCTACGGAACCATCAGTGTGCACGCTGATCTCGACTAAGATCGCGCACGAGAGGCCACGCTGAGCAGGGGGAAGAAGATGGCATCACGCATCGTCGTGTTCCGTACCGGTCCGGCCGGCGGCGGCGGCACGGTTCTCGACCACAGCATTTCCAACCTCAACACGATCCGGGGCGCGGCCAACCAGATCCCTGAGGGCAACGACCACCCGCAGACCCGTTTGCTGCCGGCGTACGTGCTGCCGGCTAACCGGAACGCGTTTGCGAATAAGGACGGCGGCATCTGATGTCCCGCACCCTGAATGGTGCCGGTGCTGGCGGCGTACGCGGTATTCGCAAGACCACGTCACCGGCCAAGGGCGGCAGCAAGAGTCGGGCCAGGACATCGTCCTCGGTGGCCAACAAGGTCCGCCAGCACAACCCGCCCGCAGCCATCAACAAGGCTGCCACCTCCAAGAGCGGTATCCAGAGGCGCAAGGTCTGATGGCTGGCCGCGTACTGCGTAACTCGCGCGGCCAGTTCGCAGGATCAACAGGTGGATGGGGTCGTGGCCGGGTCGGTCGTGGCGGCGGATTCGGCAACGGTCGTAAGGGCAAGGTCCGCTCACTCAGCGGCTTCCAGCGGCAGCAGCGGATCACCCGGACCATCAAGCGCGGCGGATCTGTCGGCCTGGCAGTCGGAGGCTCGATCGCCGGCGCTGCGCTGGCCCATAAGGGCGCGATGCGCGGCAGCGTGAAGACCAGTCTGCTAGGTCTAGGCCTCACTGCCGCGGTCAGGCGGGGGTCATCGCCTCGAAGAGGGCGCTTCGGGGCTGACATGCCGAAGGCCCTGTCAATGGCCGGGGTCTTTTCTGAGATCGGCTACTCCCCGCACCAGGTCCAGCAGCGCATCCACCGCCGGATCAACGAGAAACGATTCCGGGTCGTCTGCGCCGGCCGGCGTACCGGCAAGTCCACCCTCGGCGGTCACGAGCTCACCATTCGTGCACTGCAGGCCCAGCTGCGATACAACGAGCTCGAGCCGTTCGGCCGGCGCGCCGAGTACTGGATCGTTGGCCCGGAGTACTCCGACGCCGAGAAGGAGTTCCGCGTTCTGTGGAACGACCTCACCACGCTCGAGGTCCCTCTTGATCATCCCGGCAGCTACAACGACGCTAACGGCGGGAACATGCACGTCTCGCTGTGGGGCGGCAGATACCAGGTGCACGCCAAGTCCGCCAAATATCCCGGCACTTTGGTCGGCGAGGCGCTCGAGGGAGTGATCTTGGCCGAGGCAGCCAAGCTGAAGCCATCGGTCTGGACTAAATACATTCGACCTACATTGGCCGACTACAAGGGCTGGGCGCTGTTCAGCAGCACGCCCGAGGGCAAGAACTGGTTCTACGAGCAGTGGCAGCGCGGGCAGCGCGGAGACGGCAACTG
>Ga0111539_10006283_pt1 | contig 15339 bp, 12 predicted proteins | sample RhiMethybrSRZTD1_FD_79667 | JGI IMG/M metagenome (GOLD analysis project Ga0111539, IMG submission 79667) | Populus rhizosphere microbial communities from Tennessee, USA - Rhizosphere MetaG P. TD hybrid SRZTD1 (version 2) (version 2) | ecosystem: Host-associated > Plants > Roots > Rhizosphere >... | reverse complement strand
TGCGTCTTCATCGGCGGCAGCACGATCTTCAGCGATGGGGCGACGGCGGCCGCCGAGTCTGCATCGCTGACCGGCTACCTCCGGGGTTGCTGTATCGCGGCGGTCGACAAGGTCGTGATCAGGAAGGCGGAGCTCCTGCAGGGCAGGCTGCGAGTCGACTTCAGCACCGAGAACGAAGCGCTGATCGTGGGGTTCAACGTCTACGCCGGCGGCACGAAGCTCAATGCCGGCTTCATCCAGGCCCATGGGACCGGGAGCAACGACTACTCCTTCGAGGTCGGCCGCGGCGCGCTGAAGAGCGAGCGCGCGATCACGGTCGAGGCCGTGATGAGCGATGGAACCACCGTCCGGACCGGTGCGGAGACGGCGAGGTAGTCTGGGGACGGCGGGCCAAAGACCACGTCTCGTGACCGGCACGCGCACCTGGTGGGAGGTGCGCCTGCGCGTCCCCGCCGCGCTCGAGGAGGAGGCGGTCGCGGCCTTGTGGGACGCCGGGTGCCTCGGCGTCGAGAGCCGCGGCCGGCGCCGCGCCGACGATCCGGAGGCGCCCGGGCGGAGCCGCCGGCGCGTCTCCCTGGCGGCCTACTACCCGGCGTCGCGCGCCCCGCGTGCCCTCTCCGCCGCCACCGGCCGCGCCCTGCGCGCCGCGGGCGTGCCGCTCGTCGCCGCTTCCCGCCCGCGGCGGATCGCCGACCGTCGCTGGGTCGAGCGCTGGCAGCGCTCCCTCCGCCCGATGCCGATCGGCCGCCGCTTCCTCGCGGTGCCGGAAGGCTGCGCCGCTCCGGACCGGACCCGGCTGGCGCTGCACATCCCGTTCGGCCAGGCCTTCGGCACCGGGGAGCACGCCTCCACGCGCCTGTCGCTCGTCCTCATGGAGTCGGCGCTGCGCCGCGGCGACCGCGTCGTCGATCTCGGGACCGGCACCGGGATCCTCGCCGTCGCCGCGCTGCGCCTCGGCGCCGCGAGCGCTCTGGGGATCGACGCGGACCCGGTGGCGGTCGCGGTGGCGCGGCAGACGCGCCGGATGAACCGGATCGGTCCCGGTCTGACCCTGCGGCGCGCCGACGCGTTCTCGGCGCTCGCCCGGCGGCGCTTCGACCTGGCGCTCGTCAACATCGGCGCCCGCGTCATCCGCGACCTGCTGCCCCGGCTCTTTCGGGCGCTCCGCCCCGGCGGGCGGGCGATCCTGGCCGGCATCCTCATCGCGGACGAGCCCGATCTGATCCGCCGCGCCCGCCGGGCCGGGCTGCGGCTCGCGGCGCGGCGGCGCACGCGGCCCTGGTCGGCGCTGCTCCTCGTGCGACCGGGCTAAAGGGTTTTGTGCTTTCCGGCCGGGCGGAACCTGTTTTATACTGCGCGCTGTTCGCTCACCCCCCCGCCGCGAGGTGAAGAGATGGCCTTCGCAAAGACCGACAAAGTCTGGATGAACGGCAAGCTGGTTCCGTGGGACCAGGCGACGGTCCATGTCTGCTCGCACGTCATCCACTACGGGTCCTGCATCTTCGAGGGCGTCCGTTGCTACAAGACGCCGCAGGGGCCGGCGATCTTCCGCCTCAAGGAGCACATCGAGCGGTTGTTCGACGGCTGCTCCATCTACCGGATGGAGGTCCCGTACAGCCGCGAGACCATCGAGCAGGCGGTGATCGAGACGGTGCGGGTGAACAAGATGGAGGCCTGCTACATCCGGCCGCTGGCGTACCGCGGCTACGAGTCGCTCGGCGTCGATCCGTTCCCGTGCCCGATCGACGTGGCGGTGGCGGTCTGGCCGTGGGGGGCGTATCTCGGGAAGGACGCGACCGAGAAGGGCGTGGACGCCATGGTCTCCTCGTGGCGCCGGCAGGCCCCCGACACCCTTCCGGCGATGGCGAAGGCGAGCGCCAACTACATGAACTCGCAGCTCATCAAGATGGAGGCGCTGGCGAACGGCTACGTCGAGGGGATCGCTCTCGACAGTTACGGATTCGTCAGCGAGGGGTCGGGCGAGAACCTCTTCGTGGTGAAGCGTGGCCAGCTCTACACGCCGCCGCTCACCGCGTCCATCCTCCCGGGCATCACCCGGGCGAGCATCCTGACCATCGCCGCCGACCTGGGGGTTTCGGTCGTCGAGCGCAGCATCCCCAGGGAGATGCTGTACATCTCCGACGAGGTCTTCTTCGTGGGGACCGCCACCGAGGTGACCCCGGTGCGCAGCGTCGACCGGCACACCATCGGCAACGGCCGGCGCGGCGAGATCACCCGGCGGATCCAGGCGGAGTACATGGCCCTCATCCAGGGGGAGAAGCCGGATCGCCACGGCTGGCTGACGCACGTCCCGGCGCTCGCCGCGGCGGCGGCCGTCCGGCAGCGCGGCTAGTCCCCGGGTTCAAGTCCTTACGGCACAGCCAATTCCTTGACTCCCCCGGGGGCGGACCCTAGATTCCCCCCCGACCGCGCCGGTCGTGTGTCCGAGGACCGCCGGGGGAGATGCGATGCACATCAACGACCTGCTGAAGATCGCCACGGAGCGCAAGGCCTCCGACCTCCATCTCAAGGTCGGCTCGTACCCGGTGATCCGCGTCAGCGGCCACCTGCTGGCGCTCACCGAGCTGGCCCGGCTGTCGCAGGAAGACACCATCGCCATGGCCTTCAGCATCATGAGCGGGCGGCAGAAGCAGAAGTTCAAGGATCACTTCGAGATCGACCTGGCCTACTCGGTGCCGGGACTCGGCCGCTTCCGCGTCAACATCTTCCAGCAGCGCGGCACCGTCGGGCTGGTGCTGCGCGTCATCCCGTCGAAGATCCTCACGGTCGAGGAGCTGGTCCTGCCGCCGGTGCTCAAGACGATCGCCGACGAGCGCCGCGGACTCATCCTGGTCACCGGCACCACCGGGTCGGGAAAATCGACGTCGCTCGCCGCGATGATCGACTACATCAACACCACCCGCACCGAGCACATCATGACGATCGAGGACCCGATCGAGTTCCTGCACCGGGACAAAAAGAGCCTGGTGAACCAGCGCGAGGTGGAGGTGGACACCAAGTCGTTCGCCTCGGCGCTGCGCTCCGCCCTGCGCCAGGACCCCGATGTCATCCTGGTCGGCGAGATGCGCGACTACGAGACCATCGAGACGGCCCTCAACGCCGCCGAGACCGGCCACCTGGTCCTCTCGACCCTGCACACCCTGGACGCCACCGAGACGATCAACCGCATCATCTCGGTCTTCCCGCCGCACCAGCAGAAGCAGATCCGTCTGCAGCTGGCGGCGGTGCTCAAGGCGGCCATCTCGCAGCGCCTGATGCCCAAGGCCGACGGCAACGGCCGCGTCCCGGCGGTCGAGGTGATGCGCACCACGAACTTCATCCGCGACGCCGTCGAGAACAAGGACAAGACCAAGCTCATCCACGACGCCATCGCGCAGGGGACCTCGCAGTACGGCATGCAGACCTTCGACCAGTCGATCTACCAGCTCTACAAGAAGGACCTGATCACCATGGAAGAGGCCCTGCGGCGCGCCACCAACCCGGACGAGTTCAAGCTCAAGCTCGCCGGCATCGAGTCGACCGCCGAGATGGCGCAGCGGGAGATGGAGAGCACGCTGCGCACCGGCTTCGAGGCGGGCGCACCTCCGGGGGGCGGGGGATCGGTGGTCGAGCTGTCCCGCGCCCACGCCGGGAAGAAGAAGTAGGTCCGCCGCGCCCGCGGGGAGGCCGGGGCCTCTTGCTATACTCACGGGCCCGTCGCGGCGCCGGGTTCACGGGGCGCCGGAAGGACCACGCGACATGACGTCGGCCAGCGACATCCGCAGGCGGTTTCTCGCCTTCTTCGAGGGACACGGCCACCAGGTCGTCCCCTCGTCGCCGCTGATCCCCGCCCAGGATCCGACCCTGCTGTTCACCAACGCGGGGATGAACCAGTTCAAGGACACGTTCCTCGGGCGCGAGCAGCGGCCGTACGCGCGCGCCGCCACCTCGCAGAAGTGCATGCGCGTGTCGGGCAAGCACAACGACCTCGAGCAGGTCGGCCGGACGCCGCGGCACCACACCTTCTTCGAGATGCTGGGGAACTTCTCCTTCGGCGACTACTTCAAAAGAGACGCGATCGCCTATGCCTGGGACCTGCTGACCTCCGCGAAGGAATACGGCCTCCCGAAGGACAAGCTGTCCATCACCGTCTTCCGCGAGGACGACGAGGCGCACGACCTCTGGATGAAGGGGCCGGGAGTGCCGGCGGCGCGCATCGCGCGTCTCGACGAGGCGGACAACTTCTGGTCGATGGGGGAGACCGGCCCGTGCGGGCCCTGCTCCGAGATCCACGTCGACCGGGGCAAGCAGCCGCTCGCCTGCACCACGTCCCCCTGCCGCCCCGGCTGCGACTGCGGCCGCTTCATGGAGATCTGGAACCTCGTCTTCATGCAGTACGACCGGCAGGCCGACGGGACCCTCGTCCCGCTCGCCCGCACCGGGGTGGACACCGGCATGGGGCTGGAGCGGCTGTCGGCGGTGCTGCAGGGGGTGGAGAGCAACTACGACACCGACCTGTTCACGCCCATCGTCGCCGCCGCGGCCCGCGCCGCCGAGGCGGCCGCCGGTCGCCGCCCGGATGCGTCGCGCGGCGACGACCGGGTCGGGCTCCAGGTCATCGCCGACCACGTGCGTGCCGTCACCTTCCTGATCGGCGACGGCGTGGTCCCCGGGAACGACGGGCGCGGCTATGTGCTGCGCCGGATCCTGCGCCGCGCCATCCGCTTCGGGCGCGCCCTCGGAATCGAGCGGCCGTTCCTCGGCGATCTCACCGGGACGGTGATCGACGTGATGGAGTCGGCCTACCCCGACCTCTCCGCGCACCGCGACACGATCGCCGCCGCGGCGCGCCGCGAGGAGGAGCGCTTCGCCGGCACCCTGGCGGTCGGGCTGCAGAAGGTCGAGGCGCTCGCCGCCTCGCTCCGCAAGGAGGCGAAGACGACGATCCCCGGGGCCGAGGCGTTCCGCCTCTACGACACCTTCGGGGTGCCGCTCGACCTGGTGAAGGACGTCGCCCAGGCCTGGAATCTTCAAGTGGATGAGACCGGCTTCGAGCGGGAGATGGAGGAGCAGCGCTCCCGCTCCCGCCGCGGCATGAAGGAAGTCGCCGTCCCGGCCGCCGGGGCGCTGGCGCTGTCGCCGATCGCCCAGAGCGAGTTCGCCGGCTACCTCGAGCAGGTGGTCGAGGACGCCCGCGTCGTGGCGCTCCTGCGCGGCGACGCGCTGGTGGACGAGCTGCGCCACGGGGAGGACGGCGGGGTGCTCCTCGATCGGACGCCGTTCTACGCCGAGTCGGGCGGGCAGGTGGGGGACACCGGCACGATCACCGCCACCGGCGGCGCCGCCGTGGTCACCGACACCCAGGCGCCGCGCCGCGGCCTGCCGCTGCACCTCGTGCGCGTGCTCGAGGGGCGGCTGCGCGTCGGCGACCCGGTGCGGGCCGAGGTGAGCCGCGAGCGCCGGCGGGCGACGACGCGCGCCCACGACGCCACCCACCTGGTGCACGCGGCGCTCCGCGAGGTGGTCGGCACGCACGTCAAGCAGGCCGGCTCGCTCGTCGAGGCGGACCGCCTGCGCTTCGATTTCACGCACTACGCCGCGCTGCCGGAGGAGATCCAGCGCCAGGTCGAGGACCTGGTGAACGACGTGGTGCGCCAGGACCTGCCGATCCGATCCTCCGTCCTGCCGCTCGACGAGGCGCTGCGCAAGGGCGCGCTGGCCTTCTTCGGCGACAAGTACGCCGACGTGGTGCGGGTGGTCGAGATCCCCGGCTTCAGCATGGAGCTGTGCGGCGGGACGCACGCCGCGAGTACCGGCTCGATCGGCGTCGTGCGGCTCGCGCCCGAGCGCGGCATCGCCGCCGGGACGCGCCGGGTCGAGGCGCTGACCGGCGTCGCCGCCCTGGAGGAGGCGCGTGACGAGCGCCGCGCCCTGGCCTCGGTGACCGCGACGCTGCACGTCGATCGCCAGGCGGCCCCCGATGCGCTGTCGCGCCTCGTGGAGCAGAACCGTGCGCTGCAGCGGGAGATCGAGCGCTTGAAGGTCTCCATCGCCTCCGGCGAAGGGGGCGGCGCCGCCGAGGAGGTGCGCGAGGTGGCGGGGGTGCGGGTCCTCGTCCCCCGGGTCCAGCGCGGCCTCGACAAGGGGGCGCTGCGTGCCCTCGTCGACCGCAACCGCGAGCGCCTGCCGTCCGGGGTCATCGTGCAGTGGGCGGCGCAGGAGGAGGACCGCGTCCAGGTGACGACCTCGGTCAGCAAGGATCTGATCCCGCCGCTGCACGCCGGCGAGATCGTCAAGGCGCTCGCGCCGCTGGTGGACGGGCGGGGCGGCGGCCGCGCCGACATGGCGGAGGCGGGGGGACGCCGCACCGGCGACCTCGAGAACGTGCGGGAGCGCTCCATCCCGATCCTCGAGAGCCTCATCCGCGAGGCGAGGGGAGAGCGGTGAAGGGGGCCCGGGTCCCGGTGCTGGCCGCGGCGCTCGCGGCCGTGGTCCTCGGATCGCTCGACCTCACCTCGGCCGGCGATGCCCTGTACTACCGCCGCGACGCCGACGGGAACCTGATCATCACCAACGTCCCGGACCGCCGCGACCTGCGCGTCCTCACGCCCGAGCGCCGGCAGGTCCGCCCCGGATCGGGGGAGAAGTACCGCGAGCTCATCGACCGGGCCGCCCGGGAGCACGGGCTGCACCCCGACCTGGTCTACGCGGTGGCGGCGGTGGAGTCGTCGTTCGACCCGCTGGCGCGCTCGGTGAAGGGGGCGCAAGGGCTGATGCAGCTGATGCCGGAGACCGCCGCGCGCTTCGGCGTGCGCGATCCCTGGAACCCGGACGACAACCTGCGCGGCGGGGCCAGCCTGCTGCGGTACCTGCTCGACCTGTTCGAGGGGGACGTGCGCCTGGCGCTCGCCGCCTACAACGCCGGGGAGAACGTCGTCCTGACGCTCGGCCGCATCCCGCCGTACGCCGAGACCCGCACCTACGTGGCGAAGGTCCTGAAACGCTTCGGCGGCGGCCGCGATCCGTACATCCACGACGACGCGGCCCTCGATGCCCCGCCCGAGGAAGTCGCCGAACGCCCGGCGCACTGACTTAGAATCCCCCGCATGCCCGCGCCCCGTCCCGGCCCCGGAGCGGAGCTTCCGAAGGCGGAGATCCACCTCCACCTCGAGGGCTCGATCGATCTCGACACGCTCATCGCCATCCGCGCGCGCCGGAAGCGGAGGACCGACGGCGGCGAGCGGCAGAGGCTCGGGGGGTTGTACCGCCACCAGGGGTTCAAGGACTTCCTCTTTCACTTCGCCACGCTGTGCGAGGAGCTGACCGGCCCCGAGGACCTGGCGCTGGCCGCGACCCGCCTGGCGGAGCGCCTGGCGGCGCAGCGGGTGCGCTACGCCGAGGTGATGTGCTCCCCGGGGATCTTCGTGCGGCGCGGCATCCCGACCGACGAGATCCTCGACGCGGTGCTCGAGGCGTCGGCGGCGGCGCAGGCGCGGGGAGGCCCGCGCCTGCAGTGGATCCTCGACAGCGTGCGGCAGTGGGGGCCGCGCGCCTTCGAGCCGCTGGTGGAGCATGCCGCCCGGCTGCGGCCGCGCGGCGTCGTCGGGGTCGGCATCGGCGGGGACGAGTCGGCCTGGAAGGCGCAGGACTTCGCCATGGCCTACCGCGAGGCGCGCCGGCTCGGGCTGCGCACCACGGCGCACGCCGGCGAGTTCTCCGGGCCGGCGTCGGTGTGGGAGGCGATCGACGTCCTGGGCGTCGATCGGGTCGGCCACGGGATCCGCGCCGTCGAGGATCCGGCGCTCGTGCGGGCCCTGGCGGAGCGCCGCGTCCCGCTCGAGTGCTGCCCGACGAGCAACATCGCGACCGGCGTCGTGCCGGCCTGGGCGGCCCACCCGATCCCGCGGCTCTTCCGCGCCGGTGTGTTCGTCACGGTCGGCAGCGATGATCCGGCGATGTTCGGGACGACCCTCGCGGGCGAATGGGACGTCCTGCACACGCAGCTCGGTCTCCCCGAGGAGGACGTCGTGCGCATCGGCCGCAACACCATCGAGGCGACGTTCCTCGGCGAGCCGGAGCGCCGGGCCCTCCTGTCCGAATTCGACGCGGTCGCGGCGGCCTGGTGATCTCCGGGCGCAGGCTCGCCTGGGGGGCGGCCGCCGTCGCCGCCGCCTGGCTGCTGCTCGCCGGCGGGCTGCTGCGCGGCGGCGGTGGTCTCGAAGGGACCTACGCCTTCGTCGGCGCCGACGGGCGCGAGGTGGAGGCGAGCCGGCGCCTCGACCCGCAGCTCGATTTCCCGGTGCCGCAGCGCCTCGACGCCGCCTACATCTTCCACTGGGACTATCAGAAGTTCGGGTTCCCCTCCTCGATGCCGCCGTACATCGTGCGCTGGCGCGGGATGCTTTCCGTGCCCGAGACCGGGACCTACGGCTTCTCGGTGGACGCGCAGGGGTCGGCGGCGCTCAGCCTCGACGGGGCGGCCGTGGAGATCCGCACCGACGCGACGACCGACCGGCCGCTCTCGGCCGGTCTGCACCCCATCGCCGTCGAGTACCGCCTCGCGTCGGGGGAGGCGCGCTTCGTCCTGTCGTGGCAGCCCCCGGGACGGCGGCTGCAGCCGATCCCGCGCGCGTTCCTCGCCCCGGACCGGGGGGCGTTCGCCTCCGGGCGGGGGGCGCGAGCGATCGGCTTCGGGCTGCTCCTGGCGGGCGTCGTCGCCGCGGCGGCGCTGTGGCGCCTCGGCCGCCGCGCCCGCGACGGTTTCGCCGGGCGGCTCCTTGACGCGATCGCCCTTGAGCGGCCGCGGCTGGCGCTCGCCGCCATCGCCCTGCTCGCGGCGGTGCTGCGCTTCCACGACTACGCCCTGGTGCCGTTCCACCACGAGACCGCCGACGAGTACCAGCACGCCTGGGAGGGGTGGCACCTGCTGCACACGCTGCAGCCGGCCGCCTGGACCACTTTCCCGGACGCCTACCCGCCCGATCAGGCGCACGACTTCCGCTGGTTCGGCGATCGCTACATCGTGGTCCGGCCGTACTTCGATCACCCGCCCCTCTTCTCGATCCCGGTCGGCATCGTCTGTTCCTTCGCCGGCGCCCGCACCTTCCTGGAATGCACGCTGCCGGTCATGCGGCTCGTGCCGATCCTGCTGAGCCTCGCCGGTCTCCTGCTGCTCGATCGCCTGGCGCGGGCGTACGGCAGCTCCGAGCGGGCGGCGCTCCTCGCGGCGCTGGTGTACGCCGTCGTGCCGGTCATCGTCCTGGGGCACCGGCTGGTGAAGGCGGAGAGCCTGCTGGCGCTCCTGTTCATGGGGGCGCTCCTGGCGGTGCGCCCGAACCGGCCGGGTGGGCCGGCGCGCGGCGCCCTGACCGCCGGGATCCTCGGCGCGCTGTCGCTCTGGACCAAGGCGACCGGGATCGCGGTCGTCGCGGTGACGGTCCTCGCTCTTCTGGCGCAGCGGCGGCGGCGCGACGCGCTCGTCGCCGCCGGGCTGGCCGGGGCGGGGCTGCTGCTCTACCTCGGCTACGCGGCCGTGTACGACTTCGGCATCTTCCTCGAGGTGATGCGGGGGCAGGCGTCGTCGAAGTGGCAGTCCGCCGAGTCGCTCCACGATCTCCTCGGCGGCAAGGCGGTGGTGAAGTGGTTCGGCGCCGGGACCTATCTCTGGCTGTGGATCGCGCTCGCGGTCGCGGCGCTGCGGCGCGGGCGCATGACCATCCTCCTGCCGGTGGCGGTGTACGCGACCCTCCTCGCCCTCACCGCCGATCACCGCGTGGTGTACGGCTGGTACCGCGTCCCGCTCTACCCGTTCCTGTGCATCGCAGCGGGGGTGTACCTCGACGACATGCTGCAGGAGAGCGACCTGCCGCGCACGTTCCTGTTCGCGATGACCGCGGTGGTGTCGGCGGTCCTGTACGCGCTGCCGGAGCCGCTCGGGCAGTCGCGGCCGGTGCTGTATCTGCTCGCCGCGGCGGCGCTCCTGCCGTTCCTGCCGCGTGTCGTCACCGAGCGCCCCTGGGCCCACCGGCTCGCGGCCGGTGGCGCCGTGCTGCTGCTGCTGGTCTTCGTCCTCGCCAACGTCGCCACGGTGGGCGGGCTCCTGGAGATCTACGCCCGCACGCGGGGGAATCAGTAACCGGGCGGTCAGGCGGCGAGGGCGCGGATGCGCGCGCTGCCGGCGCGCAAGAGCCGGCGCACCAGCGCCGGGGTCGCCGCCTCGCAGTAGACCCGCAGGACCGGCTCGGTCCCGGAGGCGCGGAACAGGATCCACCCCGCGTCCCCGAGCAGCAGCTTGACCCCGTCGAGGGTGTCGAGGCGGAGCACCTTCTGCCCCGCCAGGCGCTCGGGCGGAGCCTTCGCCAGGCGCTCGACGGCGCGGCGGCCGGCCGCGGTCGGCAGGCGCAGATCGACCCGATCGTAGGCATAGGCCCCGAACTCCGCCTGCATGGCGGCGATGCGGCGGCTCAGGCGCCGGTCCCCGGTCGCGAGCATCTCCATGAGCAGGAGCCCGATGAGGATGCCGTCCCGCTCCGGCAGGAAGCGCTTGACCCCGATGCCGCCGCTCTCCTCGCCGCCGATCAGGATGTCGTCCTCGAGCATCAGGCGGGCGATGTGCTTGAAACCGATCGGCAGGTCGTGGAACGGCACCTTGTGGGCGGCGGCGATCCGCTCGGCGAGGAGCGTGTTGGCGAAGGTGCGGGCGATGCCGCCGCGCCAGCCCTTGCCCCGCAGCAGGTGCAGCGCCAGGAGCGCGAAGGTCTGCAGCGCCGGGACGTCCCGGCCCCGCTCGTCGATCACCCCGAGGCGATCGGCGTCGCCGTCGAGCGCCAGGCCGAGGTGGGCCCGCTGTGCCACGACCGTGCGGCGCAGGAGCCCGAGGTGCTCCGGGCGCGGCTCGGGCGGTGCGCCGCCGAACAGGATGTCCGGCCCGGCCCGCTCGGTCCGGACCCGGGCCCGGCCGCCGCGCACCAGGTCCTCGAGGATGCGGCCGCCGGCGCCGTGCATGCTGTCCACCACCACCCGGAGAGGCGCGCGCCGGATCGCCTCGAGGTCCACGACCGACAGGATCCGCGGCACGTAGGAGGGAAGGAAGGGGTGGCGGCGCAAAGGCGTCCGCCCCACGCGCGGCGCCCGCCGGTCGAGGAGCGCCTCCACGCGGCCGGTCATCGCGGGAAGCGCGCTGCCGCCGAACGCCGCCTTCAGCTTGAATCCGTTCCATTCCGGCGGGTTGTGGCTGGCGGTGATGGCGATGCCGAGCGGGGCGGCCGACGCCACCACCTGGCAGGAGACCATCGGCGTCGTGGTCGCCGCCTCCGCGAGGAGCGCCGTGAGCCCGTTCCCCTCGAGCACCGCCGCGGCGCACTCCGCGAAGCGGCGGCTCAGGAAGCGGACGTCGTGGCCGACCGGGACCGGTGCCGCGGTGCCGCCCTCCTCGTGGATGAGATCGGCCACCGCCTGCGTGACCCGCCGGACCCCGTCGAAGGTGAAATCGTCGGCGATGACCCCGCGCCACCCGTCGGTTCCGAAGCGGATCGGCTGCACGCGACCGTCTTGTACCACAGGCGACGTTGATCGCCCCGGGAGCGTGTGCTATGTTCCGCGCCGCCGCGCTCCGGGCGCGCGGCGGCACGAGCGCCGCGTCCTCCCGCAGTCATCGACGCCCGCAAACACCGAGGGATGATCAACCTTCCGACCTGGATCACCATCGGTCGCATCTTCCTGACCCCGGTTCTGGTCGTGGTCCTGATGACGCGCACCACGGCGCTCGAGCACCTGAACGTCTCGTGGCAGATCATCGGCGTCGGGGTGTTCCTGCTCGCGTCGCTCACCGACTGGCTGGACGGCTGGCTGGCCCGGCGGCGCAACGAGGTGACCACCCTCGGCATCCTGCTCGACCCGATCGCCGACAAGCTGCTCACCTCCGCCGCGTTCGTGTCGCTCATCGAGATCGGCGCGGCCAAGGCGTGGATGGTGTGGATCATCCTGGGGCGCGAGTTCGCCGTGGACGGGCTGCGGATGATCGCCTCGTCGCAGGGGGTGACGATCGGCGCGAGCCTCTGGGGGAAGTACAAGACGGTGAGCCAGGTGGTGGCGATCGTCCTGCTGATGTTCGGCAACCGCTACCTCGGCCGCTGGGACCTCGCGGGGGACGTCGCCATCTGGGTGGTGGTGGCGCTGGCGATCCTGTCGGCCACCGACTACTTCCTGAAGTTCTCGCGCCGGCTCGGGGTGGTCGGCGGCGGGCCGGCGCGTGCCGCCTGAGCGGCCGCAGGTCCGCGGCCGGCGCCGGCTGCGGCAGCTGTTCTTCACCGGGCTCATCATCGTGCTACCCCTGATGATCACCGTCTGGCTCCTGGCGATCCTGGTGCGCCTCGTCGAAGGGGTGTCCTCGCCGGTGCTGCGGGCGCTCCTGCGCGTGACGTCGCCGCGCTTCGCCGAGGATCCGGCGGTCGTCGCGTGGGTCGTGCCGTTCCTCGGGGTGGTGCTGACGATGGGACTGGTCCTCCTGGTCGGGGCGCTGGCGAGCAACTTCGTCGGCCGCAAGATCGTCGAGGCGTTCGAGCGGCTGATGCTGCGGCTGCCGGTCGTGAAGGGGATCTACGGATCGGCGCGGCAGCTCATCGACGCCTTCAGCAGTCAGAACGCCGCCTTCCGCCGTGTCGTGGCGGTCGAGTACCCGCGCCCGGGCATTTACACCATCGGCTTTCTGACCCGGAGCGACACGACGCTGCCCCGCGAGGGGGGAGCGCCGTCCCGCCCCATGTCGCTGGTCTTCCTGCCGACGACCCCCAACCCGACCTCCGGATGGCTGGCGGTGGTGCCGAGCGAGGAGGTGGTGCCGCTCGACATGTCGATCGAGGAGGGGGTGAAGCTGATCGTCAGCGGCGGGCTGGTCGCGAGCGGCACCCCGGGCGAGCGAACCTGATGTTCTACTGGTTCGTGAAGGGCATCTTCTACCCGTTCGTGGTGCTCTACCTCGGGCTGACGCGCGACGGCACGGCCCACCTGCCGCGCCGCGGCCCGGCGATCCTCGTCTCGAACCACGTCTCCTACATGGACGCCATCCTGCTCGGCTCGGCGGCGCCCCGGCCGATCCATTTCATCGTGCTGCAGTGGATGTACGACCTGCTGATCCTCAGATGGTTTTACTGGGGGATGGGGACCATTCCGGTGCGCGCCGGCCGCGACGCGCACGGCCTGCGGCAGGCGGTGCGCACGCTCCAGAGCGGCAAGGTGGTCGGGCTCTTCCCCGAGGGATCGCGCAGCGAGGACGGGCGGTTGAAGGAGGCGCAGCCGGGGGCGGCCCTCCTCGCCGCCCTCAGCGGCGCCCCGGTCGTGCCCGCGTTCATCGACGGGGCAGGGGAGTCGATGCCGGTCGGCGGCGCCTTCCCGCGCCCGGCACGGGTGCACGTCCGCTTCGGCCCGCCGCTCCGGTATCCGGAAGGAAGGGGGGGGAGGGATCGGGAGGCGCTCGCCACCTTCGCCCGCCGGCTGGAGGAGGCGATCCGCGCCCTGGGATCGGCGGCGTGAGCACGCGGCGCGCCGAGACGATCGCCATCGGGACCGAGCTGCTCGGCCCCGACCGGATCGACAGCAACGGCGCCTTCCTGTCGCGCGTGCTGGGGGAGCACGGGTACGAGGTGCGCTTCCGCACCGTCGTCGGCGACGATCCCGCCGAGCTCGAGGAGGCGCTCGGCATCGCGCTCGGCCGCGCCGACCTGGTCGTGGCCACGGGCGGGCTCGGCCCGACGGTGGACGACCTGACGCGCGAGGCCGTGTCCGCGCTCCTGCATCTGCCGCTCGAGGAGGACGCCGCGATCCTGGCCGAGCTCGAGGCGCGCTACCGCCGGCACGCCCGGACGATGCCGCCGACGAACCGCCGGCAGGCGCAGGTCCCGCGCGGCGCCGAGGTGCTCCCCAATGCGCTCGGCACCGCTCCCGGACTGCTGATCCGTACCGACCGCGCCCTCCTCGCGCTCCTCCCCGGCGTGCCGAGCGAGATGGAGCGGATGACGCGCGATCACCTGTTGGGGCGGCTGGACGCGACCGGTGCGCGTCGCGTGCACCGCGTCCTGAAGATCGCCGGCACCAACGAGTCGGACGTCGATCACCGGCTGGCGGAGGTGCACCGGAGCGCCGGCGCGGTCGGCTGGACCATCCTCGCGGGGGCGGGGCAGATCGAGATCCACCTCACCGAATGGGTCGCGCCCGGAGCCGCGGCCGCGGGGGTGGAGCGGCTCGACGTCGCGATCGCCCGGGCCCTCGGCGACGACCTGTTCGGCCGCGACGAGGACACCATCGAGGCGGTCGTGGGACGGCTGCTGTCCGGCCGGCGCGAGACCCTGGCCGCGGCCGAGTCGATCACCGGCGGCCGGATCGCCCGGCGCCTCACCAGCGTGCCCGGCGCGTCGGGATGGTTCGCCGGCGGGGCCGTCGTCTACACCGATGCCGCCAAGACGACGCTGGCCGCCCTCCCGCCGGAGACCCTGGCGCGCCACGGCGCCGTCTCGGCCGAGACCGCCATGGGGCTCGCGGAGGGGATCCGGACGCGCCTGTCGGCCTCCTGGGGCCTGGCGACGACCGGCTACGCCGGGCCGGGAGGAGGGACGCCCGAGATGCCTCCGGGGACGGTTTTTCTCGGGCTGGCCGGTCCTTCGGGGACGACCTCGCGGCGCCTGCTCCTGCCCGGCGTGCGCCCGGTCGTGCAGGCGCGCACCGCGCAGGCCGCGCTCGATCTCCTGCGCCGCGCGGCGCTGCACGCGGGGAACGCGTGAGGCTCTTCGTCGCGGCCGAGATCCCGCCGGAGGTCCGGGCGCGGCTCGCCGACTGCCAGGCGCGCCTGCGCGGTCTGCCGCTGCCGGTGCGCTGGACCCGCCCGGAGGGGATCCACCTGACCTTCTTCTTCCTGGGGGAGGCGCCGGCCGACCGCCTCCCCGCCATCGAGTCGGTGGTCGCCGGGGTCGCGGCGGCGTCGCAGGGATTCCGTCTGCTGGCGCGCGGCGTCGCCACCTTTCCGGAGCGCGGCCGGCCGCGGGTGATCGTCGTCGGGATCGGCGGCGACCTGGACGCGGCCGCTTTGCTGAAAGAGGCGCTCGACGCGGCGCTCGGCACGCTCGGGTTCCGCGCCGACGGGCGACCATTCCATCCCCACCTGACGCTCGGCCGGACCAAGGACGGTCCGGCGGGGGACTGGAGGACGCCGCTGGAGCGCGAGCGGGAGACGGAGGCGGGCCCCTTCGACGTGCAGCGCCTCGCGCTCTTCGAGAGCCTGCTCGGTCCCGGTGGCTCGCAGTACCGCGTGGTGCGGGAGTTCCCGCTCGCCTCCCGGGACGCGGAGCG
>Ga0111539_10006281_pt1 | contig 15342 bp, 13 predicted proteins | sample RhiMethybrSRZTD1_FD_79667 | JGI IMG/M metagenome (GOLD analysis project Ga0111539, IMG submission 79667) | Populus rhizosphere microbial communities from Tennessee, USA - Rhizosphere MetaG P. TD hybrid SRZTD1 (version 2) (version 2) | ecosystem: Host-associated > Plants > Roots > Rhizosphere >... | reverse complement strand
GCGCCGACAACTGCTCCCACAACTCTCGGTTCAGCACGTCACCGCCTTGCGTCGTCTTCCATCCGCGCCGGCGCCAACCCCACACCCACTGCGTGATGCCTTGGATCAGATACGTGGAATCCGTGTAGATCGCCACGGGCCCGGGCTGATGCGCGATGTGCTGCAGCGCGGCGATCGCGCCGCTCAGTTCCATCTTGTTGTTCGTCGTGTGAGGCGACCCGCCTCCAAGTTCCGTGACGTGCTGATCTGGTGTGACGACGATCGCGCCCCAGCCGCCAGGGCCGGGATTGCCTTTCGCTGCGCCGTCGGTGAACACGATGATCGACACGGATGTGCTCGGCCTCCAAGTCTACTCAGGTCGCGCCACGTCCCTCCAGCGGCTCGCGGAAGGGAACCACGGGTACCACCGCTACGTGCGCTGTGGCAGCATCCCCCGTACTTCCACGATGGAAGCGCGGCCACTCTCCTCGATGTCGTCAATCGCTACAACGACGACCCGCGCTTTGCGTTGGGACTGAGCGAGAAGGAGAAATCCGACCTTGTCGAGTTCCTGAAAACACTCTGAAGTCGACTGTCAGCGCTCGCTGACTGCGGCGACTTCGTTCATCGTTATTCGCGCCGCGACCGCCCGACGCGCTTCGGCCAGTTCTGGCAGGTTGGCATCCGCGTCTTTCCAGAGCTGGAGGAAGCGGCCATATTCGATGCGCGCGGCCTGCCGATCTCCAGCCGCGTCGAGCAAGCGCGCCAGCTGTAGGACGTACCTGGGCTCGTACAACGACACCCACTTCAGCTCCGGTCCGTTCGCCAACAGCTGGCGGTACTTGTGAATCGCGTCGGCAGTGTCCCCGCGCGCGTGGGCGGCGCGCGCAGGGCCGTCACGCAATATCAGGTTGTTCGTCAGCACTGCACCCGGGTCGCGCTCCCACGACACGACGCGCTTCGGCAGCTCGCCGGCGGAGAACGCGCGCGTGGCCGCCGTTGAATCGCCGCGTGCCAGCGCAAGCTCTCCTTTCAGAATGCCATGCCAGAAGCGATCGACCGAATTCGACGCTCGGAGGGTTCGGGCCTGCGTGTCGGCCAGCGCCTGCGCGCGTCCGATCCGACCCAATCCGAGCTCTGCGAGACCGGCGAGCGTGTCTGCTATGAACGACATGTTCTGCGCGAACCCGACAGGCGTACTGGAGAGCGGCTCCCGCGCGGCGGTCGCCTGTCGCAGCACGCTCGCGAAGTCTTTCCGTTCGAGCGCCAGCGAGGCCGACATGACGTGCAGACCCGCAACGAGCAACGCATTCTCGTTCGCGTGCGCGGTGGCGATGCCGCTTCGAATGAGCCGCTCGGCGTCCGAGTAACGCCCGGCGCGCGACATGACGATCGCCTTGACCTGTGGAAAGGACGGCTCAGCGGCTATTGCCTCGCGGTAGCGACCCAGCATGCCGAGCGCGTAGGCGAGCCCGTTGGTAGACCAACCGCGATCGATGGCGATCGCGCGCGAATACAACTCGACGGCTTTCGCGGGTTCCCCCAAGAGCAGGTAAGCGTCGCCCAGGCTGTCGAACGGATTCGGCTCGAGTGGCGCGAGCCGCGCGTATTCCTCGAATTCCCGGGCGGCTTCGGCAAAACGACCAGTCTCGAGCAATGCGTATCCGTACGCATTTCGCGTCTGGGCTGACGCGGGCAGCACCATGACGCCTGCGCGCGCGATCGCCAGCAGTTTTTCGAGATTGGGAAGCGGGCCGACGTCCGGGTCGTACAGCATCGAGGCAAGCGGGTACGCTTCCTCGACGTCCGGAAATCGAGTGAGCAACGTGTCGAGCAGCTGCGCCTTCTGCGCGGTGTCAGACTCGAGTCGAACGGCCAGCAGAAGACGATGCCGCTCGCTCAACTTGTCAGCCTGGGCGAAGGCACGCCGCAGCGCCTGATCGCGGGCCGCCATCTGTCCCACTCCGCCGTACGCTGCAGCCAGTCTCAGGTGAGCCTCTGCGAAACTCGGGTCGATGGCAACTGCCTGTTCCAGGAACTTGGCCGACTCCTGCCACCTCAGGTTCACACTCGCATCGAGACCTCTCGTGTATAAGCGATAGGCGGCAATCGATGTCGACGACACGTCGGTGATCCGGCGCAGATCGACGCTGTCGCCGAATCCGATCCCCGTTCGGATGCGTGCGGCCAGCGAGTCAGCGAGGACGAACACATCCTTGCCGCTCACGCTATCGGCTGCCAGGACGCGTCCGGTGGCCAGCTCCTCGACCTGTGCGTCGATGCGGATCTCGTCTCCGGACCTGTAAATAGTACCGGCGACGACAGCGCCCGCGCCTGCCCGCCGCGCCACTTCGGCGGCCTGACTTCGATTCAGCGCGGAGAGGTCCGTGTGTCCCGTATCTCGAAGCGCCTCGTGAACGCGCTGCGCGCTGACGATATCGAGCCCTGGCGTCTGCGCGAGCCCGGTCAGTAACATCGACGGGACCCCGGTCGAGAGCCAGGCACCATCCACGGTGCCAGTCATGTTGATGAAGTTGAGGACGGCGACCGCAGGTCGCCCATTGGCTCCGACCGAGATGGGATTGTCGGACCGTCCCGAGCGCAGCGTGAAAACTGCGCCGATCGACAAGGCGACAACCAAGGCGGTCGCCGGAACAACGGTGTGTAACGCGATCGATCGATGGGAGGATGACTTGCGGGCGTCGGCGGCCGCTTCCAGGACCTGCAGCAGCTCGTCTGTCGATTGGAATCGTCTCTCCGGCTTTTTTTCCAGCAGTCGCAGCACGATCATTGCCAGCGACGGCGAGAGATCCTGGCGCCGCAGCCGCAGGTCTGAGGGCTCGAGGTCGAGAGTGGCGCGCAACGTCCCGATCGCGCTGTCACCCCTGAAGGGCCGATCGCCCGCGAGCATCTCGTACATCGTGACGCCGAGTGCGAACAGATCGCTGCGAACGTCGGCCTCATGACCGTCAAGCTGCTCGGGCGCGGTATAGCCTGGAGTTCCGGCGATACGTGTGAGGTCCGCGCTGGCCTGCGCGTCGCGCCCAATCGAGGACGAAACGCCGGCCTTCAGCGTCGCCAGGCCGAAGTCCAGAATTTTCACACCGCCGTCGGCGCGCAGGAAGATGTTGTCCGGTTTCAGGTCCCGGTGAACGATTCCGCGTCCGTGTGCTGCCGCAAGACCGTGGGCAATCTGCAGCGCGACAGCGATGGCCGTTTCAATCGGCAGCGGCCCGCGCTTGAGCCGCGTGCGCAAGCTCTCTCCGTCGACGTATTCCGAGACGATGAACGGGGCTCCACCGTGCGCGCCGACGTCGTGCACAGACAGGATATTTGGATGGTTCAGCGATCCCGCCGTGCGAGCTTCTTCCGCGAAGTGTCGGACTCGTTCGGGATCGCTGGAGAGGTGCGGCAGCAGGACCTTGATCGCGACGTCACGATTGAGCCGCTCGTCGGTCGCACGCCATACTTCGCCGACCGCACCGGCCCCCACCAACTCCCGTACGACATAGGCACCTACGCGTTGCCCGGGCCGAAGGCTCCAGCCGTCGGTGGCCATCGCAGTGGCAAGCCGCTCGAGAGCCGGGATCTCGAGATACTCCCCTGAGCTCTCCGCCGACGCCAGTAACGAGAGCACGTCCCGCTGCAGTTCTTCGTCGCCCGCGCACTTCCGTGTCACGAGGACGGCTCGCGCATCAGCCGGCAGCTTCAGTCCCTCGGCAAAGAGGCGATCGATCGTCTGCCAGCGGTCAGTGCTCATGGCGCGCCTCGCGCGTCAATTCGCGGTACAGCCAGGCGCGGGCAAACGCCCAGTCGTTCTGCGCGGTGCGCAGAGAGATACCGAGCGTCTTTGCGGTTTCCTCCATGGACAATCCACCGAAGAAACGCAGTTCGACGACGCTCGCCTTGCGCGGATCGTGTGAGGCAAGCTCTCCAAGGGCTTCATCGATGGCCACCAGCCCGGCGTCCGGTTCTGGGGCCACCACCTCGATGTCGTCTACGGATACCCGCACCGCGTCCGGTCCACCGCGACGTTCGGCACGACGGCGCCGCGCGATGTCTACCAGAACGCGCCGCATCATCTGCGCCGACACACCAAAGAAGTGGCCGCGACTCTGCCACCGCATGCCGTGCCAGCCGAGCAGCCGCAGGCAGACCTCGTTGACCAACGCCGTGGCCTGCAGGGAGAGGGGGGAACGCTCGCCGGTCAGGCAGCGAAGCGCGATGCGATGAAGCTCATCGTAGACGAGCGGCATCAGCTGCTCGAACGCTTCTCTATCGCCAGCGTTCCACGTGCGAAGCAGTCCGGTCAGATTGCCGGTGGTCGAGCCGTGGCGGGGGTCCATCCTGCGCTCCCCTGGAAGGTCAAGTGTACCAGCGAGGCTCCACCTCAGACCATCGAGGCTCCGCCTCGCTACTCACAGTGTCCATCGATCCGATCGCAGAGATTCAGCGCAAAACAGTGCATTGCACGTTTGAGGCGTGAACTGCGCTTCTGCGATCAGAGGCGGGGCCAGACCTCAGCACGCGGTCGACCGACCGTCTTCACGGAGGGTTTATGCGAATGATGTTTCCGACCCGGGCGGCAGGTGTGCTGATATGCGGGGCCATTGCGAGTGCCTGCACACAGTCGCCGGTGGCGCCGTCAACCACAACGGCCCAGGCGACAGGCGGCAATCCTATCGTCGCCTCCTACGGGCGCATCACGGCACAGGGAGCGAAATTCTCGTTGGCGGACCTCATGGCGCGCGGTTGGGACTGCCGGCCGGCACCAACCATTCCTAATCGCACGACGTGCAGCCCGCCGAATCAGGCCCATCCGATAACCCTTCCGGGCCCCCCGCCACCCCCTGATCGGCCCGCGACGTTCACGCTGCTGGTGTTCGACAGCGGAGTATTCATCGGCACGGATCTGCTGATTCGTTCCGATCTCTATCACGATCAGCCTTGCGCTTCGTTGGGCGGTCCCTTCAGGTACATCTCCCGGATTGGCTACTACGAGTGCGTGCACCTCGGAGCAGAGGGGTAATCGCCACCGACTCATGAGCGCAGTCGGAATGCCATGCTTCCCGGCGAATAGAAGTGCAACCGGCGGGGCCGCATGGCCTCCGACAGCGCTGCCTCGAGCGGCTGGTCACCATGAGGGCGGGAACGGCACCGGCGTCTTAAGAACCTACACAACTGCTGCGACGTGGAGGGCACCACGCAGCCCTGCACTGGGCCAGCTCCAGCGGAAAGCACCCTGATAAGCGCCCCAGTTCGAAACCGGTCCAACGAAGGGGCAACGTACGCACCGTGGGCCTCACGATTGCGTACCGAAAATGACGGCAAGCGCGACGTCAGGGGCGAATGCCCTTGGCCGCGGCAAGTATGCGGCAACAACCTCGATCAGATCGACCTTCGGAGGATCAGCTGGAGGCCATCGTCGAACGCGCGCTGGCTGGCTACGACCGGGACGATCGCCATGGTGGGCGCGTGGGACGGATGAGCGCATGCTCGATGCCGAGCTCGTGCGTGCGGCGCGACAGACCTTCCTGGACGGGACGATCTACGCGCAGACGCGGAGGTGCTGCGGACGTTCAATGAGACGATGCCGCTGCTCGGTGAGGGGTACAACGTCATCGCGTTGGCCGGTCCGTTGAGAAAGCGAAGAATCCCATGACCTCACGTTCGCTCCTGCCCGACAATGAGCCGATTCGACGCGTCGACGTTCACAGCTCGGAAGAACCCGCCGTCGCGGTCCTGGCGACCAAAGACCATGAGTTGATTCGCCAGTGGGCTGCCCGCCACAAAGCCGAACCAGCCACCGGCGAGGAGACGCCGTCAGGGCCGGCGACCGTCGATGTGCGCGACGGCGGCACTGGAATACGGTTCAACTTTCCTGCGGCCGCGCGCTTTCGACCGATCTCCTGGGACGAGTGGTTTCAGAACTTCGAACGGTACGACTTGATGTTCGTGTACGACCGCCACGTCTCGGGGCAGACGCCGAGTGCCCGGTATCGGCTGGTGCCCAAGGCGACGCTGGACGAGTGTCAGCCGTCGTACTCGTCATAGCGATGAGGGCTCGTGCAGCGGGGATAGCGATGCGTTCGGCGAAGTCCGTCAATTCGTCGAGTACCAATAGCCGTTCTCGAACTGGCGCAGCGTCATCGTCGTCGAGAGGGCGTCAGTGATGCTCGACAGATTCGCTTAGCCGCCGCCCATCCACGGACTGTCTGGACTTCGCTTGCCTCGCTTGATCGTTTCAGCGGGCGGTTCGTCCCGTCCTTGAGAGGGCTTCTCGAGATCTTGTTGGTTGGCGGGGTTCTTCTTGGACTCACGCTCAGCGGGACTCTCCCGCTGAGCGCCGTCGTCTGGTTTCTCTGTCATGCGTCAACCTTCTGCAACCTTGATTCCTACGGTAGACGCTTGAACGAGCACAGTATCAGCGCTTAACACCTCTACCCGCGAGGATGGCGTTGTATTCCTCCGTCGCTTTCTGCGTCGCAGCAAGGTCATAGTCGGGACCGCCGACCCCTCTGAACTCGTTGTAGAGGCGGACGGTATTCATGACGATGCGCTCGGGCCCGATCCAATTGTCGAACTTCCCTAACTTGATGTCTGCGGCCGCCCGTCCCGGCGACATCCCGGCGTCGAAGCGGCGCTTGACCTCGCGCTGCAGCGTGCGAAAGTACTCGGCCATCTCCGCCAGCTCCTTCTTGCCGCTGATCGGACCGTGGCCGGGCACGATGGTCTCGACGTCCATCTTCATGATGCGATCGACGGTCTCGAGCCACTTCCCCACGTGGGCGTTGTGCGCGAACGGCGCCACGTAGATGAACGCGATGTCACTCGCAAACAGCAGGCGATATTTCGGCAGGTAAATCATCAGGTCGCCGTAGGTATGCGCTGGCCCCAGATGAATCACCTCCACCGGCGAGTCCCCGTAGTGGAACACCATCTTGCCGTCGATGGTCGTCGTTGGTGGAACGAGACGGCGCTGCTCTGTTCCGTCGGCGTAGCCCTCACGCTTGTCCCACATCGCGGGCGTGTTCGCCACGGCCTTACGCACTTCGTCGCGGCAGTACGGGTGACTGAAGATCTCAATCGGCGCGAAGAACTGGTTACCGTTGACGTGATCGCCATGGTGATGCGTGTTAATCAGCCGGCGGAACGGCCGGTCGCCGACGGCCTTCTTCGCCGCGGCGATGAAGCTCTTCGCGTGCAGCGGCGCGCCGGTGGCGTCGATGATCATCGCGTGGTCGTCGCCGACGATGAGCCCCGCATTCGACACGCCTTGCGCGATGAGGCCTGGACCACCCGCCTGGATGTAGGCGAACACGCCGGGTGCGAGCTCGCGCAGCACGTTCTTCCAGCTCGGCACCGGCGGAAATCGTGGATCCGCCGGCGGCGCTGTGGTCGTGATGACCTGCGCGACGGCAGGCGTGGCCGTGCGGCGCATCGCTGCTGTGGCGCCGAGCGCCGCCGCGGTGACGCGACCGATAGCAGCACGCCGCGTGATTCGGTCGGGGGCCATGTGATGCTCCATTTCGGTCCGGCTAAAGCCGGACACTACAGTGCGGCTGAAGCCGGACGCTACGGCGCTCCTGACCGCGCGTTAGATCGCTACAGTTTTCGTCTCGCCAGCGCGACCTGGCTGCAGCCGTCCATCACCGCCACGAACTGCTGATAGTCGTTGCGACCGACGACGAATGGATTGGAATCAGTACGGCCGCGCGACGCCAGTCGCGTGAGCCACTCCTGATACGGCACCATCAGCGGATGGTTCTGCAGCCAGGCGTCGACCCCAGCCTTCATCGTCGCTTCTTTGAAATGCGCGACCGAAGCGATGTAGGTCTGCATCGCGTCGTCGTTGAGCAGACCCGGCGTCAGCCACGAACCTCCAAAGAGCGCCGCGACGTGCCGCTCACCGCGATCTCTCACCGGGACGATGAAACCCATCGAGCCGGGCGTGTGCCCGGGCACCGCGACCGGCTGAACGCTGACATCGCCGAGCACGACGGGCTGTCCGTCCCGCAACTCGCCATCGCGCTTGGGCGGCGCTGCTGGCGGCGGCGCACCAGCCCCACCCCCACGCGGCGGCGTTTCCATCAGCGTCCAATCGGCAGCCGACACATAGACGCGCGACTTGAATCGATCTTGGAAGTAGGCGGACCCGCCGAAGTGATCGGCGTGGCCGTGCGCCACCAGGATAGTCTTGACCTGAGACGGGTCGAGCCCCAGCTTGGCGAATCCTGGCAACAGGCGCGAGTCGACTTCGTTCGCTCCGAGCGCGTCGATCATCATCAGACCGGCCGTCGTCTGAATGACGTACGCCACAGTCCCGACGCTGCCGATCGCATACAAGTTGTCGAAAATCTTCGTCGGCTCGATTACAGGATCGTCAGCGCGATTCGCGCGCGGCGCCTCACACCAGAAACGAACCGCATCGACCCATCGCGGACCGACGGTGTCTTTCAATCGTTGGATTCGTTCGATAATCGCTGGCGAATCCGGTTTTGTTGGCGTTTGCGGTGTCGGCTGCTGGGCCGCGAGTCCAATAACGATCACAGTTCCGGCAGCGGCAATGATGATCCCTAGATGACGACGCATAGAGTCACTCCGTCACAACAATCACCGACACCAACAAAGAAAGCTCACATACGGTCGAGCCGGGGACGATCTTTCCGTGGTTCACCCGATTGCGGACTAACGGCGTAGAGCTTATATCTCAACACGTGGACTCACCGTTCCTGACCGGGCTCAGCAGTCTATCCCGGAGCGAGCGGCCCGTGGGCCTGTTGCCACGGAGCCTCGGTGCGTCGCGAGCCGTCACGAGCAAACCGCCTTTTCACATCGTCTGGCGCGTGTCTCCACACTTCGACCTGACGATCATGTCGGGAATCCTGTCGGGCATCGCCACGCTCGAGAAGCGCAAGCGCATCTCGCTCTCGTTCGAGTTCATGAGCACGTCGGCGAACGACCCCGAGCCACTGATGGAGATGGTCGTCACCCATCGGAGGACCGGCGAGGTCCGCAACGTCGTCATCGACTGCTACGATCGTGCCGACCGCGTCTGCGCGAGCGCACTGCAGTTTTCCGACGTCTACTTCAAGCGCGCCCTCGGACCTGAGACACGCGGCGCGGCGTGTCCGTCGTACGCACAAAGGATCGCTCCGGCCGGGCTGAGTATCGCCTGCTATTCACGTGCGGCGTGGCGACACGTGTGCATCACGATTCTCGCGTCGTGGAGCAACGAGTCGAAACGCACACGCAGCGCGCTCGCCGAGCTGTTGCACCGCGCCTATGAAGGCGCTCGCCTGTGGCTCACGTTCCCGCTACCGCACGGCCCGGTGTTGCGCGACACGGACACAAAGCAGATGAATATCGTGTTTCAGCCGCGTCTGTGGCCGACGACGCCGGGATCGGGCGATCAGTTCGACGTGGCGAATCTCGACCGCATCGCGACGGCGCGCGCGCTGCGGAAAGCATTCCCACACGAGCAGGCGATCGGACTCGTGCATTCCGACACCGCAGCCGCCTTGGCACCCGAGCTCCAGCTCCCCGAGCACGTACGAACCGGGAAGTACCACGCGCAGCTCCGTCAGTCGCACATCGCCGTGAGCTGCGTCGGCTTGAGCGGCAGCGTCGGCTTCAAGTTCGGCGAATCCCTCGCGGCGGGGACTGCGGTCATCAATCCGCCGATCACGCACGAGTTCCTCTCGCCAATCGTCGAGGGCACGCATTACCTGGCGTACCGCAGCCCCGAGGAGTGCGTCGACGTCTGCCGCCGGCTGATGTCGGATCAGGCCCTCGTTGCGCGGATGGGCGAGGTGAATCGGCGATATTTCCTGGATTGGATCGACCCGCCCGCGCAGATGGCGCATCTGTTGAAGCGCGCGTTCGCCTGACGCTTGACGATCGGCGACAGTCATAGCCAGAATTGCGCCGATGACACGACAGGTCGGACGCAACATGCTGGCAGCCTCGTGCTCCGCGCTCGTGGCCGCCGTGGTCCTCATACTCGGCGCGTGGCACGAGCGCGCTTCCGCTCAGCAGCCGACCGAAGGCGACCTCGAGGTCGTGCAGCTGCGGCCGAACTTCTATGTAATCGGCGGCGCTGGCGGCAACATCCTGGTGCAGACGGGTCCCGAGGGCGTCATCCTCGTCGATTCCGGCTCCACTCAGATGGCCGAGAAAGTGCTCGCGGCCGTCCGACGGCTGACACCGCTGCCGATCCGCTACATCATCAACACGAGCATGGACGCCGATCATGTCGGCGGCAACGAGAAGCTCTCCAAGGCGGGGCTCAGCATCCTTCCGGGTGCGGTTGCGGCTGGCGCCGGGTTGAGCGACGACCTCGTCTCCAACTCGGGGGCGGCCAGCGTGCTCGCGCACGAGAACGTGATGACGCGCATGTCCGCCGCGACCGGGGCGCAGGCGATCCCATCCGCGCTCTGGCCGACCAAGACGTTCGCCTATCGGATGTACTCGATGTATCTCAACGGCGAGGGCATTCAAGTACTCCATCAGCCTGCCGCGCACACTGATGGCGACACCATCGTGTTCTTCCGCCGCGGCGACGTGATCGCGACGGGCGACATCATCGACACGACGCGCTTTCCGTTCATCGACGTGAAGCGCGGGGGCACCGTACAGGGTGAGCTCGATGCGCTCAATCGCCTGATGGATCTCAGCATCCACAACCTGCCCATACAGTGGTACCCGGATCGCACGTTCATGGTCCCCGGTCACGGTCACGTGTACGACAAACTCGATCTCCTCGAGTATCGGGACGCGATTACCGTCGTGCGCGACCGCGTGCAGGACCTGCTCGATCAGGGCCGGACGCTCGCGCAGGTGAAAGCGGCCAATCCAACGCTGGGCTACCGCAGTCAGTACGGAACCGACTCGGGACCCTGGACGACCGACATGTTCGTCGAGGTCGTGTACAACGAGCTGGCGGCGAAGAAGAAGGGGAAGAAATGAGGCGGGCTTTCATCGCTGTCGTGGCGAGCGCGATCGCGCTCGCGCTCGGCGCAACCGTTGACGCGCAGCGCGCGGGTGGACCACCAACGCCGCCGCGCCCGCCACGAGCGGCGGCACCGATCGATCTCTCGGGGTATTGGGTGTCGGTCGTCACGCAAGACTGGCGCTGGCGGATGGTGACGCCAGCCAAAGGCGACTACCAGGGCATCCCGATCACTCCGGACGCCAGGAAAGTTGCCGATGCCTGGGATCCCGCGAAGGACGAAGCCGCCAACGAGCAGTGCCGGTCCTACGGCGCGCCGGCGTTGATGAACGTGCCCGGGCGACTGCACATCACCTGGCAGGACGACAACACGCTGAAGGTCGAGACGGACGCGGGCACACAGACGCGAGTGCTTCAATTCAGCGACAAGCCGGCACCCGCAAGCACACCGCGGACGTGGCAAGGCGTCTCCATCGCACAGTGGCAGACCCCTCGCCCGAACATACCGTTGCAGCTCCGGCCGGCGGATCGAGCCGCCGACACTCCACCAGTTCGGCCGAGCGGCGGGTCGCTGCGCGTCGTGACGACGAACCTGCGCGCCGGGTACTTGCGCAAGAACGGCGTTCCCTACAGCGAGAACGCGGTCATGACCGAGTACTGGGATCTCTACAAGCGGCCGAACGGCGAGGAATGGCTGACGATCACCACGCAGATCGACGATCCGCAATACCTTCGCACTCCGAGACTGACAGCGCCGGTGTTCAAGAAGGAACCCGGCAACGCCAAGTGGGACCCGACGCCCTGCTCATCGCGGTGGTAAAGAAATGACTCCTAGAATCTCGCGCCTCTTCACATGTGCTGCGCTCATCGCCGGCGTCACCCTGCAGGCGGCTCCAGCGTTCGCTCAGATCGATCTCACCGGCACGTGGGTCCGCAGTAACCAGAACGACAACGGCTACTCTCGCGAGCCGGTCGATCTGCTCGGCATGCCGCTCAGTGCCGACGGCCGCGCCAAGGCGCTGAGCTACGACATCGCCGCACTTTCGGCCACCGAGCGTCAGTGCCAGATGTATCCGCCGATCTACGCGGTGGTCGGACCATTTCCATTGCAGTTCACGATGGTGCCGGATCCCGTCACGCAGAAGCTGCTCGCGTGGAAGATCGCCGGCTGGGGCGATCGCGACGAGACCATCATCTGGATGGACGGACGGCCGCACCCGTCGAAGTACGCCCCCCACTCGCACGGCGGCTTCACCACTGGCGCATGGGAAGGCGACACGTTGACCGCCGTCACCACGCACGCCAAGCTCGGCGACATCAAGCGCCACCGCGGCTTCAGCAGCGATCGCGCAACGCTCACCTATCGCTTCAACCGCCACGGTGACACGCTGACCGTCACCGCCATCCTCGAAGATCCGGTGTATCTCGCCGAGCCTTACGTGCTCACCGAGGTGTTCCGCCTGACGACGAATCCAAACAACTTCCCGCTGACGGCGTGCGAGCCGATCGAAGAGCTGCCGACCTTGCACGAGAACCCGGCGCTCGTCCCGCACTATCTGCCCGGCAAGCATCCGGCGATGAACGAGATGACTCAGCGATACAACCTTCCTCTCGAGACAGTACTCGGCGGTCCCGAGACGATGTATCCGGAGTACCGCAAGACGCTGAAGGACAAGTACACGCCGCCACCACCGTGCAAGCAGGGATGCGGCGGCGGCGGACCGCAGTAGATCACACGGCGGGAACGGGGTGATCGACACGGGGGAAACGGGAATATTCACCTCCGTTTCCCCCGTGTGAATATTCCCCCGCTACCCCATGTCGATCTGTCCTAAGTAACCCCGTGTGATGACACGATTCAGGCGGACGTTTCGGATTCGTTCGCGGGCACGGTCTCGCCGCCGAGCAGCCGCGTGTTCAACGCGCCGCCCGAGAACAACATCTCGTGAAGCGCGGCGTCGGCAGTCGCCCGCGACACCTCGACGGGCGCACCGGCGTCGAGATGATGCTGCGCCACGCGCCGCAGGAACTCCTTGATGAACGCCGGGCTCGCCCCATCGGTCCGTCGCGCCAGGTCGGCGACCATGGACGAGGGCACCGGCAGCGAGCGTGCGTACAGGGCAATCAGCCGCCGGCGCAGTGATTCATCCGGCAGTGGGAATTCAATCGCCTGATCAATGCGTCCCGGACGACTGGCCAGCGCCGGTTCCAGCGTTTCCGGGCGATTCGTCGTCAGGATGAAGAACACGTCGGCCCGTTCGCGAAGCCCGTCGAGCTCGTTCAGCAACCGGTTGAGCATCACCTCGTCGCAGGCGCTGTCGCGGGCGGAGCGGTCGCGTGCGATGAGATCGGCATCCTCGATCACCACGAGCGCCGGCTGCAGCAGCCGGGCCAGCGCCATGTACTCCGGCAGGAGCCCCACCTGTTCGGCGGTGATGAGCAGCGTCGTGTGGCCCGGCAACTGCCCTGCCAGATAGCGGATGCAGTGCGTCTTGCCGGTGCCGGGTGCGCCATGGAACAGCAGCCCCTTCTGCGTCGACAGCCCCATCGCGCGCAGCGACGGACGGTGTTCGGCGAAGCGGATCACGTTCCGTTCCACGGCGGCAAGCGTGCGTTCCGGCAGGATCACCTCGTCTCGTGTCACCGGCTCGAGATCGTGGACGCGAATCCGCTCGGCGTGGCCGCTCCATTGATAACCGGCCTCGAGCGAGAGCACGCGCCCGCGATAGCAGCTGCCCTTCGAGAGCTGTCGCTCGAGCGCCTCGAACACACGGGACGCGATCTCGGCGCCGATCTCGCCCGGCGGGGTGACAACGTCGACCACCAGACCGCTGCCGCGGCCGTAGTCGTGGTGCTGCGACAGCACGACCGCGTAGGGCGCGCGAGCGTCGCGAAGCAGCCACAGCCCGTTCTTCAGACATCTCACGGTCTCACCGCCGCCGACATCGACGTCCTCGAACTGCGCCGGGGCCACTTCGACCGCGCTGCGGCTCTGTTCCACCAGCTTCGAGAAGTCCAGCACCTCGTGCCGGTATTCGTGCCGGAGGCCCACGAAATTGTGGGGCACGGATCGCTCGCCGAGCAGATCATCGAGCGCCTTCTGGAGGTCGGCTTGCTGACGGATCGGGAATGTGCGCGACGTTGCCAGCAGCTCCTGCGGACGCACCGGCTCGAAGTGTCTGGCGACGCGCTGAAAGACGTATCGATCGGGCCGTTCTTCCTGCCGGCCCGGAGCCTCATCCGAACGCAGCAGCGTGGCGCACGCCTCGACGCACGCGCTGCAGATGAATCCCGAATCGCCGGCGATCATATGGCCGGCGTCGGCCGTCGTACGATGACAGAACTGACAACGCCCGTCGGAAACGAAGAACTGACCCATCGACCACCTATCGGCTTAGTGTGCCCGATCGGACACCTCGCTTGTGCGCGTCAGCGGACACACAGGGCGGCTCCTCAATTACAAGATCGAGCAAGAAAACACTAGATGGCTGGAAATTACCGTGAAAAGGAGACCGGGGAGGTCAGCAAATCGCCGCGAACAGCCGCGGTTCGTGCGGCAGCAACAGGCATGGCCATTGCTAATGCCTATTGCGTGGTCGATGGAACCTGCGTGACGGTCGATGCCAGACAACTGGCAGATCTTGTGATGCGAATGCAGCAGGCATTCCTCGATGTGCCTGATCTGGCGATGACGGTCACGGAGGCCTGCACGCGCTTCGACGTCGACGAGTGTGCCTGCGAAGCGGTGCTCGACCTGCTTGCAGAAGCCAAAGTGGTGGCGAAGCGCTCGGACGGCGCCTATGTGCGGGTCGTGCGCGAACGCGCGAGCATTCACCACGTCACGTCGCGTCGCCGGCCCCTTCTGCCCTTGCCCCGGTCGGTGGCGTTCATCACGCCGGGCGAATTGGCCCGTCTGACCGAGCAAGCGCGCCGCGTCGCCTGACGCGGCGCCGGTCCTGCCGGGATCCGCGCTTAGAGCGGTGAGTCCTTTCGCCCTTTGTCGTCCGAGGTGCGGGCTCTAGAATCAGTGTCACCCCGTGCCTCTATCCGCCGGCACGCGCCTCGGTCCGTACGAGATCCTGTCGGCGCTCGGCGCCGGCGGCATGGGTGAAGTCTACCGCGCGCGCGACACGAAGCTGGATCGCGTCGTCGCGATCAAGATCCTGCCGGAGGCGTTCGCCGCCGATACGGAGCGGATCGCGCGGTTTGAGCGCGAGGCCAAGACCCTGGCCTCGTTGAACCATCCGAACATCGCCCACATCCACGGTCTCGAAGAAGCCAACGGCGTCCGCGCGCTCGTGATGGAACGCGTTGAGGGCGAGGACCTCTCGCAGCGCATCGCGCGCGGGGCGATCCCGGTCGCCGAGGCGCTACCCATCGCGAAGCAGATGGCGGACGCGCTGGAAGCGGCG
>Ga0111539_10006278_pt1 | contig 15343 bp, 15 predicted proteins | sample RhiMethybrSRZTD1_FD_79667 | JGI IMG/M metagenome (GOLD analysis project Ga0111539, IMG submission 79667) | Populus rhizosphere microbial communities from Tennessee, USA - Rhizosphere MetaG P. TD hybrid SRZTD1 (version 2) (version 2) | ecosystem: Host-associated > Plants > Roots > Rhizosphere >... | reverse complement strand
GGCGTTCGGGTACGTCGCGCACAAACATGCGGCGATCTTGCGCGAAGATGGACGGGCGCACGAGGTGCGACGCTTGCGCGTGCTTGCGCGCAAGCTCGACCTCGATGCAGATCAGGAGCATCGCATCCGCGCCATCTTGGTCAAAGATCGCGAAACGATGCGCGATCTCGGGCGCGGCATGTTCGAGCGTTGCGGCGAACCCTTGCGCGAGCAGAAGGCGCGCGTCGAATCCGACATCCGCAGCGTGCTTCGCCCCGAGCAACAGCGGCGCTACGACGATTTACTCGAAGACCGGCGCGAGCGGCTCTGGATCGACCCCGGCTTCTTCCGCCGTCGTGGCGAGGATCGCCGACCGTAAGCGAGCCCTTCCGTCACGTCGCCTTCGGATTCGGCGGGCACGGACGTTCATGGACCCGATCGCAGGAAGAACGTGTAGGATGCCCGCGCTCGCGGCCGCCGAGCCGGAGCCCTTGCAAGAATCGACCTGGAGAAACGAGAACGTCATGGGAATCGCATCCATTCGTCGAGCTGTCTGGGCCTTTCCACTCGTGCTCGCCTGCGGCGGGGGCGCTCCACCCTCGACGACAACGCCGTCGACAACGGCTCCGGCGGGATCGGCGGGTGCCGACAATGCTCCGCCCCCTTCGGGGAAGTGGAGCGACCTGAACAAGGACGAGCGCATGACCTATATGAAGAAGGTCGTGCTTCCCAAGATGAAGGAGACGTTCACCGCCTTCGATCCCAAGGAGTTCGAGCATGTCACCTGCATGACGTGCCACGGCTCCGGCGCGAAATCCGGGTCCTTCAAGATGCCGAATCCGGAGCTTCCCAAGCTCAACCCCGAGGGCGGATTCAAGAAGCACATGGACGAGCACCCGGAGATGACGAAGTTCATGATGTCCAAGGTGCTGCCGCAAATGGCCGAGCTTCTGCACACGCAGCCGTTCGACCCCAAGACCAAGCTCGGATTCGGCTGCTTCGGGTGTCACGCCATCGCCAAGTGAGCCGGCCAATGACGCCTGCGTTGCGATTTTTCAGTGCAGCTTTCTAGGAGCACAAGAACCACCGCGCAAAGCGGTGCACGAGGCGAGAAAGGCCACGCACAGCCGAATCCCCAAAGGAAGTGAAATCGTAGCGTTTCTGTTCGGCCGATCCGGCTAGGTCGCGAGACGACTTGACGGCGACGACGCTTGGGCCAAGCATGCGAAACCATGCGCCCAGAATTAAAGACGCTGACCGGAGGCATCGAGGTCGCCCTCGGACCGCGCATGCCCCACGCCAACCTTCCGTCGCCGTTCTTCGGAAGAGCACCCGCGCTCCAGAGTCTGAAAGCGGTCGCGGAGACCGTCCGATCGACCAAAGAATGTCGATGCGTGACGGTCGTAGGTTCGGCGGGGATCGGTAAGACGCGACTCATCGACGAGTTCGTGAAGGCGGTGGTGCGATCCTCCGACGACGATCCGGTGCGCGTTTTCCGATCGAATGCGATCGACGACGGTTCGTCCTGGTCGTGTTTCACGCAGCTCCTTTTGCAACGATTCGATGTCGTCGACGCGCTCGGCCCCGAGGAGGCCAAGCTCGGCGTGCGCGCTCAAGTCGCCGCGCTTCTCGACGATCGCAAGGTCGGGGACGTTCTGCATGTGCTCGGGGGACTCTTGGGGCTCGAATTCCCGGATAGCCCCATTACCAAGGCCCTCGGCGACGCCGCGCTCGATCCTTCCGTGCCGAAGCGCGCGATCCTCAAGACTCTCCTGGAGATCGATTCCGCCCAGGGGCCGCTCTGTCTCGTCCTCGATGATCTGCAGCTCGCGCACGAGCAGACCATCGACATGTTGCACTTCCTCGTCGAGAACCTGCGCGGTCCGGTGATGTTCATCTGCGCGGCGCGGCCCGAGCTCTTGGCGCGCCCCGAGGTGCAGCCGCAAACCGCTCGTTACGCTGTGCTGCACCTCGAGCCGCTCGGCGAGGTCGACACCGCGGCGCTCATCGGCACGCTGCTCAGCCCCGGCGGTCTCACCCCCATGCACGTCGTCGAGCAGGCCCGCGAGGTCACCGGCGGAAATCCCGGGCGCATCGAGGAGGTCGCGCGCTACTACCGCGATCGCGGTAGCCTGCCCCCCCCTCCGTCCGCCCCCGAGTCGGCGCTGCAAGGGCGCATTGACGAGCTGGCCCCTGCCGATCGACTCCTCCTTCAACGCGCGGCCCTCATGGGGGGCGTCTTCTGGTTCGGCGGGCTCGTCGTGCTCGATCGCGCCGACCGCGAGCCCCCCGTCCTCTGGAACGAAGAGGACGACGAGAGCCGACTCGACATCACCGATCGCCTCCAGCGCTTGATGGAGCGCGACTACGTGATGCGTTTGCCGGATTCGACGTTCCCCGGCGACGAAGAATACGTCTTCCGCCACCGGTTGGAGCGCGAGCGCATTTCCGCGCTCACGAGCCCAGCCGACGCACGAAAGTGGCATCGGCTACTCGCCGATTGGCTCGATAGCAAGCCGGAGATCCGCGACCACGAGCAATACCTCGAGATGCTCGCCGAGCAGCGCGAGAAATCGGGCATCTCCGATTGGGCGGCACGCGCGTACCTCGAAGCGGCGGGACGCGCGCGCGCGCACAACGTCGTGAAGCGCGAGCTCAGTTACTACGACAAGGCGCTCGCTCTTTTGGGTGAGCACGATTTCGGCCGCCGGCTCGATGCGCTGCTTCGGATCGGCGAGTTACTCGAAGGGCTCGACCGGGCGGAAGAGGCGCTCGATCGGTACCGTGATGCCCTCGTCCTCGCCTTCCGTCTCGATCGGCGCCCCGCGTGGGTCGCCGCGCGGCTCGCTGCCACGCGCTTGCTCGCCAGGCTCGGGCTCACCGACGAATCGATGACCCACCTCGAGAGCCAAATTCCTCCGGCACCCGAGCTCACCATCGACGTCGTGGAGTCGCAGCCTTCGGTGCCCGTCGAGCCGGTGACAGCGCGAGGGGGGAGCTTCCCCGATCCAGGTGCGCCCCTTTCAAGCGGCGTGTCTTCGAGCCGCGCGACGTGGCCCGATCCGATGATGGTTCCCCCTTCGATGGCGTTTCCGTCGCAGCCCTCGGTGCCCGCTACCGAAACGGCGCCGGTCAGCTACGCGCCGGAGACGGTTCCGAGCTCCCCCGAGATCGCCTCGAGCGTCGCGGGGGCCGCTTCGATCGCGCTTCCCCCCGTCGCAGCCCCCGACAGCGCCTTCGTCGATCCGATGGCGGCTGGCGCGACGAGCGCCAATCCGAGCGATCCAGGCACCGAATCGGGGCCGCGCCTCGATCTCGACCCCGAGCCCGGCATCGGCATGGCCGCCGCGGGGAGCGACGATCCGCAAACCAGCGAAGCTACCTGAAACGCGGAGCGCGCTACATCAGCGCTGCGGCCAGCGCCACGATTTGACGGCGTTTGCCGACGGGCTCTTCCCCCACCCGCGCAAACGAAACACGCGCGCCTGGCAAGCGATGGTGATGGCGACGCGACGAAGCTCGAGGACACCGAGCCGCGCGATGGCCATACGCAGCGACGAGGCGGGGTAGCTCGGCGCGTAGAGCGCGGAGTTGGCAATGCGCAAGAGATGCGCGGCGAGGAGCGGGTCGCGCTGCACGACGTCGCTCATCTCTTGGATCGTGCAATCCTCACTGTTCGTCATGGAAAGGAGCAGCGCCGATCCCTCGGGCATCACGGGCAGCTGCAGCTTGCTCGTCGCGAGCCAGTCCTCCACCTTGGCGCGAACGTCGTCAGGGATCGCGTCTTGCGCGGGCTCGCCTTCGAGAACCCATGGGCCGCCCCCGGCACTGATGACGTTCGACTTCTCCAATGTTGCGTCCGACCTCAACTGCACGTCTGGTGACGCGTACGAACGGACGCCCGGTCGAAACCTTGAACGGACCCAGGCCGACCGAGCAAATGATGGCCTGTATCGAGCACTTAATCGCCTGACCGCGCCCCCGGGGTCACGGCTGACTACGCCGTCGTTTTCCAATCGCGCGCGAGTTGCTCGAAGCGACGGATGCGCGGATTGACTTGCTCGTCGGTCGCCTTGTTCCCGATGTGATAGCGCAGCGCGCGGATCCAACCGAATCGCTTCTGCAGGTAATTGAGCTCCTTGGCGACGAGGACGGCGGCCAACGCGCTGTCGGCGCAAATCTCCTCGGGCGTGTGCTTGTCCCACCAATAGAATTGGAGCTGGAACAGGCCGAGCGCGCGGATCTTGCCGTCTTCCCCTCGATCGCACTCCCACTTTTGGCATTCACAGCGCTCGATGGCCACCCTGAAATGCGACTCTCCTTCCGCGGTCGCGACGAGCGCCGCGGCCATCTCCATGTCCCCGTCTGCTGCCAGGGCAATGTCATTTGCGTACCGCTCCGCGATCTCCGGCGGCAGATACGGGGCTAATGCGAGAATTGCGGTCAGGATGAGAGTCTTCATCGCAAGCTCCTTTCGGACTCCTCACTTGATTCAGCCGACAAATGAACGTTCTTTGGCGCCTAGGTACCGCCGCGGGCACAGCGACCTCTTGGGTGCAGCTATGGAGACTCTCGCGAGCACGCGTATCGAGCGGTTAAGCATCCAGGGGTGCGATGCAGGAGCGGCTGAACGACGTGTCCGGTCGCCGCAGTGTGGCAGCACCCTGGAGTGGCGCTGCCGGAGCATCAACCGGCCTCCCGACGTACCGATTTGGCTCTAGGGTCGCGTGCAGGGAGAAGCGCGATTCATACGGCCCACGCCGCGAAACGGATCAACGCGAAGGCACCACGAACGTCATCCACGCTTGGACGGCGATGCCGCCCGTCTGACGCGTGCAAACGAGCTCGAGGTCGACTTTGCGGACGCCGTCTTCTTCGTATTTCTTTGCGATCTTGCCGGTGAAGGTGAGGACGTCACCGGGCCACACTTGTTCCTTCCAGCGGATTCGCGTGCGGCGCACGTTGTCGGGGCCGAGCCAATCGGTGGCCCACGCGTTGAGCACGCCGGCCTGGAACATGCCGACCGCGAGTGGCGCCGGATAGCCCGCCTTCTTGGCGAACGCTTCGTCGTGATGGATGGGATTCATATCGCCCGAAGCCCCCTGGTAGCGCACGAAATCGGTGCGCGTGAGCGGGCCCACCACGCGCGGGGGAGGGAGCCGGCTGTCGTCGAGATCTTCGAATCGCACGCTCATGCTCACGACTCCGTCGGGGGTTTCTCGGTTTCGACGCCCGTGAGGCGCGCTTCGGCCACGAGCTTTCCCGTGGCATCGCGGAACTCGGTCACCATCACCGCGAACATGAGCTTGCCGCCGCGGCGCCCTTCTTTTTGGTAAACGGATTCGATGCGCGAGCGGCATTGGAGGCGCGTGCCGGCCGCGGGGGGCGGTCCGTAAAACACGTACTCTTGCTCGGCGTGCATGCCGCGCTCGGCGTCGAGCTTCACTTTGGACCAGGGGTTGGCCCCCTCGACGAGCTCTTGCCAAAAGAGGATCGTGGTCAAGAACGTGGCCGGCGGATATTGCGTCTCGCCGCGGAAATGCGACTCGTGCGTCGCGTGGGTGGCGCGGGCGAATTCGCGCACCTTGCCGTGCTCGACGAAGAGTTCGAACGTCGCCCCCTCGGCTCCAATCGAAGAAAAGTCGGCCATCGTTTCGATCCTCGCTGCTTCAGGCGCGCTGGCTGCTCACCGATACGATCTCGCCGGTCATGTAAGAAGCGTAATCGCTGGCGAGAAAGACCATCACGTTGGCGATCTCCCAAGGTTCGGCCGCGCGCCCGAAAGCTTCGCGTTGGGTGAGCTCGGCGAGCACCTCCTTGGAGGTGACCTTTTCCAGGAAGGGGTGCATGGCGAGGCTCGGGGCCACGGCGTTGACGCGCACGCCACTTGGCGCGGCTTCGATGGCCGCGCAGCGCGTGAGGGCCATCACGCCGGCCTTGGCGGCTGCGTAGTGCGCTTGCCCGGCTTGCGCGCGCCATCCGAGCACCGAGGCGTTGTTGACGATCGAGCCGGAGCCTCGCTTCGTCATGTAGCGCAGCGCGGCCCGCGTGCAGCGAAAGGTGCCGTTCAACGTGACGTCGAGCACCGTCGTCCATTGCTCGTCGGTCATGTCGACGAGGGAAGCCGTTCCGCCGAGGCCGGCGTTGTTGATGAGAGCGTCGATCGCGCCGACCTCGTCCGCCGTTCGTTGAAAGAGCAGATCCACTTCGGCCTGCACCGTGACGTTGCAGAGCACGGCGAGCGGGCGGCGTCCCATGACTCCCTCGAGCTTTTCGGCGGCTTCACCGAGGCGGCGCGGATGGATGTCGCTGATGACGATGGTGGCCCCCTCTTCGGCGCAGCGCTTGGCAGCCGCAAAGCCGATGCCCGTGCCGGCTGCCGCCGTGACGATGACGACCTTGCCCGCGAGCAGCTGATGCCCCGGAACGTAGGGGGGAGGCGATGCGCTCATCCTCCACCCTTGCCCGAGCGCGGCTCGGGGGGCAAGCCGAGGGCGCGTTCGGCGATGATGTTGCGCTGGATCTGATTGGAGCCGGCGTAGATGGTGTCGGCGCGTGCGAAGAGAAACATGCGCTGCAGCGAGGTGAGACCGTAGGACTCGGACTCCCCGATCTCCGAGGCCGCGCCGAGCACGTCCATGGCGAGCTTGCCGAGCTCGCGATGCCAACTGGCCCAATAGATCTTGGCGATCATGGCTTCGCGGCGAAGCTCGCCGTCTTGCATGAGGCTCAGCGTGCGGAGCGCATTGAGACGCATGACGGTGAGCCCGATTCGCGCGCGCGCGAGCCGATCGCGCAAGATGGGATCTTGGGCTGCGCCATTTTTCTTGGCGATGGCGATGATCTGATTGAGCTCGTTCTCGAAGCCGAACTGCTGCCCGAGCGTCGATGCGCCGCGCTCGAAGGCGAGGGTGCCCATCGCGACGCGCCAGCCGCCGTTGACGTCCCCCACGACGTTGTCGGCATCGGTGCGTGCGCCGTCGAAGAAGACCTCGCTGAACTCGGAGCCTCCGTTCATCTGCGAGATGGGGCGGACCTCGATCCCCTTCTGCCTCATGGGGACGAGCAAATAGGAGAGACCTTTGTGTTTGGGGGCGGCGGGATCGGTGCGGCAGAGCGCGAAGCACCAATCGGCGCGCGCTGCGAGCGAGGTCCAGATCTTTTGCCCGGTGATCACCCACTCGCCGTTGGCGAGCTCGGCGCGCGTCTGCACGTTGGCGAGATCGCTCCCCGCGTTCGGCTCGGAGTACCCCTGGCACCAGAGCTCCTCGCAGCGCACGATGGGCGGAAGAAAGCGTCGTCGCTGGGCCTCGCTGCCAAAGGCGATGAGCGTCGGACCGAGCAATCCTTCGCCGATGTGACCGAGGCGCCCGGGCGCGCGAGAGCGCGCGTACTCCTCGTAGAAGATGACCTGCTCGGCGAGCGAAGCGCCGCGTCCACCGTATTCTTTGGGCCAGCCGATGCACGCCCACCCCTCTTGGCCGAGCATCCGCTCCCACGCCACGCGGCGTTCGAAGAGCTCGTGCTCGTCGCCCGGTCCTCCGCGTCCCACGAGCTCGGCGAATTCGCCGCGCAGGTGCTCTTCGAGAAACGTCCGCACCTTTTGGCGGAACGCCTCTTCTTCGGGAGAAAAACGAAGGTCCATCTCAGAGGCCCATCTGCTGCGCGACCACGGCGCGGTGAAAGGCGGCGTCGCCGAAGAGCGTCTCCGACGACTTGGCGCGCTTGAAAAAGAGGTGCGCGTCGTGCTCCCACGTGAAGCCCACGCCGCCGTGGATCTGGATCGTCTCCGCGGCGACCCGAAAATAGGCGTCGGAGCAATAGGCTTTGGCCGTCGCCGCCGCGGAAGGGAGCTCTTCCTCTTGGTGCGCCGCCACCCAGGCGGCGTAGTAACTGGCCGATCGGGCCGACTCCACTTCCACGAACATGTCGGCGAGTTTGTGCTTGATGGCCTGGAACGAGCCGATCGGGCGTCCGAACTGCACGCGGGTCTTGGCGTAGTCGACGGACATGTCGAGGCAGCGTTGCGCGCCCCCCACCTGCTCGGCGCTCAGGGCGACCCTCGCGAGATCGAGCGCGCGGGCCAGCGCCGGTGCACCGCGGTCTGCGCCCCCGAGCAACGCCGACGCGGGGACGCGGACCCGCTGCAATGTCACCTCGGACTGTTTGCGCGTCATATCCATGGTCGTGAGCGCGCGCCGCTCGAGACCCGGCGTCGCCGCGGGGACGATGAAAATGGCCGGCGGACCCCCGAGAGGCGCCGATCGCGGCCGCGCGACGACGAGGATGAGATCCGCGGTGTGGCCGTCGATCACGAACGCGCTCGTGCCCGAGAGCTCATATCCCGACGCGCCCCCTTCGTAGGTGACGCCGGTGCCCGGCGCGTCCCATTTTCCGCTCGGCGGGGTAAAGGCGAGCGCGGCCGTCGTCCGCCCCCCCGCGATGCCCGGCAGGATCTCGCGCTTTTGCTCTTCCGTGCCCGCCGCCAGTACGGTGCTCGCCCCGAGGCACACCGTGGAAAAGAACGGCGCGCAGAGCAGCGCTCGCCCCATCTCTTCCATGACCGCAGCCAACTCGACGAAACCGAGCCCGGCGCCGCCGTAGGCCTCGGGAATGGCGAGCGACGTGAAGCCGAGCTCTTCGCCGAGACGGCGCCAAAGGTCTACGTCAAAGCCGCGCGAGGTCGCCATCGCCGCGCGCACGTCGCGCGTGGAAGAAGCCGTTTCCAGAAGGCGCCGCGCGCTCCGGCGCAGCTCCTCCTGCTCCTCGGTGAAGGCAAAATGCATCCTTTGAGGAGAAGTAGAACATGTTTCAGGCGTGATGCAAGTGCAAGCCGCGGCCCGTGGGGATCACCCGCGTGAGGCGCCCGGTATCGGCGCCGCGGCACCGAGAAATGCCGGTACTTCGCCGCCGCCGTGCACCGCGAGGCACGCGCCGCTCACGAAACGCGCGAGGGGCGATGCCAAGTAGAGACAAGCATCGGCCACGTCCTCGGGTTCTCCCATGCGGCCGAGCGGTATCGTCGCAGCCACCCTGGCCATCGCGGTTTCGTCGCCATAGTGAAGGTGCGCTTTCTCGGTGCGCATGATGCCCGCCACGACAGCGTTGACGCGCACTTTGGGCGCCCATTCCACCGCGAGTGACTGCGTAAGGTTGACGAGGCCCGCCTTGGCCGCGCCGTACGCCGCCGTGCCCGGCGAAGGGCGGGTCGCGCTGACGCTCGCGATGTTGACGATGCTGCCGCCGCTGTCCTGCTTTTGCATGACGGCGTTGACGCGCTGAGCGAAGACGAGGGGCGCTATCAAGTTGAGCTGGATGATGGACGCTGAAAAGCGCGGCGATGCGGTGGCGGCGTCGGCAGGGGGGCTCCCACCGGCGTTGTTGACGAGAACGTCGATTCGTCCGAACCGCACCACCGTCTGTGCGACGACGGCGTCGATTTGGTCGGGCTCGCGCACGTCGGCGGCGATGAAGATCGCCGTGCGATCACCGCTGGTGATCGGTGAAGCGGGCGGATGGCGGGCGCACACCACGACGTCGGCCCCTTCGCCCGCGAAACGCAGCGCGATGCCGCGACCGATGCCTTGGCACCCTCCAGTGACGATCACGACCTTGCGAGACATGTCGAATTGCATGGGGCCGACCTCGTAGGAACGCGCCGGGGCGCGGCCCGGGCTCCTGGACAGGGGGGATGAAACATGTTCTACTTTGTCGCCGCCGGCGGTTCAATCGGCCTCGATTGCCCCTCGAATGGCGTCATTGTAACGGACCGTCATGCCCATCACCCACGCGATCGACGCCGGCATCGCCGAGGTCGTCATGAACAACCCGCCCGTCAACGCGCTCGACGTTGCGGGATGGCACGAGCTCGCCTCCTTGATCCGCAAGCTCGGGGAAGACCCCGCCGTGCGCGTGCTCGTCCTGCGTGCCGAGGGCCGCGGATTCAACGCGGGGGTCGACATCAAAGAGATGCAGCGCACGCCGGGGTTCGACGCGCTGCTCGGCGCCAACCGCGGTTGCGCCGCCGCCTTTGCGGCCGTGTACGAATGCGAAGTACCGGTCATCGCCGCGGTGCACGGCTATTGTCTCGGCGGGGGCATCGGGCTCGTCGGCAATGCCGACATCATCGTCGCGTCCACCGACGCGACGTTCGCGCTCCCCGAGGTCGATCGCGGAGCGCTCGGCGCCGCGACGCACCTGGCGCGCCTCGTACCGCCGCACAAGATGCGCGCCATGGTGTACACGTGCGCGCCGGCCACGGCCGTCGAGCTCCATGCCTACGGATCGGTGCTGCGCGTCGTACCTGCCGCCGAACTCCGCGCGGCTGCGCGGGAAATCGCCGCCGACATCGCCAAAAAGAGCCCCACCGTGATTCGCGCCGCCAAGCAGTCGCTGAACGGCATCGATCCGGTCGACGTGAAGCGAAGCTACCGCTACGAGCAAGGCTTCACCTTCGAGCTCAATTTGGCGGGTGTGGCCGACGAAGCGCGCGACGCGTTCATCGCCAAGAAGGACCCGAAATTCTCGAAATGAGAGGAGCTCTATGGCCGACAAACGGATGACCGTCGACGACGTCGTTGCCGAGCTCCGGGATGGAATGACCGTCGGCATCGGCGGCTGGGGATCGCGGCGCAAGCCGATGCTCCTCGTGCGCGCCATCGCTCGATCGTCGCTCAAGGATCTCACGCTCGTGTCGTACGGCGGGCCCGACGTGGGCCTGCTTTGCGCGACCGGCAAGCTCAAGAAGATCGTCTGCGGCTTCGTGTCGCTCGATTCGATCCCGCTCGAGCCTCATTTTCGCGCCGCGCGGCAGAATGGGACGGTGGAGGTGGTCGACCTCGACGAGGGGATGCTGCAGTGGGGTCTCTATGCGGCGGCGCTGCGCCTGCCCTTTTTGCCGACGCGCGCTGGTCTCGGCTCCGAGGTGATGAAGCTCGTACCCGAGCTGCGCACCGTGAAATCCCCGTACGACGACGGCGAAGAGCTGGTGGCGATGCCGGCCATCACGCTCGACGTTGCGCTCATCCACATGAACCGCGCCGACGCGCGTGGCAACGGGCAGTTCCTCGGTCCCGATCTCTACTTCGACGATCTGTTCTGCATGGCGGCCAAGCGCCGATTCATGTCGGCGGAACGGATCGTCCCCACCGAGAAGCTCCTCGACGAAGGTAGCGTCCACACCTTGCGCATCTCGCGCATGATGGTGGACGGCGTGGTCGAGGCGCCGGGGGGCGCGCGCTTCACCTCTTGCGAGCCCGACTACGAGCGTGACGAAGCCCTGCAGCGGGAATACGCGGCGAGCGCGGCGAGCCCCGAAGCGTGGAACACGTTCCGCGCCAAGTACCTGGGGGCGGCGTCATGACCGACTATTCGCTCGACGAGCTCTGCGCGGTGGCCTGCGCCGAAGCCTGGCGCGGCGACGGCGAGATCCTGGCCAGTCCCATCGGCCTCATCCCCTCCATCGGCGCGCGCCTGGCCAAAGAGACGTTTGCGCACGATCTCTTGCTCACCGACGGGATCGCCAGCCTCGTCGCAAATACATTGCCCCTCGGCGGATCACCGAAGGCCAAGGTGGTCGAAGGGTACGCGCCCTATCGAACGATCTTCGATATCGTTTGGTCGGGGCGGCGGCACGTGATGATGGGCGCGTCGCAGATCGATCGCTTCGGCAACCAGAACATCGCTTTCATCGGCGATCCGCGCCGCCCCAAGGCACAGCTTCTGGGGATGCGCGGCGCTCCGGGCAATACGATCAACCACCCGACGAGCTACTTCATCCCCAGTCACTCGACGCGCTCGTTCGTGGCCAAAGTCGATGCCGTTTCCGGCGTGGGGTACGACCGCGCCGCCGCGCTCGGCCCGCACGGAGCGCGCTTTCATCATCTGCGGCGCGTCATCAGCAACAAGGGGGTGTTCGACTTCGAAACGCCGGACCACACGATGCGCCTTCGCTCGGTGCACCCCGGCGTGAAAGTGGAAGACGTCGTGGCGGCGACCGGTTTCACGCTCGTTATCCCCGACAAGGTCGAGGAGACGCGCGCACCCACCGCCGAAGAGCTGCGTCTTCTTCGCGACGTGATCGACCCTACCGGGCTCGGGAAAAAAGAGCTCGGCGCGTGAAACAGGCGCTGCACACTCGGATCTGCGATCTGTTCGGCATTGCCTATCCCATCGTCCAGACCGGCATGGGCTGGGTGGCGGGGCCGCGGCTCACCGCGGCCACGAGCAACGCGGGGGGGCTCGGCATTCTCGCGTCGGCCACGATGACGCTCGACCAGCTCAAGAGCGCCGTGCGCGAAGTGCAGGGACGAACGGACAAGCCCTTCGGGGTCAATTTGCGCACCGACCAGGCCGACGTCCACGAACGGGTCGATTTCTTGATCGAGGCCGGCGTCAAGGTAGCGAGCTTCGCGCAGGCCCCCGATCGCGAGATGATCAAGAAGCTGAAAGGGGCCGGCATTTTGACGATGCCCACCATCGGCGCGCGCCGTCACGCCGAGAAAGTGGCGGAGTGGGGCGTCGATGCGGTGATTGCTCAAGGTCACGAAGGGGGCGGCCACACGGGGGCCGTGCCGACGTCGTTGCTCTTGCCGCAAGTAGTGGGCGCGGTCGACATTCCGGTGCTCGGCGCGGGGGGATTTTTCGACGGCCGCGGGCTCGTGGCAGCGCTGGCCTACGGAGCGAGCGGAATCGCCATGGGCACTCGCTTCTTGCTCACCCAAGAGAGCACCGTCCCCGACGCGGTCAAAAAGATCTATCTCGAGACGCAGGTCACGGGCACGGTCGTGACGCGAACCATCGACGGGCATCCTCAGCGTGTCATCCGTACGGCGTTCATCGACGCGCTCGAGCGTTCGACCCGCCTCTTCGCGCTGCTTCGCGCGGTGCGCCACGCGTGGGCATTTCGCAAGCTCACCGGCACGTCGATCTTCGCCCTGCTGAAAGAAGGCTTCGCCATGAAGAAAAAGCAGGAGCTCACCCTGGCGCAGATGGCGATGGCCGCGAACGCGCCGATGCTGACGCGCGCCTCGATGGTCGAGGGGCGTCCCGACGTTGGCATCCTTCCCACCGGGCAAAATGTGGGACTCATCGACGAGCTGCCCACGGTGGCCGAGCTGATCGATCGCATCATGCGGGAAGCCGACGTGGTGCTCGGTCGCCTCGGTGCAACATCTTGAGCCCCGACTGACGAGGAGCATCCCATGGACCTCGACTACACCCCCAGCGAACAGGCCTTTCGCAGCGAGGCGCGCGCATGGCTCGAAACCAACGTGCCGAAAACGCCGCTTCCGTCGGGGGACACTGCAGAGGGTTTCGCGCTCCATCGCCAGTGGGAGAAGAAGCTCTTCGACGCCGGTTGGGCGGTCGTCTCTTGGCCCGAGAAATACGGCGGCCGCGAAGCCACGTTGATGGAGTGGCTCATTTTCGAAGAAGAGTACTACCGCGCGGGTGGCCCGCAGCGCATCGCGCAAAACGGGATCTTCCTCCTCGCGCCCACGCTCTTCGAATTCGGCACCGAGGAGCAGAAGGATCGCATCCTTCCACGCATGGCCTCGGGTGCGGATCTCTGGGCACAGGGTTGGTCCGAGCCCAATGCCGGCAGCGATCTCGCAGGAATCAAGAGCACCGCGGTGCGAGACGATGCGCGCGGCGGCTTTCGTCTCAACGGTCAAAAGACGTGGTGCACGCGCGGCGCCTTCTGCGACTACATGTTCGGCCTTTTCCGCACCGACCCCGCCGCCGAACGACACCGCGCAATGACGTATTTCTTGGTCCCGCTGCGCGCGCCCGGCGTCACTGTGCGTCCGGTCGGGCGCCTCGACGGTGACGCGGGGTTCGCAGAAGTCTTTTTGGAAGACGCGTTCGTCCCCGATCGCGACGTTCTCGGCGCGGTCAACGAGGGGTGGAACGTGGCCATGGCCACCACGAGCTCGGAGCGCGGTCTCACGCTGCGAAGCCCCGGGCGATTTTTGGCCACTGCATCGCGACTCGTCGAGCTCTATCGCCAATCGAAAGGGCGCGCCGATCCAACCCTGCGCGACAGGGTCGTTCAGGCGTGGATGGACGCGGAGGCGTACCAGCTCTACACGCTCCAAACGGTGACCCGCGTGATGGAGGGGGGCTCGATCGGCGCGGAGTCGAGCATCAACAAGATCTTCTGGTCGGAGATGGACGTCCGGACGCACGAAACGGCGCTGGCGCTGCTTGGCGAGCGCGGGGAGCTCGATGGGGGGCCCTCGGCGGAAGCCGCCGGCGCGTGGATGAAGGGCTATGAGTTCGCGCTCGCGGGGTCCATCTACGCCGGCACCAACGAGATCCAACGCAACGTCGTCGCCGAACGCGTGCTCGGTCTGCCGCGCAAATAGGAGGCATGGTCGTGCGCTTCGCTTTTACCGACGATCAAAAGTTGTTTCGCGACACAGTGCGCGCGCTGCTCGACAAGGAATGCACCGCCGACGTCGTGCGCAAGGCTTGGGATCCCGAAACCAACGGCCGCTCGCCGCCCTTGTGGGGAAAGTTGGCCGAGCTTGGCGTCGTGGGGCTGCGGGTTCCAGAAGCGCATGGTGGGCTCGGATTGTCCGAGATCGACTTCGTTTTGCTGCTCGAAGAGAGCGGACGCGCGGCGCTGCCCGAGCCCATCGTCGAAACGAGCGCCGTGGGGGCGCCGCTCCTCGCGGAGATCGGCGATGCGTCGCTGGCTTCCGCGTGGTTGCCGCGTATCGCGACGGGCAACGCGCGGCTGACCGTGGGGCTCGCGGGCTCGGCTTTCGTCGCGGATGCGCACGTCGCCGATCTACTTTTGATCCAGCAGGGTGGCGACCTTTACGCGCTTTCGCGCGACGACGTGAAGCTCGTGCCCGAGCATTCGGTCGACGGCGCGCGTCGCCTGTTTCGCGTGATCTGGGATCCTTCGCCGAGCAAACGGGTCGCGTCGGGATCCGCCGCCCGCGCCGTGCTCGCGCGTTCTTTCGATCGCGGCGCGCTCGGTGCATCCGCGATGCTGCTCGGTCTCGGGCGCCACCTCATCGACGTCACCGTCGAGTACGTCAAGGTCCGCAAACAGTTCGGCAGCCCGATCGGCAGCTTCCAGGCGGTGAAGCACCATCTCGCCGACGCGTTGGTGAAGCTCGAATTCGCGCGACCCATCGTCTATCGTGCCGCGTATTCGATGTCGCGCACGCCGGATGCGGCGTCGCTCCACGTCTCCATGGCCAAGGCGTACGCCTCCGATGCAGCGCTCTTGGCGGCGCGCGCGGCGCTGCAATGCCACGGAGCCATCGGCTATTCGTACGAACACGACCTTCATCTTTGGATGAAACGCGCATGGGCATTGGCCGCGGCATGGGGCGACGCGTCGTGGCAT
>Ga0111539_10006275_pt1 | contig 15348 bp, 9 predicted proteins | sample RhiMethybrSRZTD1_FD_79667 | JGI IMG/M metagenome (GOLD analysis project Ga0111539, IMG submission 79667) | Populus rhizosphere microbial communities from Tennessee, USA - Rhizosphere MetaG P. TD hybrid SRZTD1 (version 2) (version 2) | ecosystem: Host-associated > Plants > Roots > Rhizosphere >... | reverse complement strand
TGGTGCCGAGTTTTTATTTTCATTCTCGACGATTGCGGCATCAGCCTTCGCGTCTTTCTCCAGTTTACCGACCTCGGCAGAGTTGCTGCGCTTGGCGTCAGAAACACGCTTCTCGGAACGAGCACGAAACTGCATCTGATGGAAATTCTCGTTTGGACCACCAAAGGGATTTCCTTCCCAGTTCAGACGCTCCTTACTCCAACTGAATTTGACGAGCTCGATAGCAGGATCGCTGGGCGACTGCGCATACGCCACGCCGGAAAGGATCAGGATAAAAGATGAAACGATCGCGAGTCGCATCATTCGTGTTAGCCACGGATTACACGGATCGAAATCCGTGTAATCCGTGGCCTAAACCTCAGAAGATGTATCTTACACCTAAAACGATGCGGCGGTTACCGCCGCTTGTACCCCATTGGTTCAGGAAGTTTGAAGAATTAACGCGGCCCTCAGGGATACCGAAGTCGCGCGTGTTGGTAGCGTTGTTGAACTCCGCCCGGAATTGGAGTCGCTGATTCTCACCAACGGACGTGTTCTTGAAAATTCCGAGATCCAGGTTGTTGATACCGTCGGCGCGAAGGATATTTCGGCCCGCACTCCCAACTCGTTGCTGCGCAGTAATTCTTTGGAATAAAGAAGCACCACCAGCACCGATGATCTCCGGGATCGTCATACCGCCGAGCGGCAGATTCGTGTTGAGATTCGGACGAATCGCATCACCAACGAGTGTGTTGATGCCTGACAAAGCACCAGCCGGGTCCGAACCATTCAACACCGTAAATGGTGCTCCACTCTGGAAAGTGAAGAAGCCATTAACCTGCCAACCGCCGAGCACGTGTCCCTTGAGTCCCTGCTGACTTTGGAACCACGGTAATTCATAAACGAAGTTCCCAGTCAGTCGATGCGGACGATCATAGGTCGAACGCGCGCGATCAGAGTTGCGATTAAAGGAGTCCTGAGAAACCGCAACCTCACCACTCGAGGGATTGAAAATCTCGGACGCCGAATCGATGAACGAGCTCCAGGTGTAGTGCACGCCCGCACTGAAACCACGGCTCAAACGTTTTTCCATGCTGGCTTGCATCGAGTGGTAGATAGACGACGCAGCATTAGCGCGCAAGCGAACCACGGCTGCCGTCGGGTTAACGCGGCAACTGTCTGCGTTTGCGCCCGTAAACGTCGGATTGCAAATGGCCGGCGCGAGCGTGTTCAGCCGGCGTGGATTGCCGTCCAGCGTCTGAAACAAAGCCGAGCCTTTCGAGCCGACATAACCGAGACGGAAAACGACGTTCGTTCCGAGTTCACGCTGCATTTCAAAACTAAAGCTCTGATAGTAAGGTGAACGGAAATCTTCACCCACAATCGTTCTCGTGAATTCGTTGGGATTCACGCCTGCATTCGAAACATTTGGCAAACGCGCGAACGCGTTTGGAACCGAGGCTGCTCCCGCAAAATTAACGTTCGCAGGCAAACTCACCGCCGCCACGAACGGGAACGAGCTGGCGACGTTCAGCGCGATGTTGATGAACGTGTAGTCGTGAGTTACGGCGTAACCACCACGAAAAACCAGCCTGTCGCCGCCGGTGATGAATCCAAGCGGTCCGTCAGTATCCGTGCGCGGATTCCAGTTGAAGCCGATGCGCGGTTGGAAGTTGTTCTTGTCGTGCTTTGGAACCGGATTCATTGCAAACCGCGGGTCACCGCCAGCAATACCAACGATTCGTTCGTTAGCCGGCAACAGACTCAACGTTGCTTCGCCCGGTCGCTCATATCTGAGACCATAAGTAAGTGCAAAGTTCGGACGAATCTTCCACTCATCCTGTCCGTACACGTGAACGTCGAACCAGTTGTAGTTGTTGATGGCCTCGCCACCTGGCAGCGGCTTGTTGATGTTTGCCGCTTCGGCGAAGTCGTTCACAAAGGAATTCAGGGTCGCATATCGCAGCAGGCCACGAATCGTCGGGAAGAAGAAGCTCTGAATCCGGTTCTGGATGATGTTCGTGCCACCCTTCATCGCATGGTTACCTCTATTCCAGGCCAGATTGTCCTGGATTTGGTAGATGTTGTTCGTGCGAAATTGAGGCAGGTTCACTGCCAGACCGATTGCCGTTCTACTGTTCGCCGCGTTGAATCCGATCAGGCCGAGCTCGGAAATCTCGAGTGAAGGAATTTCTTCCGACACGGGATCAGACGCACTCGTGACTGTTGCAAAGCGCTGGTACCCAACCCTCAACTCGTTAACGAGAGTTGGTGAGAAAGTTCCAACGTGCGACAGCGAGAGCGTTTGCTGGCGTGCAACGTTCGACGTCGTCAGACCCGGCGGCGTCACCTGGCCAGTGCCGCCCGTATCTGAATCGCTGTACAGATACCGCGCGGTGAAGATGTGATTGCTCGTGAAGTTGTGGTCAACTCGGAACGACGCCTGATGGTTGTCAAAGACGAACGCCGTCGAGCCGGTGAGCGAGCCAAGCGGCACAGTGAAGTTGTTTCCATTAAGCGTAAACGTCGCGTTCTTGTTGATCGGAGTCTGTGCTGCCGGTAAGTGTTTCAAGAGGGCTGCGACGTGTGGCAGGTTTCCGGCGGCTGCCTGAAGCACCGCACGACCTTCGGCAGTCGGCGCACCGTTTAGCGTGTTGCCTGAGCCTAACTGTCGATCGCTCCAACGTTGATAGGAACCAAAGAAGAAAGTTCGATTTGCGCCACTGATGTAACTTGGGCCACCTTCGCCAAAGCGCGGCAGATGCAACGGGCCGCCAAGCGTTCCGCCCATCTGGTTTTCGATGCGGAACGGAGCGTGTCGTTTCGATGGGTCGGTAGCGTTTTCGTTACAAAAGCCCGCGCGTTTGTCGGTATTGCTGCATGCATTAAGGGCGTTGCTGTTGTGAAACCAGAAGACGGATCCGTGATACTGGTTTGTGCCCGCTTTCGTGATCGCGTTGAATACTGAGCTCGAGTTGCGCCCGTATTCCGCGAGAAACTGATTTGTGATCAGGCGGACTTCCTGGATCAGGTCAGGATTGTTCAGAGGCTGCGCCGCTCCGGCAACTCCCGGCTCGTTATTGTCCTGGCCGTCAACCATGAAGTTGTTGGAACGAACGCGACCGCCGTTCGACGAATAGCTGATACCATTCGCAAAACCTGTTTGTCCTGATCCGAGCTGGCTGACGCCGGGTGCTGAGAGCGCGACGGCAAGGACGTTGCGAGTTGGTCCGAGAGGAAGTTCCGACAAACGTCGTGAATCAAACTGTGTGGAGACTTCCGCATTACTCGTGTTGATGATCGCGGCGTTCTCCGTTACGTTGACGACTTCCTGCACACCACCCGTCTTCATCGAGACGTCCACGACTGCATTCTGGTTGAGAATGAGCGTTATTCCGGTTTGCACATACTTCGCAAAACCTGTGGCTTCGACCGTGATTTCATAAGGGCCGACAGGCAGGTTTTCAAAGCGATAGTTTCCATCGCTTCCGGTTTGCAGCGTGCGCGAGATGCTTCGTTCAATGTTTCGAGCAGTCACGCTGGCATTGTGGATGACTGCTCCTTTCTCGTCTGCAACCGTGCCCGAAATCGTTCCGGTTGTTTGTCCCAGGGCAACAACGGAGGAACTCAACAGGACGGCTAAAAATAGGGGTAGGAATCTTGTTGTTCTCATGGATCGTCTCCCTTCCAGGTCGATACAGTTCGGTTAGGGGTGAAGGCGGACTTGGTAATTCCGTCTGAAAAAGATTCCGTTAGAAAAAAAAGACGAGGATTATGTGAGTGTGGAGTAGCAACCGATATTCCACTGAAAGTCGTTTGCTTAGAAAAGGATCGCGAAGGAACTAAGTGTTGTGATAGGCAGGATTAGCCGGACAAGGCGTGAGCGGCTGGGCCAGGACGATGGGAAAACTACGAAGTTCAGCAGTTCAAATAAATGGATTATCCAATCTCCTAAACGCAAACTGAGACAGGATTGACAGGATTTTCCATGATTGACAGGATTAGGGGCCGGATCCTGTCCATCCTGTAAAATCTTGTCAATCCTGTCTAAAAAACCATCGTCTTTCTCGAACGAATAATTCTAATCGTGCACAAAGAGGCACAAAAAGCACAAAACGATTTCTGCTGAACTCTTTTGTGCTTTATATGCCTTTTTGTGGCTAACTTCTTACGACGTGGCTGCGGCTTCGCCTGTCTCGTCGTGATGCTCGGTGGTGTAAAGACGAAGGATGTCCTGTCCCTGGCGTGAGCGTGGATCGATTGTGCGCAGGTGCTTGCGTCCCTGCATTTCCCAAATGGCCGTGACTACTCCATCTTTCTCCACTGCATGATATGTAATCTCTTCGTTGCTCGCTTCCGGCGCGGACTCAGTCGCTTTGGCCGCGCCTTCGGCTATTGCGGTTTCATTCTCAGACATACGAACTCAAACTCTCTCCAATCTTCGTGCGGTAGGTCTTTGTTAGGTGTTGCGAATTGTTGCACACGCGCACTAGGTGCGCAAGCGCAGGGCGGCGCCAACTGCCTTTCGCGGCACGACCACGCCCCAGCCCTGTCGATCAACCTCAATTCCATCCACGCGTTCAGCAGTTTCGATCAAAATGCGCTTCACTTGTTGCGGCGCCAGCCTGGGATTTGCTTCGAGCATACAGGCAACAATCGACGAGACGATCGGCGCGGCGAATGAGGTGCCGTCAACAAACTTATAGTGCTGGTTGATCACATTTCCTTCGCGCAACTTGATGGTAATCAACTGTCGCAACAGCGACACCGAAAGATCTCGCGCTGCATAAATATCTTTGTCGACGGTCTCATTTGCGAGAATGATGCTACGCAGGTCCTCATCGTTCGCTGCATCCAGTTCAGCATAGAGCTTGGCTTCGTCCGCGGTTGGCGTATGCGGCAGGATCGGACCAGCCACCCAGATCCCGGGCGCGATCACTTCCGGTTTTTGCAATCCATCAATCGTGGGGCCATACGACGAGCGATACATCCCACGGCGCGCGCGATCGAGCGAGTTTTGGTCGTCGAGACCGCCAACGGCGATCGAGGACGGCGCACTCGCCGGCGGCAAAACCGGATGCCCGGGCGCAAGTCCTGCATTGCCAACCGCGCAAACGACCGTTACTCCAGCGTTCACGACTTCTTCAACTAACTGGCAAAGCGAATTCGTTAAGTAAGATTGCTCGAAGTCGCCGCCCGCGGAGATATTGACGATGCTGATTTTGTACTTGTCTTTGTTCTCAAAAACCCAACGCAGTCCGGTCTCGATATTGCTCTCGGGAATGCGTCCCGTCTTTCCGATCTTCACGAGAACAACTTTCGCTTCAGACGCAATGCTGCGATAAAAGCCGTCCGACAGGTGGCCGTTACCGGCGGCGACGACGGAAGTCATCATGCCGTGCCAGCTCGCCACGTCGGCCGTTTCGAGTGCTGACATTCCATCTTTAGTCTCGAAAATGTTGTGATAAGCGACGATGCGATTTACCGGTTCGGTGAGGTCCTTGTGGGCATAAAAACCGGAATCGAGAAAGGCGATGGTGACGCCGCGGCCGGTGTAACGTTCATCCGCGTCCATCCTGACCGGCACCGGCAGTGCCTGCTCGATAACCTCTGACATCGGGCACAGATTACACCGATTCCTCCAAATTGCGTTATCGCTCTTATCTGTGTAATCTGTGGATCCACAACCTAGTCGCGTTAAAGGAGATTTTTGCTGATGAAGACGAGAAATTTGTCGATCCTGTTGGCGTCGCTATTTGTGATCGCAGGCGCCGTGTTTGCCGCCGGGGCACGTGCTGAAGGTGAAGTCCCCGCGCCAGCGGCGATTGGCTCTACGATTGAAGACTTTACGCTTCCCGACGTTGATAACAAGGACCGCTCATTGAAGTCTCTGGCCGGTAAGAATGGCACCGTGTTGATCTTCATTGCCGTTCAATGTCCGGTTTCAAATGCCTACAATGAGCGCATGGCCAAACTCGCCGAGGACTACCAGGCCAAAGGCATCGCCATCATCGGTATCAATTCCAACGCTGCTGAAGACGCTGCGGCAGTAAAAGCTCACGCTGCGGAACACAAACTCGCGTTTCCGATCCTCAAGGATCCGGGCAACAAGATTGCCGATAGACTCGGCGCCAGTGTGACGCCCGAAGCCTATTTCATCGACCCCAACAACAAACTTCTCTATCACGGCCGCATCGACAACGCCCGTAACCCGGCGCAAATTGAGACCAGCGATCTGCGTAATGCTCTGGACGCAGCCCTGGGCGGCAAAACAATTGAAAAGACTGAAGCCAAGGCATTTGGTTGCACCATCAAGCGAGCGTAAGCAATGCGTTTTACTAAAGCGATCGTTCCCATCACGTTGTGTATTCTGTTAATGACCCTCGCGGCGCCGGCCCAAAAATATAAGGCCCGTGCCGCGAAGCAGCGCGCGGTTGTTTCGCCAATCGACACCGAAGCGCTTAAGGGACTGCTCACGCAACAACGCGAGCGGCCCTTGCTCGTGAACTTCTGGGCCACTTTTTGTGATCCATGTCGTGACGAGTTTCCCGATCTCGTGAAGATCGACAAGGATTACCGGCCGCGCTCGCTCGACTTTGTAACCGTCTCGCTCGACGACATGACGGACATCAAGACGACCGTGCCGCAGTTTCTCGACGCGATGAAGGCGACTATGCCTGCGTACCTTTTGAACGCCTCGGATCCTGAGCCGGCAATCAATCTTGTAGACAAGCGATGGCAGGGGGATCTACCGGCTACCTTTCTGTACAACGAAAAAGGCGAAGTTGTTTACAAGCACATTGGGCGCGTGAATACGGCTGAGCTTCGCGCGGCGATCGAGAAGGTGGTTTCTAAGAAAGGTGAAGGGCAATAGGAATATTTAGCCGCGGATTAACGCAGATCAATGATCACTCCTGAAGTTATCTCCGCCCACAACCTCACGCAGCAAGAATACGAGCGAATAAAGGAACTGCTTGGCCGCGAACCGAGTTTTGCCGAACTCGGAATCTTCTCGGTGATGTGGTCGGAACACTGTTCGTATAAATCTTCGCGCATCCATTTGAAACGTTTCCCGACAACTGGCCCACGCGTGATCGTGCCGCCGGGTGAGAACGCCGGTGTGGTCGATCTCGGCGACGGCTGGTGCGCTGCATTCAAGATCGAGTCGCACAATCATCCATCGTTCATCGAACCTTTTCAGGGTGCTGCCACGGGTGTTGGCGGAATTCTTCGCGACATCTTTACGATGGGCGCACGACCTGTGGCATCGATGAATAGTCTGCGTTTCGGTTCGCTCGATCATCCGCAGCATGGTGGTCGTAATCGTTCGCTGCTCGCGGGCGTCGTTGCGGGTATCGCGCATTACGGAAACGCGTTTGGTGTGGCGACTGTCGGCGGTGAAGTCGCCTTTGACGATGCCTATGCGTTGAATCCTCTCGTCAACGCTTTTGCGCTCGGACTCGTCCGTCACGATCAGATCTTCTTTGGCAAAGCGACCGGCATCGGCAATCCGGTGCTCTATGTCGGAGCCAAAACCGGGCGCGATGGAATCCACGGCGCGACGATGGCTTCGGCCGAGTTTGACGAAGAAGCACTGGAGAAACGTCCGACCGTCCAGGTTGGCGATCCATTTCTCGAGAAGCTGCTGTTGGAAGCATGTCTCGAGGCCATGCGAAGTGGAGCCGTGGCGGGAATCCAGGACATGGGAGCCGCGGGTCTGACGTCGTCGTCGTGTGAAATGGCCGCGCGCGCTGGCACTGGTATTGAGTTGGACCTGTCGCTCGTGCCGCAACGCGAACAGAACATGACGGCTTACGAGATGCTGCTTTCTGAATCTCAGGAACGCATGCTGATCGTCGCTCACTCCGGCCGGGAACGTGAAGTTGTCGACATCTTTCGCAAGTGGGATCTCGATGCAGTGGTCATCGGACGCGTGCGTGATACGAAACGCATGCAGGTGGTTCATAACGGTGAGATGGTTGCTGACATTCCGGTCGAAGCATTAACCGATGAAGCACCGCGATACGAGCGGCCGATGTCGGTCCCAACTAAGCAGGAGCCACAGATTGCACCGATCGAAAGCACGGATTTGACTTCAGATCTCTCGCGATTGCTGTCGTCCGGCAACATCGCTTCGAAGAACTGGGTGTATCGCCAGTACGACCACATGGTACGCACCAACACCGCGATTCTTCCCGGGGCTGATGCCGCAATGGTGCGAATCAAGGAAACACGGCGAGCACTCGCGATGACACTCGACGGCAATGGGCGTTATTGCGCTGCGAATCCTCGCGAAGGCGCAAAGCTCGTCGTTGCCGAGTCGGCGCGCAACGTGGTGTGCGTCGGCGCGCGACCGATCGCGATCACGAATTGTTTGAACTTCGCGTCGCCTGAGCGGCCGGAAGTGATGTGGTCGTTCTCGGAAACGATCGACGGCATGGCCGAAGCATGTCGCGCATTCGAGACGCCGGTGGTCTCGGGCAACGTGTCGTTCTACAACGAGACCGAAGGTCGTGGCATCCTGCCGACGCCTGTGATCGGCATGGTCGGACTTATAGAGGATGTTCGTCGCGCGATTGTGCCGGGCTTCAAAAAAGACGGCGATGTGATTGCCCTCCTCGGCACTACACAGGACGATCTTTCTATGAGCGAGTTTGCCGTGAGTATCGCGGGAGTTACAACTGCTGACATCGCTGCGGCAGGAAAGGTGCCCGCACTCGATCTCGCGCGCGAACTAGCGGTGCAGAACGCATGTCTCGCTGCTGCTGAAGCCGGCCTACTGCTCTCTGCGCATGATTGTTCTGACGGCGGCCTAGGAGTTGCTCTGGCTGAGTCGTGTTTCTCCTCGCACGGACGTGAAGCGGTGGGCGCCGAAGTGAATCTCGATGGCACGCTTGGTCCAACTTCGCTGCTTTTCAGCGAGTCGCCGTCGCGCATCATCGTGAGTTTCAATGCCGCAGACACAACCGCGGTGCAGGAAATGGCCGAACGCAATAACGCTCCGTTTACGATCCTGGGACGGGTCGGCGGAACGCGTTTGACGATTAGCGTGAACGGCGATGAAGCCGTGTCAGCGGACGTTTCCGATCTGGAAGCAGCCTGGAGAGGTGCGCTATCGGGCAAGCTACAGGCTGAAGTAGTAGGCGTTTGACAATTTTCACAACAGGGACGAATGCATCCCGTCATCTACCTCAACAAATCCATGGTTGAGGCGACGAAAGCGCGAGTGGCGCCGGTCTCCTCGGCCATGCTCTACGGGCGCGGAGTCTTCACCACTCTCGCAATCTACAACGCACAACCTTTTCTCTGGGCCAAACATTGGCAACGTCTCGCCACCCACGCCAAAAAGCTCGACGTCGATCACACTGGCTGCACGGAGAAGAATGTCGGCGAAGCAGTGCGAAAGTTAATCGCCGTCAATCAGGTGAAGGAAGGTCGCGCGCGTGTGATACTGTTGGCGCGCCACGGCCGTGATATCTGGAAGACGAAAGCGCCGGGCGCGAAGAAAACCGACCTGCTGATCATGACCGGCGACACCCAGAAGATTCCGCAAACTGGCTTATCTCTCGCAGTCTCGCCTTACAGAACCAACACCTCCTCTCCGTTGACGGGCATCAAGAGCTTGAACTATCTCGATCATGTGCTGGCGTGGGAAGAGGCACAGAGCCGGGACTTTGATGAAGCGGTTGTCTTGAATGAGCGTGGTGAGATTGTCTCAGCGACAACCGCAAACTTGTTTTGGGCGAAGAATGGCACGCTCCATACGCCGACGTTGAGTACCGGCGCGCTGGCGGGCATCACCCGCGACTGCGTTATCGATATCGCGAACAAACACTTCATCCCGCTGCTCGAGGGGATTTACGAGATGAACGATTTGACTGATGCGGATGAGATATTTTTGACGTCCTCGAGTTTAGGAGTCTCGCCCGTAACGACGTTTGATTTCCGGCGCTATACCGAGGGAGGTTTGACGAAGACGATCGGGCAGGCTTTTAGAGACAAATTTAGCCGCGGATAATACGGATAAAATCCGGATTTTCTATCTGTGTTATCCGCGGCTAACTACACCGTCGGGCGCGAGCGGCAACCGCCTGATTCGAACTCCCATTAAATCAAAAATCGCATTTCCCACCGCAGGCGCAAGTCCGACGATCGGTGTCTCACCAGCGCCGGCGGACGGTAAATCCTTCCGGTCGAGCAACACGATCTCAATCACCGGGATGTCGCTGAACCGCGGTAATCGATAGCCGGCAAACTTCCCGTTAAGAATCTGCCCATCCTTAAACTGAATATTCTCAAACAACGCGCCCCCAATCGCTTGCACCACGGCGCCCTCAACCTGATTGTGCAGATGCATCTTGTTAACTATCGCGCCACACTCAAAACTCTCAACTACTCTCTCGAGCTTCACGCGGCCCGTCTTTTCGTCGATCGAAACTTCGGCCGCAGTTGCGACATAACTCCCCTTCTCAAAACCACACGCAATGCCGCGACCGCGTCCTTCCGCCTTTTTTCGATCCCACCCAAACGATTTCGCTGCCGCCTCTAAGACATTTCTGAGACGCTCGTCTTTGATGTTCTTCAAACGAAACGCGACTCGGTCCATTTTGACGAGTTGGGCCAACTCATCCATGTGAACCTCGCGCGCAAAGTGGTTCGCTGTCGCCGCAAGCCCGCGATACGAACCCTGCCGCAGCGGCGACTTCGTGTTGTGAAACTGAATATCCTGGTTCGGAAAGTCGTACTTGACCTGCATAGCAGAAGCGCCGGAGTTGTAGTTGTGAAACTCCCAGGCGGTTACGGTGCCATCGTTCTTTACACCCGCTGTGACGTCGATGACACCCGCGGGACGGAAATACGCCCACTGAAACTCCTCTTCCCGAGTCCAGACGAGCTTGACCGGTTTCCCACTAGCTCGGGCAAGTCGCGCAGCTTCGATGGCACACTCGCCCGTGTGCTTGCCTCCGTAACCCGAACCCGTATCCGGAACGATCACGCGAATCTTCTCTTCCGGAATGTGAAACGCTTCCGCGAGTTCCGATCTGACGCCGAACGGACGCTGCGTGCCGGTCCACACCGTCAGCTTACCTTCGTTCCATTCAGCGACCGCGGCGCGTGGTTCCAGTGGCGCATGTGCGATGTAAGCAACTGTGTACTGCGCTGAAAGTCGTAGGTCTGCGGCTTTCATACCGTCAGCAACTGAACCAACCGGTCGACCACTGGTGCGATTTCCCGCCGCGTTCTTCTTCAGATATTCAAACAACTCGGCATTGCCCGGCTGTCCGGGAGCTTGCCAGTGAACAGCGATAGCTTTCTCCGCCCGTATCGCGGTTTGACGATCCGGCGCAACGACACCGATGAAGTCGCCGTCACGAACAACTGTCACACCCGTCATTGCTTCGGCCGCTTTTGTATCGCTCGAAACAAGCTTTGCCTCCAACGCCGATGGTCTGACGATGCGTCCATACAACATCCCATCGCGCGTTACGTCAGTCGTATATTGATGCTTTCCGTTGACGAAATCGCGACCGTTAACTTTCGGAACCGATGTTCCCGACACTGTCCAACTGTTCACTGGCGTGATCGCCACATCGGGAGGAATCGTCTTGACGAGTTTTTGACCTTTGGCAACTTCAGCAAGCGTCAGCGATTTCGACGCATCGTGATTAACGAAGCGCGCATTCTCGATGCGAACAGCGCTGGGCTCGACTTTCCACTGCTCCGCTGCAAGCGAAATTAAAGTCTCGCGCGCCGCTGCAGCAGCTTTTCGTAACTGCGGCGCCATTCGGGGCGTTGTCATACTGCCGAACGTGCCCATATCAAACGGCGTCAGATCCGTGTCGGCCATCACCATGCGAACGATACTCAAGGGGACGTGCATCTCTTCAGCAACAGCCTGCGTGAGCGACGTGCGGATGTTCTGGCCCAGCTCAACTTTGCCAGTGAAGACTGACACTGTGCCGCTCTCATCGATATGGATCCATGCGCCGATGTCGTTCGGAATGCGCTGATTCCCAGGCCCGCGACCTGACTCACCTTGTTCTTGTTGGAAAGCGTGTGCAACCAGGTTCGACATCGGCACGATCAACGCGATGCCACCGCTGAACGCTTTCAGAAACTGGCGCCGATTGAAGTCGAAATTGTAAGCCGGTCCGGCGAAGAGTTCGTATCGCTCTGCTTCGAGCTCGAGCTCGAGCTCGAGCTTGAGATCCGGATCATCACTCATTCCGCCACCTCCTTTGCCGTGCCCGCTGCGATCTCGATCGCGTTGACGATGCGCGGATACGTGCCGCAACGACAAATGTTGGCGTCCATATGTTTGACGATCTCTTCACGCGATGGCTTCGGGTTCTTGCTCAGCAAACTCGCAGCGGCGATGATCATTCCCGAAGTGCAGTAGCCACATTGCAATGCGTCTGCTTTGAGGAAAGCTTCCTGGAGCGGATGAAGCTTTCCATCCTTTTCCATACCCTCGATCGTCGTGATCTGCTTCCCACTGACTCGCTGGACGGGCGTGACACAGGAACGCATCACGACGCCATCGACGAGCACGCTGCAGGCGCCGCATTTCGACTCGCCGCACCCATATTTTGCGCCCGTCAAATTCAGATAATCGCGCAGGACCCATAGCAACGGCGTTTGTGAATCGACGTCAACGCGCAGTTTCTTCCCGTTCACATTGAGCTCAGTTTGTTTTGCCATAGCGCCAATAAGTTTAGTCCTATTGGCCACGGATTACACTGCTGACTTCCATCTGTGAGTGAAATGCGATAATTTGCAATCATGAGCACTGTTACCGAAGAAACCCCTCAAACAACTGAAACCACAACGCATAAATGGGTCTATCTCTTTGAAGAGGGACGACCCGGCGACGACAAGGCCCTGCTCGGCGGCAAAGGCGCAGGCTTGTGCGAGATGACTCGCGCCGGATTGCCCGTCCCTCCCGGACTCGTGGTCACGACCGAAGCCTGCAATGCCTTCTTCGAAAACGACAAAAACTTTCCTGACGGCATGTGGGAACAGGTCCAGGAAGGATTGAAGAAGATCGAAGAGAAGGTCGGGAAGCGTTTTGGCGATCCAAAGAATCCACTTTTGGTGTCGGTCCGTTCCGGCGCGGCGTTCTCGATGCCCGGCATGATGGATACGGTGCTGAACCTCGGTCTGAATGAAGAAACGGTGCAGGGTTTGGCGGAACAGACAGGCGATTTGCGTTTCGCGCTCGATGCGTACCGGCGGTTCGCCTCGTTGTTTGGTGAGATCGTGATGGGTGTGGCCCATGAGAAGTTTGAGCGCGTGCTCGATCGTTACAAAGCCCAAACACAGGGCGGGCGCGATACGGACCTCCAGTCAGATCACCTGCGCGACATCATCGCCGCGGAAAAGCAGATCATTCTGACTGAGCGGTCTGCCATTCCCGAAGATCCCTACGAACAACTGCGCGTTGCGATCGCAGCGGTGTTCAACTCCTGGATGGGCCGTCGTGCAATCGACTATCGCCGCGTCAATCGCATTCCCGATTCGCTCGGCACGGCAGTGAACGTGCAGGCGATGGTGTTTGGAAACATGGGCGCCGGCAGCGGCACAGGTGTGGCTTTCACGCGCAATCCATCGAACGGCAAAAAGGAACTCTATGGCGAATATCTTTTGAACGCGCAGGGCGAAGACGTCGTCGCCGGTATTCGCACCCCTAACCCGATCAACCAACTGAAAAAAGAATTGCCTGAAGTCTACGATCAGTTTGCTTCCATTGCCGAGCTGCTCGAAAAACACTACGAAGACATGCAGGACTGCGAGTTCACGATCGAGCGTCGCAAACTCTGGATGCTGCAAACACGCACCGGCAAACGCAGTGGCGCGGCTGCGGTGCGTATCGCAGTTGAGATGGTCGATGAAGGAGTGATCGACAAAGCCACCGCCGTCAAACGTGTTACTCCCGAACAACTCGACCAGTTACTGCATCCGACTGTCGATCCAAAAACAAATGCGACTGTGCTGGCTACCGGCCTGCCGGCGAGTCCGGGCGCGGCCCAGGGTCAGGTTGTGTTCAGTCCTGACGAAGCCGAAGAGATGGCCCGTGAAGGCAAACGCGTCGTGCTCGTGCGCCAGGAAACCAGTCCCGACGATTTTCACGGCATGGTTGCAGCGCAGGCGATCGTTACTGCACGTGGCGGTATGACGAGTCACGCTGCCGTGGTCGCGCGCGGTATGGGTAAAACCTGCGTCAGCGGCGCACAGGCTCTCAATATCGACTACAGCCAGCAGCAATTTACCGTTGAAGGTACCGTTGTTACGAAAGGCGAATGGATCACGGTCGATGGCTCAACCGGCCGCGTGTTTCTCGGCCAGGTGCCGACCATCCAACCGACACTCGGAAACGATTTTTACAAGCTCATGAAGTGGGCCGATCAGTTCAGGCGTCTGCGTGTGAGAGCAAATGCAGATACTCCGCTCGATGCCAAGACTGCGCGACAGTTCGGCGCTGAAGGAATCGGACTATGTCGAACAGAGCACATGTTCTTCGGCGACAAGCGACTCGCAGCGATGCGCGAGATGATTCTTTCCGAAGGCGTCGGCGCGCGCGAAAAGGCGCTTGAGAAGTTGTTGCCGCTTCAGCGCGGCGACTTCATCGGCATCTTTCGCGAGATGACCGGACTGCCCGTGACGATTCGTTTACTCGATCCGCCGTTGCACGAGTTTCTACCAAACGCCGAAGAGCTGGGCACTGAGCTGGCCGAATTGAAAATGAAATTGAAGGGTGCGGGTTCGCTGCTCGACATGGACCAGGTGCTCGACGAGATCGATCACAAGCGAGCGTTGTTGCGACAAGTGAATCGTATTCGCGAAGCAAACCCGATGCTCGGCTTTCGTGGTTGTCGTCTTGGGCTGCTGTTTCCGGAAGTCACGCGAATGCAGTGTCGCGCGATCTTCGAGGCGGCCTGCGAAGTGCAGGGTGAACGCAAAAAGGTTGAACTCGAGATCATGGTGCCGCTCGTGTCGGTCAGTGAGGAACTGCGACAACAGGCGGAGCTCATTCACGAGGTGGCGAAACAAGTGATGGGTGAACACGGCATGACCATCGAATACATGGTTGGAACCATGATCGAGTTGCCGCGTGCGGCCCTGATGGCCGATCGGATCGCGAAGCATGCGCAGTTTTTCTCGTTCGGAACAAACGACCTCACGCAAACTACTTTCGGTCTGAGCCGCGACGACTCCAGTCGTTTTCTGCCGAATTACATCGAGCGAAAGATTGTTCGCGACGATCCGTTCCAGGTGCTCGATCGCGATGGCGTGGGCCAGCTCGTACGCATGGGTACCGAGCGCGGACGCAGTGTGAAGTCCGATTTGAAAATCGGTATTTGCGGCGAG
>Ga0111539_10006274_pt1 | contig 15348 bp, 1 predicted proteins | sample RhiMethybrSRZTD1_FD_79667 | JGI IMG/M metagenome (GOLD analysis project Ga0111539, IMG submission 79667) | Populus rhizosphere microbial communities from Tennessee, USA - Rhizosphere MetaG P. TD hybrid SRZTD1 (version 2) (version 2) | ecosystem: Host-associated > Plants > Roots > Rhizosphere >... | reverse complement strand
GCCGGCGCGTATCAGGCGTCGTACGGCGGCGACCTGACGCCGCCGGTCATCTCGGCAGTCTCGGCGACTCCGACCACGAACAGCGCCACGGTCACCTGGACGACCAACGAGCCGTCGACGTCGACGGTGAGCTATGGCACCAGCGCCGCCTCGCTGACCTCGAGCTTCGGCAACTCGGTGATGGTGACGGCGCACAGCATCACCGTCCCGAGCCTGCTGCCGGGCACACAGTACTTCTATCGCGTGTCGTCGGCGGATGCGGCGGCGAACTCGGCGACGTCGCCGAACCCGCCGGCGGCGCCCTTGACGTTCACCACCGCGGGCTTCACGGCATCGGGCTCGATTACGCCGGCCGCGTCTGGCAACGGCGCCGTCGTCACGCTCACCGGCGGCGCGTCGCCGCTGACGACCACGGCGAACGCCTCCGGCACCTATCAGTTCGCGAACCTGCCGAACGGCAGCTACACGGCGACGCCGACGAAAGCCGGCTTCAGCTTCACGCCGGCCAATCGGGCGGTCACCGTCAGCGGCGGGAACGTCACGATCGCCAGCTTCACCGCCCAGGCGGTGACGTTGAGCGGGACCATCACGCCGGCGGCGATCGCGAGCGGCGCCACGGTCACGCTCGCGGGTCCGGTGGCCCAGACGGCGACGGCCGACGCGGCGGGCGCGTTCTCGTTCAGCGGGCTGCCTGACGGCACCTACACCGTGACGCCGTCCAAGACCAACGTCACCTTCACGCCCGCGAACCGATCGGTCGTCATCTCAGGTGGCGTGAGCGTCAGCGGCGCGGACTTCACCGCGGCGTCGACGCTGACCGTGTCGGGCAATGTCGCACCGGCGGGTCTCACCGTAGGCACGGTGATGACGATGGCCGGCGGTGCGACGGCGACGGTCGACTCGTCGGGCAACTACACCTTCACCGGCGTGGCGAACGGCACCTACACGATCACGCCGTCGAAGCCGGCGTTCACCTTCTCGCCGGCGAGCCAGGTGGTGACGGTCAGCGGCGCCAACGTATCGGGCATCAACTTCACCGGGCAGCCGATCACGATCAGCGGCACCGTGACGCCGGCGGCGAACGGAGCCGGCACGACGCTGAACCTTTCCGGTCCGACCAGCGGGACGATGCCGGCCGACGCGGCGGGTGCGTACTCATTCGGCGCGCTCGGAGATGGCACCTACACGGTGACGCCGGTGAAGACCGGCTTCTCCTTCAGCCCGGTGAGCCGCACCGTGACGATCAGCGGCGCGAGCGTGTCGGGCGTCGACTTTGTCGCGACCGCGGTGCCGACCTACACCGTGTCGGGCGCGTTGAGCCCGACTCCCGACGGCAGCTTCACCACGTTGACGTTGACCGGCGATGCGAGCCGGACGGCCTCGGCTGACATCAACGGAAACTATTCGTTCGGCGGACTGGTGAACGGCTCGTACACCGTGACGCCGACGAAGACCGGATACGTGTTCTCGCCGGCCAGCCAGACCGTGACGGTCGCTGACGGCAATCTGCCGGCGGTGAACTTCGCCGTGCAGTCGGTGAACATCACGGGGACGGTCAGTCCTGCCGCGACCGGGGCGGGTACCACGCTGAGCTTGAGCGGTGCGTCAACCGGGACGACGACCGCAGATGCCTCGGGCGCATTCAGCTTCCGGGGTCTGCCGAACGGCACTTACACCGTGACACCGGCCAAGAGCGGGTTCACGTTCACGCCGTCGAGCCGGACGGTCGTCATCTCTAACGGCGTCAGCGCCGGCGGCGTCGACTTCTCGATCGTCGCCTTCTACAGCGTGTCCGGCACGCTCAGCCCGGCGGCGGCCGGCAGCGGCGCCCAGGTCGGCATCGGCGAGTCGGTGGTGATCGCGGATGCGAGCGGGAACTACACGTTCCCGAATCTCATCAACGGCACCTATACCGTCACGCCGGCGAAGCCGGGCTACGTGTTCACACCCAACGGCCAGACGGTGACGATCAACAACGCCAACGTCACCGGGGTGAACTTCACGGCGGCGCCGGTGACGATCAGCGGCACGATCACGCCCGCGGCCAGCGGCACGGGCGCAACGATCACGATCGGCGGCGGGATCACCGCCACGGTCGACGCGACCGGCGCGTTCGTCCTCAACGCGGTGCCGAACGGCACCTACACCCTGACGCCGGTGAAGAGCGGCTTCAGCTTCACGCCGGCGAGCCAGTCGGTCACGGTGTCCAACGGGGTCAGCGTCAGCGGCGTCAGCTTCACCGCCGCCGCCGTGCCGACGGGCATCATCATCGACGCGGTCAAGACGGCGGGAAGCTCGCCGCGCGTCGCCAGCATCGCCTCCGGCACGTTCTCGACCACCGCCGCCAACGAGCTGCTGCTGGCGTTCGTCGAAGCATCCAATAACGAACCGACCCCGACGACGGTCCAGACCGTGACCGGCGGATCGCTGTCGTGGACCTTCGTCCGCCGCACCAACACGCAGCGCGGCACGGCGGAGGTCTGGCGCGCGTTCGCGACCACGACGCTGACCAACCAGACGGTCACCGCCAACCTGTCGCAGTGGGCGGCGGCGTCGATCACGGTGATGAGCTTCAAGAACGTGGACACCACCGGCGCCGGCGCCGGGGCGATTGGCGCTACCGGCGGCGGCAGCGCCGCGACCGGCGCGCCGACGGCGTCGCTGGTCACCACGCGCAGCGGCTCGATGGTGCTCGGCGCGGGCAACGACTGGGACGGCATGGCGGCGCGCACCGTCGGCGCCGGCCAGACGCTGGTCAGCCAGTTCCTCGGCACCGACGGCGACACCTTCTGGGTGCAGCGCACGACCAACACGGTGCCGGCGGCCGGCACCACGGTCACGATCAACGACACGGCCCCGGCCAATCATCAGTGGAACCTGGTGATTGTCGAGATTCTCCCGGCGCTGCCGTAAGATCTCCCGCTCTTCGCTCGAGGCTTCGAACCGGCGCCACCGGTTCGAAGCCTTTTCTTTTTGTCCGCGACTCCATCCGGCACTTTTGCGCGACGACCCCCCACCGTGGTGCCATCAGCGTTCAACTTCACCCTGTAAAGTCAGAGCGGTGCGACTCACAGCGCGAGGTGCCGGTCTGCGAAGGATTTCGGTTGGTCGCCCTCAGCGGAGAAAGAGTTTTTTCGTAAGGGAGACGAACGTCGCCGACACCGCGCGCAGCCCGGCCATTCTGTTCGAGAATTTTGCACCGCGATCGAAACCGTCATTGGCGTGACGGTTGCTCTATCGAAAGGACTAGTTCCTTCCAACACTCATTCTGAGGGCAGGCTGTATGTCGAGCCGTCTCGTGTCGCTACTCGTACGCCTGGTCGCCGCAGCGGCGGCCTTGTTGCTCTTCGTCACGACCGAAAGTTCCCACGTCGCCATCCACGCGCAATCGAGTTGCGGCGCGTCGACCAATCCGATCGCGTGCGAGAACCAGAAGCCCGGCAACCTCGCCAGCGAATGGGACGTCAGCGGATCGGGCGACGCGTCGATCCAGGGCTTCGCGACCAGCATCAGCGTTGTCCCCGGCGAGCAGGTCCAGTTCAAGATCGACACGCCGTCATCGAATTACCGGCTCGACGTCTACCGCATGGGCTTTTACAGCGGGATGGGCGCGCGCAAGGTCAGCGACCCCGCCGGCATCGTCCCCTCGGCGGCGCTGCCGCAAGTGCAGCCGCCCTGCCTGACTGACGGCACCGGCCTCATCGACTGCGGCAACTGGGGCGTGTCGGCTTCGTGGCTCGTGCCGGCGGATGCGGTCTCGGGGATTTACTTCGCAAGGCTCCGGCGCATCGACACCGGCGGCGCCAGCCACATCTTCTTCATCGTCCGCGAGCCGGACGCAGCGGCCCACAAGTCGGACCTGCTGTTCCAGACCTCGGACACGACCTGGCAGGCCTACAACAATTACGGCGGCAACAGCCTGTACGAGGGCGGTCCCGGGACCGACCCCGGCCGCGCCTACAAAGTCAGCTACAACCGTCCGTTCGCCACCCGCGCGGTGGCCGGCGGCCAGGACTGGGTCTTCAACTCCGAATATCCGATGGTGCGCTTCCTCGAGGCGAACGGCTACGACGTCAGCTACACCACCGGCGTCGACAGCGACCGCAACGGCGCGCGGATCCTGAACCACAAGGCGTTCCTGTCGGTCGGCCACGACGAGTACTGGTCGGGGCCGCAGCGCGCCAACGTCGAAGCGGCGCGCGCCGCCGGCGTCCACCTCGCGTTCTTCAGCGGCAACGAAATCTACTGGAAGACGCGGTGGGAGAGCTCGATCGACGCTTCGGGTACTCCGTATCGCACGCTGGTTTCCTACAAGGAGACCCACGCCAACGCCAAGATCGATCCGGCCGGCGCGACGATGTGGACCGGCACCTGGCGCGATCCCCGATTCAGCCCGCCGGCCGACGCGCGGCCCGAGAATTCGCTGACCGGCCAGTTGTTCATGGTCAACGACGGCAACACCAGCGCGATCACCGTCCCGGCCGCCAACGGCAAGACGCGCTTCTGGCGCAACACGACCGTCGCGACGCTGGCGCCGGGCGCGACCGCGACCATGCCCAACGGCACGCTGGGCTACGAATGGGACGCGGACGTCGATAACGGTCTGCGTCCATCCGGCCTGATCGCGCTGTCCTCGACGACCCGCGCGGTCAACGGCATGCTGCTCGACTACGGTTCGACCTTCGGTCCCGGCACCGTGACCCATCGCCTCTCGCTGTACCGCCACAGCAGCGGCGCGCTCGTCTTCGGCGCCGGCACGGTGCAGTGGGCGTGGGGTCTCGATGCGTCGCACGATCGCGGCTCGCTGCCGGCGGACGTGCGCATGCAGCAGGCGACCGTCAACCTGTTTGCGGACATGGGCGCGCAGCCGGGGACGCTGCAGGTGCAGGACGGCCTCGTTCCGGCAACCGCATCCACCGACCTGGCGCCGCCGGTGTCGACGATCACCGCGCCCGCCAACGGCGCGTCGATTCCCGCCGGCACGCCGGTCACCATCAGCGGCACCGCGACCGATTCGGGCGGCGGCCTCGTCTCGGGCGTCGAGGTTTCGACCGACGGCGGCGCCACCTGGGCAGCCGCGGTCGGCACATCGGCCTGGTCGTTCAGCTGGACGGTGAGCGGCACCGGCAGCGTGACGATCAAGAGCCGCTCGTACGACGACAGCGGCAACATGGAAACGCCGTCCGCGGGCGTGTCGATCACCATCTCGACCTCGCCGTCGTGCCCGTGCAGCATCTGGAGCCCGGGCGCCGTGCCGCCCGCGCCGCTCGACGACAACGACCCGGCGTCGATCGAGCTCGGCACGAGATTCAAGGCCGACGTCGACGGCTTCGTCACCGGCGTGCGGTTCTACAAGATCGCGGCGAACAGCGGCATCCACACCGGCACGCTGTGGACCAGCACCGGCACGCAGCTGGCGACCGGCACCTTCGCCAATGAGACCGCGTCGGGCTGGCAGCAGATGAACTTTGCGAACCCGGTCGCGATCACCGCCGGTACCGTCTACGTCGTCTCGTATCACGCGCCGAACGGTCACTACACCGGTTCCGACAACTTCTTCGCCAGCGCCGGTGTCGACAACCCGCCGCTGCACGCGTTGCGGAACGGCACCAGCGGCGCCAACGGACTGTATCGCTATGGCGGCGGCACCGTATTCCCGAACAGCACCTACCTGTCGGAGAACTACTGGGTCGACGTCGTCTTCACGACGACGCCCGGCGCCGATACGACGCCGCCGACGATGGTCTCGAAGGCGCCGGCGGCAGGCGCGGTCGACATCGATCCGTCTGCGCCGGTGTCGGCGACGTTCAGCGAGGCGATGTCACCGGCGTCGATCTCGAGCTCGAGCTTCGAGCTGCGCAACCCGCAGGGGATTGCGGTCAGCGCCGCCGTCACCTACAACGCGACCACGAAGACCGCGACGCTGTTCCCGCAGAGCAGCCTCGCCTACTCGACCACCTACACCGCCACCGTCAAAGGCGGCGCCATCGATCCGCGCGTCAAGGACGCGGCGGGCAACGCGCTGGCCGCGAGCTCGACCTGGACGTTCACGACCGTGGCCGCGCCGCTGCCGACGTGCCCGTGCTCGATCTGGCCGTCGACCGCAGTGCCGGGCATCGTCGACTCCGACGATCCGTCGTCGGTCGCCCTCGGCACGCGGTTCCGATCGGACATCGCCGGCTACATCAGCGGCGCGCGCTTCTACAAGAGCGCGATGAACACCGGCATCCACACGGCCAAGCTCTGGTCGAACACCGGCACGCTGCTGGCGACGGCGACCTTCGCCAACGAGAGTGCTTCCGGCTGGCAGGAGGTGCTGTTCACGACGTCGGTCGCGATCACCGCGAACACGACTTACGTGATCTCGTACCTGGCGCCGAACGGACACTACTCGAACCAGGACGGCTACTTCACCGCCGCCGGCCTCGACACGCCGCCGCTGCACGCGCTGCAGGACGGCATCGACGGCGCGAACGGCGTCTACGTCTACACCTCCGCCCACGTGTTCCCGACTCAGAGCTTTGCGTCGGCGGCATACTTCGTCGATCCGATCTTCACCACCAGCACCGGCCCGGATCTGGCGCCGCCGGTCGTGCAGTCGACGAACCCGTATGCGGGCGCGTCGGGCGTGTCGACGACGACCAGCGTGCTGGTGACCTTCAACGAACCGGTGAATCCGGCGACGGTGACGACGGCGAACGTTTTCCTGCGGACGCCGCAGGACACCGCCGTGCCGGCGACGGTCACCTACGACGCGTTGACCAATACCGCCACGATCACGCCTTCCGCTGCGCTCGCGAACTCGACGGTCTACACCGGCGTCGTCAAGGCGGCGGTGAAGGACACCGCCGGGAACCTGATGGGGACCGACTACACGTGGACCTTCACGTCGGCCGCGCCGCCGCCGCCGCCGCCCACGCAGGGCCCGGGCGGCCCGGTGCTCGTCGTCACCAGGAGCGCGAACCCGTTCAGCACCTACTACGCCGAGATCCTGCGCGGTGAAGGCCTCAACGCCTTCGCGACCGCCGATCTGGCCTCCGTGACCGCGACGACGCTGGCCGCTTACGACGTGGTCATCCTGGCCGAAGCGCCGCTGACAGCCGCGCAGGTGACGATGTTCACGACGTGGGTGACCGACGGCGGCAACCTGGTCGCGATGCGGCCCGACAAGAAGCTGGCCGGCCTGCTCGGATTGACGGATGCGACCACGACCCTGGCCGACGCGTACATGCAGGTCAACACCGCATCGGCGCCCGGCGCGGGCATCGTCGGCGAGACGATGCAGTTCCACGGCATCGCCGACCGCTACACGCTGAGCGGCGCGACCGCGGTGGCGATGCTGTATTCGAGCGCGACCACCGCGACCGTGAATCCGGCGGTGACGATGCGCAAGGTCGGCCTCGGCACCGCGGCCGCGTTCACCTACGACCTGGCGAAATCGATCATCTACACGCGCCAGGGCAACCCCGCGTGGTCGGGCCAGGATCGCGACGGCACGCTGCCCATTCGCTCCGACGATCTGTTCTTCGGCGCCAAGGCCGGCAACGTGCTGCCGGACTGGGTCGATTTGAGCAAAGTGGCGATTCCCCAGGCCGACGAGCAGCAGCGGCTGCTCTACAACGTCGTCCTGAAGGCGAACCGGTCGAAGAAGCCGCTGCCGCGCTTCTGGTACTTCCCGCGGATGCTGCCGGCGGTCGTGATCATGACCGGCGACGATCACGCCAACGGCGGCACAACCGGACGCTTCAACGACTACATTTCGGCCAGCACGCCGGGCTGCTCGGTGAACGACTGGCAGTGCATCCGCGCCACGTCGTACATCTATCCGGGCACGCCGATCACGGATGCGGAGGTGGCGAACTTCGTCGCGCAGGGCTTCGAGATCGGCCTGCACGTGACGACCGGATGCCTCGACTGGACGTCGGCGTCGCTGACCAGCGCCTACACCTCGCAGCTGACGCAGTTCGCGACGCAGTATCCGCACGCGGGGGCACCGAAGACGAACCGCACGCACTGCGTCGTCACCAGCGATTACGCGACGCAGCCGCAGGTGGAGTTGAGCAAGGGGATCAGGCTCGACACCAACTACTACTACTTCCCCGAGACGTGGATCCTCGATCGGCCGGGGCTGTTCACCGGCTCGGGCATGCCGCAGCGCTTCGCTTCGCTGACCGGGGCGATGATCGACGTCTACCAGGCGACGACGCAGATGACCGACGAGTCGGGCCAGACGTATCCGAAGCATCCTGACGCGCTGCTCGACAACGCGATCAACCTCGGCTACTACGGCGCGTTCACCGCGAACATGCACACCGACTTCAACCCGTCGAACAGCTCGATCTCGTCGGTGGCGATCGTGAACTCGGCGAAGAACCGCGGCATCCCGGTGGTCAGCGCGCGGCAGATGCTCGACTGGCTCGACGGCCGCAACGCGTCCATCTTCTCGGCGATGGCGTGGAGCGGAAACGTGCTGTCGTTCACCATCGGCGTCGGCGCCGGCGCCAACGGCCTGCAGGCGCTGGTGCCGCCGGCGGGCAAGGGCTTCGGGCCGGTGAGCGGCATCACGCTCGACGGCAACCCGGTGGCGTTCACGATGCGGACGATCAAGGGCGTCAGCTATGCGGTGTTCGCGGCGTCGGCGGGCAACTACCAGGTGACCTATCCGGTGCTCCCGACCTACACCGTGTTCGGCTCCATTGCGCCAGGGACGGACGGCAGCGGCGCCACGGTGACGTTGACCGCCGCTGACGGCGATGTGATGACGACCACCGCCGATCTGTCGGGCAACTACCTGTTCACCGGCGCGATCGACAGCGGCTACACGGTCAGCGCAGGGAAGAGCGGCTTCTCGTTCGCGCCGGCCAGCCAGGCGGTGACGGTCAGCGGCAGCGACGCGACGGCGGCGACGATCGCGGTGCAGCCCGTGAGGATCAGCGGCACGATCACGCCGGCCGCGCTCGGGGCGGGGGCAACGCTGACGCTGACAGGCGGCGCGACGGCGACCGCTGATGCCAACGGCGAGTTCAGCTTCAGCGCCGTGCCCGATGGCACCTACACCGTGACGCCAAGCAAGAGCGGCCACATCTTCACGCCGCTCACGCTCCAAGCGACGGTGGCGAATGCGACCAGCGTCAGCGGGCTCGCGTTCACGATCGCCGTGGCGCCGTCGGTGATTACCATCGACGTGACCAACACGGTCGGGCGCTCGACGCGCAGCACGTCGCTGGCGTCGGGCACGTTCAACACGACGGCGGGCAACGAGCTGCTGCTCGCGTTCTTCTCGCTCGACAACGTCACCGCGACCCCGCCGACCTCGGTCACTGCGGTTACCGGCGGCGGGTTGACGTGGACGCTCGTCGGCCGGACCAACACGCAGCGCGGCGATGCCGAGATCTGGCGTGCGTTCGCGCCGGCGCCGCTCGTCGGCGCACGCGTCACCGGCACGCTCAATCAGGGTGTCGCCGGGCAGATCACGGTGATGAGCTTCAAGGGCGTCGATCCGTCCGGCACCAACGGCGCGGGGGCGATTGGCGCGATCGGCAGCGGCAACGCGCTGGTCGGCGCGCCAACCGCGTCGCTGGTCACGACGCGCGACAAATCGCTGGTCGTCGGCGTCGGCAGCGACTGGGACGGCCAGACTGCGCGGACGCTCGGGCCGGGTCAGACGCTGGTGAGCCAGTACTTCGCCACCGACGGCGATACCTTCTGGGTGCAGCGGACCACTGAGGCGGTGCCCACCGCCGGCACGACCGTGACGATCAACGACACGGCGCCGGCCAACCACCGCTACAACATGACGATCGTCGAGATTCTGCTCATCCCCTAACGAAAGAGGAGGGGCCGGCCTGAAAGCGACCGGCCCCTCCGAGAGGTTCGGGGTTCTGGGTTCTGGGTTCTGGGTTCAGGTTCAGGTTCAGGGTTCGAGGTTCAGGGTTCGAGGTTCAGGGTTCGAGGTTCAGGGTTCGAGGTTCGAAGCCTGCCTCGTGGTTGACCCAGCGCGCGCCGTTCGAGCGATCCGACTTCGGACTTCAGACTTCGAACTTAGACGGCAGGTCGGCGACTCTTTCGACGCGACCTGCCCGGAAGCCGCCGCCGGCGAAGACAAAAGTTCGCGGTCCGGGTTTTCCCGCGGCCTCGCCCGGCCCACTGCACGCAAAATTTGCCGCCAAACCGGCACGAATTGGCCATTTCTGGTGGCTCAACCGTTGCGTAAGCACCTCTGAATCATCTTCGGAGCGGGGGTGTGTCCCTCGCGAAAGGCCTCCTTCATGACCCGTCGTCGTCCGTCGATCGCCACTCTTTTGCGTGCCGCTGGCGTCGCCGCGCTGCTCGTCTTCTCTGCTACCTCGCGCACGACCGGCCCCAACGCCTCGGCGCAGGTGGCCGGCTGCCTCTCGAACGCCGTCGTCTGCGAGAACCAGAACACCGGCGCGCCGGCCAGCGAGTGGGACGTCGCCGGCTCCGGCAACGCCAGCATCCAGGGATTCGCGACTGACATGAGCGTCAATCGCGGCGGGACGGTGCGCTTCAAGATTTCGACGACCGCGTCCAACTATCAGATCGTGATCTACCGCATGGGCTACTACGGTGGCCTGGGCGCGCGGCGCATCGCGACGATCGCGCCCTCGGCGGCACTGCCGCAGACGCAGCCGCCCTGCCTGACGGAAGCGGCGACCGGGCTCGTCGACTGCGGCAACTGGGCTGAGTCGGCGTCGTGGGCGGTGCCGGCGACGGCGACCTCGGGCATCTACATCGCCAAGCTGACCCGCACCGACAACGGCGGCGCGAGCCACATCGTATTCGTCGTCCGCGATGACGCGGGCAAATCCGATCTGCTCTTCCAGACGTCGGACTCGACCTGGCAGGCGTACAACCGCTACGGCGGCAACAGCCTCTATACCGGCGGCCCGGCCAACTCGCCGAATCGCGCCTACAAGGTCAGCTACAACCGTCCGCTGACCACGCGCGGCACGACGCCGACCAACTCCGTGTTCAACGCCGAATACCCGATGGTCAGGTGGCTCGAGATGAACGGCTTCGACGTCAGCTACATCAGCGGCGTCGACACCGACCGCGGCGGCGCGACGCTGCTCGACCCGAAGAGCCACAAAGCCTTCCTCTCGGTCGGCCACGACGAGTATTGGTCGGGCCCGCAGCGCGCGAACGTCGAGGCCGCGCGCGACGCCGGCCTGCACCTCGGCTTCTTCAGCGGCAACGAAGTGTTCTGGAAGACGCGCTGGGAGGCGAGCATCGACGGCACCGGCACCGCCTATCGCACGCTGGTGTCGTACAAGGAAACGCACGCCAACGCGGACATCGATCCGACCTCGAGCTGGACCGGCACGTGGCGCGACCCGCGCTTCAGCCCGCCGGCCGACGGCGGCCGGCCCGAGAACGCATTGACCGGCACCATCTTCACCGTGCAGTGCTGCCAGGGGCAGTATCCGAGCATCGTCGTTCCCCCAGCCGCTGCGACACACCGGTTCTGGCGCAATTCGCCGATCGCCGCGGGCGGCGGCGGTGTGCTGGGACCGGTCGTGTCCGGCGTCAACGCCGCCTCGGGCGGCATCCTCGGCTACGAGTTCGACGAGGATCTCGACAACGGCTTCCGTCCGGCGGGCCTGGCGCAGCTGTCGTCGACCACCGCGACGGTCGACGAGAAGGTGCGCGACTACGGCAACACCTACGGCGCCGGCACGGCGACGCACTCGCTGACGATTTACCGCGCCGCCAGCGGCGCGCTCGTTTTCGGCGCCGGCACGATTCAGTGGTCGTGGGGTCTCGACAACCAGCACGATCGGCAGCCCGACAACGTGACCGATTACACCAACCAGTCGGTGCAGCAGGGCACCGTCAATCTGTTCGGCGACATGGGCGCGCAGCCGGTGACGCTGCAGCCCGCGCTGACGCCGGCCTCGGCATCGGCCGACGTGGTGCCGCCGTCGTCGACGATTACCTCGCCGGCCGCGGGCTCGTCGATCGCCGCCGGCACGACGGTCACAATCAGCGGCACCGCCATCGACACCAACGGCGTCGTCGCCGGCGTTGAAGTGTCGACCGACGGCGGCGCAACCTGGCGCCGCGCGACCGGGCGCAACAGCTGGACCTACGCCTGGGTGGTCGGCGGCATCGGCTCCGTGTCGCTGAAAAGCCGCGCCGTCGATGACAGCGGCAACATGGAAGCGCCGGTCTCGTCCACGCCCGTCACGGTCACCTGTCCCTGCAGCATCTGGAATCCGGCGATCACGACGCCGTCGACCATCGACGCCAACGACCCGAGCTCGGTCGAGCTCGGCGTGAAGTTCCGCGCCGACGCCAACGGCTTCATTACCGGCATCCGGTTCTACAAGAGCGCGCTCAACACCGGGACGCACGTCGGCAAGGTCTACTCGAGCAGCGGCACGCTGCTCGGCTCGGCGACGTTCCAGGGCGAGACCGCGAGCGGCTGGCAACAGGTCGTGTTCGGGACGGCGGTCGCGGTGACCGCCAACACCACCTACGTCGCGTCGTACCACACCACCACCGGCCACTACTCGGCGAGCAGCGGTTACTTCGCGACCGCCGGCGTCGACGCGCCGCCGCTGCATGCGCTGTCGAACGTCACCTCGCTGAACGGCGTGTACAACTACGGCTCCGGCGGGTTCCCGACCTCGAGCTTCAACGCGACCAACTACTGGGTGGACGTCATCTTCAACACCTTCGTCGGCGAGGGCGATACGACGCCGCCGACGGTGACGGCGGTGACGCCGGCTCCGGGTGCGACCGGCGTCGGCTCCGGCGTCAACCCGACGATCACCTTCAGCGAGCCGGTGGCGCCGTCGACGATCACGACGAGCACGATCGAGCTGCGCGACCAGTCGAACGCGCTCGTCGCCGGCGCGGTCAGCTACGACGCCGCGTCGCGCACGGCGACCTTCAGCCCGGCAGCGGCGCTGTCGGCGCAAGCCACGTATACGATCAGCGCCCGCGGTGGCTCGAGCGGCCCGCGCGTCACCGACATTGTCGGCAACGCGATGGCCGCCACCTTCAGCAGCTCCTTCACCACCGCCGCCGCGGTGACGTGCCCGTGCAGCATCTGGGATCCGGCGAGCGCGTCGCCGGCGATTGCCGACACGGGCGACGGCAACGCCGTCGAGCTCGGCACGAAGTTCCGCGCCGAGGCGGACGGGTTCATCACCGGCGTGCGTTACTACAAGAGCGCGGCGAACACCGGCACGCACCTGGCGAACCTGTGGAGCGCGAGCGGCACGCTGCTGGCCTCGACCACCTTCATCGGCGAGACGGCGAGCGGCTGGCAGGAAGCGACCTTCTCGACGCCGGTGGCCATCACGGCGAACACGGTCTACGTCGCGTCGTATCACACCAACAACGGGCACTATTCGGTGACCGGCGGCTACTTCGCCAGCGCCGGCGTCGATTCGCCGCCGCTGCACGCGCTGGCCAGCCCGACGAGCGCCAACGGCGTGTTCCTCTACGGCGCGAGCGGCTTCCCGACCGGCAGCTACAACGCGACCAACTACTGGGTTGATGTTGTCTTCAACACCAGCGGCGGGTCGGACACGACCCCGCCGACCGTGGTCAGCAAGAACCCGGCGGCAGGGGCGAGCGGCATCAGCACCGGCACGACGGTGACCGCGACGTTCAGCGAAGCGGTCGCTCCGTCGACGGTGACGGCGGCAACCTTCGAGCTCCGGAACGCGAGCAACACGCTGGTCGCCGCGACGGTCGCCTACGACGTGGCGACGAAGACGGCGACGTTGACGCCATCGGCGGCGCTGGGCGCCAACCAGCTCTACACGGCGCGGCTGCGCGGCGGTGCGACCGATCCGCGAATCAAGGATCTCGCCGGCAACGCGCTGGCGGCGGACGTGACGTGGAGCTTCACCACGGCGGCGCCGGGCAGCTGCCCGTGCAGCTTGTGGGGATCACCGGTCATCGGCGTGGCTGACGCGGGTGACCCGAGCGAAGTCGAGCTCGGCGTGAAGTTCAGGACGGACCTGGCCGGCGTGATCACCGGCATCCGGTACTACAAGAGCGCGGCGAACAGCGGCGTCCACACCGGCAGTTTGTGGTCGGAGGGCGGGGCACGGCTGGCGACGGCCACCTTCGCCAACGAGACCGCGACCGGCTGGCAGCTGGTTCTCTTCCAGACGCCGGTGGCGGTGAGCGCGAACACGACCTACGTCGCCTCGTACCACACCACGACCGGACACTACGCGGCGACCGCCAGCTATTTCCTCGCCGGCCTCGACTCGCCGCCGCTGCACGCGATTGCCAACGGCACGAGCCCGAACGGCGTCTACCAGTACGGCGCGAGCGCCTTCCCCGGCTCGAGCTACAACGCGACCAACTACTGGGTGGACGTGGTCTTCAACACCGGCGCCGCACCCGACACGACGCCGCCGACGGTGGCGGGGACGGTTCCGGCCAGCGGCGCCAGGCCGGTGAGTCTCTCGACCGCGGTGACGGCGGCGTTCAGCGAGGCGCTGACCGCGTCCACGGTCACGACCAGCACGTTCGTGCTGCGCGACGCGCTGAACAACATCGTTGCCGCGAACGTGTCGTACGACCCGGCGGCCGGCATCGCCACGCTCGCGCCCCAGGCCGCGCTCCAGCCCGACACGACCTACACCGCGCGCCTGGTGGGCGGCGCCACCGATCCGCGCATCAAGGACGCAGCCGGCAACGCGCTGGCCGCCGACTACGTGTGGAGCTTCACCACCGCGTCGCTGCCCACCGGCTTCGTCGACACGCTGCCGGCCGACTTCGGCCGCGGCACGCTCGACAGCGGCGCGTATATCGCCCAGACCGCCGACGGTGAGCTGACGCTCGCGCCGGTGGTCGGCGCCGAGTTCAGCGGCAGCTCGCTGCCCGCCGGCTGGACGATGTCGACGTGGGCGGGCAATTCCGCGGCGACCGTCAGCGCCGGGACGATGAAGGTGGATGGCGCGCTGGTCGGCACCAGCGCCCAGTACGCGACCGGCCGCTCGCTCGAATTCGTCGCCCGCTTCAGCGGGGCGCCGTATCAGCACGCGGGGTTCGCGGTGACGTTCGCCGAGGGCCTCTGGGCGATGTTCAGCAGCAGCGGCGGCGACGCGCTCTACGCCCGCACCAACAACGGGTCGACGGCAACCAACACGGCGATCCCGGGCAGCTGGTTCGGCACGTCACACCGCTTCCGGATCGACTGGACCGCCTCGCGCGTCGACTACTCGATCGACGGCGTGCAGGTGGCGACGCACAATATCGCCATCGGTTCGACGATGCGGCCGGTGTCGAGCGACTACGACGGCGACGGCAACCCGCTGACGATCGACTGGATGCGGATGTCGCCGTACGCCGGCACCT
>Ga0111539_10006273_pt1 | contig 15349 bp, 14 predicted proteins | sample RhiMethybrSRZTD1_FD_79667 | JGI IMG/M metagenome (GOLD analysis project Ga0111539, IMG submission 79667) | Populus rhizosphere microbial communities from Tennessee, USA - Rhizosphere MetaG P. TD hybrid SRZTD1 (version 2) (version 2) | ecosystem: Host-associated > Plants > Roots > Rhizosphere >... | reverse complement strand
GCTCGAGGCCCGTCGTGGCCCAGAGGGTCAGTCGCTGCGCCCGCTGATCCAGGATGTAGAGCGAGCAGACGTCGGTGCTCGCGCGCTGCGCGACCACCTCGACGATCTGCTGCAGTGCCTCCTGCAGGTCCTCGGAACGCGCGGTGATCTCGCTGATGTTCTCGAGGATGCTGAAGCCGTGCCGCTGACTTCCGGGCTTGGCGGTGCGCCGCCGCCCGTTGCTGGGCTTGCGCTTCTCGGCTTCCATCGGGAAGACGTGATCTTAGCGAGACTACCCGCCGCCGACAACGCGGGTGGGCCTTTTCACGCGCGTCCGCGATAGAAGCGCGCGATGGCCTCCACGACCGTCTCCGCCGCCGCGCGCGTCAGCTCGGGGTAGATCGGGAGCGCCAGGACCTCGCGGCAGGCGCGCTCCGCCTGCGGGAACTCACCTTCGCGGTGTCCCAGATGCGCCAGCGCCGGCTGCAGGTGAAGCGGCAGCGCGTAGTACACCTGCGTGTCGACGCCGGCCGCCGCGAGGGAGTCGCGCAGCGCGTCGCGATCCCGTGCGCGGACGACGTACTGGTGGAAGACGTGCGCCGCACCCGCCTCTTCGGGGAGCCTGAGCGGCGCGTCGTCGCCGCCGGCGACCCCGGCCTCGCGAAGCCAGGTTCCGTACCAACCCGCCACCTCGCGCCGCCTGGCATTCCACGCGTCGAGGTGACGGAGCTTCACCCCGAGCGCCGCGGCCTGCAGCGCGTCGAGGCGGGAGGCGAGCCCGATCGAGTCGTGCACGTAGGGCGCCCGCTGCCCCTGGTGCCGGTCCCGGCGCACCAGGCCGGCGACCGCGTCGTCGCCCGTGAGGACCATGCCGCCGTCCCCGAGAGCGCCGAGGTTCTTCGTCGGATAGAACGAGAGGCACCCGGCGGCCGCGAACGCCCCCGCGGCCACGCCGCCGTCGCGGGCTCCGACGGCCTGTGCGGCGTCCTCGAGCACCCAGAGCCCTCGTCCCGCCGCCAGCTCGCGGAGCGGCGCCATCGGTGCCAGGCGGCCGAAGAGGTGGACGGGCAGGATGCCCGCCACCGTGGCGCCGGCGCCGTCGGCCGCCGCCGCGGCCGCCCCGGGGTCGATGTTGAGCGTCGCGGGATCGATGTCCGCGAACACCGGACGCGCCCCGACGCGCACGATGGTGCTCGCCGTCGCGAAGAAGCTGAACGGCGTCGTCACGACGGCGCGGCCCGGCCCCGCGCCCAGGGCCGTGAGGGCCAGCGCCAGGGCATCCGTCCCCGAGGCGACGCCGATGGCGTGGGCGACGCCGCAGTACGCCGCCATCGCCGCCTCGAAGCGCGCCACGTGCGGTCCGAGGATGAACTGCTGGCTGGCGACGACCTCGGAGAGCGCCTCCCGGATGGCGCCGCCGATCGCCGCGTCCTGCGCGCGGAGATCGAGGAACGGGACCCTCACGCCGGCCTCGGGAACACGACGGCCCCGTAGCCGATGACCGCGTCGTGCTCCGGCACCGCGTCGAGCGAGCTGGCGCGCGCGACGCACTCGCCGCGGGCGCCCGGCGGCAGCGCGCGAAGCATCACGTCGATCACCTGCCGGCCGCAGATCGTGGCGCCTGTCGCGTCCGCCCAGCCGGCGAACGCGTCGGCGTCGCCGGCCGCGATGTGTCCGAGCGCCTCGTCGTCCAGCGCGCGGAGGGTGGCCCGCACGGCGGCGGCGTCCGTCGGCGGCACGGGGAGAAACCCGTGGCGCCGCCCGTAGTGCACGAGGTCGGAGCTCACCACGAGCAGGGTCTCGTCGTCGAGGAGCGGCCGGATCGCGGCCGCGAGCGCCGCCGCGCCGCCCGGCGCGAGCTTTCCCACGAGCACCGGGACGAGCGTCGCGCCCGGCGCACGCGTCTGGAGAAACGGCAGCTGCACCTCGATCGCGTGCTCGCGCATGAAGACCGCGGGATTGGCACGCACGCCGTCCACGCGCGCGAGCGCCGCGATCGCCTCGCCGTCTACGCCGACCACGCCGAGCGGCGTCCGATACCCGGTCACGGGGAGCACACAGGCGCCGGCAAACGACACGAGATGGCTCGGCGCCAGCACCACCGCCCGGCGGGGCGGCGCGACGACGGCGTACGCCGCGCCGGCGACCGCGCCCGACTGCTCGAGCGGCCCGTGCGGCACGAGTAGTGCGGTCGCGCGACGGGCGGTGCCGTTGCTCGCGGTGAGCTCGCGCAGACGCGACGCGAGTGTCGTGGCATCGGCGGGGTACCACCGCCCGGCCAGATGCGCCTCTTTCACGCGCAGCAGCGGATCGCTCACGTCGAAGCGCTGTTAGGAGCAAATGCCGCGCGGAGTCAACCTTTGATTCTCCGGGCGTCGCGGGCTAACGTGCGGCCAAGTGCCCGCACGCAAGGTTGCTCCCACACAGCGGCGCGGAGGCACGTTCCGCCGCATCATCCTTTGGGGATCGACCGCCCTGATCCTCGCCTGCGGCCTCGTCGCATTCGTCCTCTACCGCGAGATCACCGGCGATCTGCCGCCCGTGGATCAGCTGCTCCAGTACCAGCCTCCGGTCGCGACGCGCATCTACGCCGACGACGGGTCGCTGATCGGCGAGTTCTACACGGAGCGGCGCTACCTCGTGACGCTCGACAAGGTACCGCAGCACGTGCGGCTCGCCTTCCTCGCCGCCGAGGACGCGCAGTTCTATCAGCATCGCGGCGTGAACCCGACGAGCGTGCTGCGCGCGCTGTGGGCGAACCTGTCGAGCAACCGCGTCGTCCAGGGCGGCAGCACGATCACGCAGCAGGTCGTGAAGGCGCTCCTGCTCACGCCCGAGCGGAGCCTCGAGCGCAAGGTGAAGGAGGCCATCCTCGCGCAGCGGCTCGAGGGGAAGCTCACCAAGGACGACATCCTCTACCTGTATCTGAACCAGATCTACTTCGGCGCGGGCGCGTACGGCATCGCGGCGGCGGCGCGTGAGTTCTTCGACGCCGACGTCGACCAGCTGACGATCGCCCAGGCCGCGCTCCTCGCCGGCCTCCCGCAACGGCCGAGCGACTACGACCCGCAGCGCCGCCTGCCCAAGGCCCTCGCCCGCCAGCGCTACGTGCTCGGGCGCATGCGCGACGAGGGGTTCATCTCGCAGGAGCAGCACGAGGCCGCGCTCGTCGAGGAGATTCGCATCGCGCCGCGGCGGCCGGCCAACGCGATGGCGGCGCCGTGGTACGTTGAGCACGTGCGCCGCCTCCTCGAGGAGCGCTACGGCGGCTCGGCGCTCTACCAGCTCGGGCTCCAGGTCTACACCGCCGTCGATCCGGCGCTCGATCACGCGGCGCAGGAGGCGCTCCGCGCGGGCCTCCGGCAGATCGATCGCGAGCAGGGCTTCCGCGGCCCGCTGCAGCACATCGACCTGAAGCAGATCGACGCGTTCCTGGAGCAGGAGGCGGACCGCTCGGCCGATCCGAGCCGGGTGAACGCCGTGGTGACCGAGTCGCGCGCGCTCGGCCTCAGCGTCCGAGCGCCGCAGGCCAAGGGGCTCGTCCCCGCCGCGGCGCTCACGTGGGCCGGGCGCCGTGTCTCGCCGGACGCCTTCAAGCCCGGCGACGTCGTGGCGCTCACCGTCGTCGATCCCTCGCCCGACAACGCGCGCTTCGCGCTCGACCAGGATCCGCAGGTCGAGGGCGCGGTCGTCGCCATCGACCCGTATACCGGGCAGGTGAAGGCGATGATCGGCGGCTACGACGTGCGCCGGAGCCAGTTCAACCGCGCCGTCCAGGCGCGCCGCCAGCCCGGCTCCGCGATCAAGCCGCTGATCTACTCAGCCGCCATCGACCGCGGCTACACCAGCGCCTCCATCGTGCTCGACGCGCCGATCGCCCTCGACAACGGCGACCAGCCGGCATGGATGCCGCGCAACTACGAGGACCGCTACTACGGCCCGGTCCCCCTACGCACCGCGCTCGCGCGCTCGCTCAACACCGTCACGGTGCGGCTCGTCGACGCCATCGGCATCGGCCAGGTGGTGAGCTACCTGCCGCGCTTCGGCCTCCGCGGGCCGCTCCCGCGGAACCTCTCGATCGCGCTCGGCAGCGCCGAGGTGACGCCGCTCGAGCTCGTGCGCGCGTACGGCGTGTTCGCGACGCTCGGCAAGCGCTTCGAGCCGATCTTCATCACGCGTGTGACCGACCTGAACGGCAATCCGCTCGAGTTCGGGGGCACCCGGCCCGACTTCCGGCGCGTGCTGTCCCCCAGCACCGCGTTCGTGGTGACCAGCATGATGCAGACCGTCGTCCAGCGCGGCACGGGGCGGAAGGCCCTGGAGCTCGGCCGTCCCGTGGCCGGGAAGACGGGCACGACGAACGACACGCACGACGCGTGGTTCATCGGCTTCACGCCGGACATGCTCGCCGGCGTCTGGGTCGGCTTCGACTCCGAGCGCTCCCTCGGCCCGAAGCAGACGGGCGGTCGCGCCGCGGCGCCCATCTGGACGTCGTTCATGAAGACCGCGCTCGAGGGCCGCCCGGTCGTCGACTTCCCCGTGCCCGAGGACGTCGTCTTCGCACAGATCGACCGCGCCACCGGCCTCCGCGCCAACTCCGGCTCCGACGCGGAGCTCGAGGTGTTCGCGAAGGGCTCGGAGCCGCGAGCCTACGCGGCGAGGGCGGAGCCGGAGGTGCTCGAGCCGCCGACCGCGGCCGACGCCGTCCCCGCGGACGAGCCGGAGGCCATGCCGCGTCCGGAAGCGGCCGTGCACGAGGTGCCGAGCGAGGCCCCGCGGCCGATCGAGGAAGAAGATCTGTCCGATACCGATTGAGGCGTGAGGCCGCCATCCGTGTGGGACGCTGCACGCCGCCGCACATCGGCTTCGCGCTCCCTGGCGGTCGGGGCTTGGCTCGTCCTCGGTCTCCTGCCCTACGTCGCAATCTACGTCGCGCACGTGTGGCACGGGAGCGGACACCCCACGGGTTTCATCCTCTACGATACGCCCTACTACGTCGCCAGCGGACGGGAGATATTCGAACGTGGCAATGGATGGGCATATCCGAACCCGTACGACATCTCGACCGATCCACCCGCGATCTACTTCCATTGGCTGATCTGGATCTTCGGGTTCGGCGTTTCGCGACTGCATCTGTCGCCCGGATGGTGGTTCGTGGCCGTGGGAGCCGCCGGCGCGGCGGCGATGGCCTTCTTCACCTGGCGGCTGATCGGGAGATTCGTACGGCCCGTGGCGCTACGGCCGTTCGCCTTCCTGCTCGCGATGTGGGGGGGCGGCGTCTTCGTGCCGTGGACCGCAGTCGAAAACCTGCTGCGCGGGGCACCGGTCGATCAGGGGCTCTTCCGTCTCGATCCGTTCGGCGGCTGGTGGTTCCTCAGCTGGGGACGAAATGCGGTGCTGCCGCCGGAGGCCGTCTACCATGCACTGGTCGCCGCGGCATGGCTCGCCATCGTGGCCGGCCGGCCGCTAGTCGGTGCAGGGCTCGTCGTTGCGCTCGCGGCCACGCATCCGTTCTCTGGCGCGCTACACCTGTCGATCTTGCTCGTGTGGTTCGGCATGCGAGCCGTCGTCGCGCGGGATCGCTCGCTCCGGGCGCCGCTGCTCGTGACGATGGCGGCCGCCACCGCTTTCGGCTGGTACAATCTCCGATTTCTTCCCTCGTTCGCGAATCACGTGGAGATCCAGCCGCAGCTGGAGCTCGACTGGCCGATGCCCGCGTCGGCCTGGCTCCTCAGCTGCGCTCTCGTGGCGCCGCTCGTCGTCGCCCGGCTCGCACGCGTCGCGCGCGCCTTCCGCCGCGGACGCCCGTCGCTCCGACCGCATGATTCGTTCTTCCTCGTTGCTGCCGCCGTCTCCCTGGTGTTCGTTCATCACGACCTCGTCTTTCAGCCACGGCAGCAGCTGCACTTCACTCGCGGGTACGTCTGGATGGCATCGTTCATGTTCGGCCTGCCGTTCCTCGTTGCAGTGGTGCGGACAGCGCGGCGCGGTGCGCGAGGAGCGATGAGACGCCTGGCGATGGCGGCCATCCTGGCCATCGCCTCGATCGACAACCTCACCTGGTGCGCTCACATTGCGAGGTCGCAGTCCCAGTCGTTCTACCTGTCTCCCGAGGAAGCCGATCTCCTGACCAGGCTCGACGGCGCCGGCGTTCAGGGGGTGGCCGTAGCGCCGTACCCACTTGGCTACCTGCTCGGCACGTATACGCATCTGACCCCATATCTGGGCCACATGCTGCTGACGACGCGCCTGGCCGACCGGAACGCGCAGGTGGAGGCGTTCTTTGCCGGTGCCGCTTCGGACCTGCCGGTGGAGGTCGAATGGCTGATCGTCCCCGCCTCGGCGTACGGCCGGTCGGGCGCGCGACTACGGGCGTTCGCACCCGCCTTCACGGACGATCACTTCGTGGTCCTCCGCCGCACGGCAGGTCGCTCGTAGACGGTCGGCGGAAAGCCCTGGGTCCGCCCTCAGATCGTCCAGAATGGCGCCTGCGCCTCGCGTACGCGCGCGAGCACGCGCTCGGCGTGGCGGGCGTCGCCCGTCGCCAGCGGCAGGTCGTGCTCGTGGCCGCGGAGCGCCGCCAGGGTCTCGTCTACGCCCTCGACGATCGCGGAGAGGTCGTAGCCGCCTTCGAGCACGGCGGCGATGCGGCCGCCGGCCGTCTCCTCCGCGAGCGTCCGGCAGGCGCGCGCCATGCGCGCGAAGCCGGCCGGCGTGACCGCCATGGCGCCGAGCGGGTCGCGCTCGTCGCAGTCGAAACCCGCGGAGACCAGGACGAAGTCGGGCGCGAACGCGCGGCAGATAGGTAGCACGATCTCGTCGAAGGCGCGCGCGTATTCCGCATCGCCGAAGCCCGGCGGAAACGGCAGGTTGAGTGTCCGCCCCGCGCCGGCTCCGCGCCCAACCTCGTCCACCGCGCCCGTGCCGGGATAGCAGGGATACTGGTGCGTCGAGACGTAGAGGACGCTCGGGTCCTCCTCGAAGAGGTGCTGCGTGCCGTTCCCGTGGTGCAGGTCCCAGTCGATGATCGCGATGCGCTGCATGCCCCGCGCGCGCAGCCACGACGCCGCGAGCGCGACGTTGTTGAAGAGGCAGAAGCCCATGGCGCGGTCGCGTTCCGCGTGATGCCCGGGCGGCCGTACGAGCGCGAACCCGTTCTGCACCTCGCCCGCGAGGACGGCCTCGCACACGGTGAGGAGGCTCCCGGCCGCGAGCCGCGCCGCCTGGTACGACCCGGGCGACGTGGAGGTGTCGGGATCGAACACGACGCGCGCGCGTCCGGCGGTGGCCGCGGCCTGCTCGATGTGTCCGCGCGCATGCACGAGCGCGATCTCGTCCTCGGTCGCCGCGCGGGGGCCGAGCCGTACGAGATCGCGCGCGTGCGCGAGGTGGTCGAGCAGCACGCGGAGCCGCTCCGGCCGCTCGGGATGGCCGCGTCCCGGGTCGTGTGCGAGCATGCGCTCGTCGAGCACCACGGCCGTGCCGTTCGACATGCGTCCACGATACCACGCGAGCGCGGAACGTCGATCGTCGAATTGACACTCCGGAGCCTTTTCCCTACGCTCGCTCACGATGTTCGGCATCGGCATGCCCGAGCTCGTCGTCATCCTCGTCGTCGCGCTCGTGGTGCTCGGCCCGAAGCGCCTGCCGGAGCTGGCCCGCACACTGGGTAAGGCCATGGCCGAGTTCCGCCGCTCCACGACGGAGATCATGGACGAGCTGCAGGTGTCGCAGCTCGAGGACACGCGCCCGCGCCGGCGCGCGGCGGCCCCGCCGTCGACCGTCCCGTCCACGCCGTCAGCGCCGTCAGCGCCGCCGACCGAGACGCCGCCGCGCGACGAATCCTGAGCGCCCACCCATGAGTGCCGAGTTCGATGCGCGGATGCCGCTCACCGCGCACCTGGAAGAGCTCCGCTGGCGCATCGTCCGCGCCCTCTTCGCGCTCGGGATCGCCTTCGGCGCCTGCTACTGGTTCGCCGAGGAGCTGTTCGCGTTCCTCCTCCTGCCCCTCGCCCAGCTACGGCCCGAACAGACGCCGGTCATCGGCACGGGCGTCGCCGAGGCGTTCTTCACCAAGCTGAAGGTCTCGTTCATCGCGTCGATCTTCCTGGCGAGCCCCGTGATCTTCCATCAGGCGTGGCGCTTCGTCGCGCCGGGGCTCTACGAGAACGAGAAGCGGCTCGCCCTGCCCTTCGCGGCGGCGGCGTCGTTCTTCTTCGTCGTCGGCGCGGGGTTCTGCTACGTGTTCGTGTTCCCCGTCGGCTTCCGCTTCTTTCTCCAGGAGTACGCGTCGATCGGCGTCGCGCCGCAGCTCCGCATCAGCGAGTACCTCTCGTTCACGTCGCGCATGCTGCTGGCGTTCGGCCTGACGTTCGAGCTGCCGGTGGTCTCCTTCTTCCTCGCGCGGCTCGGCGTGCTGACGCACCGCCATCTCATCGGTGGCATCCGCTACGCCGTCCTCGCCATCTTCATCGTCGCCGCGGTCCTGACGCCCGGTCCGGACGTCGCCTCGCAGCTGCTCATGGCGGCGCCGCTCCTCGTGCTCTACGCGGCGAGCGTTGGCGTCGCGTACTTCGCCGCGCCGCGTGCCGCACCGGCCTCCGAGGCGGACGCGGGTCTCGACGTTTAGCCGCGGCACGAACCGCTACCTCCGCGCGTCCGCGCGCGGCCGAGCGAAGCGAGCTGGGGGAAGAGGCTCCGCGCGGCTTCGCCGCGCGGAGAAGGGGGACAGAGTCCCCCTTGGCAATCAGTCGTCGCCGAGCCAGTCCCCGTTGAAGCCCGGCGGCGCGGGGATCTCCTCGCACGCGCCCTCGGCGACGAGCGATGCCACCGCGGCGCGCGCGGCGTCGGCGAAGTCGGGGACGACGAGCACGACGAGGGTCGCCGCGTGCCTATCGATCGTGCGCACCACGGCGACCGTCTCGTACGACTCGAAGACGAACTTCACGTAGGCGATCTCGCTCGGCGCGAGGCGGAGATAGATGGGAAAGACGTCCTGCATCGTCAGAAGGTATAGCGCGCTTCGAGCACCAGCTCGTCGTTCTCGCCGAACTGCCCGAAGACCGAGTTCCGCGTGCCGCCGATGGCGAGGTAGCCGAGCCGGAGGCGGAGGTCGTCCCGCGGGTGGTAGGCGAGCCGCGGGAAGACGTACCAGCCGCCCCGCTGGAGCGTGTAGACGCTCCGCAGCTCCGCCTCGAAGCGCTCGTTGAAGAACGGCTTCCGCACGGACGCGGTGAAGCGCGTCTCGGGGTCGTCCACCAGGAGGCGCGGCGCCGGCTCGAGCCCGATGATCTGATTCACCTGGAGGAGCGGCACGAAGCCGTGCGTCACGTAGTCGACGCCGGCGCCCCACTCGATGGCGTCGCGGTCGAAGAAGAGGTCGCCGAGCGGCACCCGCGCGTGGCCGGACCCGGCGAGGAGCTGGCGGCCGATGCGGCGGAGCGGCAGCTCGCGCAGCGCCGCCGGAGAGAAGAGATCGCGCGCCGGGCGGAGATACGGCCGGTCGACGAACCACGCCGCCTCCGCGCGCACCGTGGCAACGCCGAACGCCCGCGACCAGTCGGCGCCCGTCATGTGGATCGAGTCGTGCTCCTGGCGGAGCGTGCTCCGTGCGCGGAGGCGCAGGGTGGCCACCGATCCGTCGACGGTGAAGTCCACGAGACGCACACGCGAGATGAGCTCGACATCCGGCGACGTTTCGGGGCCCGTATAGTGGTAGAAGTTCCAGCTCTGCTCGCCGAGCGTCCCGCCGATGCGGAGGCCGATCCCGCCCGCGTCGAGCCCGGTCGGTGGGCGATGGCTCTGCGTCCCGACGGTGACGGGAACCGCGACGTCGTCGGCGATGGTCACGCCCGGCGGCAGCTCGAGCGACTGCTCGAGGAGGCCGCGCGGCAGGATGACACGCGTCCCCGGTACGACGCTCGGAGGGAACCAGCGCTCCTCCGCGAGCGCCAGCCGCGGCGGCACGGCGATCGGGAGATAGACGAGCGTCGCCCGGAGCGCGGTCAGGCCGAATCGGGGGACGTCGGGCAGGAACCAGGTGCCGAGGAGCGCCGGCACGCCGGTCTTCCGCTCCTCGAAGTCGGAGACGATGGGGTCGTGGAAGTCGCGGGGATTGATCACGTCCGTGGGCGGGACGCCGTCGAGCACCCCCCAGGCGACCGTCTGGATGCCGAGGCGCACGTCGGCCTGCTCGAGGAGCACGTTGACGTAACCCTCCCGCACCTCGAGGGTCGGCGAGTAGTTCTGGTAGGTGTGGACGAAGTTGTAGACACCCTGGTGGCCGCCCTCGAAGGGGCCGCCGACGCGCCCGCGGAGCTGGAGGTGGCCGCGGATGGTACTCGTGGCGCGGCCGTCCACGGTGAGCGACAGGAGCCCCTGCGGGCGCTGCCGCGGCGCGTCCTCCGTCTCGACGACGGCGAGGCCGTCGAGATAGCCACCCACCTCCAGCCGCCCACCACTCCCGGGGACTTCGATCCCCGACGCCACCGGAACGAGCCCCAGGACGAGCAGGACGAGCGCCGTCGCGTTGAACGGCAGGGGACGCGTCTCTATACTCCGCCCATGCCGCCGCGCGCCCTCCCCAAGAACCTCGACCGCCAGATCGTCGACACACACCGGCGTTTCGTGAAGGCGATGGCGGAGCGCCTCGGCACGATGCGCATGGATACCAAGGAGCGCTACTTCGCCGTCCTCACCGTGCTGGTGGCGAAGCTCGAGGCGAGCGACAAATCGATGCGCGAGATCATGCAGGAGATGATGGGCGAGGCGGCCACCGTGATCCTGCAAGAGCTGCAGGGCTGAGCGCGGGCTCACGCGCAAGGAGGCACCGCGGCCGAGCGCCCGCGCATCATCGCGGGCGCCTTATAGCGGGGCGCCGCGCGCCGGGCCAGTATTCGGGCAAATGAAGACGACCATCCGTCCTCGCCTGCTGAACGGACGGACGGGCGACCCCGCCCTGCTCCTCACGCTCCGCTGGCAGGGACGCGCGCTCCTGGTCGACTGCGGCCGCATCGGGCCGACGCCGGCGGCCGTGCTGCTGCCCATCGAGGCCGTGTTCGTGTCGCACGCGCACATGGACCACTTCATGGGCTTCGACCAGCTGCTGCGCATCTTCCTCGCGCGCGACACGTCGCTCCGCTTCTTCGGCCCCGAGGGCCTGGCCGACTGCGTCGCCGGGAAGCTCGCGGGCTATACGTGGAACCTGACCGACGAGTACCGCTTCACGATCGACGTGACCGAGATCGGCGCCCGCGAGCTCCGGAGCTGGCGCTTCGCGGCGAGCCGCCGCTTCGCCCGCGAGCCGCTCGGCGCGCCGAGGCCGTTCGACGGCGTGGTGCTCGCCGACGCCGTGTTCCGCGTCGAGGCGGCGCCGCTCGACCACAAGATCGTCTCGATGGCGTATGCCGTGACCGAGCGGACGCACCTGAACGTCCGCGCCGATGCCCTCGATGCGGCCGGGCTCCGCCCCGGGCGCTGGCTGAACGCGCTCAAGGACGCGATCCGCGCCGGACGGCCCGACGACACGCCGATCGAGGTCGCGCCCGGCGACCGCCGTCCGCTGGCCGCGCTCCGCGACGAGCTCCTGACGGTGCGACCGGGGCAGAAGGTCGCGTACGTCGTCGACACGCTCTTCTCACCCGCGAACGTCGCCGCCGTGACCCGCCTCGCCGCCGGCGCCGATCTCTTCTTCTGCGAGGCGCCGTTCCTCGAGGCGGACGTGGACCAGGCCTCGAAGCGCTATCACCTCACCGCGCGGCAGGCGGGCGCGCTGGCGCGCGCCGCCCGTGTGAAGCGCCTCGAGGTGTTCCACTTCTCGCCGCGCTATGAGGGACGCTACCGCGAGATCGAGCACGAGGCTCAGGCCGAGTTCACCGGCCAGGAGGTCTGCTATGCCGGACTGGAGCCCGGAGGCCCGCGCCTTCCTTGAGCGCCATCGCGTCGCGCGTCTCGCAACCACGGGAGCCGACGGCGCGCCGCACGTGATTCCGGTCTGCTTTGCGCTCGATACGGACGCGCTCTACTTCGTCGCCGACGAGAAGCCGAAGCGGCGCCCGGCTCGTGAGATGAAGCGGCTCGCGAACCTGCGCGAGAATCCGCGCGCCGCGCTCGTCGTCGACGACTACGCCGAGGACTGGCGACGCCTCGCATGGCTCATGGTGCGCGGCCCGGCGCGCGTCGTGACCGATCCGATCATGCACGCGCGCGCACTCGAGCTGCTCCGCCTGCGCTACCCGCAGTACCTCGCCATGTCGCTCGAAGATCCCGCGCGAAATCCCGTCGTCCGTTTGGAGCCCGCGCGCGTCACGATGTGGCAGGCCGAGGCCTGACGACCACGCAGGCGCGCCCCCGCTACGCATGGGCGGCGCGTACATCTCGTTGCGCGGCTGCCTATGCTGCGCCGTTGCAAGATTGGAGGTCGAAAGCCGAGGAATTCTGCCTCCTCGCGGAGGTCATGTCAGGTGCGGCACGGATGCCGGAAGGGGAAGTCTCGCGAGACAGGCGCGACGGCATCCAAGCCCTCGGTAAACTGGAGGAAAGGCGCTCGTGGCGGTGCCACGCGATTCTCGACGCGGAGTGCCGTGGGTCGCTTTGCCGTGGCCGCGTGGGTACCGGTCCCACTGGCACCCAATTCGCTTAACGGTCCCCGGCAAGGGGGCAGCAACCCATGATTATCGACCGCGAGACGTTTACCGAACTGGCCGTGCACCTGAAGCTGGCCTCCGACGCCATTTTGAAGACTGCACGGCACCTCGCGGTCCTTTCGAACGGCGATTCGGGGTCCGAAGAGCACTGGGCCGGCACACTCGACAGCCTCATGTCCATGAACACCGAGATCACCGTCATGGAGCGCATCCTGCGCGCGCTCATGGAGGCCAACCGCGAGGAAGAGGGCCTTCCGGTCTCCATGTCCGACAAGAAGAGCGAACCGCTTCCGTCCTAGTAGTTCCCCTCAGCACCTCCCGCCGGCGGAGACGGGGCGGCCGCACCCGTCTCCGCCTCTCCTCCACGTTTTCAATGAGAGGGACGGGATCTCTCATCCGACCCGTGCACGCCCATCGGTGGCTGGCAGCGTGCGCCCCGACCTGCCAGCTCGGGCAGCTCAGCGAGCGCCCGCGGGGAAACGTTCCATCATCTTCGCCACTGCGGGATCGATGAGCTTGCCCTTCGGGTCCTTCTCGATGACCGCGCTCGCCATCGCCCGCCATGCGATGCGCCGGGACGCAACGTCGACGACCTCAAGCGTCAGCGTCCCTTCCTCGTAGCCCATCAGCGACTCGCCCATGTCTTTGCCGCCGCCGTCGACTCGATAGGCGAGGTAATCGCGGAACGACTGGGTGGACTCCTCCCGCAGCCGGACGTTGTAGCGGACCACGAAGTCCGGCGACCCGGCCGTGTCCTCGGCATACCCGCGCCCGGCGAGCTCGCGATCGACGGCCTGGCGTACGCGCCAGTCGAGGAGCGCCTCGCGCTCGCCGTAGCCGGGCTTCTCCCGCAGCGGCAGCTGCCACCAGCGGTAGGTCTGGTAGCGGGATACGTCGGTCCACGGGAGCGTCTCCGCGTTCACGCGGATACGGGTCGGCCCGGCAGGGGCCACGCCGCAGGCGACGCTGAATGCGCACGCGAGCAGCGCAACTCGCGCGTGGAGACGGCGACGGTCGCGGAAGAAATCGCGGCGCTGTCGGTTGGTGTGGATCACGCGCGTATCGAGTGGCCGACTGCGACGAGGACGCGTGCCGCATAGCATCCCGCGTTCGCGTGAGCAACGTCCTGGTGCGGCCGCGTGCGAAGGAGGCAGTTCGACTCCCTTCCTCGCCATTCGAGGTCATGCTCGGCACGGGCCACACCAGGGGCCGGCATTCAACCGGCCGCAGCAGTCTCCGCCCCTCCTCCCTCCCGATTCTGCACGATCGCGCCGTAGCTCCACGGCAGCATCGCGACCGCCATCAGCGCAGCCGTTCCCGACCCGATCAGTGACGCCGGCGCCGCGCTCACGAAGAGGTGCGACAGCATCTCCGCCGTCCCCACCAACGACATGGCCAGGAAGACCGGCCGCCACGCACGGTGCTGCACCGCCAATGCCGTTACGAACGGAATGCAGTAGTACACGTACCGCTCGTGCACCCGCGTCGGCAGTAGAAACGCCGAGAGAAGCACCACAAACGCGAACGTCACGGACGAGGCTTCGCTCCACCGCAGACGCCGCACACACGCCACCGCGCCGGCGCCGACCGCCAGCACGAGCAGCAGCGCCGCGGTGGTGTCCTTCGACAGCCCGATCGGTGACGGCACGCGGGAGTCGAGCAGACTCCACCAGGTCTCATCGGATGGCCCCTGCGCGATCAGGTCGAGCCACCACAGGTTGAAGGCGTTCAACGTGGTGTAGGCGTACTCGTCGGAGCCGATCGTCCCGAGATAGCTCCGCTCAAACCAGCGTAGTGCCCCGGCACCGCTCCGTGCATCGTGGATCATGAACGGAGCCGCGACGACCACCACCGCGAGCACCGCCACCGGGACGGCGCCGAGCGCCGAGCCGGCACGCTTCCACGAGCCGGCGGGACGATAGCAGAGCGCCAACACGCCGAACGCCAGAACGGGCGCGAACAGGATCGCCTGTGGCTTGGTGAGGAGCGCCAAGCCGTACATCGCACCCGCAGCCACCCACCGTCCCTGGAGCCACCATACGAGGCACCAGACGAGCATGCTCGCGATCCACGAATCCGACTGCCCCCAGAGCGCAGCATCGAGAACCACCACCGGGGAAGCGAACACAAGCGAGAAACCCGCGGCAGGCTCCGACCCCGCCTGCCGCAGTACACGAACGAGCTGCATCACGCCGAGCCCCAGGAGTACGTCGAAGGCGAAGCTCGGCAGGGCGTCGATCGCGCGTGCGAGGATCGTGTTGACCCGCGGAAACCGCACCGTCATCGCCAACCCGTGCCGCTCAAACGCCGCCCGCAACGCCGGCGGCACCGGAATCGTGCGCGCGTCCGAATCGAGCGCGTGCCACAGCACGCCCTTCACCCAGAACACCCACGCGCTGAACGGCGGATAGTTGAACGCGTGCGGCGCAAACACGAGATAGTTCGCCGGCAGATTCGTGTTCGGATCGATCGCCACCCGATGGAGCGGCACCAGCTCCGGCTCCATGTCGTAGATCGTCTGCGGGCCGTGCGTCGCGGCCCAGCTCGACCACGCCATGCTGTCCAGATGATCCGGCAGGTAGCCGACGCGCGGCGCGGCCCACAGCGCGGCGAGGCGCAGGACCAACCCGAGCACCACCCCAACGACCAGCGCGCGGCGCGCGCCAGACGTCACTGGATCGCGGCAGGCGCCTGCGGCACCGTCGCCCAGAACTCGGGGTCGTGGC
>Ga0111539_10006272_pt1 | contig 15351 bp, 11 predicted proteins | sample RhiMethybrSRZTD1_FD_79667 | JGI IMG/M metagenome (GOLD analysis project Ga0111539, IMG submission 79667) | Populus rhizosphere microbial communities from Tennessee, USA - Rhizosphere MetaG P. TD hybrid SRZTD1 (version 2) (version 2) | ecosystem: Host-associated > Plants > Roots > Rhizosphere >... | reverse complement strand
TTGTTAGAATCAGTAACTTACAGATTCTAAAGGCGGACCGATAAAACGAATCCCACTCTCTCCGCCAATCCCTATTACACACAACGAATGGTTTAATTGGTCCAGGGCTTCTCGCGTGCCTCGTACGTGACATGCGCCAATCCCTGGATCTGATCAACTGGGAAAAGGCACAAGAGAAAGTCCGCCAGTGGGAAGCACAAGGCTACATCGACCGCGAACCCCCGTCACCCGCTTCCTCTAGTTCGCCTGCTGCAACCGATTATCCGACGAACGCTGTGGCAGCCCAGCTCCCAACAATTGATCATGCGGTTAAAAGATACTTCCAGGATTTGGTGGATCGCGGCTTGGCCTACTCCACCATTCGCAAAGATAGAATTATCATCGAAAGATAGCTGAGTACGTTTTATCAAAGCCGGGGACTTCGCTATCTTGAAGAACTGGAAGTCGACCAGATTGCGGATTTCCGCTCCAGTTGGAAGAACTCAGCCAATACCGGTTCGAAGAAACTAGACCGAGTACGAACGTTCTTTCAGTTTTGCCACTCTCGAAAATGGATCAAAGAAAATCCGGCCGAGGGGATTTCCGGCACCAAGTTTAGAGATCGGCCTACTTTGCCATTCTCCAAGGACCAGTTGGAGAAGATTCTCACGACCCTGCGATAATTTCCCCGGCAAGCCACAAGAGCACGGGTGGTCAGAATGCCAAGCGGTTACGAACTTTCGTTCCGCAGCATCTTTAGGAGAATCGTGAAAGACTGCCCCGGCTTCAAGCTGAACTCAGACAGATTCAGCTTAATGCCGGACGAGGTCTCTACCGTATTTGCCAGGACGGCTTCGACAATGCGAAACGGCGTCGTCAGTCGAACCTTGTCAGCAGCCTCCCCACCCATTTCTTGAAATCGGAGGACATACCAGCCAACCTCGAATTCTGCGGGCTTGAAGGCCGTTATCCGTACATTCGGATGACTGAGGGAGAAGAAAGATTGCTCGCCAGGTAGGTTGGTCTCTTCGATGATCGAAGCTTGCAGGGGCAGACTGAATTCCTCGCCAAATCGCTTCCAGTCCGAGGTACGTCCGCGCTGTACACCTATCCGAAAGCGAAACGACTGCACATTGGAACCGCGAGGTTCAGTGCGGAACAGACGTTGTGTTCCCTCGCTTCGAGTCTCTGCAATAAGACCTTCTGAAGCAACAAGAAACAACCCGTCTGGCCGATAGAGAAAGGCATCACGATTCGCCAGTGTTACACCCATTTGGGCATTCTTGGGCGAATGGACAAAGTGAAGAGGTGCGTATTGTTGAGCTCCACCACCGGGCAGCAGGTCTTCCGGAATTCGTATCACGCTACCAGCACCATCCAACCATAACTGCTTGGATGCGACAGTAGGGAAAGCCAGAGCATAACGGACTGAAGGCTCGTCCAAAGCGGTGAGGTCCAGGTCAAACTCAAGATCCGCATAGGGAGCGTTGCAGTAGAGCGTGACCTCGGTACGACGCAAGGCCGAGCCTTTCCGGAACACCTGAGAGATCCTAGTAATTGATCCGTCGGAGATCTTGGCTTCAGGGGACGCGAGGGGAGCTAGTTCGTACTTGCCGTTCTTACGGGATACATAGAGACTTCCGAATGATCGATCCGAATTCGGATCAATCATCTCAATTCCCTGTTGGCGGTCGTAGATTGAGCTAATCAAGCCCTGCTCGTTCAATTTCACCTCGATCGGGAAATCGAGTCTTGGGCTGTTTACTGCAGAGGCCTTACGTAACGAAAATAGACGATACCCCAGTGCTGGTATCGTTGGCGCCAGGAAACGGATCTGCCGCTGCGTATCTGCGACACGCTCACTAGGCAGTATCGTCCCGCTCACGCGGTCCACAACTTCAACCGATCCTTCCATGAGGGCGGCCGGCAGGACATCCACCACCACGGGACCTCCCCTTGCCCAAGACAGCCCATTGAAAACCAGAAGAGTTGCTTCTGTCTGGCTTAACTTGTGACCTGGCCCCAGCATTCCAGTGGATCCAGCCAACCTTGCGACCGCTTTATCAAACAACTGACGAGTATTTGAGTAGCCACCCATGGCAGCGGCATAGTGCATTGTGTTGTTCCAGTCCGTCTGCCAGCGGCTGAAATAGCGCGGCCAACCTGGGGCTCCGCTGGCAGTGTGCTCGTGGAAGACCAGGAGCTCACGCCAAGCGTCAGAAAAATCGTAGCGGGGAAATGAGGCACCGTTCATCAAGAGATTGATCGTTGCCAAGGCTTCCGCAACGGGGAGGAGAGACGCGGCTTCCCGCATGCGCGAAGCTACCTCGGGCACAGTCAACTTAACCACTTCCCAGTGACCGGCTGCGTCGCCGGCTGCTTCTTTGAGTCTCTGCACCGGCGTTTCCGGCAACACTTTGAAGAACTCCTCCGCTGTGCACATTTTCATAGTCAGTTCCGGATGGCGCCGGTTCCATTCTCGAATGCGGAGAAGGGTGCGGTGAGCACGCGATGGGTCCCCGTTATCCCCAACCGCATCCATTAGGAGATATGTTTCGTGCGGATAGCCATTTTGTTCCAGCCACGCAAGGCGCCGCGGTACTGTCTTCTCCATCTCTTCGATCGGCGCATCACTACTCAAGTTCCAACGATATCCTTCCACATACGAGTCATAAGTGAACCAAGTGAGAATTCGGCTGCCTTCAGGGCCAGTCCAATAAAAGGGTGTATGCCGTACTCCGAAATCGTTGCCCCCTCCGATGAAAAGGTTCAATCCGGTAATCAGGTATTTCACGCCGCTTCGCGCAAACACCTGCGGATAGTTCCAAGAGAACCCGGGGACATCATTCTGAAAAGCAACTTCAGAGCGGATGCCAAAGCGACGGCGAAATGACTCCCCAAGGTAAACGAGCCGATTCATTTCTTCCGTGTCCATCAAACCGCTATGCATATTGCCAAACGCAGCCCCTAGAGAGATGCGGCCTGCCTGCATCAATTGACGGAGTTCCCCAATTAGACGCTCATCTTCTGTTCGGCGCAGCCATTCACCTAGCATCCAGGCTGATTCGATGGTCCAGCGGAAGTCATTATTCTCGGCTGCAAGTCTGATCGCAATATCGATGCTGTCCTTGTAGTTACGGGCGACTTGGTCCGGGGGAAGCGTGAAACCGATGTCGAGGTGGCTGTGTGGAAGAACAAAGATGCGTCGGATAGAGCCAGTCCGCTGCTCCGCGGGGAGCTCGAAACGCTTAGTCTGGGCGAACAACGCAGTCGAGCAGATCAAGATTGTGGCAAACACGACCCGCATAGTTCAAATAATAGGGAGTGATGTCGTTGTAACTGATCGGCCAAGGAATTTCCCATCCATCATGTTCCGCTGACCTGAAGTCGAGATCCGAGCCCTGAGACTGACTCGCCCCCAAACATTGGTCTTGCCCCCGTGGCCCCATACCCGCAGGAGCCTGTAGGGTTGACCAGGAGGCGTCAGCAGTGGCTGCTCCTTCTCATTGAGGAAAAATTGGGGAGGTCTTCCCCCCCGTCGCATCCGGTCACGCCACTCGTGGGGAGTCACGTGAGTCAAAAAGTCAGCTCGATTGAATCTCTCTCCAGCGTCAAGCATGAGGACATTCAGGCCTTGACGCGTGAGATTCCAAGCAGCCATGCCGCCGGAAGCGCCAGAACCGATAACAATGACGTCGTGGGTGTGGGGGTTGTCGAAGGACTTCCACTTTTTCTAGTTTGGGCTTCAGTAGGTCAGGCTGGCCGCGAATCCATTAGTCCAGGTCGGGTTCGTGGGACATGAAGGCTGTCTCGTTAGCATCGATACAACTTCATTACATTGTCGCAACAAGTGACAAGACTTGCAGCTTCTTACGGGAGCCTCCGACATGGCTAGGGGCGTCCCAGTTCCTTTGTGACAGCTTCGATCAAAGCCTGGATGTAGCCCAAGGCAAAGAGGCGTGACCGATACCCACCCAAGTTTCCGGGAAAGGGCGCATCACCATGGACGATCGGACAATGATCATCAATAAAGACTCCTTTGAATCCGGCGTCTCGATGTGCTTTCATGGCCCGATACATATCGACATAGCCCGTATTCACAAATTCCTCGTTGAACTTGGGGACGGAGGCTGAGACATTACGAAAGTGCACATAGAGAATCTTGTTCCGATTCCCGAAATAGCGGATGGCGTCGTAAACGTCTTCGCGCATTTCTGAGAACGTTCCCTGACAAAACTCAAGAGCGTTCGAATCGCTCGGATAGGTCTCGATCAGCCTTCGAAAAGCCGCATGATTCCGCATGATTCTGGGAAGGCTGGCCAGTTCGTCGACGGGTGGGTCATCGGGATGAATGCCAAGGCGAATCCCTTCCTTCTCTGCAACCGGGGTCACCTTCTTTATCCAGTGCTGCAGGTTACTCCACATGTCCTCTTCGGAGTATCGTGATTCTCCCGGCGCGGGCATCGCTTCGCACGTCATAAACCCCCACTGCAGCGACTCTCTTGCTTTCTTACAGGTTTCCTGGTCTTTGATGTGTCGGACTGCCTCAAGGTCGAAGGCAGTAGCCTCTGCGCCACCCCGGATCAGCGCAGGTTTCGTCCGCCACACCAGCAGCGGCATCCAGTGATAGCCGTAAACAGGCACCCCAGCACGCGCCATGTCGCTAACTTCGCCGATCAACTCCTGAATCAGTTCGTCACGTCTAGGTCCGCCGAAGGCCACATCGTGGTATTTGGGCAAATGAAGAAACCCGCCCTCCATCGCTGCAAGGCGCAGCCCGAAGGACTCCAGGCGCTCACGAGCTGCAAGGTAGTCCTTATACTCTGCACGCGGTTTTGAGAGCAGCTGACCGGTACCTGGAAGGTTCTTCGCACCGGGTCCCCCATACAGCACAATGTCTCGGACACCCATCTGGACCGCCAGCTTGCACACATCATCGTCGATGATAGTTAGACCCCAAGCGGCACGCATTCCTGCTGAATGGCTATCCCCGCTGTTCGCGTCAGCTGGTACAGCCAGAAGCAGCAGGGAACAGAGCCAGATCATGAACATGCTCATTCCTTTGAAAGAAAGAATTGAAAACGGCAGATATTTAGGGGGCATTTGCCTAAACAAGAAATCTCTGGCAGCGGTGTTTCGCTGCCAGACTGGTCGAGTCTACGGTGGAAGGACATGTCAGAAATTGTACCGCAAGCCGAACTGAATCTGGCGTTGAGTTCCAAAGTTGCTGACCGTAGTCAGTGTGCTGGTGCTCACGCCGAAGTTGCCTGGGGATACGATGCTGGACCCGGGAAGGTTGAATTGTGGCGTGTTAAAGATGTTGAAGAACTCGGCCCGGAACTGAAACTCATGGCGCTCGATCGAAAACCTCTTGAACAGCGAGAAATCAAAATTGTAAACGGCTGGACCTCGAAACGCACCTCTTGCAACATTCCCAATTCGTCCCGTGGGTGGAGCCGCAAAGGCAGCGATGTTGAGCTGTTGGCTCGGAATGACAATTGGGCTTGGCAGGGGAGAAGCTCCGGGAAGGATATCAGCTCGTGAGGTGAACTGGCTCACGCGCAAGGGGTCGCAACCGCAGGCAACGTTGATTGGGAGTCCACTCCGCATCTCGGTGATGCCATTGAGTTGCCACCCTTCGCCCAACCAGCGCGGCAATACCCGCGCGGCTGGGACCTGATAGACGTAATCGAATGACAGGAGGTGTTTGACGTCTGACTCCGTTGTCCCGTAGTCGAGGTGGATATTGTGGTCGTCGGAGCTCGCAGAAAAGATCGGCGGAGAGTCGTCCAGGGCGTGCCCCCAGGTGTAGTTCACGTCGAACTGCAGACCACGGGCTAGCCGTTTGGTTAAGACGACTTGCATCGAGTTATAACTGCTGACGCCGTTTGCCTGCAAATAGGTAATGCTCCCGTAGCCGGGATAGGGCCGAACCGCGGTGCCTGGAAGAAAGCGGTTTAGGTCCATCGCCGGAGTGATGATATGGGAGCCCTTGTTGGCAACGTAGCCGACTTGCAGGCGCAGATTGTTAGCGAGCTCCTGCTGGATATTGAGGTTCCAGTTCTGCACGTAAGGCGTGTCCCAGTCCCTTTGCACTGCGCTAAGAGTTCGCACCCCTGAGAAGCTGGAGACGTCCGGAAATGGGAAACCCACCAAGTCGGGTTGCTGGACCCGAGTGAGTGAAACGGTCGTCGGTCGCCCCGTGTTTATCGGGGTGTTCTGCACCAACGTGGCGTTGAAATTCACATGATAGATCCCGTACGCACCACGAATTACCGTCTTCCCGGAATCGAAGGGTGAATACGCAAAGCTCAGGCGAGGACCAAAGTTCGTCCTGGGCATGTTCATCAACTGGGCTCCCGGACTGTCCAGCCCGGTGCTCGGATCGAAGTTGGCCTGCCTGTCGTTGGCGTCTGAGGGCGAGCTCTCAAATTGATAACGGAGCCCTGCCATCACCGACAGCTTGCGCGTGGCCTGGATGTTGTCCTCAACGAAGAAGTTGTAGTACGTGTTCCTCAGACCGGTTCGGTCGTAACCTAATAGTCCATCAGCGGTTGGACTGTTGAGGGCAAAGTCGCTCAAGTTTGCATACGAAACCGTCTTCTGGTTAAACAGCGCCTTGTTGTGCTGATTGCGGATAATCTGCGTTCCGAACTTGAACTGGTTGCGTCCATTTACCCACGAAAGTGTGTCTAGGGATGTGAATGAGTTGCCAACCATCGAGAGGTCAAACAGCGCCGGGCCGATGCTGGCCATCCCTCCCGTAGTAGTAACGGGGAAGGCGGCGATTGTAGGATCGATCGAGCCTTTCGGATCGATGTGCATGCGATTGAACGCGAAACTTGCCTCGTTGACGAGAGTCGGGCTGAAGGTCCGCGTGTAAGTGATCTTTGCGCTCTGCAGGAGTCCTGCGGAAGGGGCGATCTGCCCTGTGCCCACACCGAAGTGGGTCTTCGTCAGGGATGAATTCGCGTTGTAACGAGTGCTCAAACGATCCTTGGCGGTCAGATTAAAATCGACCCGAACAAAAACAGAGTCCTCGTCCAGGAACCCGGAGCGTCCCTCATTGCGAAAGCCCACGCGCGGGTCAGCCGATGCTCCCGCGTTCGGTAGAGGCAGCATCCCCGCCACAGGCTGGAGTACGGCGGGCAGAGTGTCACGAAATGCCTGAGTAGGCACCAGAGCCACGAGGGTTGTCCCTGTGCGCTGGCGAATCCCTTCGTAAGAGCCGAAAAAGAACGCTTTGTCTTTGACGATTGGCCCTCCAAATGAGCCGCCGAACTGGTTCAAGCGGAATGCAGGTTTCGCGGGCTGGGTACAACCTGGAGTGGTGCATCGGTTAAAGTAGTTACGCGCATCGAGTTTCTCATTGCGCAGAAATTCAAATGCACTGCCGTGGAAAGCGTTCGCGCCGGATCGGGTGATGATGTTCACTGCCGCGCCAGTCGAGGAACCGAATTCAGCCGAGAAGGAATTCTGGTAGATGCGGAACTCTTGAATGCCCTCGGTATTCACCCGGGCGATGCGATTCTGGCTTCTCCCATAAGTGATCGTAATCGTCTGAGCGTCGACCCGACTGGCATCCACCCCGTCCATGAGAAACGTCACCAGGCTCACCGACTGGCCGCCTGTGTTCAGACCGTTCATGCTCTGCTGGAACATGTTGCCACGCAGGTTGACGCCGGGAACCTGTGCCAGAAGCACGTTGGGGTCGCGACCGTTGAGCGGTAGGTTCTGCACTTGAGCTCTGTCGATTGTTCCTCCTAGGGTGTTCGAGGCACTCTCGATTAACGACGTCTCGCCGGTAACCGTTACAATCTCTTTGAGCTCCCCAGGTTCAAGAGTCAGCACAAGTCGCGTGCGGTCGGAGACGCGTAGAACGATACCTTCCTGCACTCTTGTTTTGAATCCTTGCAGCGAAGCTGTAACGCGATAAGTCCCCACAGGGATTTCAGGGGCGACAAACAGCCCACTCGAATCGGTGGTGAGCCTGTACTCTCTTCCTGTTTCCTGGTTTTGAACCACAACCTCTGCGCCAGCGACCACAGCCTGACTGGAGTCGAGCACTGTTCCGAGGACGGTTGCGCGGTCTTGCTGTGCCCAGCTTGTCCCAGGAGCACACAGCAGTAAGAACAGCGACGTTTGCAAGCACCGAGAGATTGCTACGACTGACTTGGTCATGGCAGGCTCCTTACCTTTGACTGAAGTGGGAAAGCATGGCCTCGGGGGCTTAACAAAACAATCTTGATTGAATTGCGGAATATATTAGTTACAATTCCATCCTTGTCAAGAGAGCAGGCAGAAACGACAGTTCATACTATTCCTGTCTAGCCATTCGATTGGACAGCCGAATCCGTGCGCTGAACGACAGACGGAGAAGTAGTCTCTCTTCCTTCAACCACCGCTCGCTTAGCTCAGGATCGGCTTGATGACCTCGCCATGTACATCCGTGAGCCGAAAATCACGGCCCTGGAACTTGAATGTCAGCTTTGTATGATCGATGCCCATCAAGCGCAGGATCGTGGCTTGGAGGTCGTGTACACTGAGCGGATTCTCAACTACCCGGTGGCCGATCTCGTCAGTCTGACCCAGGCAGGCTCCCGGTTTGATTCCTCCTCCGCACAGCCACATGGTGAAGCTTCGATGATGGTCACGGCCGACGTTAGGATCGTCCGGATCCCCTTGTAGCATCGGAGTGCGACCAAACTCGCCGCCCCAAATCACCAGCGTCTCATCGAGTAGGCCGCGCTGCTTGAGATCTTTGATGAGCGCGGCGCTGGGACGATCGACTTCCAGACAACGCTTTGGCAGATCGCGTCTCAGGCTGGTCCGTGTGCCGCCATGATGGTCCCATTCGCCATGCATGAGTTGAACAAAGCGCACGCCCCTCTCGACCAAACGCCTCGCCAACAGGCAGTTGTTAGCGAAACTCTTCTTCCCCGGCTCAGTGCCATATGATTCGTGGACTGACTTAGGCTCGCTGGAGATATCCATCAAGTCTGGCACACTGGTTTGCATGCGGTACGCTAACTCGTAAGAGGCGATTCGAGTCTCGATCTCCACATCGCCATGGCTCTTCAGCTTCAGCTCATTCAAATCTCTGATGACGTCGAGTGATTCGCGTCGCACCTCGCTTGTAACACCTGCCGGATTGGATAGGAACAGAACCGGATCGCCTCCTGACCGAAAAGGCACACCCTGATAGCGGGTTGGCAAAAAACCCGATCCGTGGCAGGCTGACCCGCACCGTGTCCCACGTCCCGACGCCAGCACCACGAAACCCGGAAGATCCCGATTCTCGCTACCGAGACCGTACGTTAGCCAGGACCCCATGGACGGACGCCCTGTGCGCTGATGTCCCGTAAAGAGCTTGAGCTGCGCCGGGGTATGGTTGAACTGATCGGTTGTCATCGAATAGACAAATGCAGCCTCATCGACGATTTCCCCAATCTGGGGTAGAAGTTCAGAAACGTAGGTACCCGTCTTCCCGTGCTGGCTGAACTTGAATTGAGGACCAAGCAGCTGCGGCCTGCCTGAAAGGAATGCGAATCGTTCACCCTTAACTAGCTCTTCAGGCACGGGTGTGCCGTGGTACTTCTGTAGTTTTGGTTTGTAGTCAAAGAGATCCAGTTGCGACGGCGCCCCGTCCTGGCAGAGGAAAATGATGTGCTTCGCCTTGGCTGGGAACTGGAGGCCGTGAGTGTCAGACAAGGCTGTAGAGAAAAGATCCTGATCCAGCAGCGATGCGCAGGCAATCGATCCCAGGCTGATTCCCGCCGAACGAATGAAGTGACGCCTTGTAACGGCAAGCTCCCTTTTTTCGCTAGAATTCATCGCTTGCTCCATTTTGTTGTCCCATCGATCTCCGCGCCCATTCCACCAAAATCAGTTCTCCGAACGATTGCAATTACTCGCGTGACACAGCTTCGTCGAGGTTGAGCAATGCGTTCGCAACCATGATCCAAGCAGACAATCCAGATAGATTCGCTGTCGGCTTCTCAGCCGGGAAAGCCTCGGCGATGATTTTTTCTGCTTCCTGAGGCACCCTGTATCTGATTTCCATCTTCCTTTGGAAATCCAATATCCGGCTCTTTTCCGCCTCAGTGGGTTTGCGACCGAGAACGAGGCGAAACGCGTAAGCCAGACGCTCTTCTCTGTTTCCAGAAACCTCCGCCAGAATACGCCGTGCCAAACCGCCCGCCGCCTCAAAGAACACCGGATCATTCAGTGTGTCTAAAGCTTGCAGCGGCGTATTGGAACGGCTTCGCTTAACGGTACAAACCGTGCGATCAGGTCCGTCAAAGGTCGAAAAGGTTGGATACACCAGGGTCCGCTTATAAAATGTGTAAAGTCCCCGGCGATAACGATCCTCTCCTGAGCTTGTGGGCCACTGTTTGAATCCACCTTCGATAAAATGGTCCGCAAAAACGGCTGAAGGTTGGGGCGGAAATACGCTTGGGCCTCCGATCTTGCGACTCAACAGATTACTCGCCGCCAGCCCCACATCGCGCACCGTTTCACCACTCAGGCGGTATCGAGCTCCCCGAGAAAGCAGCTTGTTCCCGGGGTCCTTTTCATGCTTTTCCGGGGTTACCTCTGACGCCTGGCGATAGGTGGCTGAAGTCATAATTGTCTTTAAGAGCGCCTTGGTGTCCCAACGTAGTCGAATGAATTCCATAGCCAACCAATCGAGCAATTCCGGATGGGACGGCGGCTCTCCCTGGGTTCCGAAATCCTCGCTCGTCGTGACCAGTCCCTGACCGAACAAGTTGAGCCAGATTTGATTGACACGCACCCGAGCAGTCAGAGGATTGTCTCTGTCCATCAGCCACCGAGCGAAGGCAAGCCGGTTGATCCTTTGCTGACGATCAATGGGATGCAAAATCGAGGGAACTCCAGGCTTGACGGTTTCGGCAGGATCGAGAAAGGAGCCACGATTTTGCCGATGCGTCTCCCGAGGTTCCGCGAGTTCTTTCATAACAAGAGTCGAGGTGCTGTAATGCTTTCTAAAAGCCTCCAATTCGGACCGCAACTGTTTGTATTGCGTCCGGGTTGGTGCCAGCTCGGGCGATATCGATCGATAGTGATCCTGGACTGCCCTCGCTTCTTCCGCGGTGCGCTCCGCAGTCGTCTTTGCAAGTGCCATCCGAACCTTCTCCGAGGTTTGACGAAGTTCCTCCAGCTCTCTGGGCTCCATCGTTGTAGCAGAAATTCGAAAATGTTGGAGGCTCCCCCTGCTCCCCTCCGGAAAATCGTGGATTAAACGGAGCTTCAAGTGAGTGCCTGCCTCCGAACCCAGCGGTTCCCCGGTCTGAACAATCAAGGATCCACCGCGTGCGTCCCCATCCCAACCGCTGTCCTTCAGCCCGTCAAACACTTCTGGAAGATCGATGTTTTCCCATTCGAAGCGATCCACCGTGGCAGCAGCCAGTCGCACGCGAGCTTTCTCTTCCAGTCCAACATACGGCCTAAAGAAAAATCCGTAGGGCCCCTCGTCGTTGCTTCCCTTGATCAGAATGTTATTCGTGCCTTCTCGGAGCTTGAGCTGAACGATCTCCTGGTCGGGTGCGATTTCACGTGTCGGATCCGACGAGAGAATCAACTCGCCGTTCAACCATAGCTTCAGCCCTTTGAAACTCCCCAACGACACGGTTACAGTTGTCGCTTCCCTCGCTTCAATCATGCGGAAGGCATAGTGCGCGCAGTTTTCCTCCGGGGTGTCGGGAAGATAGCGGAAGTAATGAACCCGGCCGTCCCGCCAGGGTCGTTTGATCCAGGCGAGGTGCCCATTCTCATAGACGACCTGGGGATCCTGATTGGTCTCCGGCGGAAACGAGGTATCGAAAGCCTCTGCTCGCGAGTTTGTTCGAAAAGGACCAATCGTGCGCCAAGGGCCCCACTGTACTTTCTGCGCCCAGCGGCTCGCCTGCTGCTGAAGCTGGTCCGGTGACCAGGCTTCAGCCTCAATATCACTCAGAAAGAAGTGTTCATGGCCACTCTTACCGGAAGACTCCTTGGCCAAAGCCCTTTCTATGGGCAGGGCCTCGATACGGAAAGCCGACAGATGTTGAAGGCCCGTTTCGAACTCAAGCTCCAACATATCCGTCGATTTCGACCCTTTTTTCGCAAGTATCGACCCGTCGTCCTGCTTTTCCAGAATCTCGCCAGCCTCGGAGTGCATTGCGACAGGCTGAAGAATCTGCCACGCATGATTGAACGCATCGAGCTTAGACCTCGTGCGCTCTTCCCATTGGACCTGAGCTCGTTTTAGGGCAGGGGTTTCGACTTCCAAAAACTTGTTCAGTGACGCAACTCGAGCCTCGCGTCGCTTCAATTCGGCCTGGTCACCTTTGAAAATGGGCATCTCTTCGGAAAGCTTGATCGAGCTTTCGGCAGTATTGTTGAAGATGGCGTATAACTGATAGTACTCGCTTTGCTTGAACGGATCGTACTTGTGATCGTGGCATTGGGCACACCCCAAGGTACTTCCTAGCCACACGGTGGCCGTCGTGTCAACGCGATCTTTGACGGCGGCGTCTCGAAACTCGTCATCCTTCGATCCTGCCTCATTGTTTACCATCGTGTTCCGATGAAAGCCGGTCGCCACCATTTGCTCTGGCGTCGCATTTGGAAGCAGATCACCCGCCAGCTGTTCAATCGTGAACTGATCAAACGGCAAGTTCCGATTGAGAACATCGACCACCCAGTCGCGGTAGACCCACATGGTCCGTGGCTCGTCGCTTTCATATCCGTTCGTGTCCGCGTAGCGGGCCAGATCGAGCCACTGTTGCGCCCAATGCTCGCCAAAGGAGGAATCGTTGAGCATGCTGTCTATCAACAAGTCATATGAGTTTGGACGGGTGTCCGCCAAAAATCGGTCGATCTCCTCGATTGTCGGCGGCAGTCCCCGAAGATCCAGGCTCACGCGGCGAATGAGAGTTTCCTTGGAGGCTTCCCGCTCAAACGTCAATCCTTCCTTGTTTAGCCTGGCCAAGACAAAATTGTCGATGGAGTTACGGATGACCGCGGTGTTGCTGACGGTCGGGGGATCGGGCCGCGTTGGCTTGACGTAGGCCCAATGCTTTTCGATTTTCCTGGTCTTGATGCCTACATCATCGGGCCATCCTGCTCCCTGATCAATCCACGCCTTGATCAATGCGACTTCGCTAGGCTTGAGCCTCTCTCCCACCATCGGCATTGGATTCAGCTTTCCCAGACCGGCCACGCGCTGAAATAGCGGGCTCTCTTGCGATCTCCCAGCAACGATATTGGGAGCTGATAACCCTCCGCCGAACGCTACCTCCTTTGCGTCAAGACGGTACTCTCCCATTTGTTGCTGGGGACCGTGACACTGATGGCAACGGCTAGAAAACAGAGCGAAGACTTCAGTGGCGAAGTCAACCTTGTGGCCAAGAGAGGGAATAGATGTTGTTCCCGATTGAGGTTTGCTCTTCCGCGCCGTAGGTGTTTGTGCCGGAGAGTCCCCAACTCTTGAGGACAAAAAAATCGATAAGCAAAACAAACAGGCTGTAGTGATTTTCGGCGAAAAGCAACTCATGCACCGTTCCTCGAGCGCGCTTCTGGATACCGCTCAAGCATTCACAATCCTCTTCTAGGGAGGATCGCGCTTCAAGGTCGAAACCATCGAACGTGCCGAGCGAAGAAAGATACTGGCATCAATGCTCACCGCGAGGTAGGAAGCTCCAAGTTTGCGGTATTCCAATGCGGTTTCAACGTCGTCTGAATAAACGCCGATCCACTTGCCACTTCGATTAGCCTTCTCGAACGTTTCAGCCATGATCGACTGCACTCGAGGATGTTTCACTTGTCCTGGGAAGCCGAGCGATTGTCAGAGATCGTAAGGACCGATGAAAACTACATCGATGCCTTCAACGTCTAATATAGAGTCGAAGTTGGAGATGCCCCGTTTGCGTTCGATGTGAGGCACCAGGTCTCAGACTCTAGAGGTTATTGCCAGAACGATTTGCGGTCGCAGTTGTGACCCTCCCAAACTAGACTAGATTATGTGTTCGAGCGCGGTGGCAGATTCATCCGCTGCTGTAAATTGACAAAGCGTGGGTCGGTGCGGAACGGGTCAAACCAAGGTTCTACCCGAAGAAAGACCAATTCCCAGGCATGAATTCTGAACGCCTCCTCTAGAAGCTGGAAGGCTCGATCTGTCTCTCCAACTCCAAAACAGACATAGGCCATTTGGACTGGAGGTACATACCATTGCTTCGCATAGCGTTCCAACTCGTCAAGCACTTTGAGTCCGTCCGACTTTCGTCCCGCCAATCCGTAGGCATGACCCAGTCCTGCCAGAACCTCAGCTGTGCGGTCGGAGAGCCCCACGGCCCTTTCATAGGTCTCGATGCCGTTGTTGAAATCCTTCAACTCTACGTAAGCCATGCCCAACCAGTCGTGCGACCAGGGCAGACCGGGGTCGAGAGCTACGGTTGCAAGCATCTGCTCCTTCAGTTCCTGGAATCGATGACCAAAATATAGAATCGCTCCTTTGCCAACTTTCAAACCTAACGCGGATGGATCAAGTTCGCCAGCCCGTGTTGACGAGGCCATGGCATCGTCGTGTCGGCCCATCGCCGCCAGGTAGAGGGAGTACCAATGATGGGATCGTGGTTCCTTGGGATCCAATTGAATGGCCAGAAGCAACTCCCTTTCAGCTCCCGCCCAATCCCAGTCCAGCAGCCTCACCAGGCCCAATGCGGTGCGTGCCATCCCCAGATTCTTGTCGAGTGACACAGCCTTTTCGGCTGACGCTCTAGCCTTGGGAAGTGCATTATCCCGAGAGTAGAAGCCAAAACACCATAACCTTGCATAGGCTTCCGACATCTCGGCATAAGCCCTGCCATTATTTGGATTCTCCTTCACTTTCCGCTCGTGTTGAGCAGCTTGTCTCGAAAAGGCATCTCGAAATTTTTTGCCGGGGAACTTGTCATCCGCCAAAACCGAATGAGGGGAAGGAGGTCGGTCGGATTGTGTGCGATCGTCGAGAGCTGTTTGGCTGCAGCTCATCGTGAACAGGCAGATGGCCAGAATCAATGCTATGTAGAACCTCGTGGCTATCATGCGAACTCCTTGATGTGATATCTCATCGGATGGTGCACCGAAAGAGGCTGAGTGAAAAGATTTTTCTAGGGCAGCCCAGTGCAACAGGCCGATCTCTACGTGGTGTCTTTCGCCTGCCTCGATCAGCCTGACCCGCCTTTCCAGTTCAAGGTTGAGTTCAGAGGCAGATAAGTTTCAGGGGGAGTTGAACGGACGCGGTTAGGTTTCACTAAAACCTCTGTGGAAGCCAAAAAACTGTGGCTGATTTTGTGGCTGGACCCTCTTCATTTCGCCATTATTTGCTAC
>Ga0111539_10006271_pt1 | contig 15352 bp, 15 predicted proteins | sample RhiMethybrSRZTD1_FD_79667 | JGI IMG/M metagenome (GOLD analysis project Ga0111539, IMG submission 79667) | Populus rhizosphere microbial communities from Tennessee, USA - Rhizosphere MetaG P. TD hybrid SRZTD1 (version 2) (version 2) | ecosystem: Host-associated > Plants > Roots > Rhizosphere >... | reverse complement strand
ATTACATCAGGGCCCACCCCGAAGTGCAGGCACGATTCGCGTCAAACATGAGCATCAAACAGACTGTCAAAGGGTATGTCAAGACTGTGCTTGTCAACCTTGCCGACCTTTACCAGAACAAATTGAATCTCTTGATTGGTCCATTAGGATTGCTGTTCTTTTGTGTGGGACTTTATGCCTTGTTCAGATCCAAGCACCCTCGGGACGGATTTCTCGTATTAGCCTTCCTTACCTTCAACTTGGTGGGCCCGCTGCTTTACCAGGTACAAATACGGTACATCGCAGTCATCTTTCCCCTTATGATGCTGGTAGCGGGGATAGGTATAGTCCATTTAGCCGGATCCGTAGCGGCCCTGTGGAAACGGACAAGCGCGACGGAAAATGCCCTGTGCGTCGTGTTTTTGTTTGCGTTGCTAGCAGCATGGATCCGGCCGCTTTATGGGTTTTATAGCGCCCCGAGAACGATCAATGGTGAATACAGCCCGGAATCCCTGCGCGAGCCTGCTCGTATCATCAAGGAGATTAAGGAGAAGGAATTACTGCGACCTCCAATCTTGTCCGCACGCAAGGGCTACCTCACTTATCACGCTGAAGCAGAACCCGCCGCCTTGCCATATACTAACATGGAGGGGCTTATCAAGTTCTGTACGTTAAACAAAGTGGATTTTATCTTTCTGGAATATGGGCACATTGGGAAACACCCGTTTTTAGCGGTCTTTGCTGCCGGGAAGCCTCTTCAAGAGTTTGCGCTGCTGTATCGAGGAACCGATGCTTTCGGTCGAAAGTTGGAACTTTACCGGTTTCAAAAGACACCGTAAGGCCCTTGTGAGAAAAGACGTGCACAATGAAAAGGATGGAGTCGGTCACTCGATGGGAAAAACACGAGACTCCCGTCGGTGGCGACCGACCGAGATGTATTCCTGATCGGTGCTGATTCCGGCAATGACAAAAAAGAAGCGTGGTAGAGCAACATGAGATGGGTCGTGCTCGCAGCCATGACCATCCTGCCTGGTTCTTGGCTTACCTTTGGCATCTCACCCGATGAACTCAACTGGCGCACGCGGTTGGCTCTTGGGGCAGCTTTGTCGCCGATCGTCTTAGCGATCCAATTGTATGTGTTGCGAATCCTGAATGTTGGTTTTGCCCCGGCTGTTCTTGTCATTCTGGTCGTTAACCTGCCGTGCCTGATCTTTATGACGCGAAGTTTGCGTAGATTCGATTTCGGTCAATTGTCGACAACCTTCTGGGTTGCAGCAGTAATGCTTTCTTCTCTCATTGGATTGATGCTGATGGTGTGGGTGACCATACCGAATTTTCGAACTGTCGCATGGCATGCCTTATTGCATACGGATATCGTTTATCTTATCGCCAGGAATTCCTTTTTGCCTGAAGAACCTGACATGGCGAATATAGCCCTGGCTGCTCCTTGGATGGACCACGTCTACTGGAGCATTACCGGCTGGTTAACCGACTGGCCTCCAACGGTCCTTTATCCAATAAGCAATATTATCTGGCTGATTATTGCCTTCGTGCTGGGATATGAGTTGGCTTCGCGCGGGCTTGGCCTTCATGGTTCCTCCGCTCTGCTGAGTTCAGGGCTAATGTTCGTTGGAACAAATACTGTTGGAGCACTTGCCTACTTTGTCACCGGCAAGAATTGGCTTCTCGGCGATACCCGCTACACGCCGATTTTAGGTAAGTATTTCGGTTTTGAAACGATACCATTCGCTCTTGCCTTGATTAACGGTCTTTCACTAGTGTGTGTTCTCATTCTTGAGAGAAAAACGAAATCTCTTTGGTGGTTGGCTCCCATTGTGCTTATTGCCTTGGGTTTGGTCTATCCCATTCTATTTCCCGTTGGTTGTCTATTAGTTGCCTTTACGATACTTCTGCTCTTCAAACAAAGTCCAAGTGACTCTCAACATTCGAAATGCATTCGGTGGCAGCTCGTTATCGGGTTTCTTGCCAGTCTAATCGTGGTCTTCGGCTATTTGGGCCACGTTACGGCAGAACGTTCCATTTCAACGTTTCAAATCCACACACTTGATAGGTTCAAGACTACTACCAGGTACGCGGTCGTGGCTCTCCTGCCGTTTCTTATCCTTGGACTACCTTTTGTGATTAGAGGCGTTCTGGTTCGCCGCAGCTCCACAATACTGTTAACAGCAGCGGGAGTCAGCTCGATTGGCTTTTACCTTCTGTTTGATCTAGCCAATATGGAATACAAATTTATATTGGCGGCGACGCTGCTGCTCATGCCACTCACGGCTGGAGGAGTCGAGATCCTGTTCAGGCAATCTTTACGCGTGCGTTGGGTCGTCTCTGCGGTCACTCCTCTGGCGTTGGTTCTATTTTTTGGGTTGTTCATATTCAAGACGGGAATACAGGTACCGGATAATCTCGGAAACACACCAAAAATCGTGGAGGAGTCATTTTGGCTGCGGCTTGATAAGAATGAAGCCGATTCCGGTTGGACCGATGCTGTGCATCAGATGACTCCTGAGGATACGATCTTAGTCGTTCACAATTCACGTATTCACATTCCACCATTTGCAAATCGCTCGCTATTTTTTCCAGGTCTTGGCGAAGGGCGCGCCATGGCGGGTTACAGCGTGAACAAACGCCGCTACTTGCTAGTGGAGCGAGGCTATTCGAGGGTAAGCTTTGATCTTAGATCTAAGACGGTGGAGTCGCTATACTCCGAAACCGACGCAAAAAAGCTGGCCGGAGTTGTCAACGGTCTTCTGACATTTCATAGACCCATTGCAATTCATTTTCCCTACCGTGACACGCCCTCCTTGATTTGGATGAGGCAAAATAACATTGGGTCGGAGCTTTATTCGGATTCAGGAAACGTCATCTGGTTTATCAACGGCCGTGCGAATAGCCTTTAATCTACGGATAATCAGAAATTATCCCCATAGATGCAGTCGGTCAAATTCACGTAGCGAATAGATTTTACCGACCACTTCAACCGAATAATTGCCACAACTTTAACTGCCAGCGAATGAGAAACCTTTGCTTCTCCCTCGGAAGAAGGCCATAAATCCATCGTTCGTATACCTTTGAGGCTTCCAAGTTATGCGGCTGAACCGGGATAAAAATGGGGCACTTTTCCTCCGCAGAGGTGACGACGTGCCAGATGGTTCCGATGGTGGCGCGGAAATGACTCGCGATCGCACAATTCGTCGTGGTGGGTGGCGTATTAAGGTCTTACTGCTTCTTCTCTCAGCGTTTCTATGCATTGTATCCGCGGAGGTGACGGCGCGAGCTTTCTGGTCTCTATCCTATGGAGTTCCTTTTCGCGATCCAGGTCGCATCCTTTACGCCTACTACCCAGAGCTACGGAGGGTTGACGGTGAACGCCCCACCCATGGTGACAAATTCTACGATATTCTGTTCCTTGGAGGATCGACACTACATAGGGACTTTAGTCAAGTAGAGCAGGTTCTGCTCGAAGAACTGGCCTACAAGGGTCACCGCAACGTACGCATCTTCAATCTCGCTATGACATCGCACACCTCACGCGACAGCTGGATTAAGTATGGTGCACTTGGCGCTGCCCGCTTTGAACTGGTGCTTTTTTATGACGGCATTAACGAGACCCGCGCCAACAACGCTCCTCCGGAGATATTCCGCGAAGACTACAGTCATTACTCTTGGTACGAGGATGTCAACATGCTGGCCTCTTATCACGGGACGGCTTCTTTCGCTTTGCCCTATACCCTACGTCATCTTGTCAACCAGATGCGGCGGCACCTGACGAAGGATTCTTATGTCCCTATTAATATGCCCCGTAAAGACTGGGTTCAATATGGACGGGACTCCCGCAGCGCCGTGTCCTTCAAGCACAACCTGAGTGCCATTATTGAGCTCGCCAGACGGCGAGGTGACGGGTTGCTGCTGACGACGTTCGCAACCTACGTCCCCAAAGACTATTCACTCGAGAGCTTTCTGAAAAAGAGCCTCGACTATGGTCTACATCTTTACTCCTTCAGGATGTGGGGCGCCCGCGAGCATGTCCTGGAAACCGTAGCTGTACAAAACGAGATCGTACGCAGTTTGGCGGCCCAGCATGAAGGCGTACTGTTCGTGGACCAAGCAAATCTAATGGCGGGGTTCCCCCGCTACTTCAATGACCCCTGCCATTTCACTGTCGTCGGTTCCTCGATCTTTGTGCAGCATCTGCTTAGGGTCTTGCTTCCACGGCTCGAGAACGGAAAAGCCGCCGGAGCAACGGCCGGTGATGCTCAGGGAAGCCTATGAGAAAACCCTTAACGCTTTGCGTGGCCTTCCCACGCTCGCGCTGTTACCCACTGCGCAGTGGGACCAACCAGCCCAAGGAAATAACTGAGACCAAGAGCGCCGAGGCATAACAGGGAGGCATACCGCACTATTTGCCGAGGAGAATAACCATGGACATTCTTAGAGACCATGTCGCATATAAAATCGAGCGGTCCGTTGGCACCAGCTCGATTTTCAATAAACCTCTGGTTTCGCTGGTTGTACCTGCTTACAACGAGGTTTCGATAGTGGAGAAGAATCTTGCCAAGTTGTCCCGATACATGGAATCGCTCGAGGATGAGTATCGCTGGGAAATGATCGTCGTCAACGACGGTAGCAGCGACGAAACCGGAGCATTGATAGATGCGTTCGCTAGGACCAGAGACAACATTCATGCCTTGCATCACTTGAATAATTTCGGTGTTGGCCAGGCGTTCAAAACCGCTTTCGACCACTGCCGGGGAGACTATGTCGTAACATTGGACTTGGACCTGAGCTATACGCCCGACCATATTGGCAAGCTCTTGTGCAAGATCAGGGAGACCGGCGCCAAGATTGTGGTGGCCTCTCCATACATGAAAGACGGCAGGGTCTCCAATGTGCCTTGGTTGAGGCGGGTGTTGAGCGTCTGGGCCAATCGATTCCTGTCCATGACCGCCAAGGGCGACCTGTCGACTCTGACCAGCATGGTCCGAGCCTATGACGCAAAGTTTTTGCGGACACTCGATCTCAGGTCGTTGGGGATGGAGATCAACCCGGAAGTCGTCTACAAAACCATGCTACTGCAAGCTCGGCTCGAAGAGATCCCTGCGCATTTGAACTGGGAGCTCCAAAAGGCGGAAGGAATCAAACGAAGATCGAGCCTCAAATTGCTGCGGCACACGTTCGCCATGCTGGTTTCGGGGTTTCTGTTTCGGCCGGTTATGTTTTTCATTATTCCGGGTCTTGCGTTGTTGGTGTTTGCCCTCTATGTCAATACTTGGACTGTTATTCATTTCATCGCGCAATACCAGGCGGTTCCCGAATATTCTTGGTTTTTTACCCGGGCCTCGGTAGCGGTGGGGGCTGCCTACAGTCAGTTTCCCCACACTTTCATCGTCGGTCTGCTGGCGTTGATGTTGTCCATTCAGCTCATCAGCTTGGGAGTCCTCGCGCTGCAGAGCAAGAGCTATTTCGAGGAGATATTTCACCTGGGTACCAGCATCTACCGTGCGACCCGCGAGCAAGGAGGGACCGAACATCGATGATTCCGTTTCGCTTTGGAGAAATTTGTTGGAAGAGAAGTTAATGACCAAGTCAGTGAAAAGAGTTCTGGTTACCGGTGTTGCCGGATTTCTCGGGTCCCATTTGTTGGATAAACTCTTGGCGTCAGGACATGAAGTCGTCGGCATGGACAATCTGTCGATGGGCAAACGGGAAAACATTGATGCGCATCGCGATAACCGTGCCTTTTGCTTTCTTGAAAGGGACGTTACGGAACCGTCCAGCTTTTGCTCTCTGGAAGGGCATTTTGACTGCTTGGTCCACCTGGCGGCGTTCAAGATTCCCCGCTATGGGAACGCGCTCGACACTTTGAAAATAAACCACAAAGGATCGGAGAACGCCCTAGAATTTGCCCGCCAGGCGGGTTGCAAATGCGTCTTGGCCTCGACTTCAGACGTATATGGCCGCAATCCGCGCATACCGTTTCATGAAGACGACGACTCGGTTATCGGATCTTCGAAGGTGGCGCGTTGGAGCTATGCTGTATCGAAACTTTTCGACGAGCACTTGGGTTTTGCCTATCAAGAGAGTTTCGGTATTCCGGTTACGGTTCTCCGCTTTTTCGGCTCTTACGGGCCGCGTCACCACCTAAGTTGGTGGGGAGGCCCCCAGTCGGTTTTTATCAATGCCGTCCTGAACGATCGTGAGATTCCGATTCACGGCGACGGTCTCCAGACGCGCACCTTTACCTATGTCTCCGATACGGTGGAGGGGATCTATGCGGCGATCGTCAAGCCCGAGGCCGACGGTAAGATTTTTAATATCGGCAGCACGCACGAGATTACCATCCTGGAGCTGGCGCAAACGATCAAGCGGCTTAGCAATACGCCGGGTGAATTAAATCTCAAATTTATCTCTTACCAATCCTTCACCGGTAAGAAATATGAAGACGTTCGGCGGCGCGTGCCTGATGTTTCTCGATGTGAACGCATCTTAGGGGTGAAGGCTAGAGTAGGGTTGGAAGAGGGACTGATACGCACGATCGAGTGGCAGCGGGGTATCAATCAACGAATCGATCAAGCCGAGGAAGCTTCTGGCATTTCCGTTCTGTAAACAAGAAAACGTTCACGACAGCGCCCCAGAGTACGCAGAGTTCGGAAACTATTTAATCTTGGTCCTCCGTGCTCTCCGTGGTTAGCCACACGAAAGCCTGAACACCCGAGTATGAAGATTGGCATCATTGGCGGCGGCCCGATGGGGCTGGCCTTAGCTTATCGTCTTTCGGCCAAGGGCCACCACGTTAGTGTTTTTGAGCGGGAGAGACAGCTTGGGGGGCTTGCCACCTATCATGATTTCGGCGCGTTTTACTGGGACCGTTTTTATCACGTCATTTTGCCGTCAGATCGCTCCTTGATCGGTTTCCTGACGGAAATCGGATTGGCGGATAAATTGCGCTGGTCGCCGACATCGACCGGCTTTTATGTGGACGAGCGGTTTTACTCAGTGAGCAATAGTTGGGAATTCTTACGATTTCCCCTGGTAAGTCTCTGGGGAAAGTTCAGGCTAGTGGTGACCCTATTGTACTGCTCGCGCATTCGCAACTGGCAACGGCTTGAAAAGATTACGGTGGAAGACTGGTTGATCAAGACCTGCGGGCGAACCACCTATGAGAAAATGTGGAAACCGTTACTCTTGGCTAAACTGGGCGAGAGCTATCGGCGCGTATCGGCGATTTTTATTTGGACCTACATCAAGCGGCTCTTTTCGGCGCGCGATTCTTCCGTCCACTCCAAAGAGTCTCTCGGTTACGTTTCGGGCGGCTACAAAACGGTATGGGACCGACTGGAGGAGTTGATTCATGCCGGAGGAGGGGAGATCTTGACCGGCGCCTCCGTGCGGGGAATCGTTCCTAGTTCCGAGGGAGGCCTGTGGGTTGAGCACGACAAAAGTAGAAAACACTTCGACAAGGTCATTTTCACCGGGCCGGTGAATGTTTTGCGGATGGTTGCCGGGCCAGAGCTGTTGAGTCTGGCAAATGGCGGTGGCGCGGTGGAGTACCTGGGTGTCCTATGCATGGCGCTGGTAACACGAAAGCCTCTTGTGCCGTATTACGTCGTCAATATCGCAGACGAGCGCATCCCATTTACAGGAGTCATCGGCATGAGCAACGTGGTCGCACCGGGGGAGACCGCCGGGCGTTGCCTTACCTACCTGCCCAAGTATTTGCTTTCCACGGATCCGTTGCTGCAGCGGCCGGACGAAGAAATACGCGCGCTCTTTTTTGATGGTTTACGCCTGATGTTTCCGGGTTTGAAGATGGAGGAGATCGAAGGAGTCCACCTTAACCGTGCCGTCAAAGTTCAGCCATTGCAGGTTCTGAACTACTCCAGCATCGTGCCAAGAGTGGCCACTTTGCACCCGGATTTTTTCGTTTTGAACACGTCTCAGTTCGTCCATGGCACGCTCAACAACAACGAAGTCATCGCGACGGTCAACGCGTTCCTCAAAGAATACGGTGCGAGGATTGAGCAGGCCAGCTATTCGAAGAATCAGGCCTCGGTCAGCCATGCATTAATGGCGTAAAAAAGAGGAAAGATATGACGCCAGAATGGATGTCTGTGGCCGTTGCTCTGCCGCTGCTTGCCTTTACGCTCATTTTTTTGAAGCTGTGCGGCCGGGCAAGTGAAAACGATTGGCGCCGGAGCTTTCTCGAAGCAGCCGTGACTTGGGGGATTCTCCTAACTACTGCGACGGAGGTTTTGAGCTTCTTCGGTTCGCTCAGTCTTGCTTCGGTGATGGCATTCTGGTTGCTGGTGAGCCTGGCAGCAATGGCGCTGTTCCTTAGCCGGAAATCCAAATGGAATGCCTCCTGGAAGATTCCCGAGTTCTCGCTTGTCTCGGCCGTCTTGCTGATCGGTGTCATACTGATCGTACTAGCTGTGGGAACAATTGCTCTGCTGGCTCCACCAAATAATTATGATTCGATGACCTATCACATGAGCCGCGTGGTTCATTGGATTCAGAATCGCACCGTCAGTTTCTATCCAACGCATAATATAAGGCAGCTCTTTCAGAGTCCCGGGGCGGAATACGCCATCTTACACCTTCAACTTCTGAGTTTATCCGACCGTTTTGCCAACCTGGTTCAATGGTTCAGTATGCTTGGCGGCATAATCGGGGCGACTCTCATCGCCAAACAGCAGCTCGGGGCTAATCAGACAGGTCAGCTCATTGCCGCTGTCTTCGTGGCGACAATTCCGATGGGGATTCTGCAGGCGTCAAGCACGCAAAACGACTATGTGCTTTCCTTCTGGTTGATCTGCTTTGTGTACTTTATCGAACAATTCAGGAACGATCCCAGTTGGCGCAATGCTATTTCGGCCGCCGCCAGCCTAGGTCTGTCCATTCTGACCAAACCTGGTGCCTATGTTTATGCTTTTCCGTTTCTGCTGATATCAGTTTTGCTGGCCCTCGCGGTTCGTCGTGCGAAATTATGGCCGAAGCTTGCTGTTGCGACTGCGATTGTTGCGGCAATCAATTTTGGCCATTCCTTTCGAAATCTGGATTTATTCGGTTCACCGTTGGGTCCCGGGCTGAAATACGGATATGGCAATGAAACTTTCGCGCTGCCATCAATTGGTTCCAACGTCGTGCGGAATCTCTCGTTGCATCTCACCACTCCCAGCGATCGCTTGAATCATCTCGGTGAGAGGGCAGTCCGTTTTTTGCACGCTCGCTTAGGCGTCGATATCGATGATCGTTGGACAACGTACACCAGCAAATTCTATATACCGAGCTTCTCGATTCACGAGGATACGGCTGGGAATCCTCTCCATTTGTTGCTTATTGGGTTTTCACTATTTTCGCTTGTTACAAATCGCCATCGCCTCCAGTGGCTACTTTTTGGGGCGGCGATAGTAGCCGGGTTTCTGTTATTCAACATTGTCCTTAAATGGCAGCCCTGGCATAGCCGTCTCCAGCTCCCGTTATTTGTGCTTTCGGCCCCACTAGTGGGAGCGGTTGTTTCTGGTATTTCACGCTGGGGGATTTCCGGCGCAATGGGAATAGTATTAGTTTTGTCGGCCATTCCATGGGTTTGTTTCAACACAGCGCGCCCCCTTGTCGGAACAGAAAGCATATTGAAGAAGGGTAGGGTAAACCAGTACTTTGTCAATTGGCCTGACCTCAAGGAGGCCTACCTTGGTGCTACACGGTTCCTCCACTCCGTGGACTGTCATAACGTCGGGCTCGTTATCGGTGCGGATCATTGGGAATATCCCTTCTGGATACTCCTGGGAAACGGCCGCCAACCAATCCGCCTTGAGCACGTCCGCGTCAAGGATCTGTCTTCAAGGTTATCCTATCCACGGGGTGCTTTTGAGCCCTGTGCCGTCTTGTCTAACGATATTGCAGCGACAGCGGTTCCCGGTCGACCGAATCAATGGAAATATCAAATTCAGGTAAATGTACGGCTGAAGGGTGAAGCATCAGAGGCACGGGAATGACTGGGGGAGAAGATTGGGATCGTATTTTTACCTTTGGTACGTCCGCGGACGTCCGGGTGAATGATCGTCTGCAAACAGAGAGTGAGCTTCATTTAGGCAACGAGTAATTTAACCCTGGTCTTTGGAAAGTCGTTTTGCTGCAATGACGGTAACCAAGGCCAAAAAAATGAACAAAGGAAGTACCCATTTTGTCCACCCATCGTCCTTTGTCGATGAACCTTGTTCCATTGGAAAGGGGACGAAGATTTGGCATTTTTGCCATATCATGGAGAACTGCGAGATCGGAGAGAACTGCAATTTGGGTCAGAACGTGGTCATCTCACCCGGCTGCGTCATCGGCAATAACGTCAAGATCCAGAATAATGTGTCCATATACACGGGCGTGGTCCTGGAGGATGATGTCTTTTGCGGACCGTCCGCGGTATTTACCAACGTAATAAATCCGCGCAGCCATGTGCCGCGCCGGGACCAATATAAACGAACAATGGTTATGCGCGGCGCCACAATCGGCGCCAACGCCACAGTAGTCTGCGGCGTGACCCTCGGCCGCTACTGCTTCGTGGGCGCCGGAGCCGTCATCACCCGCGATGTGCCCGACTATGGCATGGTTTATGGCAACCCAGGACGCTTGCGCGGATGGATGTGTTACTGCGGTTCAAAATTGCCTCTCGGAAGCTTCGCCGATGGCGTCGAGACGGCCCACTGCCAAGCCTGCGGCCGCCGTTATCAAAAGAAAGGATTGACGATTACGCAATATGCCTAGATTGGCGCGTGGATCGGAAAGCGCGATGAACACTCGGACCCGTTCTGTATCGGTGCCGTTGCTGGATCTTAAAGCGCAGTTCCGTGACATCGAGGCCGAGGTCATGGAAGCGCTCGGAGAAGTCTGCGCCCGCCAGCAGTTCATCCTCGGTCCCCGTGTGAATGAGCTTGAGGAAAGACTGGCGCGCTATTCGCAGTGCCGCTATGGAATCGGTGTATCCTCAGGGACCGATGCGCTCCTATTGGCTCTCATGGCCTTAGGGGTTGGCCCCGGTGACGAGGTAATCACTACTCCCTTTACCTTTTTTGCGACCGCCGGTGTGATTGCGCGCCTGGGCGCTCGTCCGTTGTTCTGCGACATCGATCCGGTGACGTACAACCTTTCGCCGCCGGCGGTCGCCGGTCTGATCGCGGAACAATGTGAGCTGCGGGCTGGCCGCTTGCTTAACAGGAAAACCTCAGGGGTTGTCAAAGTCTTGATCCCGGTGCACCTTTTTGGACAGACCGCCGATATGAATCCACTCATGGAGCTGGCGCGACGCTATAGCCTCAAAGTCGTCGAAGATGCCGCTCAGGCAATCGGTTCGGAATATCACGGCGTTCGCCGCGCCGGGTCGATGGGAGATATCGGGTGCTTTTCGTTTTTTCCCACCAAGAATCTCGGCGCGTTCGGTGATGGCGGCATGTGCGTGACGAGCGATCCGATATTAGCGGAACGTCTGCGGGTTTTGCGCGTTCACGGCGGCAGCCCTAAATATCACCATGCCGTCATCGGCGGCAACTTCAGGCTGGACGAGCTGCAGGCAGCAGTGTTGCTGGTCAAGCTCAAGCATCTGGACTGTTGGACCGCGCGCCGCCAGGAGAACGCGTGCTATTACAACCGCGCTTTTGCGAAAGCGGGTCTGGAAGGGCATGTCTCCACCCCGCAATGGCTGCACGGATACCGGCATATTTTTAACCAATATGTGCTGCGGGTCGATCGACGTGACCAACTCAGAGACCACCTTACCAGCGGAAGAATCGGATCGGAAATCTACTATCCCATCCCGCTCCACATGCAGAAGTGTTTCGACTACCTTGGGTACCGGCCCGAAGACTGCCCGGAATCCTACCGCGCCGCAAGCGAAACTCTCGCTGTTCCGATCTACCCTGAATTAGCGCATGAACAGATACAGCACGTCATAGACACGATTGTGGCATTCTATCGTTGAGCGTATGAAGCTTGTGAGTATCGTCGGGGCGCGCCCTCAGTTTATCAAGATCGCTCCGCTCGCGCGGTCACTCGAACGACGTGATGGCACTGCCCGTGAACTCATCGAAAACATCCTTGTCCACACGGGCCAGCACTACGACGCCACCATGTCTGATATTTTTTTCGAAGAACTCAAGATCCCGCGTGCCGCCTTCAATCTGGGAGTGGGCTCGGGATCTCACGCACGCCAGACAGGCGAGATGTTAGTCAAAATCGAAGAGGTTTTGCTTGACGTCCGGCCTCACATGGTTGTCACCTACGGCGACACGAACTCGACCGTGGCCGGCGCTTTGGCGGCTGTCAAGCTGAACATTCCGGTTGCCCATGTGGAAGCCGGTGTGCGCAGCTTTAATCGGTGTATGCCCGAGGAAATCAACCGTGTCGTGGCCGACCACATCTCTGATTTATTACTGGCACCTACGGTCACGGCCATGAAGAACCTCGCCAGAGAGGGACTCTCGGGGAAGGCAATCCTGACGGGCGATGTCATGTACGATGCGGTGTTGATCAACCGCGAGTTGGCGGAGCGAGGATCGGACATTCTGGAACGCTTGACACTCGAGACGGGCAGCTACGGGGTGGTGACGGTCCACCGAGCTGAAAACACAGACGACGAAGAACAGCTAAAGGAATTGCTGACGGCTGTTAACGAAATCGCCAAAAGCGGACTGCGACTTATCTTCCCAATCCATCCTCGCACTGCCAAGCTGCTGTCATCGAAATCCGAGCGTTGGTTGCCAAATCCAAAGCTACACGTTATCCAACCCGTCGGTTACCTCGACATGTTGCGCTTGGTGAGTCACGCCAGGGTGGTTTTGACGGATTCGGGGGGTTTGCAAAAGGAGGCCTTTTTTCTGGGATGCCCTTGCATCACGTTGCGTGAAGAAACCGAGTGGGTGGAGACCGTCCACGCAGAAGGGAATATTCTAACTGGAGTGAAAGCAAGCAATATTCGTGAGGCGGTATTGACCTGGGAAAGTCGCTTTGGCGTGGGAAACGCTAGTTTCTCAACCAAAGCGAATGGATTGTTCGGTGATGGTTTTGCCGCCGAAAAGATCCGGGATGCATTGCTGGCTTTCCGACAATCCATTTGACCAAAGCAAACCCGTGGAGGGAACCATGGCACAGGTAGCAGTTGTCGGCATTGGTGGATGGGGCAAGAATCTGGCGCGCAATTTTTTCCAGATCCCGGATTGCTCCCTCAAATACATCTGTGATCTGGATCAGAACAAGCTCCAACAGATGCGCTTACAATTGCCAGGCACCATGATCACTACCCATTTTGAGGACCTCTTGGAGGACGCTGACCTGCAGGCGATCGTCATCGCTTCGACGGCTGCGACGCACTACACGCTATGCAAGGCAGCTCTCCAGGCAGGCAAGGACGTCTTTGTCGAAAAGCCTTTTGTTCTGGGGGTAGCCGAGGCAGAGGAGTTGATAAGGATGGCGGCACAGAACGGTCGTATCCTCATGGTTGGCCATCTGCTTGAGTATCACCCTGTCATTAACCGGCTCAAACAAATGATCGATTCCAAGGAATTGGGAGACATCTACTATATTTACAATCAGCGCGTCAATCTCGGCGTCGTGCGCAATGACGAGAACGCGCTTTGGAATTTTGCGCCCCATGACATTTCCTCCGCCCTCTATTTACTCGGCAAAGAACCGAGCGACGTGAGTGCAAGGGGACAGTCCTATCTACAACCAGGAATCGAGGACGTGGTTTTTTTAACTCTCAATTTTGCCGGCCAGGCCATGGCCCATATCCACGTCAGTTGGCTAGACCCGCATAAAATTCGCAAGATAACCATCGTGGGGAGCAAGAAGATGGCCGTGTTCGACGATCTTGAAGGCACCGAAAAGCTGAGGATCTACGACAAAAGCGCCGAACACAACGTCAAGTACAACACATTTGCAGAATACATTACCCTGCGCTTCGGCGACATTACCATCCCGCACGTCAAAATGGATGAACCGCTCCGGCTGGAATGCCAGCATTTTCTTGATTGTGTCCGTGAGCGCAAGCAGGCGATGAGTGATGGAAGAGATGGGTTGCGTGTAGTCAAAGTTTTAGAGGCGGCCCAGAGGTCGCTTAAGACCAACGGAGCGCCGGTGGCGATCGATTCAATTGTGAATCCGATGGCCATAGGTGAAGTAACGCAGCATAAGACTGGATAGCTCTGATAAGCCAAATGAATCCCGCTCTGTTTCGTATCAACCATGAGTCTTCACGCTAGATTGAATGTCTGTGCATTGCACAATGCTTCTGTTCGTCCGGGCAACGACGACGCTCTCCAGTCACCAATTTGTTTACTTTAAAGACTTTGGTCGATTTCATAGCATTCATGTCTCGAAAGAGGTTGCAGAATCGGTATTTTCTCGAATAGGGAAACACTCAGAATTTTTAGAATCGAATGCAAACTGCGCTCCAGATGCAGTCGTTTTCTTACGATCTCAACTAAGACGTAAACCGAGATCGCAATTCAAACTTCAGTGCTGACCGCATTCGGAGAGGTACCATAGAAAGCCTTGATTGCGCAGATGTTGTTTGATCCAGCGAAAGAACAGTTCCACTTTTCAACGGCACCTCGGTCCATCAAGTAAATGGCGCCGGCTTCTCAGAAAAGCTGGTCGAGGATATTGACGCCGTGGATCTGTCCGCCGGTGACGATCACGACCGTGGAAATACTCCCGCGAAGATCCAACAACGTGTGCAGTTTGACGGCCGATTTTTTCCGGCGAAACTGCGGCCAAGGGAAAAGCGACAGACAGAGATCGACCGTTGTGGAGTCCAGCGCATAGACGGTTTGATCGAGTTCGAGGCCGAAGGGTTCGTCTCGGTAGAGCTCTCGCGCCACTCGGATTAGCACATGAGCGAAATCGGCATAGATTCTCCAGTCGCGAACTTGATTGGCATTGGCCAGAGTGTTGCGAGAAATGTGGCTGCGAATGCCCATGTGATAAAGCTTGGTCGGGGCTGCTCGCAGACACGCTTCGATATCTCTCTGAGGCTCTCGCGATAGGTCAGTTGGGCGAAGGCCAACGTGACAAACTGATCCCAGCAAGAAAAACTCTTGATTTTGTAGTTGCCTTGATACCGTTCCACACAGCAGCGAAATTCGTATGCGGGAACAAAGTCCATGAGTTGAGCAAAGATCGTTTTCCCGGAATTCATTCATCAGTTCCTTCCACAACAAAAGTACGGAAGTATGGATTTGAATGAATCCCAAATTCAAATCGATAAATCGGGTTTTGACTAACAATTGCATTGTTTTCACAGCCTTACAATAAATCTTGATTTCAGACCTTGGGACAGCACTAATTTCTATCACTCACTATGTAAACT
>Ga0111539_10006269_pt1 | contig 15356 bp, 14 predicted proteins | sample RhiMethybrSRZTD1_FD_79667 | JGI IMG/M metagenome (GOLD analysis project Ga0111539, IMG submission 79667) | Populus rhizosphere microbial communities from Tennessee, USA - Rhizosphere MetaG P. TD hybrid SRZTD1 (version 2) (version 2) | ecosystem: Host-associated > Plants > Roots > Rhizosphere >... | reverse complement strand
GTGGCACCACGAGCTGGACGATTGCCAACATTCCCCTGCAGGCGGGGACGAACGTGATTGACATCACGGCGTACGATGGCGCCGGCAATCCGTTTACCGATAGGCTGCTCGTGACGCGTTCGAGTTCGGGTTCGGGCACGACGACCACTCCGCCGCCGACATCTCCGCCGCCGACATCTCCGACGCCTCCACCGTCCACGGGCGGTACGGGCTGTGCCGCTGCGCCGACTGTGTCAATCTGCACTCCGACGACGGGGACATCCTTTACGACGACGCAGTCCAGCATCAACATGACCGGCACTGCGCCGTCTGTCGTTACCCGGGTGGTGTGGGAGAACTCGGCGACCGGTGCCCGCGGCGTTGCCAGCGGCACCACGAGCTGGGCGATTGCCTACATTCCCCTTCGGGCGGGGACGAACTTGATTGACATCACGGCGTACGATGGCGCCGGCAATCCGAGTACCGATAGGCTGCTCGTGACGAGTTCGAGCACGACGTCGTCTACCGGCAGCACAGGTACGGTCTGTGCCACTGCGCCGACTGTGTCAATCTGCACTCCGACGACGGGGACATCCTTTACGACGACGCAGTCCAGCATCAACATGACAGGCACCGCGCCGTCTGTCGTTACCCGGGTGGTATGGGAGAACGTCGCGAACGGTGCCCGCGGCGTTGCCAGCGGCACCACGAGCTGGGCGATTGCCAACATTCCCCTTCAGGCGGGGTCGAACTTGATCGAGATCACGGCCTACGACGGCGCCGGAAATCCGAGTACCGATAGGCTGCTCGTGACGCGTTAGAGGTGAGCAGTTCCTTCTGAGCCATTTGCCCTGTTTCGGCCGTTTGCCTCAGCCGCCGCAAGGAACGCTGAGGCAGACGGGCCGTTTTTGCTGGCGGGGGATTTGCTCGACCCTGCATTGTCCATCTCCCGGTGTTCGCTGCCGATGACACAGCGGACCAGGAGAAGGAGGGTGCCATGCGCGTCTCCTCTCTGGTGGCTTTGCTCGGGGCGAGCGTATTCCTGACAGCAGCCGTGTCGGCGCAAGAACGCAGCGCGCCGGATGGCGCGGTGGTGGTTCGGCCGGTCCGGGTCAGGGAAGTTCGCGTCAACCAGCCCGCTCCGCCTCCACTTCACGATCAGCGTCCGAGTTTCGGGCTCCCGCGACCGGTCGATCCGGCCTTCATCAGCCGGCCGATTCCGCGGCCTCAAGCGACCGTGCTTCCGAACTCGCGTTTTTCGAATGGCGTTCGCGGCCGCGGCCGCGTGTCTGACTTCAAGCCGCGGCACAATGTCGGCTTTGGCGTGGTGGTCGGCTATCCGGTGATCTACCCGTACGCCTATCCCTACGATCCGTTCTTGCCAACGTCCGGGTATACGCCGTACAGTGTCGCGCCGCCGGCTCCAAACACGTATTCGAACGTCGATTCGCTGCCGGCAACCTCGAGCATCGTGACAGCTGCATTATCGTCGCCCGGTACGATTGCCTGTGAGGCGTCTGCCCCGTGTGGCGGCGTCAGCTTCGACATCCGGCCGGCCAGTGCGCAAGTGTACGTGGATGGAACCTTCGCAGGTCTCGTCGAGGACTTCGACGGGGCGAGCGAGCCGCTCCTCCTCGCACCCGGCACGCATTACGTCGAGGTCAGGCTCGCCGGCTATCGGACCGCGACCTTCGATGTGACGATCGCGCCAGGCGAGGTCACACCATACCAGGGCACACTGGAGCGCTTACGTCTGCAGACCCCGTGAGCGGCGCAGACGCCGCCGGCGGCAATCCGCGCGATCGCGGGCTGTGCGCCACGTGCGCCCACGCGCAAGTGATCACCAGCGCACGCGGCTCAACGTTCTCCCTCTGCAAGTTGTCGTTTGTCGACTCGCGGTTCGCGAAGTACCCGGTGCTGCCTGTGCGGCACTGCGACGGGTATTCGCGCGACGCTGCGGCGTGCCACTAACCACTAACCACCAACAAACCTACGCCGCCTGCCGGTAGTCCTCGGCCAGCGCGGACACCAGCCTCACGGCCGGCACTTCTGAGGCGCTCTGGCGATCCAGCGTCTCGTCGTGAACGGCGATCTGCAGTGCCTCGAAGCACGTCGGGTCGATCGCGTTCCCGGCCTCGCGGCGCATCACCTCCATCACGCGCTCGAGTGGCATGCTGGGCCGGTACGGACGGGAGGCACGCAGTGCGTCGCACATATCGGCGGTGCAGAGTACGCGCGTCAGCATCGGCAACTCGCTGCGCTGGAGACCGAGGTCGTAGCCGCTGCCATCGAGCCGCTCGTGATGCGACGCGGCAGCGCTGGCGAGATGCCTGAAGCAGCCGGTGCGCATGAGGATCTCGCGCGTGGCCACCGGATGACGCCGCATCACCTGGAACTCGCCGTCGGTGAGTGCGGCCGGTTTGTCGAGGATCAGGCTGGAGACACCGAGCTTGCCGATGTCATGCAGCAGTGCCGCGCGGCGGATCTCACGAACCTGCTCATCGGGATAGCCCATCACCTCGGCGAGGGCGACGCTGGTGGCCGCGACACCGCGTGAATGCTGGAACGTCCACGGTGACTTCGCGTCGATCACCAGCGCAAACGCCTCAGCGACGCGATCGAGACGGTCATCGTCGGCGACCAGGATGCGATCGGCGGGTTCGATCTGCGTCACGTGCGCCTGGGCGTCGTCCTCGGCGAGCGCTCGCCAGAATTCGCTGTCGGTGCGGAAGGCAAGGAAGGCATCGACGATCGCGGGATCGAACCACGAGCCCTTGCGCGCGACCGCCATGTCGTACGCGGGTTCGACGCCGTACGACGTGAAGAACACTTCCGCGGTCTGCGCGAGACCGAGAATGCGTGCGAGCAGCGGAATCTGATCGCCGCGAAGCGCATAGGGCTGACCGGCGCCATCCCAGTGTTCGTCGAGCGCGCGAATCGCCTGCACAGTGTCGTCGTGGAAGCCAAGCATCCGCGCGATGTCTGCGCCGCGCTCGCAACGGGTCCGCACCACCTCGCGGGCACCCTCGGGACCGCGCGTCAGCACACCAAGCAACTGGAACGCGCGCGTCAGCCAGAATTGACCCGGTGCCACATTACGCGCGACGAAGCGGAACGCGTCGAGCGCTCGTGGCCAGTCGGTCGTTTTCAGATCGGCCTTGACGCGGTGATCGTCCGCGCCGAAGAGCACCGCGAATCGCGCCGCATTGCTCGAGCATCCGAGGTCTTTCATCAGCAGCGCATAGAACAGCGCTGACTGCTGTTCGGACGGCAACCGCAGTTCTCGGGCGATCCGCATGCCGACCAGGCAGCTGCGGACAGCGTGTCCCTCGCGTTGCCCCTCAGTCAGGTCCAACGCATAGGAGAGGCCGGCGAGCACATTCGACAGCCGGATGTCAGGTCGTTGAATCAGCACGGTCGTGGGCGCTTGCAAATCTGTCGGCGCGCGGGGGGTTGCTGCGTGGGTCGTGCCAGAAAAGCCCTGTGCCGAAACGAGTAAACGCGGGTCGTGGGCGCACAGGATGTCTCGAATCTGCCCGGAACGAAGACCCGTCGTTTTCAGAGAGTCTTGGCGCTGAATGACTTATTCGGCCCACTTCGATCTAACATTTCGCTCACGATCCTCTGGATTCTCGGCAGGTAAATTATGAAGACATTGATCGCGCTCGCCATACTGACGCTGGTTGTTGCCAGCACCGCGTCTGCGCAAACCGCGAAAGCGTCATCGCTCGCGGCGCTCTCGACGCAGCCGTCGATGAACGTGTTCCGCCGCTTCTCGGTGGATGCCGCGAAAATGACCGGCTTCTACGGCGACGTGCTTGGCCTGAAAGCGCTGCCGCCGCTCCGCATGCCCGGCGGCGGATCGATGATCCTGTTTCAGGTCGGGTCAGGTCAGGTGAAGTTGCAAGCGACGCCGGCTGCCAAGGACTATGCGTCGGGGCCGGTACGTGAGGTGAGCGGGCTCCGTGTTTTCACCTTCTTCTTCCCTGACGAGCCGGCGCTCACCGCGCGATTCGTGCAGCACGGCTACCCGGCCCCGCAGTTCCAGGCCACACCGAACGGACGCCGCGCACTGGTCCTCGATCCCGAGAACCAGTGGGTCGAGCTCGTCGTGCTACCCGGAGCGGCGCCATCGATCTATCAGTCGATGGAAGTCGGTCTGACAGTGACCGATCTCGAGAAGAGCCGCGCGTTCTATCGCGACTTCGTTGGACTCGAGGAACTTCCGCCGGTGAAAGACGCACTGCTCGGCGTCACGAAGTATCCGTTCCGCCACGGTGAGACGACCGTGAATGTGTGGAGCTTCGGCCCGACGGCGCACACCAACACGCGCACCGCGGGTATTCAGTATGTGATCAGTGATGTGGAGGCGGTGGACGTGAAGGCCAAGGCGCAGTCGGTGAAGATCGACACGCCGCTGGGGAACTTCAGCGCAGGTCTGCGGACGATCTGGCTGTCTGATCCCGACGGGATCACGAACTACTTCGCACAGATCATCCGCAATCCTGCGGCATCGTCCACCCGTTAATTCGCGCGGGTGGCGGTCCAGTTCGTCGAGCTGCTGCCCGTGCGCGTCGAGCCCTCGATCTGATTGCCCTTCACAACGCCGGAGTACTCCTGCCCGCCGGCGCTCCATGAAATCTGCGTGCCTCGCAGCTTACCCGTGACCGGCACTGACTTTCCGCTGGTTGTCAGCGTGCCGGACACCGTCTGGTACGTCTGCTTCAATGCAAGCTCGCCCTGCGGCAACCGCCAGGTGCCATCCACCTTGGCCGGCACGATATACAGCATCACGGTGCACCAGCTCGAACAGTCGTCGACCGTTTCGGTTTTCTCCGGTGTCCAGTCCTGGATCGAAAACGTGTTGGAGACGATGCGCGTACCGGGGCGGAGGTTCGCGAACTTGTCCCGTAGTTGCAGCAGGTTGCTGGGCAGAAGGAAGAGCGCGAGCACCGTAGCCTTGGAGAACTCGGCCTGGTACATGTCGCCCTGGACGAACTGCGCTTTCTCGGTGACGCCGGCTTCCTTCGCGCGCCGCTTGGAGAGCTCCACCATGTCGGGGTTGTATTCAACGCCGAGTGCTTGCGCGCCGCGCTTCGCGGCGGCGATGACGTTGCGTCCGTCGCCCGAGCCAAGATCGACGACGAAGTCCTGCGGCGTGATCTCGCCCATCTCCATCATCTTCTTGACCGTCTCTTCCGGCGATGGTACCCACACGACGTCTTTGCCGGCTTGTCCCACCTGAGGTTCGAACGGCTTCTGCTGGGCGAGCGCGATCGTCGCGGTCAGTGCGACCACGATCGTCAGCGCCCACGTACGCGGACGACTCAGAGCCATGATGTATTAGTCCTCGTTGTCAGCGCGCCAGGCGGAGTGCCTTGGCGCGTTTGCGATTGCCTCTGGTACGGAGCCACCACGTGCCTGGTGTGCAGGCCAGACATGCGGTAGCCAGGGAGTAGTAGATCACGGTGACGACGGCCGCGACGGTGCCGGCCGCGACCGGCATCCACCACGCGACTGCCGCGGTGATCATGGCGACCATGACGAGATCGACCATCGCGGCGATCACCTGCACGCGCGATGTGCGCAGCCACGCGCGATCGGCGAGCGTCAGCCGCAGCGGTGCCGCTGGTATCGAAAGCGCCGACGAGATCCGCTGTTCTCCCTCTTCGGGGAACAGTTGCAGGAACTCGCTCAAGGCCGCATCGACGGGCAGTCCGAGCGCAACCGCGTACTCCCGGAAGAACGAGCGCCGATAGATGCCGGTTGGCCACCGTGAGACATCGGCCCGCTCGAGCCCCAGGTACAGCCCCTGGTTCACCTTGCTGCGCTCGGCAATCTCGGTCAGCGTGACGCCACGCTGCAGGCGCACCTCTTTGAGTTGCTCGCAGTACGCGAGTCTGGCGATGGCCGCCGCGGCCTCGCGCGCGGCGCGATCGGGTACCGCGGTCAAGGCGCGACGTGCCGGCGGCGATTCAAGCTGGGCTGACGCCGCACTGTCTGACAGTGCTGACATGCTCACAGGCTGCAGTTGCATGGCGGGGAGGGTGCGATCTTACTTCCAATCGCGTGGATCGCATCCCGGCTGCGAGCCTTTTTTGCAGCGACTTCGCGACCTCGTCGGGACTAGAATGCGTCGGGTCCCTTGGAGGTATCGATGATTAGGTCGACTAGCCGCCGCGTCGCGGGTGCGCTCGTGCTTGCGGTCGGTCTGGCGGTTGGCGCGGCGCAGCTGTCTGCGCAGGCTCAACCGCAGACGCCACCTGATTCGCCGTTGAGCGCGCTCGCGCCAGCTAATCTGTCGAAGTCGCGTCCGGCTTCGCCGTTCAACCTAACCGGCAACTGGTTCATCGACAACAGCCCGGGCATTCAGGGTTGGCTGTTCGGGCCGGCGACGATTCCCAAGCTCAAGCCTGAAGCGCAGAAGCATCGCGACGCGTATCTGCAGGCGATCAAGGAAGGCAAGGTCTATCGCGACGACATCGGGCAATGCTGGCCGGCCGGCGTGCCGATCATCATGACCCGCGTCTGGCCGATCGCGATGATTCAGATGCCGACGGCGATCTACATGATTAGCGAGTTCATGAACAGCATGCGGGTCGTCTATCTCGACGGCCGTTCGCATACCGACCCCGATCTGGTCGTCCGCACCTTCAACGGTGAGTCGGTCGGCCGCTGGGAAGGCGACACGCTCGTCGTGGAGACGAAGAACTTCATCAACGACCCACATCACTGGGTCGATCAGGGCGTACCCGCGAGCGACGAGCTCCGCATCATCGAGCGCATCCGGATGATCAACGACGGGAAGTCGCTCGAGATCGCGATGACGCTCACCGATCCCAAGAACTGGGAAGGCGAGTGGAAGGGCGTGCGCCGCTGGAATCGCGTGGACGATCACGACATCGGGGAAGTCGAGTGCCTGCCCGACTTGAACGAACATCTGCAGAGCACCTCGTCCAAGGTTCATATTCGATAGCCGGCCCGGGTAGGGGCGCCGGTAGGAGGAGTAATGAAGAAGGTACTGTTCGGAGCGGCTCTGGTACTCGCGTGCAGCGTTCCGGTTCTCGCGCACCACTCGCCAGCCGCGTTCGATCGCTCGAAGGAAGTGAAGCTGGTCGGCACGGTCAAGGAATTCCGGTGGCAGAATCCGCACACGTGGATCGAGGTGCTCGTCCCCGACGAGAAGGGCAAAGACGTGTTGTGGGGCGTCGAGCTCACCAGCCCGACCTACCTCATTCGCGCCGGCTGGAAGTCGAACACCATCAAGCCGGGCGACAAGGTCACCGTCATGGTGAACCCTGTGCGCAGCGGCGAGCCGGCGGGAATCTTTCGCTCGCTCACGCTGGCCGACGGACGCGTGCTGACTGAGCGCCCCGCGCGGCTCGGCACAGCGGACTCCAAGTAGGCTGCCCATGCGACGACGGATTGCTGTGTGCGTCCTGACCTGGGCGATGGTGTCGGCCAGTTGTTCGCCCGCGTCACAGACGACGGCGCCTGCCGCGTCCACCACGCCGGCCGCGGACGCCACGGTTGAGGAAGGCAAGCAGTTGAGCGCGCTGGCGCCGGCCAACCTGACGAAGCCGCGGCCCAAGCCGCCCTTCGAGGTGACGGGCAACTGGTTCATCGACGTCAGCCAGAACCCGGAAGCGTGGCGTTTCGGTCCGCCGTACCCCAAGCTCACACCAGCGGCGCAGCTGCACTGGGACGCCGCGAAGAAGTACACGGCCGAAGGCAAGGTCTATCGCGACGACATCGGCCAGTGCTGGCCGGCCGGGCTGCCGCTCATCATGACCCGCTACTGGCCGATGGCGATGGTGCAGATCCCGACCGCGATCTACATGATCAGCGGCTTCATGAACAGCGTGCGCATCGTCTATCTGGATGGCCGCAAGCATACTGACCCCGACATCATCGTCAGGACCTACAACGGCGAGTCGATCGGCACCTGGGAAGGCGACTCGCTGGTGGTGGACACGGTCGGCTTCCGTGGCGATCATCACTGGATGGATCAGGGCGGCGTGGCGATTCCTGCCGGCGAGCAGTTGCACATCGTCGAGCGCTTCCGCATGGTGAGTAATCAGCTCGAGATCGAATACACGATGACCGACCCGCAGCATTGGGAAGGCGACTGGAAGAGCACCAAGCGCTTCAACCGCGTGGTCGACGAAGATATTCAGGAAGTGTCGTGCCTGCCGGATCTCAATCAGCATCTGCAGAGCACGACGTCCAAGACACAGGTACTCCAATGAACCGGCTCATTCTCGCAGCTGTCGTTCTGGTGATCGGAGTGTCGCCGGCGTTCGCGCAGGTGAGCTTCGTCGGGGACTGGTCCGGCCGGTATCACGAAGATCAGCCGGACCGCGTGCCGGGTGAAGAGCCCGGCGACTTCAGCGGGCTGCCGATCAACGACGCCGCGCGGATGTTCGGGGACAGCTGGGACGTGGCGCGCCACTCGGTGCTCGAGCACCAGTGCGCGCCCTACACGCTGCCGTACATGTTCTTCGGCCCGAACCAGTTCCGGATCTGGGAGACGAAGAACCCCGACACTCAGGAACTCCTCTCCATCGAGATGTACATGGGCACGTACCAGCAGCGCCGAACGATCTGGCTCGATGGTCGGCCGCATCCGCCAGAGTACGCGCCGCACTCGTACATGGGGTTCTCGACCGGTGAGTGGAATGGTGACACGCTGACCATCACAACGACGCACATCAAAGCCGGTTACTTCCGCCGTGACGGTATGCCGGCTAGCGACCGCACGGTCGTCGTCGAGCACTGGATCCGCCATGGCAATCTGCTGTCGCAGGTCACCATCGCCACCGATCCCGTGTTTCTGACTGAGCCCTACATCCGCAGTCAGGAATTTGTGCAGATGGACCGCGGCAATCAGAACTGGCTCTACAACTGCGAATACGCGATGGAGCTACCGAAGGACAAGAACGAGGTGCCGCACTACCTGCCCGGGAAGAATCCGTGGCTGGGTGAGTTCGAAGCCAAGCACGCGATGCCGAAGGACGGCGTGCGCGGCGGTGCGGAGACGTTGCTGCCCGGTTGGCAGCCAGGTGCGCCGCGGGCCGCGACGAATCCTGCGAAGAACGGCGGCTTCAAACCGGACGTCCTGCCGCAGCGACTCGCGGCCGGTGAGGTGAAAGCGGTCCCCTTGCAGGGCAACGTCCACATGATTGTCGGCGCCGGCGCAAACATCGTTGTTCAGGTCGGCGAAGACGGCATCCTCATCGTGGACACCGGGGCGGCAGGGACAAGCGACAAGGTGCTGGCCGCAATCAAGGCGCTCGCCCCGGACAAGGAAATCCGCTGGATCATCAATACCGGCGTACAGGCGGATCACATCGGTGGCAATGAGCAGTTTGCGAAGGCCGGCCGGACCGTGAACGGTAACGTAGCCGCCATCGTCGCGCACGAAAATGCGGCCCCCCGCATGACCAAGGCCGGCGTGCCAGATACCGCGAAACCCTTCAATACCTACTTTGAAGATCGGCGCGACTTCCCGTTCAACGGCGAGCCGGTGATGCTGTATCACGACGAATCGGCGCTCGACGACGCTGACACTCTCGTGATGTTCCGGCGCTCTGATGTCATCGCCGCCGGCGATCTATTCTCGACCGTCAGCTATCCGCGCATCGACGTCGCCGCTGGCGGCAGCGTGCAGGGTACGATCGATGGCTTGAACCGGATTCTCGATTTGGCCGTGCCCAGCAAGTCGCTGGCGCTGGGCGGCACATATGTGATCCCCGGACATGGCCGCATTGCGGACGAGAACGACGTGCTGTGGTATCGCGACATGCTGCAGATCATCAGCGACCGCATCAAAGACATGGTGGCGAAGAAGATGACGCTCGAGCAGGTCAAGGCGGCGAAGCCGACGCTCGATTACGACGGCCGCTACGGATCCGATGCCGGCCCGTGGACGACAGCGATGTTCATCGAGGCGGTGTATCGGGACCTCAGCAAGTCAGGCGCGGGCGCCAGCACCCGATGAACGCGCCGCACGCGCTTCGACTCGCGCCGCTGCTGCTTCTTGTCCTCTCAGGTCCGGTTTCAGCCCAGAGCTTTCTGAGCGGAGACTGGGCCAACTTCTATCACGAGGACCAACCCGAGCGCGGGCCTGGCCCCGCCCTTGGCGACTATCTGGGCATCCCGATCAACGCCGCTGGGCGACAGTATGCCGAGAGTTGGGACGCCTCTCGGTTGACGCTCCCTGAGCATCAGTGCCGCGCTCACGTCTCGCCGTATATCTATCGCGGGCCGATCCGCGTGCGCATTACCGAGGACATCGATCCCGGCACGCAGAACGTGATCGCGATCAGGCACTTCCTCAGCACCTACGCGCAGGAGCGGGTCATCTGGCTCGACGGGCGCGAACACCCGCCTGAAGAAGCGCCGCATACGTGGATGGGGTTTTCCACCGGCGAGTGGCAGGGACGCGTGCTGAAGGTGCGGACGACGCACATCAAGCAGGGGTGGCATCGTCGCAACGGGCTTCCCATGAGCGACCGGACGACTATGACGGAGTACTTCTTCCGTCACGGCAACATCCTCTCTCAGCTCAGCATCGTCGAAGACCCGGTCTTCCTCGAGGAGCCGCTCGTCAAGACCACAAACCTGATGCTCGACGTCGGCGGGCCAAATCAGTACCAGGCCTGGCTCTTTTGTCAGGCCGACGATGAAGTGCCGGGTCGCGATCCCGCGTACGTGCCGCACTATCTGCCGGGTCAGAATCCCTATCTCACCGAGTTTGCCGCTCAGCACGGCCTCCCCGTCGAGCCGACGCGCGGCGGCTCGGCCACGATGTACCCGGAGTACATGCAGAAGGTGAAGACGATGCCGATCGCGCCGGCGCCGCGGCGGCAGGGGCCATGACGGCTGGGACGATGACCCGTGGATCGCGGCTGCTGCCAGTCGCCGTCGTCGCCGTGGCGGTGGTCGTCGGCGCGTTGACGTCAACATCGGGCCGCGCGCAGGGTAATGCGGCACCGCGCCGGGACGCGACGACGCTGCGGACGATGCACGTGCAGGGTCACGTGCACGTGGTGCTCGGAGCCGGAGCGAACGTCATCGTCCAATTGGGGAATCTCGGCTCGGTCCTCGTCGATACGGGGACGGCGCAGAACGCGGACCGAGTGCTCGCGTCGGTCAGTGCGCTGACGCCTCGACCCGTGCGCTACATCATCAACACGCATTCACACCCGGACCACGTGGGCGGCAACGAGCGGATCGGGGCATCGGGCGTCCCGCTGTCTGGCCGCGGTGTCGCGCAGGTTGGCGCCGGCAATTCGGCGCCTCGTGCCGAGATCATCGCGCACGAGGAAACCTTGAATCGCATGAGTGCGCCGGCTGGTTCGGTGGCTCCGTTCCCGGTGGCCGCGTGGCCCACGGCCACGTTCTCGGGAACGCACAAGGAGTTTTTCTACAACGGCGAGGGCGTGCAGCTCGTGCACGTGCCGTCGGCGCATACTGACGGCGATACCCTCGTCTTCTTCCGCCGATCGGATGTGATTGCGACCGGCGATCTGTATTCGACCGTCAGCTATCCGGTGATCGACGCGCAGCGAGGCGGCCACATCAACGGCGTGCTCGATGGACTGAACCAGCTGCTTGCGCTGGTCATTGCCGGAGAGAAGACCGAAGGCGGCACGATGCTCGTGCCAGGCCATGGACGCGTTTCGGACGAAGCCGATCTGGTCGAGTATCGCGATATGGTCACGATCATCCGCGACCGCATCCAGGACATGGTGAAGCGCGGGTTGACGCTGGCACAGATCAAAGCCGCGAACCCGACCATGGAGTACGACGGCTTGTACGGGAGCGCACCGGGCTGGACGAAGGATCAGTTCGTCGAAGCCGTCTACAACAACCTGAGGCCCGCGGCTCCCGCGTCGCGCGAGTGAGCGACTTTCCGGACCCCGACGACCTTCTCGCACACGCCGCCCACCGGCCATGGCCTGTTCCCGACACGCCATGGCTCATGACCCAGAGCTGGCACGACCTGCTGTTTGCGCACTGGCCGCTCGACCCCGATGCGCTGCGGAGCAAGGTGCCGGCGAATCTACCGCTCGACGTCTTCGACGGGCGTGCCTGGATCGGCGTGATTCCGTTTCATATGACCAACGTCGGGCCGAGAGGCGTGCCGTCGCTCCCTGGCCTGTCGGCGTTTCCGGAGTTGAACGTGCGCACCTACGTGACGCTCAACGGGAAGCCGGGCGTGTATTTCTTCAGCCTCGACGCGGCGAGTACGCTTGCGGTCATCGGCGCGCGGACGATGTTTCATCTGCCCTACTACCGCGCGGCCATGGCTGTGCACACAGCCGCGAGGCGCGTCACCTATCGCAGCGCGCGGCGTTCGGCCGTGAATGCGCAGTTCCTGGCCACCTATGAGCCTGTCGGGGTCGTAGCGCCGGCGGCGCCGGGGACGCTCGAGTACTTCCTCACCGAGCGCTATTGCCTGTACACCATGACTCGTTCAGGCGAGCCGCGACGGCTCGAGATTCATCACCAGCCATGGCCGCTGCAGACCGCCGACGCGCAGATTGCGGTGAACACGATGGCGCGCGCCGCAGGAATCACGCTTCCCGCAACTGCACCGCTGGTGCATTTTGCCAAGCGGATGGATGTCGTGACGTGGGGGAGTGCGAGTGTCTAATACAAATGCAAAATGCAGAATGCAAAATGCGAAACGACTAACTCGCGGCGAAGTATTCCGGTAGGTCCGGCTTGGTCTCGCGGAGGATCTCGAGGATCGCCTGGCGATCGGCGTCACTGAGAACGTTGTATCGCTCGCTGCGCTCGCGTCCCGAGAGCACTTCCCACAGCCGCGCGTAGACGGCGGCCCTGGCGGCCGGCGGCATCGCGTCAAATGGCTCCGAGTAGATCAAATAGCTGCACGGATACTTCAACAGGCGCCCATTTAAATCGAGATCGCGCAGCGACCGTCCATGGCTGTCGCGCCGCGCCGAAGCGTTGAACCCCGCCGCGAAAGATGTCGTTCCCGCGACCGGCCCGGGCAGAGGCGACTCATCGATGAACAACATGTAGTCCACGAGTTCCGCGGCCGCCTGGTCGAGCGCCCGACCGGCGTCGGCCGCGCCTGTCCGGGCCTCCCAGCCGACCCGCGTGATCAAGTTGAGCATCTGCGCCTGATGCTCGAGCACCAGCAGCGCGACGATGTCGCTGTGTGGCGAGAGGTAACCGGTCATATCGAACCGGCCTTCGAGGTTGGTGACGTGAACCGTGGCGGGCGTCACCATCGCGGCGAGATCGGACGGGTCGGTTGCCACCGCGTTGCCCATGTGCCGCGCGGCCTTGTGCGTGCCGGTCACGTACCAACCGCCCCAGCGCAGCTCGAACGGACTTCGATGGTCGGTCGTGTAAGCCGGCCCGTACATCGTGATGCCATCGACACCAGGGAAGACACTGCCAACGAACGGCCCGGGCACGTTCTGGGTGGCATCCGAGGTGTGGCAGGAGGTGCAGGTGTCATTGCGCTCGAACTGCGGCACTCCGTTCTGTGCCTGCTCGAGGGTGTAGAAGATGGCGCCCTGCTTTGGATCCTGGACGAGCACCTCGAGCACGGGACCGCCACGCACCCAGCCAACGGACACCGTGTCGTTGAAGAAGATCGCGCGCGGGTTTCCGGGGTTGATGCGCGGCGCCTGGAAGCTGGTCTTCGAGAACACCAGCACCTGCGACTCGACCGGGACGTGCAGGACCTTCAGCAGCGATTCGAGATAGCCGCTCGGCCCCTTGGATTCGAGCCTCACCTCACCGGCGCGCAGACGCGCGTTCAACTGCGAAACGGCGTTTGTGACCGGCGCTCGCTCATAGGAAATGGCGGGATGATTGCGCAGCAGCGCTGCCGGCAGACGCTGACCAGCCGTGACGGCAACGAGGCTCGTGAACCAGGCGAAGATTGCAGCTGCAAATATTCCAACTCGCATGAGATGTGGTTTCCGAACTGCAAAGACTGCTCCGCGATCGGCTCCTGGGAATGGCTTGCGAAGACTGCTTATCGATCCAGCGTACCCGCTCGACTGCGAAATCTTTCGCGGTGCTGCGAAAAATCTCGCAGGTCAGGCATTGAGGGCGAGCAGTCGATCGCCATTGAGCCGGAGGAACTCCTGCTGCGCCTCGCGCGTTCGCGCCTCGGCGCGCCGGACGACCTCGGCGAAGCGCGACCGGCCCCGAATCGAGTCCATCCACGGATCTCGCATCATGACGGACGAGCAGTAGAACCCCTTCTCGACGACGCGGTCGAGCAGATCGAGGCTCGCCTCGGGCTCGCCGGTCCGGGCCAGCACGCGCGCCGTGAAGTAGAGGGCTTCGGGGTCGAAGTGCTTGTCGAGGAAGCTATGGGCGATCGTGTACGACTCCTCCGTATGGCCTTCGAGCACCAGACGGCACGCTCGCATCAGGTCACGGATGGTCCCCGGCAACGGCCGTGACTCCATCTCGCGATAGAAGGCGATTGCCTCATGCGGTCTGCCCACCAGCGGCAACGTCCAGTTCGTCACCCACTTCAAGGCGTCCGTGTCGCTCGCCATCGCCCGCTCCCAGTCGCCGAGCATGAAGTGCGTGTACATCACGCTCGTGCGAACCGTCGGATCGAGCCGACGCGCTTGACGATCGGCGGCGAGTGATGCGTCGAGCAGACCGCAGAACCGGCAGGCAATGACGAGGCCGGTGAAGATCTCGGGATCGCTGGTGGACTGGGTTCTGGTGAGCAGGCGCGCCATCGCCTCTTTCGCGCGGCCCAGCGATTCGACTTCGAAGTTCGTATACAGATTGTGCGCGACGCTCAGGTCTGGATTCAGCTGCAGCGCCCGCTGAAACGCTTCGTCGGCGCGTTTGAAGTTCTCGGTGTCGTCGGAGCCGTACTTTGCGAGGACACGGTACACACGCCCCAGCTTGGCCCAGGCCGGTGCGTACTGCGGATCCTCGTCAAGGGCCGATCGATATAGTTCCCCGGCGACGGAGAGCATCGTGGGATCGTGGCTGACCTGATTCGCCCGCAGATAGAACTCGTAGGCCCGCGCATTGGCCGGCAAGTCAGACGAGAGCCGCCGCTTCTCGCCGCTCGACAGCGGAATCGACAAGGACTCGACGATCGCCCGCGCCAATTGGTCTTGGACGTCGAACAGATCGCGCATCGTCGCCTGGACCGTCTTCGACCACAGCATCGTGCCCGACGAGGCCTCGATCAGCTGGGCGCTCACGCGGACTTGATCGCCGGCGCGCAAAAGAGTGCCGGTGAGCACCGCGTCCACCCCGAGCTCGGTGGCGATCGCCTTGAGATCGATTGAGCCGCCGCTCGCATACTTGGCACCGGCAAGCGTCGAGCGGACGACGAGGGACTGGATACC
>Ga0111539_10006266_pt1 | contig 15357 bp, 12 predicted proteins | sample RhiMethybrSRZTD1_FD_79667 | JGI IMG/M metagenome (GOLD analysis project Ga0111539, IMG submission 79667) | Populus rhizosphere microbial communities from Tennessee, USA - Rhizosphere MetaG P. TD hybrid SRZTD1 (version 2) (version 2) | ecosystem: Host-associated > Plants > Roots > Rhizosphere >... | reverse complement strand
TCCCGTGCTGTGGCCACGCGCTGCGTTCGCGGAAATGCTGCAACTCGACGGCGATGCAGGCGCCCGCCGCCTGCTCGCCGCCCATGCCGGCAGGGTGCGCGAGGTCGACCTCGGCACGGATGCGATCTTCCTGGACGTCGACACCCCCGAGGCGCTGGCCGCGCTGCGTAAGCAGCGTGGATAGCCGTCATCCCGGCCGGAGCGCGCAGAGCCGGGAGCCAGAGCCACGATCTCACCCTACCCTGCAGGGCCACGATCTCGCCCCCCCTGAGCTTGTCGAAGGGCGGCGCAAGGTCCCGCCCGCGGCCTCGTGGTTCGACAAGCGCACCACGAGGGAAAGGCTTCCTCATCACGAGGGCGACGGCTTCGGTAGGGGATCCCGGAAATTCGCTTTGGCGAATTCCGGGACGACAGTTCTACTTCTTGTTCAGCCGCGCGATCAGACTTGACGTATCCCACCGCCCGCCGCCCATCTTCTGCACCTCGGCATAGAAGGTGTCGATCAGGGTTGCCACCTGCATGTTGGCGCCGTTGCGCTTGGCCTCTTCCATGATGATGCCGAGGTCCTTGCGCATCCAGTCGACCGCAAAACCGAAATCGAACTTGTTGTCGTTCATGGTCTTCCAGCGGTTGTCCATCTGCCAGGACTGGGCCGCCCCCTTGGAGATGGTCTCCATCACCTTGGGAATGTCGAGACCGGCCTTCTGTGCGAACGCCAGACCCTCGGATACGCCCTGCACCGTCACCGCGACGATGGCCTGGTTGACCATCTTTGTGAGCTGGCCCGCGCCCGAGGGGCCGATCAGCGTGGCCATGCGCGCGAAGTTGTCGATGACGGGCTTGGCCCTGTCATAAGGCCCCTGGTCTCCGCCGATCATCACGGTCAGCGCGCCGTTCACAGCCCCGGCCTGGCCGCCCGACACCGGCGCGTCGAGGAAATCGAAGCCCTTGGCCTTCGCCGCCGCGTAGAGTTCGCGCGCGATGTTGGCCGAGGCCGTCGTGTTGTCGATGAAGATGGCGCCCTTCTTCATGCCGTTGAAGGCGCCCTTGGGCCCGAGTGTCACCTCGCGCAGGTCGTTGTCGTTGCCCACGCAACAGAACACGAAGTCCTGGTCCTTGGCGGCATCCGCGGGCGTGGGGGCCGTCTTGCCGCCGCCGTACTCCTTCACCCAGGCCTCGGCCTTGGCACCATTGCGATTATAGACGGTGAGATCGTGCCCGCCCTTCTTGGCGAGGTGTCCCGCCATCGGATAGCCCATCACGCCCAAGCCGATCCACGCCACTTTGGCCATCTGCACGTCTCCTTGTCCGAAGTCCCTGCAAACGCAGCGGGGCGTCAAACCTCTCGCGCCGATCGAAGCGAATGGCAGGATCGGGCGAGGGGTGTGCTCTGACCCCTTCAGTCCGGAAGGGACTATTATCGGATGGCTAGGCCCTTGTCAGGCGGGATCATCGTGGGACCGCGACCGGGCGGACCAACTGCGAGCAGGGAGCCGCTACCTGGCCTGCCGGCTGAAGGGCGACTTGTCGACCGCCCTGTCGGAGGTGGTCGGCACGCCGATAATGGCGGCGCCAATCAGGGCGGCCGCGGCCGTGAAGGCGAGCAAAGCAGTTTTGAAATTCACTTCAGGTCTCCTCGCCCCTCGGCATGCAAGGCATGTGCCGTCATGTCCGATCGCGCCGGTAGTAATAGCGCCTTCCCGTTGAGCCTGCGCTGAACGGGGCGTTTATCCCGCATTCACGCTACCTGGGGCGGCAGGGCCCGCGCTTTCAAGGCATGCTCTCGACAACTTGACCGGCGAGATTGGCCACGACAGCCCTGCGTCGGTCGCATAGATTGACGCCGCCTGCTCGAGAAAAGGTCATGCCAGCACGCGAACAGACAGTCTCTGCGCCGCCCATCGGCCAGGCGCCCAAGGCGGCGCGCGTCACGCTCGCCGACATCGAAGCCGCCCGCGGTCGGTTGAGCGGTGCGATCGTAGAGACGGACTGCGACAGGAGCCGCACTCTCTCGGACATCCTGGGCTGCAAGGTGTGGCTCAAATTCGAGAACCTGCAGTTTACGGCGTCCTTCAAGGAGCGCGGCGCCCTCAATCGCCTTTTGATGCTCACAGCCGAGGAGAAGCGCAAGGGCGTGAACGCGATGTCGGCCGGCAACCACGCGCAGGGTGTCGCCTATCACGCCCACCGCCTGTCCATCCCCGCCACTATTGTCATGCCGGTCAACACGCCGACGGTGAAGGTCGTCAACACCCGGCGGCACGGCGCCGAGGTCATCCTTACGGGCGAGACGGTCGAGGAGGCAGCCGCCTTCGCCCACCAGTACGGCCGCGAGCGAGGGTTGACTTTCATTCACCCCTATGACGACCCGCTGGTGATCGCCGGCCAGGGCACGATCGGCCTGGAGATGCTGGGCGCCGCGCCCGAGATCGACACGTTCGTGGTGCCGATCGGCGGCGGCGGCCTCATCTCGGGCATCGCCACGGCCGCCAAGACCCTCAAGCCCGGCGTCAAGGTGTTCGGGGTGCAGGCGGCGCTCTACCCTTCGATGTACAACGCGGTGCGCGGCGAGCACCTCGCCATGCGCGGCGATACGCTGGCGGAGGGCATCGCCGTCAAGGCGCCCGGTGAGATCACCCAGGCGATCGTGCGGGAACTGGTCGACGACATCCTCCTCGTATCGGAGCCCGAGATCGAGCATGCGGTGAGCCTGCTTATCAACATCGAGAAGACGGTGGTGGAGGGGGCCGGGGCGGCGGGGCTTGCCGCGCTCGTGAAGCACCGCGAGCGCTTCAAGGGGCGCACCGTGGGCCTGGTCCTGTGCGGCGGCAACATCGACACGCGGCTGCTCGCCAGCGTGCTATCGCGCGAGTTGGCGCGCGAGGGCCGCCTCACCCAGCTCACCATCGACCTGGTGGACCGTCCCGGCCAGCTTGCCAAGGTCGCCAACCTGCTGGGCGAGGCCGGAGCCAACATCGTCGAGGTCTATCACCAGCGCATCTTTTCCGACCTGCCGGCCAAGGGCGCGCTGCTCGAGGTCGTCATCGAGACTCGCGACCGGGATCATCTCAATGAGACGGTGGCGTGCCTCAGGGCGTCTGGCCTGGAGGTCGAGGTGCAGAGCAATCCGGGAGGTGCGTACTGATGGAAGGCTCCCTTCCGCAACGCGCGGCGGCACTCGCAATGCTGCGCCAGCTCGAGCGCAAGGTGCTGTGGCTCTCCTCCTACATGATCCACCACGCCAACCACGAGGTGGACCGCGGCGACGGTCTGAAAGTCGGCGGCCACCAGGCCTCCTCGGCCTCCCTCGTCACGCTCTTGACCGCCCTCTACTTCCACGTCCTGCGCCCCGAGGACCGGGTGGCGGTGAAGCCGCATGCGAGCCCCGTGTTCCACGCCATCCAGTATCTGCTCGGCAACCAGACGCTGGACAAGTTGCAGAACTTCCGGGCCTTCGGCGGCGCCCAATCCTATCCCTCGCGCACGAAGGACAAGGCGGACGTCGATTTCTCCACGGGCTCGGTCGGCCTCGGCATCGCCCAGACCGGATTTGCCAGCCTCGTGCAGGACTATGTCCATGCCAGGGGCTGGAGCCCCAACTGGGGCAAGGGTCGCATGATCGGCATCATGGGCGATGCCGAGATCGACGAAGGCAACGTGCACGAGGCCTTGCTCGAATACTGGAAGCACGGACTCGAGAACTGCTGGTGGATCATCGACTACAACCGCCAGAGCCTCGACTCGGTGGTCTCCGACCGCCTGTTCATGAAGATGGCCGGGCTGTTCGAGAACCTCGGCTGGAAGGTGGTGCTGATCAAGTACGGCAAGCTGCTGCAGCGCGCCTTCGCCGAGCCCGGAGGACAGCGCCTCAAGCAGTGGATCGACGACTGCCCCAACATGCTCTACTCGGCGCTGGTGTTCCAGGGCGGGGCCGCGTGGCGGCGCCAGCTCGAGGAAGACCTTGCCATCCATCCCGATACGCTCGCGATCGTACGCCGGCACGATGATGCGGCGCTCGCCCGGCTGATGACCAACCTTGGCGGCCACGACCTGCAGGCGATCCTGGAGGCCTTCGACGAGGCGCCCACCAACCAGCCGGTCTGCTTCATCGCCTACACCATCAAGGGCTACGGCCTGCCGTTCCAGGGCCACAAGGACAACCACTCAGGCCTCATGACCAAGGCGCAGATGAACGATCTGCGCGCGCGGGAGGGCATCAACCAGGGCGAGGAGTGGGACCGGTTCGCAGGCCTCGATGTATCCGCCTCGGAGATCGAGGCCTTTTTGCAGCGCGTGCCCTTCGTGGCCAAGGGCAAGCGGCGGCTGCAGGCCGAGCGCGTGCCGGTCCAGCCCTTCCCGACCATCGAGCTCAAGGGCCAGGCCTCGACGCAGCAGGGCTTCGGCCGCGTGCTGGACGAGATCGCGCGCAAAGCCGGCCCCCTTGCCGACCGCATCGTCACCACCTCGCCGGACGTGACGGTGTCGACCAACCTCGGCCCCTGGGTCAACCGGCGTGGGCTGTTCTCGATGGCCAGCCAGGACGACCTCTTCAAGGAGCGCGGCCTGTTGTCGCCGCAGAAGTGGGAGATGGGTCCCAAGGGCCAGCACTTCGAGCTCGGCATTGCCGAGATGAACCTGTTCCTCGTGCTCGCGGCGCTCGGCCTCTCGCATTCGCTGTTCGGCGAGCGCCTGCTGCCCGTCGGCACGCTCTATGATCCCTTCGTGTGCCGCGGCCTCGATGCCCTGAACCATGCCTGCTACCAGGACTCGCGCTTCATCGTCGCCGGTACGCCCTCAGGGATAAGCCTGGCGCCGGAGGGTGGCGCGCACCAGTCGATCGGCACCCCGCTCATCGGCATGGCCCAGGACGGGCTCGCCACCTTCGAGCCGGCCTTCATCGACGAGCTGGCCGTCATCATGGAGTGGGCCTTCGACTACATCCAGCGCGAGGGCGCCGAGGAGGGCCGACAGCACTGGCACCGCGATGAGAAGGGCGGTTCGGTATACTTGCGGCTCTCCACGCGGCCGATCGACCAGCCGAGCCGCGCCGTGACGCGCGAGCTGCGCCATGACATCATCGGCGGCGCCTACTGGATGCGCCGGCCCGAGCCCGGAACCGACCTTGCCATCGTCTACACCGGCGCCGTCGCGCCCGAAGCCATAGAGGCAGCCGGCCTGCTCGCCGAGGACCAGCGGGGGCTCGGCGTGCTGGCAGTGACATCGGCCGACCGCCTGTCGGCCGGCTGGCACGCTGCGCAGCGGGCGCGCGAGCAGGGCGAGCCCGACGCCCGCGCGCACGTGGAGGTGCTGTTGGGCGAGCTTCCGCGCGATGCTGCGATCGTCACGGTCACGGATGCCTATCCTGAGGCCTTGTCCTGGTTCGGCGGTGTACGCGGACATCGGGTGCGGGCACTGGGCGTTGAGCACTTCGGCCAGTCCGGCTCGCTGTCCGAGCTCTACGGCCACTACGGCCTCGACGTGAACGCCATCCTCTCCGCCGCCGAAGGCATCACCGGCCGCCCCTCGCGCTACCGGTTCTTGCAGAAGTAGCGGGGGGCAGACCCTTCGCGCAAACTACGCATAGATTTTCGCCGCTGGAGGTGAGGGGTCTGACCCCATCGCAGCAGGTGGGGGCAAGGCCGTCCGGTCAGGTCCGCCGCTCCTCTTGGGAGCTCTTGGCCAGGAGGCTACGGCCCAAGCTCCAGAAGCGGCCGCCGGTAACGGTAGACCCGTCCGACCTTGCCCCAGCACCGGGCATGAAGCATTCGTGACAATGGGGCGAAACTTGGGCTCTCGTCGGTCTCATTCCAAAGCCGGTGGATAAGTTCCGCGTGCCCTGTGGTGCTTTTCGTTGCGGGGTGATCTGCCTTTCGTCTAGTTTTGCAGCCCTTGCCCACAGTTCGCCCGCCAAGCCGCCCCAGGAGCTTCCATGATCGATCTTTACACGTGGTCGACGCCCAACGGCCGCAAGGTCTCCATCATGCTGGAGGAATGCGGGCTCGAGTATGCAGCCCACCCCGTCGACATCAGCAAGGACGAGCAGTTCAAGCCCGATTTCCTCAGGATCAGTCCCAACAATCGCATCCCCGCCATCATCGATCGCGACAACGGCCGCTCGGTGTTCGAGTCGGGCGCCATCCTCATGTATTTGGCGGAGAAGACCGGCAAGTTCTGGTCCAAGGAGCCGGATGCACACTGGCAGACCATCGAATGGCTGATGTGGCAGATGGGCGGCGTCGGCCCGATGATCGGGCAGGTGCACCATTTCCTCCGCAACGCCAAAGGCAAGGCGCCCTACGCGGAGGAGCGCTACCTCAAGGAGGCGAACCGCCTCTACGGCGTGCTCGACAGGCGGCTGGCCCAAGTCGAATATATGGCGGGAGACTATTCGATCGCCGACATCGCCACATGGCCCTGGATCTCGCGTTTCGAGTGGCATCAGGTCGACATCACCAAGTACTCCAACGTTCTGCGCTGGTACAAGGCGATCGCGGCGCGGCCGGCCGTCATCAAGGGCTACCACATTCCGGTCAAGCAGCCCGGCATCCCCATGCCGGCGTGAGGGCGAAATCGAACGAGCAAGCTTGAGGCGAGGACTCGACCATGCAGAAGGAACCGAATTTCTCCGGCGTCATTGCGCCTGTGCTCACTCCCTACGGGGAGGACGGTGGGCCGGACGCCGACCGCTTCGTCGAGCACTGCCAGTGGCTGATGGCAGAGGGCTGCACGGGGCTCGCGCCGTTCGGCACGACCAGCGAGGGCAACTCGCTGGGTCTTGACGAGCGCATGGAGCTTCTGGAGGAACTGGTCGACCGCGCCGATCTGGATCCTTCCAAGCTGATGCCCGGCACGGGCGCCTGCGCGCTCGATGACGCCATCGTGCTGACCAAGCACGCGGTCGACCTCGGCTGCGGCGGTGTGCTGATGCTGCCGCCCTTCTACTACAAGGCGCCGAGCGAGGAAGGGCTGTTCCGTTTCTTCGCCGAGACCATCGAGGAGGTGGGCGACGACCGCCTGCGCGTCTACCTCTATCACATACCGCCGGTGGCCCAGGTGGGCTTCTCCCTCCCCCTCATCGGCCGCCTCATCAAGGAATTTCCGAACATCGTCGTCGGACTGAAGGACTCCTCGGGCGACTGGAACAACACGGCGGCCATCCTCGCCACCTATCCGGGCTTCGAGGTGTTCCCGGGCTCGGAGATATTCCTGCTCGACGGGCTCAGGAAGGGCGCGGCGGGGTGCATCTCCGCCACCTGCAACGTCGGCGCGGCCGCCATCCGCAACGTCTACGACAACTGGAAGGGCCCGGACGCGGACAAGCTGCAGGCCGACATCACCGCGCTGCGCAAGGCCATCCAGGCCTTCCCGATGATTCCCGCGCTCAAGGCGCTCATCGCGCACTACCGGCACGATCCCGGCTGGGCCCGCCTGCGTCCGCCGTTCGTGTCGCTGCCGGCCGCCGAAGCCGACAAAGTCATCCGCACGCTGGCGGACGCACACGGCTTCAAGCTCGACTTCGCCAGGGCCGCATAGCGGGCTCGCATCTTGCTGGAAGCGCGGAGGCGAGGGGGCTCACCCCTTGCTCGCTTGCCGCATTGGAAAGGCCCCTCCTCCAAGTTGCGGAGAAGGGGCCTTGGGAGAGCCGCAGCAATCAAACGTGTGACTTGCAGGGACCCTGCGCCCCGATCAGCGGATCGAGGCCGTGGGGCCCGATGCCACGCCGCTCTCGCTACCGACCTGCGCCGGGGGCGGAACGAAAAGCGACGCAGCCAGCAATGCTCCTGCCAGGACGAAGCAGATCAAAGCGCTCGTCTTGATCAGCAACCTTCCTTTCAGCTGCTCTGTGAGCAAGTCCATGACGGGTCGTCTACTCGGCTGGGGTCTTGATTTGGTAATCGATAATAGGCTGTAAAGTCCACATTGGCGTTGAACTGTGCTTAACTCTACCGGATTGAGGCAAATTGCTATTCTTTCGGTAATTCTTGAGTAATTCTTGTGGCGGCATTTGCGCCGCCGCACGGTGAACTGTCGCTCTTTGCACACGCCCTGTCATATCGGAATTCGTCGAAATGAATATCGCAAGCGCGAGGGGGCAGGAACGCACGGATTGAAGGCTGTGCCCAGGTGCTCGGCGATCGCCCTCAGACGGTCCTTATCGCTTCTCGCGGATCTCTGTCAGCGTCTTGCGGGGGTTGAGCGCCTCGGGATCGAGCTTCAACTCGATGACCGAAGGCTTGGAGCTTGCAAGCGCCTGGCGGAAGGCGGGAGCGAACTCGGCGGTCGCCTCGATGGTGTAACCGTCGGCGCCGAAGCTGCGGGCGTAGGCGGCGAAATCCGGGTTGACGAGCGTCGTGCCGACGACGCGGCGTGGGTACTCCCGCTCCTGGTGGGCGCGGATCGTGCCGTACATGCCGTTGTTGGCGATGATGGTGACGATCGGCAGCCCGTACTGCGCGGCCGTGGCCAGTTCCTGTCCCGTCATGAGGAAATCGCCGTCGCCCTGTACGTTGACGACCGGCCGCGTCGGATGCGCCAGCTTGGCGGCAATTGCTGCGGGCAGGCCGTAACCCATGGAGCCCGATGTGGGCGCGAGGCACGTGCGGTAGCCCTTGTACTGGAAATACCGGTGCACGAACGCCGCGAAGTTGCCCGCGCCGTTGGTGACGATACCGTTCTCCGGCAGCATCTCCGAGACCGTGCGCACGACGTCGGCCATCTTCACGGACCCCGGCAGGGGGTTGGGCTTCAGTGTCTGCTCGTAGGCTGCGCGTAGCTCGGCGCGCCGTCCGCTCCATGCGATCTTCGCCGGCGGCTCGAGGCGGGCAAGCGCGTCGACGAAGGCGCGCGCGCTCGAGGCGATGGGCAGGTCGGGCCGGTAGACGGAACCGAGCTCGTCGGGTGAGGGATGCACGTGAATCAGGAACTGCTGCGGATCGGGAATATTCACGAGCGTGTAGCCGCTCGTCGTCATCTCCCCGAGACGGGCGCCGATGACGATCAGCAGGTCGGCGTCCTTGATGGCGGTGGCGAGCTTGGGATCGAGGCCGATGCCGGCGCAGCCGACATAGCAGCGATGCCGGTTGTCGAAGTAGTCCTGGTAGCGGAAGGCCGGCGCGACCGGAAGGTCGAAGCGTTCGGCAAAGGCCTCGAGCGACTTCTGCGTGGCGACGCTCCATCCCGGTCCACCGATGATCATCAGCGGCCGCGAAGCGGAGACGAGCTTCTCGCGCAGCGCCGCCATGTCGCCGGCGCCGGGGCGCGGCTCGGCGATGCGCGCCGGCTTGGCGTCGCTGATGTCGCAGTCCGCCGACAGCATGTCCTCCGGCAAGCCGAGAACGACTGGGCCCGGCCGCCCCGAGCGGGCGACATGCAAGGCGTGGCTCACGTACTCCGGGATGCGCTCGGTCTGGCGAATGACGGCGGTCCACTTTACCAGCGAGGAAAAGAGCTGCTTGATCTCGATCTCTTGGAAGGCCTCGCGATCCTCGTGGTCACGCGACGGCATGCCTACGAAGGTCACCATCGGCGTCGAGTCCTGCATTGCCACGTGCAGCCCGCTCATGGCGTTGGCGGCGCCCGGTCCGCGCGTGACGAAGCACACGCCGGGCTCCCCGGTGATCTTTCCCCAGGCCTCCGCCATCATGGAGGCGCCACCCTCCTGGCGGCAGATGATGGTCTTGATACGATTGGAGTCGTGCAGGCCGTCGAGGGCGGCAAGAAAGCTCTCGCCCGGCACCGTGAATGCGGTGCTGGCCCCTTGGGCCTCGAGCTGATCGATCAGAATCTTGCCGCCGTGGCGCATGGCTCGGTGCCTCCCTTCGCACTTTCGGGGTCAGACCCCTCGCCCCGACGTTGCCATCGGCATGCGACCCTAGAGCGAGGGGTCTGACCCCGCCGCCCCACGATACCGGAAATTGCTCCGGTTGGGTCAATCGTTCGAGGGCAATGGAGGGGAGGCGAGGGCCTTGCTAACCGGGCCCCCATATGGAACTGCTGGCTTTCCGCTCTCCGACAGGCTCGACACTGTGCGGGGAACGGGTCGGTCGGGACAGGAAGGCCAACATGCGGGAGCTTGCGGGGTGCCGAGCTTTGCGGATCGCCGCCGTGATCGCGGCTGGCGTGCTCCTGGCGCACGGTCCGCCGGTCGAAGCCAGCGACCCGAAGTCGGGCACGCATTGGCTGCGGATGTGCACGAGCCCCGAGGCTTACGGGCAGATCGAGTGTGCCAACTACGTGCGCGCGCTGGTCGACTACGACGAACTGCGCGCGCAGCTGGGCGAGAGGCGCCATATCTGCGCGAAGAAGGGACTGACGATCGGCGAGTCGCGCGAGGCGGTCGTCCATTATCTGCGCGATAAGGCGACTGACCTCAGCCGGCCCTTTATCGAGCTCGCCCATGATGCGCTCAAAGCCGCGTTCCCCTGCCCGGCCGACGCCGGGTCGGCGCCGCCTGCGACGCAGCGCTGATCCGATCAAGTCCTTCCCGGGCGGCCGTGCGATCATGAGGACGAAGGCGAGGGCGCCGTCCTCGAGTCCCGCCAGCACGTTGCGCCTTCTCCCGTGTCGTCGTCGCCATGAGTATGTGCGTGCCGAGCCGTGGGGGTGCGCCGGCGGCCAGCCGCTCGCGGAAGAAGGCGATGTCGAAGGGCGTGCGGTCCTCCGTCTCAATCATTTCAAAGCCGGCGGTTGCGAGCAGCGCATGCATCTGTGCCGGCGTGGTCAGGTGGCTGGTCGCCGGCGTCTGCGCCCACGGCACCGGATAGGCTGGTCCGTCGTTGGTGCCTTTCATCACATCGTAGATGCAGAACAGCGCGCCGGGCTTCGGCACGCGCGCCGCCTCCCCGTAGAGCCGCGCGCGATTCTTGATGTTCATCGCAACGTTCAGCGTCACGGCGGCATCGAAGGCGGCGTCGGCAAACGGCAGGTCGACGTCCAGTACGAGCTGGCCGGCGTGCAGAAGGAGCTTCTCGGCAGCGTATTTGGTCGCGTCGCACCCACCGACGTGGAACTCGTCGACCGGGGCGAGGTCCGCAGGTGTCAGCCGTTCGATATCGAGTCCGGCTGCCGTCAGGGCTTGGAGAAGCGTAGGAGCGAGGTCGGGCATGCCATAGTGGCGTGCGACCGCGCTCTCGAGCTCTTCCATGGCCGACACCCACAACACGTGGTGCCGGCTACGATAGTCCCGCCTGGAATGCGTGCACACCCCGCGCAGGCGATTGGACGGCGCCGGCGATCAGATGGCCGGTGGGAAGAAGATGCACAGCAGGCGCATACCGGTACCCCCGGGCGCGGGTCGTATGCATGCGTGCATGCGGTGATCCTTGGACTCGCGGCGCGGGAAATCCGCAGGCACCACCACGCTGCCGTGCTTGGTGGTCACCAGCATGCCCCCTATCGGAGCGGCATGCGCGGGCGTGCTCAGCATGTTGGCGATCGAAGGGCCTGGAAGCATCTCGACCTTCTCAACCGGGGCACAATCGAGGCTTGAGCAACATTCCATCGGATACCAATCATGGGCGGCTGCCGGCGTTGCGACGGCGAGCAGCGCGGCAAGGAGACATTTTTTCCGCATCAAAGTCCCCTGTTCAGGTTGACCTCTGTTCCCCCCGCCTTGATTGCGATCCCGCCCCTGATGGTGGCCGTAGAGTGCAAAACGCCGTGCCTTCGCCATTGTTCGGCCGGCACGCGGCCATGTGACGCGATTGTGATGCGATTCGCGGCGCCGGTCGTCGTGTGGCTGTGCTCTTCCGGTCGCAATGTTCCTGAATTGCGTTCCGAGATCGGTTTGCATTTCAAGAATTTGCCTGCGATATGGCTTCGCATGCCCGGCATTTGTGCAGTCTACGCCGTATGTGGAGGGCGAGGATAAGGGTCCCGCCCACAAGGGGCGCCGTCGAATTCGGCCAGTGGGTTCAACAATCAGACGTTGAGGACGATGTCGAAGGTGCCCTTGAGCGCGCCCGCCTCGAGGTTCGGGGCATCGTCGAGCCGCACGATCAGGCTCTCGCGTGCCCGGCGGTCTCGAATCGCGTTGAGCACGCCATCGGTGGCATTTTGCGGCTCGTCGGCGATATAGAGCTGGGTGGTGAGGCGACCAGTTCCGGGAGCGTGCACCTTGACGTGGATGTGCGGCGTGCGGCCCGGATACGCAACGGGGCGGATGGTACGGAAGGCGTAATTTCCCCTGACGTCGACCTGGGTGCGGCCATAGCCCTGGAAGGCGGCGTCGCGCCGCTTCTGACCGGAGTCGCCGGGGTGATTGTAGATCCCGTTGGCGTCACACTGCCAGATTTCGATCATGGCGCCGGGCACCACCGCGCCGTGCTTGTCGAGGATCCGGCCCAAGATGTGCGTGACACGGCCTATGGCCTGCGCCTTCTGCCCGCCGACGCGTACGAGGTCAGCATCCATGTCCGCGGGGAAGGCGACGGGATAGAATGGCCCTTCGGTCTGGCCTGGCGTGATGATGAGCGCGCCGGCAGCACGTGCGGTCGAAACGCCCGGCAGTGCCAAGGCGGCGCCGATGCCGACAATGAGATCGCGGCGCGCGAGGACTTTGGCGGACATGGCGGTGCTCGGTTCCACGCGGTCTGACCGTTCATTGTAGCTGTGCATTGGTCGGTCGAGGGGCGGCAGCGCGGGAGCTCCGATCATTTTGTCGCGAGGTATCGAGAGGCTCGCGTGATTGCGTGCGGGGTCAGGCCGCAGCGAGGATGCGGCGCTCCAGGACGCGCAGGCCCCAGAATCCGCCCGCGACGATCGAGGCGAACGTCAGGAACGAACCGAGCGCCAGTGTCGATACGCCGGTGATCGCCTGGCCAACGGTGCAGCCGAGCGCCATTACGCCGCCGATGCCCATCAGGGTGGCGCCGAAGAGATTGCGCAGCATGTCGCCCGCGTCCGAAAAGGTCGCAATGCGAAACCGCCCCATCGCCAGCGACGCGGCGCAGGCCCCGGAGAGCGCGCCGAAGACGCTGGCTACGCCGAAGCTCGGCATCGGCCCGGCGGTATACAGCATCAGCCATTGCAGCGCGTCGCCGGCGGGCCGCACGTAGGTCAGCGACACGGGCGGGCTCGGTCGCGCCGCCATTTCGTCGAACGCCAACCCGCCGAGTGCCCAGCCGGCGACGACCAGAAGCCCCACGGCCAATCCGGAGGCCACGTGCGGTCCCGAGGTGCGGAAGGCCCGGTCGGCAAAACAGTAGACGATGACCGCGGTCGCCAGGACACCTGTCGCGACCAGATTGGAGGTAGCGGCCGGGAGGCCGGCGACCCTCGTCAACAGGTCGCCCAGGCTCGGCGCCGTGGCACCGAGCGTGACGCTTGTTGCCTGCTCCAGCGCCGCCCGCGTCGGCCCCAGTATGCCGCCGATCGTCATCATGGCGATGAGGCCTAGCACCATGAGAGTCACGAGCGAGCGCAGGTCGCCGGCGCCTGCGCGTGCCAGGTTGCGGCTCGGGCAGCCGCCGGTGAACACCATGCCGAAGCCGAAGATCACCCCGCCCAGGATGTGCCCGACCCAGTTGAGGCTGGGCCCTGCCAGATACATCGACTTGTCAAGCCCGACGACGCCAGCCGCCTGCAGCAGCTGGGCGCCGGCGAGCGCGGTTGCCGCCGCCAGCAGCCAGGCGCGAAAGCGGCGCCAGTCGCCGAAGTTGTGCACATCGGCGAGCGAGCCCATGGCGCAAAAGTTGGTGGCAAACACGATGGCGCCGAACAGGGCGCCGATCAGGAACCCGCCAAGGGCCAGGTAGGCGGGCCCGCTTTGCGTGATGATGTCGCGCAGTGCTTCCAGCACACGCCTGCCCTTTCGAATCGTCTGCGGGTGGCCCTTGAACCGGGCAACGCCTAGATGCGCGCTAATCCTCGCGCTTGCAACTGCGACTTGGAGCGGCGGGCTCGATTGCGAAGATGCAAAGTTTTTCTAGCAAAGTTGCAAAGTTCCAATTGCACAAATGCACAGTTGGATGTGCATTCGGGATCATGAACGCTACGATTCGAGGCCCGCAGCCCGCCAAGCGCGTCCCGGCTGACGCCCCCACCTTCGTGCACCTCAAGGTGCACTCGGCTTATTCGCTGCTGGAAGGGGCCATCACCATACCGAAGCTCGCCAAGCTGGCGGCGGCTGCGGGTTTTCCCGCCGTCGGTCTCACCGACACCAACAACCTGTTCGGCGCCCTGGAATTCTCGGACAAGCTGGCGGATGCCGGCATCCAACCGATTGTCGGCTGCACGCTGCAGGTCGATTTCGGCGACCGTCCGCCGACGAACTCCCTGCAGCGGACCGGCACCAATCAGCCCCGTTCGCAGCCGGCCGGCGCGATGGCTCTGCTCGCCAGCAGCGAGACCGGCTGGCAGAACCTCATGAAGCTCGCCTCGTGTGCCTTCTTCGATCCCGGCGAGGACGAGGCCCCGCATATCCAGGTCGAGCGCCTGGGGGCGCACGGCGAGGGCTTGATCGCGCTGACCGGAGGACCGCAGGGCCCCATCGACCGGGCGCTCGGCGAGGGCCAGGCCGATGTCGCGCTCGAGCGCTTGAAGATGCTGGAGAAGGTCTTCGGCGACCGCCTCTACGTCGAGATCCAGCGCCACGGCCTCAAGCATGAGATCGAGGGGGAACCGGCTTTGCTTGATCTCGCCTATGCGCGTGCGCTTCCGATCGTCGCCACCAACGAGGTCTACTTCGCATCGCCCGACGATTACGAGGCGCACGACGCGCTGCTCTGCATTGCCGAGGGCCGCTACGTCACGGAGGACAACCGACGCCGCCTGTCGCGCGAGCACTTCTTCAAGACATCCAAGCAGATGGGCGAGCTTTTCGCCGATCTGCCGGAGGCGCTCGCCAACACCATAGAGATCGCCAAGCGTTGCGCGTTCCGCCCCCGCGGGCGCAAGCCGATCCTGCCGAGCTTCGTGGCTGTCGCTGCGGGCACGAGTGCGGAGGAGTTGCTGCGCTTGGAGACGGAGGAATTGCGCAAGCAGGCCGAGGCGGGCCTCAAGCAACGCCTCGCTACCCACCCATTGGCAGCGGGCTTCGCGGAGGCCGACTACTTCAATCGACTCGACTTCGAGATCGGAGTCATCTCGAAGATGAAGTTTCCCGGCTACTTCCTGATCGTTGCCGACTTCATCAAGTGGGCCAAGGCGAACGGCATTCCCGTCGGGCCTGGGCGTGGTTCCGGCGCCGGCTCGGTGGTCGCCTGGTCGCTCACCATCACTGACCTCGATCCCCTGCGCTTCGGCCTGCTGTTCGAGCGGTTTCTGAATCCGGAACGCATCTCGATGCCGGACTTCGACATCGACTTCTGCCAGGACCGGCGCGACGAGGTGATCCGCTATGTGCAGAAGAAATACGGC
>Ga0111539_10006264_pt1 | contig 15359 bp, 7 predicted proteins | sample RhiMethybrSRZTD1_FD_79667 | JGI IMG/M metagenome (GOLD analysis project Ga0111539, IMG submission 79667) | Populus rhizosphere microbial communities from Tennessee, USA - Rhizosphere MetaG P. TD hybrid SRZTD1 (version 2) (version 2) | ecosystem: Host-associated > Plants > Roots > Rhizosphere >... | reverse complement strand
TCTCGACGGTTCGCAGAGCAACGTGTTTCTGAACGTGGCCACGCTGGCGGAGGGCGCCACTTACACGCTCGTGCTCAACAACATCGCCGATCTCGCGGGCAACGTCATCGCGGCCAACACCCGAACAAACTTCAGCGCCGTTTCATTCACGCCGATCGCAATTGGCAACCCGCAGCCGGCGGGCGGCACAGTGCCGGCTGCCGGCGGACTCAACCTGATCGCGGGCGGCACGGACATTGGCGGCACGTCGGATCAGTTCCAGTTCAATTATCAAACCCGCACCGACAATTTCGATGTGCGGGTGCGCGTTGCTTCCCTGTCGCTGGCCGACGCATGGTCCGAAGCGGGGTTGATTGCGCGCGAAGACCTCAATGCCGGCGGGCGCTTCGCAGGCGCGTTCGCGACGCCGAGCATCAGCGGCAGCTACTTTCAAGCGCGCGTGACGGCGGCCGCAGCGGCCACGATCGCCGGTTCGTTTCCGGTCAATTACCCCAATACCTGGCTGCGCTTGCAGCGCGTGGGCAACCTCTTCACCGGCTACGCGAGTTTCGATGGTGTAGCCTGGACGGCGCTTGGTTCAGCGACGGTCTCAATGCCAGCGAGCGTTTACGTCGGGTTCGCGGCCTCGAGTCACAACACCAGCCAGACGACGACCGCGGCATTTCGTGACTTTTCGAATGTCACGTCGCCTTCCGCCTTGACCGGGCCGCTCCCACGCGAACCGCTCGGCCAATCGAGCCGCCGCACCAGCCTGGTAATTTCGGAAATTATGTACAATCCCGCGGACCGCGCGGATGGGCGGAACGTCGAATTCGTGGAGTTGTTCAATTCGCTGGCAACGCCCGAAGACATCAGCGGTTGGCGCCTCGATGGCGATGCTGATTTCACCTTCGCACCGGGCACGGTCATTCCCGGCGGCGGATTTTTGGTCATCGCGCAAGATCCCGCTGACGTTCAAGCCGTTTACGGCATCACGGGCGTGCTCGGTCCATTCTCGAATACCAACAGCCTCCCAAACGACCGCGGAACGATCCAGCTTCGCAATCGCATTGGCGCGGTGTTCCTCGAAGCGAATTACGACACCGAATCGCCCTGGCCCACATCGGCGGATGGCGCCGGGCACTCGCTCGTCCTGGCGCGGCCTTCCTACGGCGAAGGCGACGCGCGCGCCTGGGCCTCCAGCGACTCAGTGGGCGGCTCGCCGGGCGCGGACGACTCCGTCACGGTGGACCCGTTGCGCAATGTCGTCATCAACGAGTTCCTCGCGCACACCGATCTTCCACAAGTGGATTTCATCGAGCTTTACAACCACGGGAATCAGGCCGTCGATATCTCCGGTTGCTTCCTCAGCGACGACCGCGAAACCAACAAGTTCACGATCCCCCCCGGCACCGTACTTCAGCCGCGCACGTTCTTTTCCTTTGACCAAAACCAGCTCGGCTTTGCGCTAAGTTCGGGCGGGGAGCGCATTTATTTCCGCGACGCCGCCAACACGCGCGTCATCGACGCCGTCCGTTTCGAAGCGCAGGCCAACGGCGTTTCCTCGGGACGTTATCCGGACGGAGCGCCCACCTTCTCCGAGTTGGCGTCGGTCACGCAGGGCACGAACAACGCCGCGCTGCCGATTCGCCCCGTGGTGATCAACGAGATCATGTACAATCCTATCTCGCACGACAGCGACGACGAATTTATCGAACTGCACAACCGCGGAACAACCGCGGCCAATGTCGGTGGCTGGCGAATTGCCGGTGGCATTTCGCACACCATCGCCGCGAACACAACCATTCCCGCCGGCGGCTACCTCGTGATTGCCCGCGACGCCACTCGCCTGATCTCGCGCTATCCCAATCTCAACACGGCAAACACCGTCGGCGACTTCAACGGCTCGCTCGCCAACGGCGGTGAGCGCGTCGCCCTCGCCATGCCCGATCCCGTCTTGACCACAAACAACAACACGGTGATCACGAATTATAATTACATCGTCGTCGACGAGGTAACCTATCGTGAAGGCGGGCGCTGGGGCCAGTGGTCCGACGGCGGCGGCAGCAGCCTCGAGTTGATCGACCCACGCAGCGACAATCGCCTCGCCGCAAACTGGGCCGACAGCGACGAAAGCGCCAAGGCGCCATGGACGATTTTTTCCGTTTCGGGAATTCTGGACCACGGGACCTCCGCGGCCGACCAGCTTCAAGTCCTGTTGCAAGGCGCGGGCGAATGCCTCATCGATGACGTCGAAGTCCTGAACCCGGCGGGCGTGAATCTCATCGCAAATTCAACCTTCGAAAGCGGCGCCACGGGTTGGACTGCCGAGGGCACGCAATCGCAATCTAGCCAGGAGACTTCAGAGGGCTACGCAAGCGCCCGTTCGTATCACGTCCGCGCGACCGACCGCGGAGACAACCAGGTTAATCGCATTCGCACCCCGCTGACCGCCGCGCAAGCAAGCGGTCTTACCAATACGATCCGCGCCAAGGTCCGCTGGCTGCGCGGGCATCCTGAAATCCTGTTTCGCCTCCGCGGCAACTGGCACGAAGCCGCAGTGGCAATGGATCTTCCGACCAATCTCGGCACCCCCGGCGCGCGCAACAGCCGCGCCCTCAACAACGCGCCGCCTACAATCTCTGATGTCGTGCACCATCCCGCCGTGCCCGCCGCAAACCAACCGGTCGTGGTCACCGCGCGCGTTCATGACCCGGATGGCCTCGCTTCCGTCCAGCTTCGCTATCGTCTCGATCCCAGCGCCGCGCTCACCAACCTCACTATGCTCGACAACGGCACTGGCGGCGACGCCGTCGCCGGGGACGGTCTTTTTGCCGCGACCATTCCGGGCCAGGGCAACGGCACGCTCGTCGCCTTTCACGTCCAGGCCACAGATGCGTTTTCTCCGTCCTCGACTTCCACGTTTCCGACGACAGTGCCCGCGCGCGAATGTCTGGTGCGATTCGGCGAATCGGTTCCCACGGGTAATTTCCCGTCGTATCGCATCTGGATGACCCAGGCCTCTTTCAACGCCTGGGACCAACGCCACAATCTCAACAACACACTCAACGATGTGACGTTTGTGCTGGGAAATCATCGCGTCATTTATAATGTCGGCGCGACCTACGCAGGGAGTCCATACATCGGTCCGAGCTTCGACACTCCGACAGGTCGCCGGTGCGGCTACACAATTGAGATACCTTCCGATGATATGTTCCTCGGCGACAACGCGCTCGTGCTCGATTGGCCCGGTGGCCACGGCAACGAGAACACGGCCATTCAGGAGCAGATGGCCTACTGGATCGCCGACCAGATCGATCTCGCGTTCAGCCATCGCTACTTCATTCGGCTGACGATCAACGGTGTTACTGACATGCAGCGTGGCGGCGTGTTCGAGGCGGCGCAACAACCTGGCAGCGACTTCCTGGAACAGTGGTCGCCCGGCGATTCCGACGGGGAATTCTACAAGATCGATCGCGCCTTCGAGTTTAGCGATGGGGGCGGCCTGATTGCCGACCCCGAGCCGCAGTTGCAGGTCTACAACACGCGCGACCTGGTGAACGGCGGGATGAAAAAGAAGCTCGAAAAATATCGCTGGTACTGGCTCAAGCGCGCTTACGACTCAGCCAACGATTACAGTAATCTGCTCGTCCTTGCCGACGTGCTCAACTCGCCTGCCCCGGAGCCCTATACCACCCAGGCTGAGGCGCTCGCCGACATCGAGCAAATGATGGGCATCTTTTGCGTCGAGCACATCATCAACAACTTCGATAGCTGGGGCCATGACATCGGCAAAAACATGTACATGTTCAAACCGCCCAGCGGGAAATGGCAGCTCTACATGTTCGATCTGGACTGGCTGATGCTCGTATCGCCAAGCGGCCCGGGCGGTTACACCGCCTTGAGTGGCCCGCTCTTCAGTTCGGACGATCCGACCGTGACGCGCATGTACAATCATCCGCCGTTTCGCCGCGCTTACTTGCGCACCGTCGAGAACGCCGTCAACAAGGCTTTCGTGCAGGCGAAGTACGAAGCGGTCATGGACGCGAAATACAACTCGCTCGTCGCCAACGGCATCACCTTGTGCGATGGACAATCGCTTGCGGCGCCCACCGCGGTCAAAACCTGGTTCAGCCAGCGACGCACTTACCTCGTAAACCAACTCAACGCGGTGGCCGCGGCGTTCGCGATCACCAGCAACGGCGGCAGCAACTTCACCACCAACACCACGGCGGTCACCCTCGCTGGCACCGCGCCCATCACGGTGCGTGGCATTCGTATTAACGGCATGGATTACCCGATTACGTGGACCAGCGTCACCGCGTGGTCGTTGCGCATCCCGCTCACCAACGGTGTCAACAGCATCACGCTCGAGCCCTATGATGGCGCTGGCAACTCGATCGCGACGCTCACGGATTCGATCAACGTCACTTCGACCGCGACCCCCGAATCGCCAGTCGGTCGCGTCGTCATCAACGAAATCATGTACAACCCCACCGTCCCGGGTGCGGAGTTCGTTGAGATTTACAACACCTCGGCAACGACAACGTTCGACATTTCGGGTTGGCGAATCAATGGAGTCGATTTCGAATTTGCCGGCGGCACGATCATCGAGCCCGGCGCATTCCTCGTTGTCGCCAAAGACCGCGACATCTTCGCGGCGACCTACAGCAGCACCAACAACCGCGTCGTTGGCGAATTCGCCGGCGAACTCGACGGCGGCGGCGAAACGCTCACGTTGATCAAGCCGGGATTTCCGCCTGCAACCGATCTGGTCGTTGATATTGTCACCTACGACGACGATCTTCCTTGGCCGTCCGCTCCGGATGGCAACGGCCCTTCCCTCCAACTCATTGACGCGTCTCAGGACAACAGCCGCGTCGCCAACTGGACCGACGGCAGTGGCTGGCGCTTCCTGAGTGTCACCGGCACGCCTGGTTCCGCCGCAACCGACCTTCTCCTTTATCTTGCTTCAGCCGGTGACGTTTATGTTGATGAGGTTTCCGTGGTCGCGGGTACGCAACCGGGAGTCGGCTCCAACTACGTCGCCAATGGCGGGTTCGAGACCGGCGCGATGGACCCTTGGCGCACCCTTGGCGGGTACACCAACAGCGCCGTTTCCGGCGCGGTTGCCTTCAGTGGCAACTACAGCCTCCACATTGTGGGCGCGGGCGGCGGCAGCCCCGGCTCGACGGTCATCCAGACCCACGACCCGCTCAACGCAAGCGGCACCTACACTTTCAGTCTGTGGTACCTCCCAAGCACCAACGGCACGGGCCTTCATTTCCGCTATACCACTCCCTTCCGCACCGTTTCGGCCATCAACTATCGTCCGATTCCCGCCAGCCCTGGCTCTCCGAATCCGACAGCCGCGCCAATGGCCGAGTTTCCAAAACTCTGGATCAACGAAATCCAGCCGAACAATCTCACGGGTATCGCCGATAACGGCGGCGACCGCGATCCGTGGGTCGAACTCTATAACTCCGGCACGAACACCATCGACCTCACCGGCTGGTACCTGGCCGACAACTACACCAACCTGACCCGCTGGGCGTTTCCCCCCGGCACCTCGGTCGCCCCGGGACAGTTCCTGCTCGTGTGGCTCGACGGCGAGCCCGCGGAATCAACGGGCTCTGCCCTCCACACGAGCTTTCGCATCTCGCCCACCGCGGGTTCCCTCGCGCTGGTGTTCCCACTCGACGCGCACCCAGCGGTGCTCGATTACATCAATTACTCGAGCATTGGCGAGCGCTCCTTCGGTTACTATCCCGATGGCGAGTTTGGTCTGCGCGAGAGCTTCTTCGTCACGACGCCCGGCGCCGCCAACGACAATACGGTCGCGCCCCTGCCCGTGCTCATCAACGAATGGATGGCCGCGAACACCACCTTCGTGACCGATCCCGCCGATGGTGACTTCGATGACTGGTTCGAGCTCTATAATCCGAACGACGTAGCCGTCGATCTCACCGATTATTCATTGTCGGACGTTCTGACTGTGGGTGGCGCACGTTGGTCGATTCCGTCCGGAACAACCATTCCAGCACGGGGCTTCCTCCTCGTCTGGGCGGATAACGAAACCGGCCAGAATGCCACCAACCGGGCTGATCTCCACGCTGGCTTCCAGTTGCGTCAGGCCGGGGAAGCCATTGGTCTGTTCGCGCCCAACGGCACCGTCGTCGACTCAGTGACGTTCGGGAACCAAACCAACAATATCAGCCAGGGCCGGTGGCGCGACGGCGCTCAGGACCTTTACTTCATGCCTTCGCCCACGCCGCGCGCCGCCAACGTGATTCCGTTTACGCCTCCGGGCGACATCGAAATCCTCAGCGCGGCCTTCAACGGCACCGGTCAATTCGTCATCACCTGGAGCGCCGAGCCGGGCATCAGCTACCGCGTCCAATTCAAGGACGACCTCGGCGCGGCGTGGCAAAACCTCTCGAACGTGGAGGCGGTGGGCGCGACAGCCTCCGTTACTGATTCTCTGGCTACGTCACCGCCCCAGCGCTTCTATCGCATTCAGCGCATCTCTCCGTAAACGCGGTAGGGACGCCGTTCCGCGGCGTCCTCCGGCGAACCCGGCGTCTGATCGGAGGGGGGCCTTACGACTTCCCGGCATCGTACTCGCCCAGCGGACGAATCCAGATGTTGCGGAAGCGCACCGGGTTGCCGTGCTCGTAAAGTTCGATCGGCCCTTTGCTCGGCTGGGGCTTGTCGTAATTGCCAAAGCTGCGATGACCCGTGCGACCGACGAGTTCGGTGCCGTGATGGACGACACACCCGTTGTGGATGACGGTGATCTTCGCCTTGCTCAACAGCTTGCCCGATTCATCCCAGCGCGGCGCTTCGAAAAATATATCATAGGTTTGCCATTCGCCGGGAGGCTTGGAGGCGTTAACCAACGGCGGGAACTGCCCGTACAGCGCACTAGCCTGGCCATCCGCGTAGGTGATGTTGTCGTACGAATCGAGAATTTGCACTTCGTAAAGGCCAAAAATGTTCACACCATTGTTGCCCCGGCCCTGGCCTTCCCCTTCAACTTTCGATGGCGTGGCCCATTCAAGATGGAGTTGAAAATCGCTGAACTCGTCGACCGTGCGAATGATGCCGGACTTCGGCGTGACTTCCATGTAATCCTTTTCGATCTTCCACGTCACTTCGCCGCCTTTGCCGGATTTCCATTTCGAAAAGTCCTTCCCATTGAAAAGCACGATCGCGTCCGCCGGCGCTGTCGCTCCCTGGCTGAACTTTTCGGCCGGTTTCACGATGGGCGGATGGGGCCGGTCGCTGTCGTGCACGTGCCACTTGGTGCCGGGGATGATGGGCGTGTCTTTGTAACCAGGTTTATTCGCGTCGGCAGCGAGCAATGTTCCCGCCGAGAGACACAAAACGAGTGTTGGAATTTTCATGTTCATGCACGATTCTTTCCAAGGCTTCGCTCAGAACGCAAGCCGGCAAAAAAGGGGCGAATTTGGAAATAAATCGTCCGCTTTTGCCGTCGAAGTGGGATCGCGTGAGATTTTGCACTCTGTTAATCGCCCTGTTCGCCGCCACGAGCTTGCTCGCCGCGCCGAAGATCTTCACGTATTCCGACAATGTTACGCCGCTCCTCAAACAGTATTGTTTCGATTGCCACGGCAACGGCAAAACCAAGGGCGATCTCTCGCTCGACAAGTGGAAGAGCGAGGCCGACGCTCTTGCGGACGCTCAGACGTGGCAACGGATCATGGAAATGCTCCAGGGCCACGAAATGCCGCCAAAGAAAAAAACGCAGCCCACGGAAACGGAGCGTGGCGCGATCATCGCGTGGGTCCAGAGCGCCGTTGTCAAGACCGATTGTACGAATCCCGACCCCGGCCGCGTCACCATTCGCCGGCTCAATCGCACCGAATATAACAATACCATTCGCGACCTCCTTGGCGTCGATTTTCAACCCGCCGACGATTTCCCGGTGGACGATTCCGGCTACGGCTTCGATAACATCGGCGACGCGCTCTCGATGCCCCCGATCCTCGCCGAAAAATATTTGACCGCTGCCGAAAAGATCGTCGACGCCGCGTTGGGCCGCATGAAGCCGCGAACGCAACGGTTCGCCGTGGATGAACTCGAAGTTGGTTACAACGCGAAACGCCGCGGCGACGGCTGGGTCGCCCTCAACAGTATCGAGGAGGATGACATCGCAGTCGCGCAAACGGTCCCCGTCCCAGGCGACTATGTGGTTCGCGTGCGCGCGTACGCGCGGCAGGAAACGACCAACGCCATAAATCTCACGTTCATGCTCGACAAAACGCCCATCGAAATGGTGCAGGTCGAGACGAACCAGTCCGCGTCGAAAGTTTATGAAACAAAGATAACGATCCCCGGCGGCAAGCATCGCCTACGCGCCGTCGTGCGCCGCAACAAGGACGGATTGAGCGAGGCGCAGGCGCTCAATTGGAAAAGCGGCCGCGAGCAAAAGGGCGCGGTCTCGGTCAAGTGGATGGAGATAGAGGGTCCGTTAACAATTTCGTCCGGCACGCGGAAGCGTTTGATCCCGCGGGAGCCTGCGCACGGCAAGGAGAAGCAGTTCGCACGCGAAATCCTCGGCAACTTCGCGCAACGCGCCTATCGCCGCCCGGTGACCAGGGAGGAAGTCGAGCGGCTTGTCGCCCTCGCGGAGCAGGCCTGGAAACGAGAAGATAAATTCGACGATGCTCTTGCCCTCGCATTCCAGGCCACGCTCGTGTCGCCTCATTTTTTGTATCGCGGCGAGCTGCAACCCGAGCCGGACAATCCCAAATCCGTCCACCCTGTCAACGAGTACGCACTCGCCTCGCGCCTTTCGTATTTTCTCTGGAGCACGATGCCGGATGACGAGTTGTTCCGGCACGCCGAACGCCGCACGCTGCGGAAGAATCTCGACGCGCAGGTGCGCCGAATGTTGAGCGATCCGAAATCACGCGCGCTGGTCGACAACTTCGCCGGACAGTGGCTTCAACTGCGCAACGTCGCCACGATGTCTCCCGATCCGAAGACCTTCAAAAACTTCGACGAACCGCTGCGCGAGGCGATGCAGCGCGAGACAGAGCTGTTCTTCGAGCACATCGTGCGCGAGGACCGCAGTTTGTTGGATTTTCTGAATGCCGATTATACGTTTGCCAATGAGCGCCTTTCCAATCATTACGGGCTGGCCACCGTTAAAGGCAGCGAGTTCCAGCGCGTGAGCCTCAACGGCACGCCGCGGCGAGGCATTTTAACGCACGGCAGCATTCTGGCGCTGACCTCGAACCCCACGCGTACCTCGCCCGTGAAGCGCGGCAAATGGGTGCTCGATAATCTGCTCAACGCCCCTCCGCCACCGCCGCCCCCCAACGTGCCGGAGTTGAAAGAAGGCAAGGAACTCAAAGGCACATTGCGGGAACGAATGGAACAGCATCGCGCCGACTCGCTCTGCGCCTCTTGTCACGCGCGCATGGACCCGATTGGCTTCGCCTTCGAACATTTCGATGGCATCGGCGCGTGGCGAGAGAAGGAAGGCGAAGAAAAAATCGACGCCAGCGGTGAGCTTCTCACGGGCGAAAAATTCGGCGACCACTCGGAATTCATCCAGATCCTCGCCGCGCAGAAAAAAGACCCATTCGTCCGCGCACTGGCCAACAAGATGCTCACTTACGCCTTGGGTCGGGGCCTGGAGCATTATGACAAATGCGCCCTCGATGGGATCACAGCTCGGCTGGCAAAAAATGACTACAGATTCTCGGAACTCGTCCTGGGGATCGTTAAAAGCACGCCCTTTCAAAAACGGCGCGGCGATGCGAGTGGCCCGAGTCCGCAGAAGTGATTTGTTTTGAAGGATTTAACGTATATCGTCGTCAAGGAACACAGGGCATGAAGCAAAGTCTGCAGATTCCGCGTCGGACGTTTCTCAAGGGCGTGGGCACCGCCATGGCGCTGCCCTTTCTGCAAGCCATGGCGCCATCAAAACTGCTCGCCGCGACCGCGCCCAGCCATCCGCGTCGAATGGCTTTCATTTATGTCCCGAACGGCATGAACATGGCGGACTGGACGCCCGCCAAAGAAGGCGCGGATTTCGAACTCCCCTCCATTCTAGAGCCCCTCAAGCCTCACCAGAGCGACCTTCAAGTCTTGTCCGGTCTCGCGCATCGCAAAGCCAACCCGAACGGCGACGGCGCGGGCGACCACGCGCGCGCTTCGGCCAGTTTTCTCACGGGCATGCAGGCCCGCAAGACGGCTGCGGTCGATATTCGCGCAGGCGTCTCGGTCGACCAAATGGCGGCGGCGAAAATCGGCAATTACACGCGCCTTCCCTCGCTGGAATTGAGTTGCGACAAAGGCCAGCAGGCCGGCGCGTGTGACTCCGGCTACAGTTGCGCCTATCAATTTAATCTGGCGTGGAAAACCGCGACGACTCCACTCCCGCCCGAAGTGAATCCGCGCGCGGTTTTCGAGCGGCTCTTTTCAAACGGCATTGCCGCCGAGTCACAGGAAAGCCGCGCGGCCAGGCAGGCCAATCACAAAAGCATTCTCGATTTCGTTCTCGAGGACGCCCGCCAGCTCCGCTCCAAACTTGGCACGACCGATCGCCGCAAGCTCGATGAATACATGACCGCCGTGCGCGAAATCGAGCAACGGATCGAACGCGCTGAAAAGTTGGGCGCGGCGAGCACCGATTACGCCAGGCCGGCGGGGATTCCGGGCGATTACGAACAACATATCCATGTCATGTTCGATTTGCTCGCGCTTGCCTTTCAGACCGATACGACGCGCGTCTCCACTTTCATCATGGCGCACGACGGCAGCAATCGCAGTTACCCGTTCATCGGCGTGAGCGACGGGCATCACGATCTCTCGCACCATGGCGGCAATCTCGAGAAGAAAAAGAAGATCGCCGCGATCAATCAATTTCACGTCCGGCAATTCGCCTGGTTCCTCGATAAACTCAAATCCGTCAAGGAAGGCGACGGCAGCCTGCTCGACAATTCGATGATCGTTTACGGCAGCGGCATTTCCGACGGCAACGCCCATAATCACAATGACCTTCCAGTCCTGCTGGCCGGGCGCGCTGGCGGAACCCTAAAGGCGGGCCGCCACGTTCGCTACGCGCAGGACACCCCAATGACGAACCTGTATCTCTCCATGCTCGACCGCATGGGCATCGAAGCCGATCGCCTGGGCGACAGCACCGGCAAACTTCGCAATCTGGGCTAGTCTCCGCCTTTTTTCTCTTTGTCGCGCCCGCGCGTGCCTCTTAAATACAGGCGTGCGGCGCGAGTTGCTCAAAAACATTACCCGAATCGTTGTTAAGCTCGGCACGGGGGTCCTGACCGATTCGCGCAAGCAGATCGATCCCGCGCAGATGGAGCAGTTGGTCGCGCAGGTCGCCGGGCAGCGAAAAGCCGGACGCGAGATCGTGCTCGTCAGCTCCGGCGCGGTCGGCGCGGGCATGGGCGTGCTCGGCTACGAAAAACGCCCGAGCCAATTGGCTGAGCTGCAGGCCTGCGCCGCGCTCGGCCAGAGCCGGTTGATGGCCACATACGGCCAACTCTTCGCGAAACACGATCTCCACGTGGCCCAGGTGCTCCTGACACACGACGATCTCCAGCACCACGAACGCCACCTCAATGCGCGCAACACGCTCGTCACCTTGCTCCAGCGCGGTGTCGTTCCGATTATCAACGAAAACGACACGGTCTCTTTCACCGAGTTGAAGTTCGGCGACAACGATAAGCTTTCCGCGCTCGTCGCCTCGCTGCTTCCCGCGGATCTGCTCATCATCTTCACCACCGTGGACGGCGTCGTAGAAAACTTCGGCAAAGCGAACCCTCGAACCATCCCGCTCATCGAACAAATCGACGAAAAGATCGAGGCCATGGCGGGCGGCACTGACAGCGCGACCGCGGTCGGAGGCATGGCTTCAAAAATTCAGGCCGCTCGCATCGTCATTCGCGCAGGCATACCGCTGGTGATCGCCTCCGGCAAAAAGAAAGAGGGTCTCACGCGCATTGTCGGCGGTGAGGACGAGGGCACCCTGTTCGTGCCGCAACCGAACAAACTCAAAGGCCGCAAGCGATGGATTGCGTTTTTTCATCACCCTCGCGGCGCGCTCTACGTTGATGATGGTGCGCGCAAGGCCTTGCGCGAATCCGGCAAAAGCCTCCTTCCGCCCGGCATCGCGCGTTGTGAAGGCGACTTTGACTCCGGCGACATCGTCCGCATCTGCGACCTGAACGGGACCGAGTTCGCCCGCGGCATTGCCCGGCATTCGGCGTCCGAGATCAATGGCCGGCAACTAGCCCGCACCGAAGTAGTCCATCGCGACGACCTCGTCTTGTTGTGAATACCAAACGCCCCATCGACCAACTGTTGGATGTGATGGCGAAGCTGCGCTCGCCGGAAGGTTGCCCCTGGGACCGCGAGCAGGACCACATGACGCTTCGTTTCCACGCGGTGGAAGAGGTTTACGAATTGATGGACGCGATTGAGGCCGGCGATGATCACGAAATGCTGGAGGAACTCGGGGACCTTCTCCTCCAGGTGGTTTTTCATGCCCAACTTGCCCGCGAGCGCAGCGCCTTCGACTTCGATGCCGTTTGCCAGCGCCTGGTTGATAAGTTGATTCGCCGGCATCCGCACGTCTTCGGCAACTCGAACGCAAAAACCGTGGACGCCGTCTGGGCGCAATGGGAACAGATCAAGAAGGCGGAGAAGCACGGAACGAAACACCACCGCGCTTCGGTCTTTGACGGAATCCCAAAGCACCTCCCGGCTTTGTTGCGCGCCGAAAAGCTCGTCAGGAAAGCGCGCAAAGCAAAACTGCTCAACGGCGCTTCCCGTTCGCGCGCTCAAAAGAAAAAGATCGCCGCCACCCTTTTTGAACTCGCCGCAGCCGCCCAGGCCCAGGGCTGCTCCGCCGAGGAACTCTTGCGCGCCGAGGTTCGGCAACGCGAGAAAGCTCTTCGCAAGAAGGAAAACAGTGCGTAGGGCTCTTGTCATATTGTTCATCGCAGCGGAATTGGCGCAGGCCCAAAGCCCCGTGCTGCATCGCCTTTCTCCTCTGGGAATTCCCCCCGGCAAAACAACCGAGGTCAAACTCATCGGTGAACGTCTCGGCGACATCACGGATGTCTGGTGCAGCGTACCTCAGGTCGATGTCGCAACGACTAACGACGCCCGTCTGCTCATTACCGCGCCAAAAGATCTCGCCGGACTCATCGCGCTGCGCGTCGCCACCACCAACGGCATTTCCGATCTCGCGATGCTGATGATCGACAACTTGCCCTCGGCCATGGAAACGTCGACCAATCGCACCGTCCGCGACGCCGCCATCGACGGAACGACCGACGACCTCGCCTTCGACTTCTTCCGTTTCGACGCGAAGAAAGGCGAGCGCGTTTCGATCGATATCGCCGCCAGCCGCATCGGCTCCAAACTCGACCCGGTGCTCCGAATCCTCGATGCCCAAAAGCGCGAACTCGCCTTTTGCGAAGACGCATCCGGCGCGGCGCGCGATTGTCGCATCCACTTCCAGCCTCCCGCCTCCGGCGAGTATTGGCTGGAGGTGCGTGACATTGCCTACGGCGGCGGCCCGCAGTATTTCTACCGTTTGCGCCTGGGAGACTTTCAATTTGCAACCTGCCCGTTTCCTCTGGTCGCGGGCCCCGGCAGCCAGGTCGTGCTGCTTCGACCAAAGGGCGAGCGGCTCAAGCCAATCACAGCGCGCGGCCACTACGCGAACGCAGGTCGAAGCTTCCTGGCGGTTCGGACCGCGGAGCTTTCCACCGAGATTATTGAGCGCGAACCCAATGACGCTGTCGAGAAGGCCCTTGCAATTCAGATTCCAGCGTCGATCAACGGTCGCTTTGAAAACGGCGAGGACAACGACTGGTTCCGGTTCACGGCGAAAAAAGATCAGCGCATCGTTTTCCTGACGAAGACCCGCAGTGCGGGCTCGCCCTGCGATGTCTTTCTGGAACTGCGCGACGCAAAGCAAAGGTTGATCGCCGAAAGCAATCCCGCGGGCGCGCAGGATACCGCGCTCACAAATAAGTTTGACGCCGATGGCGATTATTTTCTCGTTGCGAGCGAGCTCGCGGGCCGGGACGCGCCGGATTTTGCGTATCAAGTCGAGATTCGTGACTTCGAGTCCGGCTTCACCCTTGCCGTCGACGACGACAAGTTCGAAGTCAAAACCGGAGGTGAGGTCTCCATTAACGTTGCGTGCGCCCGCTCCGAGTTCTCCGAGAAAATCGCGCTCGAATTTCCCGGCTTGCCCGACAGCTTTAAATTCGAGAACGCCGCCATCGACGCGAAGAAGACCAACGCCACAGTCAAAATCAAAGTGCCGGCGGACGTGCCTGCCGGAACGCTCCTGGCATTTCACATCGTTGGTTCAGCCGGCGGGAAGCAAATCACGGCCAGCACCCTCGGCGCGCTTCGGCGCAACCTGCCCCTGCTGCTCTACCCTCCACCCGAACTCGATGGTGTGCTCGTCCTCGGCGTCACCGGTGCCGATCCCGCGTCCAAACCCAGACGGCGACGCACGTGAAATCCGCCTTCGCGCTTCTCGCCCTGGTGGGCCAGCCAATCCGAACGTCAGCCCCACGCGGGATGCTCGCTGCCTACCGAAAATACGGCGCCTGCGCGAGGCCCCGCGTGCGGGGTTGCTCCATATTGTTGTACGTGGTGCTCACGATCTGCCCGTCGCGCATGTAAACATGGTAGTTCTTCCGGGGGACGTAGGTATCGAACACTCCTTTGGGCTCGAAACTCACGCCCGCACACCAGCCATAAACCTTCTCGCCATTGGTGAACACCGGCTTGGGAAATCGCACACGCACCGGCGACGAAACGTAAACACTCCGCGGTTCGTCGAAATTCTTCTCCACCCACCCCGTTACGAGTTCATGATAATTCGTCGGATACGGCCCAAAATGCGCCCAATAATACTCTTCCTGCTTCACACCCATGCACCCGCAGAGCAGAGCACACAGGCTCGCAACCATGAGGAACGGTTTCATTGCTCCTTGGTACCGCGATCATGCGCAGTCGGGAATCAGCTAAACACCCCATCGCCTCCGCCAAAACCAGAAACAACCGGTTGAGAAGAATTGGCAATTACAAAAATTTCTCTGGATCATTTCAGAATTCTCGCTACAACACTGGCGGAGAGTTATGGCACGTCGTGAATTAAGCATTTTCGTTTCGGGCCGTAGCGAACGCGATTGGCGGGTTGTTTCCATGTTGGGGGAGTTTGGTCCATTCGCCTCCCGGGAACAGGCCACGCAAGAAGCCGTGCGGCAAGCCAGCAGTAATCAGCCAGCCAGGGTGCTGGTGCAAAATCCGCACGGGGTTTACGAACCGGTGTTCCAATCCGATCTGCGTTT
>Ga0111539_10006263_pt1 | contig 15360 bp, 7 predicted proteins | sample RhiMethybrSRZTD1_FD_79667 | JGI IMG/M metagenome (GOLD analysis project Ga0111539, IMG submission 79667) | Populus rhizosphere microbial communities from Tennessee, USA - Rhizosphere MetaG P. TD hybrid SRZTD1 (version 2) (version 2) | ecosystem: Host-associated > Plants > Roots > Rhizosphere >... | reverse complement strand
TGGAAAACCGACGAACGAGGCGTCTTCCCAAAGGATGGCCAACCGTTCCGGCTCGCGAAACTGTAGCGGCCTGAGCAGCACCGCGTTAACGACGCTGAAGATTGCGGCGTTGGCGCCGATGCCGAGCGCGAGCGTCACCACGACCGTGGCGGCCAGGCCTTTGACGCGCAGCAGCGCCCGCAGGGCGAACCGGACATCGCGGACCAACCCTTCGGCCGCATTGAACCAGCGATGGCGCCACACGCCCTGTATCGAATCGCGGGTCAGCGTGACGTTCCCGAATTCTTTCAGGGCCGCCAGGCGGGCGGCTTTCGGATCCTCGCCGCGCTCGATCCGCTCCTTGATGCTGATCGCGAGGTGGCCGCGGATTTCCTCGTCGAGGTCGTCGATGTCGGGCGCCATGTGCTACTCCCTGCTGGCCGGCGCCGGGTTCATGACGCGTCCGATCGCGTCGACGAGCTGAGCCCATCGATCGCGCTCGCGCGTCAGCTGGGCCTTACCCGCAGCCGTCAGCTGGTAGTACTTCGCACGCTGGTTCGCTTCGCTCACCCCCCACTCGGGCTTCAGCCATCCCCGCTTCACGAGCCGGTGCAGTGCGGGGTAGAGGGAACCGGTTTCGACCTTGAGCAGGTCGTCGGATTGGGCCCGGATCGCCTGACCGATCCCGTGACCGTGCTGGGGTCCCCACTGCAGGGTCCGGAGGATCAGCATGTCGAGGGTGCCCTGGAGAAGCTCCAGGCGCTGTTCATCGGGCTGTTTGGCCATAGTCGTAGACGCTCTACGGCCTTAGACGTAGGGCGTCTACGGCTTGTTCCGGTACGCGTCTTGACCCCGCGCCGGCCTGATTCCGGCCGTTTGGGAGTATAGATAGCCCTCGATGACGCCTCTAAGGAGCCTGGCCGCCGTTCTGCTCGCCGTCGCCGCGGTCGCCGCAGCCCGCCACGCAAAGACACCCGGGCCGCCGCCTCAATCGGATGTGGTGCGTGGCGCCATCGACATCCATGTCCATTCCGACCCGGACAACGTGCCACGGGCGATGGACGGTATCGAGGTGGCGAAGCTCGCGCACGCGAACGGCATGCGCGGCCTCGTGCTCAAGAATCACTACGATCCGACCGCGGGCCTGGCGTTTCTCGCGCGCAAGGCAGCGCCGGGGCTCGAGGTGTTCGGCGGCATCGATCTCAATCTCCCGGTTGGCGGTATGAACGCGGCCGCTGTCGAGCACATGACGCAAGTCGCCGGAGGATGGGGCCGCTTCGTCTGGATGTCGACCTTCGACGCGGAAAACCAGGTTCGCTTCTCGAAGGAGAATCGGCCCTTCGTCAGCGTGGCGCGTGAACAAGCGCTCTTGCCCGAGGCGAAAGCCGTGATCGCCGTGATCGCGAAGCGACGGCTCGTGCTGGCAACGGGCCATGTCTCCGCCGACGAAGCGCTGATGCTCGTGCGGGAAGCCCGTCTACAGGGCGTCACATCCATGGTCGTGACGCACGCGATGAATGCGCCGATTCTGATGAACCTGTCGCAGATGCAGGAAGCGGCGCGGCACGGCGCCTTCATCGAATTCGTCGGCGGGTCGTTGGCCGGCGCCGACGCGACCGCCCGCATCGATCGCTTCGCCGACGCCATCCGCCGGATCGGCCCGCAGTTCTGCATTCTGTCGTCGGATCTTGGTCAAAAAGGCAACGCCCTGCCGCCAGAGGGATTCGCCGCCTTCATCCAGGCGCTCCGCGCCAGGGGGTTCAGCGACGCTGATCTGAACCGAATGACCCGGGAAAACCCGGCGCTCCTGCTCGGACTGGCCCAGCCGTAGCGCGGGCCTTTTAGGCCCGCGTCCTCGGCGGCCCTGAAAGGGCCGCCTCTACGATGATTCTCTGCGACTGTGCGATAGTTGCACTCGCAATGAAAACGCACGTTTGGATCGCGTTCCTCGCAGTGTTCGCGTCATCGGCACCCCTGTCCGCCCAGACGATGAATACGCTGACAGCTCAGGAAACATCGCAGGGCTGGCAGCTCGTATTCGACGGCAAGTCGCTCGCGGGATGGCATGCGTCGGTGCCGCCGCCAAGTCAGGGCCGTGGCCGTGGCGGGCCCACGCAGCCGCCGCCGCCCGGCCAGACCGGCACGCCGAAGCCCTGCGTCACGGCGCAGGCGCAATCCGCGCCGGCCGGCGCGTCGCATTGGGAAGTCGTGGATGGTCTCTTGACGGCGTGCGGGGCGCCGGCGGGCTACCTCACGTCCGATCGCAGCTACAAGAACTTCGCGCTGTCGATCGAATTCAAGTGCAGCGCGGATACGAACAGCGGCGTCTTCGTCCGATCGCCTCAGGAAAGCGGCGGCTACGAAGTGCAGATCTGGCGGCAGCAGCCCGCCGGCTACAACACCGGCGCCATCGTCGGCACCGCGAAGACCGCGCGCGAGCACACATTCAAAGCCGACGACTGGAACCGCTACGAGATCACCGCGAACGGCGACCATCTCGTCGTCGTCCTGAACGGCGAAACGACGCTCGATATTCACGACAGCGGCTTTGCCGAAGGGCAGCTGCGGCTTCAGTATCAGATGTATCCGATCGCGTTCCGCAACATCAAGATTCGCTCGCTGCCGTAGGCTCGATTTACTTCGCGGGCGCCAGCCGTTTCAACTCCTGGTGCCAGTTCAGCACGACGACGATTCGAGACTGCGACTCGTCACTCGCAGCACCCTCGCCCGGGTTGACTATCAGAAAGCGTTCGTCAGGGGCGATGTCCCACTGTCTCGTGACCCTCATGGCAGATTTGTAGAACGGAGGCAGGTCGAACATCAGGGCTGGAGTCCCTGCATGAAATGTCGGTGCGGTCTCGACCGCAACCGACATCGCCCGTCCCCGGGAAATGAAAAACAACCGTTTCCCGTCAGGCGACCACACAGGCGAATCGCCGCTCTCGGTTGAAATCCGCCATCGGCCGGCATCCACGTTGGGGAACGGTCGCACGAAGACGTCGGGTTCGCCGGCGAGCTCGCCCCCCGTATACGCCAACCAGCGGCCATCCGGCGACAGCGACGGCTCGACTTCCCTCGCGGCCGTTTGCACAAGTGGCCGTGCGGCCGGTTCACCCGAGGTCAACCCGTAGATGTCCGCCGCGCCAGTCTGATCGATGGACCGTTGATCGAAGAGCAGCGTTCGAACGCCATCAGCCCACGCGTATGGTCTCTGAGGGGCCGGATTCGTCGTGAGCCGGGTCATGGAGCCGGTGCCATCGGCGGCCGTCGAGTAGAGTCCGCCACCGTCGGAACCGGAGTAGAAGACAATGCGTTGACCGTCTGGGGTGAACAACGGATATCGCCCGTTGGTGGAACCCGACGTCAACCGCGTCATGCTCTTGCGAGTCAGATCGTAGATGTGAATGTTGGGACCATCTGAACCGATGATCTCAACCGCGACCCGCGTACCGTCGGGCGAAACGCGCGCGGACGAATAGGACAGCGGGCTCGCTGGTAGCGGGTCGCGCCGGCCGTTGCGATCAACCCAACTGAGCGTCGAGCGCGCACCCGAGCCACCGGTGACGTACGCCAGCGTTCCGTCATTCGACACCGTGAAGTGCATTGCGCCAGTGCGAAGATCGGCGTCCAGGAGACCGTCGACGAGCGGCACGGCAGGGCCGGTGACGCGGCGTGCGCGGACATCGAACGGCACACCAAGCAGCGCGCCATTCAGCCCGTACACCAGATGTCCGGTCGGCACATATCTCGCGTCGCGGCCGTGCTCGATCAACACGACGCGCTCGCCCGACGCAGGCGATTGCGCCACGATCTGGGCCTGATCCCACGAGTCGTGTGAGGCCGAACGCAGCGTGAAGAGAATCCAGTCGCCGCCGGGCAACAGTTGTGGACCGTGCGCCAATTCTCCTTTCCCCACGGCTATCACTTGTTTGGGTGCGCCCCCGATCGGGGATACCTGCCAGATGCCATCAGGTCCCTGGCCGTACCGGATCACGCCATCGGTGTCCCAGCTGACACCCCAGGGATTCTGGGCGGCGCCCATCGAGATCGGGGCGCCGCCTTCGAGGGGGATTCGCTTGAGTTGTCCTTGATGTTGAAACCCAATCCACCGACCGTCTGCCGAAAAGAACGGTTCGCGAGAATCCTCGGTGCCCTTGATGGGAACTGCGGCGTCCAGACGGTCCAAGGTGCGCAGGTGCAGCTTGTTGTCCGCCCAGAAGACCAGATGCGTGCCCTGCGGCGAAATCGTCAGGATGTGGCGACCGACGCCTGTGCCGCGCGGGGCGACGGTCGGCGAAGACGGCAGTGAAAACCGAACGACCGGACGTGGGTCAGCCGCGCGCGTCGGTGTCAGTCGCCAGACGCCGATGCCGCCGAGGACGGCCGCGGCGACGGCGATCGACAGAACACCACCGATTCGTTGCCACGTCGTCTGCGACGTCTCGACACGGACCGGCGGCGAAACGGCCGTCTCGAACGCGCCTTCCAGCATCAGACGCACGCCGCCGATGTCGGTGATGCGTTCCTTCAGAGGCTTTCTCAGGCACAGATGTACCGTTTGCCGGACGCGAGCCGGAACGTCGGCAGGCAGCGCATCGAGCGCAGGATCACGCTGCAGGATCTGCGAGAGCGTCAGCGACACGTCCTCGCCCTCGAACGCTCGCCGTCCGGTCAGCATCTCGTAGAGCACGCAGCCGAACGCCCAGATATCGGCCCGGCGATCCACGGGCTTGCCCCGCGCCTGCTCGGGACTCATGTAAGCGGCGGTGCCGAGCAACACGCCGACGCCAGTCATCATGGCAGGTGACGTGATGGTGGGTGACGTGGTGGCGTCGATACCTCCGGCGGACGCCGGTTCGAGAGCCTTCGCCAATCCGAAATCGAGGACCTTCACAGTGCCATCGGGCCGCAGCTTGATGTTCGCCGGCTTCAGGTCGCGGTGGACGATGCCCTGTTCGTGCGCCGCTTCCAGGGCTTCAGCCATCTGCCGCGCGATTGGCAGCGCTTCGTCCCATGGAATGGGCCCGCGCGCGATGCGGTCGGCGAGCGTCGGGCCTTCGACGAGCTCCATCACGAGCGCAGGGACACCACCGGTTCGCTCGAAGCCGTAGATCTGCGCGATGTTGGAATGGTTCAGCGCGGCGAGCGTCTTCGCCTCGCGCTCGAAGCGCGCCAGCCGCTCGGCGTCATGGGCGACGGAGTCGGGCAGAATCTTGATCGCGACGTGGCGGCCAAGGTTGGTGTCGATGGCGCGATAGACTTCGCCCATCCCGCCCTTGCCGATTTGGGCGGCGATCTCATACGAGCCGAGCCGAGCGCCATGCCCGAGTGCCACGAACGATTCAATCCGTCGGGATCCGCATCCGGCGCAGCATGGCTTGAAACCGCGCGTCGCGCCGGATCGGCGCCCAGAGCGGCTGGTCCTTGTAGAAGATCGGAATCGCCCCGGCGTCGACCGCACGGTTCAACAGGTCGAGTCCGTGATTGTTGTCACCGAGGGTGACGTAGATGCGGGCGGCAAAGGTCGCCCACGCCGGATTTGCGGCCGATAGCCGTTCGAATTCAGCCGCGAGCGGCAGGGCCTCGGCCCGGTTGCCCTTCGCCGCGACCAGCACGGCACGACTGAGCCGCACGTACGGCTCCGATTCGCGGCCTTTGCCCGCCCGCGCGAGCTCGGCCAGCCCTTCGTCGATCGCCCCCGCGCGCAGATAGAGCTCGGCATCCCAATACGTCGCAAAGGCGGGGCCGAGAGTGGCCGCACTGCGATACAGCGTCATCGCGCGCGCGTCGTCCCGCTTGAGGGTGTAGGCGAAGGCCAGAAAACGGGTGATGAAGCCCGAGAGCGGATCGAGCGCGTGCGCGGTCTCGAGCTCACGGATACCGTCCTCGAGCCGTCCCTGTTCGAGGAGCGACACGGCGAGATACTGGTGAGCGATCGCCCAGCCCGGGTTCAACTCGATGGCACGGTGCAACGCGCGATCCCCGGCCTCGAAATCGAACGGCCCGATGTACACGTTCAACTGGCCCAGTGCCGCATGGGCTTCCGCGAGGTCCGGGTCGATCGTGACCGCCCGGTCTGCGGCTTCCTTGGCCAGGCGGCGTCCATCGGCCGGCTGAATGTCTCCCCGCTGCCCCAGGAGAATGTATGCGTCAGTGAGCCCGGCCCATGCGACGGCATAGCGTTCGTCGCGCGCAATCGCGCGCCGGTAGTAGTCGACGGCCGCCTGCAGATCCGCGACCGTGCGCCGCTGCGCGTGGTCGCGGCCGAGCACATACATTCGATAGGCCTCGACGTCGTCCGTATAGCGTTTGGAGAAGCGCCGCTCGCGGCCGGCGAGACCGAGCTTGAGACCGGCGGCGATCTCGCGCGCAATCTCCTCCTGCACGGCAAAGACGTCCGCGAGCTTGCGGTTGCTGTATCGCTGTCCCCAGATCTGCGTGCCATCGGCGGCGTTGATCAACTCGGCTGACACGACGAGTGATTCGCCCTGCTGCACGACGCGCCCGCTCAGCACGGCGTCGACGCCGAGATCGCGACGCAGCGCGGCGATGTCGACGCTGGCGCCCCGGTAGCGGAACGTCGTCGTCCGTCCAAGGACTTTCAATTCCTGAAGCTGCGACAGGGTGTTGATGACGCTCTCAGAGATGCCATCGCCCAGGTACTCGGAGGACGCATCGGCCGCGGTGAGCGGCAGAATCGCCAGCACCCGGATCGATCCATTCGGGTTGGGCTGTTGACGGAGCAGCATCCATCCCAAGGCGGACAACAGCGCCAGCGCGATCAGGCCAGAGACTACGTGGAGCGGACGAACGCGGCGCGGCGCCGACGTCGACGCCGAAATGGCGGCCGAGCTGCTGCTGTCGTGAATCAGGTTTCGGAGATCGACCCGCAGGTCGCCGCCCGACGCGTAACGGCGGCTGGGATCCTTATCGAGACACTTTCGCACGATGCGCTGCAGCTCTGACGGCGCAGGGGGCGGAAGGGGAGGTGCTTCCTCCGTCAACACCGCGGCGATGGTCGCGGCGGTGCTCTGACGCGCGAACGGGTGACTCCCACCAACCATCTCGCAGAGGACGCACCCGAGGCTGAAGACGTCCGTGCGCGCGTCCGGCTCCTCGGCGCGAAGCTGCTCCGGCGACATGTACGCTGTCGTTCCGACTGCGACTCCCGCCGCCGTGAGCGGCTGGATCGTAGCCACGCCGGTGGCCGACAACTCGGGACGATCGAGGCGTTTGGCAAGGCCGAAGTCGAGCACCTTTGCCGGCCCGCGGGCCGAGAGCATGATGTTTCCGGGCTTGATGTCGCGATGGACGATGTCGTGCGCGTGCGCTTCCGCGAGCGCGTCGGCCACCTGTTCGGCGATCCGCAGGGCGTCTGCCACCGGCAGGTGGCCGCGCGCCAGTCGATCGGCGAGTGTTTCACCTTCGACGTACTGCATCGCGATGAAGTGCTGGCCGGCGTCCTCGCCGACTTCGTAAATCGCGCAGACATTGGCGTGGTCGAGCGTCGCCGCGGCGCGCGCTTCCTGCACCAGCCGCGCGTCGGCTGTCCTGTCCGCCCCGGAGTCGGCGCGCAGGACCTTGATGGCAACCAGCCGGTTGAGCCCTGGGTCCTCGCCCAGATACACCTTGCCCATGCCTCCGGCACCAAGCTCCCGCAGGATGCGGTATCGACCGATGGTCTCTGGCTGCATGCGGCGGTCGAGGGTGATTATGATTCAATCGCCGCACGGGCGCTCGTCCTCGCGCTCGCGATTAGTGCTCGGATCCTCCGCCTTTCAACAGCTGCTCGAGTCTCGCGGGATCCGGCGGTTTCGTCAGATGCTCGTCGAATCCCGCCGCGAGCGCCGCTTGAACATCGGCGTCCTGGCCGTAGCCGCTGAGGGCGACCATTCGCGTGCCGCCGAACTCGGGCCGGTTGCGAACGCGGTGGGCCAGTTCGAATCCGCTCATGACGGGGAGCCCGAGATCGATGAGCGCCAGCTCGGGGCGCGTACGATCGATGAGCGCAAGACCCTCGACGCCGTTCTCAGCCGCGTGGACCGTGACGCCTTCGGACTCGAGCAGGAGCTGCATCATGCGGCGGGCGTCGGCCTGATCCTCGACCAGCACCACGGTGCGAACCGTGGGCCACCGTGTTGCTCGCGTCGTGCCGAGTGCGGCGCTCGACGCGTCGAGCGGAAGCCACACCGTGAACACGCTGCCGCGTCCCGGTCCGTCGCTTTCCGCCCGCACCCGGCCGTCGTGTAACTCCACGAGCGAGCGGAGCAGCGTCAGTCCGATGCCGAGTCCGCCGTCGGATCGGTCGAGCGTCGGTTGACCCTGCACGAACAGGTCGAAGATCTTCGGCAGGATCTCGCGTTCGATCCCCTTGCCGTGGTCGCTCACGCGGATCATCGCCTCGTTGCCGTCGCGCCGCACCTCGAACGCGATCCGCGTGCCGATCGGCGAGTATTTCGCGGCGTTGCTCAGAAGGTTGGCCTGCACCTGCTGCAGGCGTGTCGGATCCCCGAAAACCGGAATCGGCTCGTCGCTGATCGTCGTCACCAGCTCCATCCCACGCTCGGTGATCAGCGGCGACAGCGCTTCGATCGCCGAGCGGGCCGTCATCCGGAGGTCGACCGACTCCTTGCGCAAGACGATCCGGCCGCGCGTGATGCGCGCGACGTCGAGCAGATCGTCGAGCAGACGCGCCATGTGGTTGGCTTGACGAGTGACGACCTGCCCGGCCTCGTGACAGGCGTCGTCGGCCCAGCTTGCGTTCTCGAGGACGCGCGTCGCGCTCAGAATCGCAGACAGGGGATTCCGCAGCTCGTGGGACAGCATCGCCAGGAACTGCTCGCGGCGGCGGACGCCGTCCTGGATCTCCTGCTCGGCGCGCCGCCGTTCGGTGACATCGAGGAACGTGACGACAGCGCCGATGACCTCGCGGTTGCGGAAGATCGGATGGCTCCAGTACTCGGCCGGAAACGAGGTGCCGTCGGCGCGCCATAACACCTCGTCGTCGACGTGCGCGCCTTCGCGGTGACGCATCGCCTCGTAGATCGGCGACTGCTGCGGCGCGTACGGCGTGCCGTCCGCTCTGGTGTGTTGAATCAGCGGGTGCATCTGTCTGCCGATCAGCGCCGCCGGCGACTCGTAGCCGAGGAGCCGTGCGCACGCCGAGTTGCAGAAGATGCAGGCGCCGCTCAAGTCGATGCCGAAAATCGCTTCGGCGGTGGAATCGAGCAGCAGCCGGATGCGCTCCTCGCGCTCGGCGATTTCCTGTCGCGCCCGCACGAGCTGCGTGATGTCGCGCGAGATCCCGGAAATCCCGACCAGGGTGTCCGTGCTGTCGTGAATCGGCGAAAACGTGACCGAGACGTCAACGACGCTGCCATCCTTCCGCAGCCGCGTGGTTTCGAGCCGTTCGACCGGCCGGCCTTCGCGGACCTGCTTCAGAATGATGTCGACTTCCTCTTTGCGGCCCGGTGGATACAGGAAGCTGGCGTGCCGGCCGATGGCTTCGCCGGCAGCGTAACCGTACAGGCGCGCGGCACCGCGATTCCAGGTGGTGATGATGCCGTCGAGCGTCTTGCCGACGATCGCATCGTCGGACGACTCGACGATCGCCGAGAGCTGCGCCAGCCGGGCCCGGGCCTGTTCGAGCGGCGAAATGTCGGTGAGCGTCAATACCACGCCGTCCGGCGCGAACGCGTGAGCCGCGGCAGCGTTCGCGGCCGGGTCCCTGGCCTCCTTCAACCGCGCCCGATACGGGAGGATGCGCAGGAAATAGCAGCGTTGGCGCTTGTCCCACGTCTGGGCTTCGAGAGTCACGCCGTCGCTCAACACCCGCTCGATGTCGGCGATCAGCGTCGAGTGCGCCAGGTCGTGTGTGAACGTGCGCAGCGGCCGACCGACGTCCTGTGGGATGACGCGAAAGATCTCGGCGATCCGCGGCGTGAACTTGCGAATCCGCAACTCGCGATCGAGGAAGAGCGTGGCGACGTCGGTACCGTTGAGCAGGTGCTCCATGTCGTCGTTGAGTTGCTGGAGCTCGACGTTCTTCTTCTGATACTCCGCGTTGACCGTGTACATCTCCTCGTTGACCGAGTGCAGCTCTTCGTTGGTGCTCTGCAGCTCCTCATTGGCCGCGATCAGCTCCTCGTTGGTGGCCTGAAGCTCTTCGCTGGACGCTTCGTGCTCCTGAACCGCGGCCTGGAGATGTTCCTTGGTGTAGGCGAGCTCCTCCTCGAGCGCGTCGATGCGATCGCGCGACAGGCCGAGCGCAGCCGGATCCTGCTGCGGATCGCGATCGAGCCGTGCCGGTACGTCGGCAAACGGCGGCACCAGCGCCTGCGCGCTCTGCGCGTCCGAATCGGCGAGCGACACGAGGACGTGGCTGGTCGCGCCGCGGCTGTCGCGCAGCGGCTCGGCGACGAGCGCAAATGGCCGCTGATGCCCCGGTATCGAGACCGCCGGATACCGGACGCTTTCCCCGTCGTGGCGCACGCGATGCAGCGCCCCCGAGATCGCTTCGCGCACGTCATCGCTCACCATGTCCAGCAGATGCTGCGACGGCCGGCGCGCCTTCATCTTGAGCAGCGATTCGACGCCGCCGAACGCGTCGACCAGCTGGCCATTCCCGTCCAGGAGAAAGCTCGGCGGCATGAATCGATCGAGCAGCCGGTCGTACACCGCCAGCAGCTGCGGATTGACACCGCTGCGCGGCACCGGCGGCGGCGTGCGCGGCGCCGTCCCGGAACGTGGCAGCGGCAGCTTCAGATCGCGCGGCAGGCCGATGTCGCGCCGCTTCCGGTAGATCTTGGCGTGCTCGTCCATCGTGTCGAACTCGTCCAGCAGCCCGCCGGGGCTTTCGCTCGAGCCGAGGAACAGGAATCCTCCAGGCTTGAGGGAGAAATGAAACAGCGTCAGCACCGTCTTCTGGGCGTGCGGCTGGAAGTAGATCAGCAGATTCCGGCACGAGATGAGATCCAGCTTCGTGAACGGCGCGTCGCGAATCAGATTGTGCGGGGCGAAGACGATGCTCTCGCGCAGGGTCTGCGAGATCTGATAGCCCTCGGGTTTGAGCGTGAAGAAGCGCTCCAGCCGCTCGGCGCCGATGCCGTCGATCTGCTCGGCCGAGTAGATGCCCGCGCTCGCCATGTCGAGCGACGCCTTGTGGACGTCGGTCGCGAGAATCTTGACGTTGACAGGGCGCCGTCGCGCGGCGAGGCGCTCGTGCAGCAGGATGGCAATCGAGTACGCCTCCTGACCGGTGGCGCATCCAGGCACCCACACGCGGATCTGATCTTCCGCGTCGGTGCGCTCGACGATCTCCGGGATGATGCGGTGCTCGAGCGCTTCGAACGACGCGTCGTCGCGAAAGAACCGCGTCACGCCAATCAGCAGATCCTCGTAGAGCGAGCTGAGCTCGCGCGGATCGCTCCGCAACTGTTCGATGTACATCTCGATGTCGAGCGATCGATTGAGCGCCAGCCGCCGCTCGATGCGGCGCGTGACCGTGCTCGCTTTGTATTGCGAGAAATCGATCGCGTATTCGTCGCGCAGCAGGCGCAGAATCGCCTCGACGCCGACTTCTTCCCGCGGTGCCCTGACCGCCGCCCCGTCCGGCTCGGACGAGTTCAACGCGGTCACCGCCGCGGCGATCTTCTCCGTGTCAGCACCTGATCGACGATGCCGGTGCGCATGGCGCTCAGCGGCATCCCGTTGAACTGCGCCGAGTCCGGGCTTTCACAAAACACCGTGCCGCCGGCCCGGCTGATTTCCTGGATGCCGCGCGAGCCGTCGCTGCCGCTACCCGACAGGATGACGGCGATCGCCCGCTCGCCGGCGTCGTGCGCCAGCGACCGCAGGAACATGTCGATCGGCAGCGTCAGACCCGAGCGCGGATCCCGATCGTTGAGCAGCAGCCGCCGCCGCCGGATGATCATTTCCTTCATCGGCGGCAAGAGATAGACGGTATTGGGTTCCACCGCCATCTCGTGCTCGGCCTGCCGGATGGCCATCGACGTCCGCCGCGACAGCAGTTCGTTCATGAAGCTCTTGAAATCCGGAGACAAATGCTGAAGAACGACGAACGCCATCCCGCCGTCCGGCGGAATGTGTGTAAAAAATCGCTCCAACGATTCGAGTCCGCCGGCTGAAGCGCCGACACCCACGATGTGGAAACCGGGTACCTCGGCGGTGGAATCCGAATGCCCATCGTCGGTCGAGAATCCGGACGCCTCGCCGGGAGGCGTTTCGGTTTGGTAGTCAGACGGTTCGGTCGCCATTCATCTCCCACCTCCGCCCGCGCACGCCGATGCGCGTCCAGCCCGGCGGGAGCACAAATCGCGCCACCCCATCAAGGGATCCAGCTCGGCGTTTTGTGGCGGCTCGGGATGCTATAGTCGTCGCTCTCACAACCTCCCGGCTCTGCCGAAACCACCGGACGACGAACGTGATAGTTCTTGGCATCAACGCGGGGTTCGGCGATCCGATTGCCGGCGAGTTCCCGTTCTTCGCGCACCTCGGCGTCGGTGTCGTCCGCCAGGATCTCTTCGCGCACGGCGACGCCGCGCCAATCGAGGCGCTGGTCGCGGAATTCCCCAATCGCCCGGCCCGCGCGCTCTTCATGCTCGCCGGCGGCAAGATGCAGGTCGCCGACGGATCGAACCGGATCGAACCCCACGTGCTCGCGGCGCGCGCCCGGCGCGTCGTCGAGGCGGCGCACGCCGCCGGTCTCCAGCAGTACTCGCTCGAGGTCGGCAACGAGCCGGATATCGCGCACGATGGCTATGCATCGCGGCCGCAGGATTTCGCCGAAGCGATCCGGCAGGTGCATGCGGTCGTCAGGCCGCTTGGGTTCACGGGCGACCTCATCACCGGCGGCATCTCGAACCTCAACGAGCGCGGGCTCGAGTACCTCCACTCCACGCTGGCCGCCCCCTCGGTTCCCGCCGACGTCGTCGTCGGATTTCATCGCTATCCCGAAGCGGGCAGAGGCCCCCAGGCGCCGCATCCAGGCTTCGAGTCGCGTGAGGAGGAGTTCGAGGCCCTGGCTGGCCTGGTCGGCGGCCGACGCGTCGCGTGCACCGAGTTCGGCTACCACACGGCGGAAGATCGCATGGGCGTGCTCGGGAGCCGCCGTCGAAGCGAGACGGAAGTCGCCGAGGCGGTGCAGTGGGATCTCGATTTCTACGGCCAGCGCGGCGTCCTGCTGGCCGCCCTCTATCAGTTGAATGACGGCACGCACGACATCGCCGAGGAACGATACGGCGTCCGTCGGCTCGACGGCACGCTGAAGCCGGTCGCAGACGCCCTGGTGGCGCGCGCCGTGAGGTTCCTGGCGGACGAACGTCCAGTGCGCGAACGCGAATAAACCCGGTCGTCCGTTCGATTCGGCTTTTCGGGAACTCCCAATCGACGTTGACCGTTATTCATTCAGATGGCCGTCATTCAGGAGATTCGACAGGCCCTTCGCCTGGTCCGACGGAACAAAGGCTTTACGTTCGCGGTCGTGCTGTCGACGGCGCTCGGCGTCGGCGCCACGGCATCCATCTTCAGCCTGATCGAGGCCTTTCTCTTGCGGCCTCTCCCGGTTCCTGATACAGGCCGCGTCGTCCGTCTCACGTCGGTGACGCAAAGCAGTCCGGTCGGCCGGTTCTCGCATCCTGAAGCCGACGAGATCCGCAGTCGCGCGCAGGCGTTCTCCGGATTGGCCGCGTCACAGAACGCGGTGTTTGGATTCTCTCAGACGCCGGACGAGCAGCCGCGGGTGACGATCGGCGTCCTGGTCAACGGCGATTTCTTCTCCACGCTCGGCGTCCGGCCCGTTCTTGGTCGCGCGTTCATGGCCGACGAGGACGAGGTGCCCGGCCGCAGCGCAGTCGTCATCCTCAGCTACGGCACATGGCAACGCGAATTCGGCGGGCGCTCGGATGTCATCGGCCGACGGATTCGCCTCAACGCCGTCGAGTTCACCGTGGTCGGTGTCGCGCCGGAGTGGTTCGTCGGCACTCATCCGTTCCTTCAGCCAGCTCTGTACGTGCCGCGCATGATGATTCGCGAGGCGTCGGGCGCCGCAGCGAACGCGCTCACCGATCGCGCCGGCCGGCCGCTCGAGATCTTCGCGCGACTGAAGCCAGGCGTCTCAATCGAACAGGCGCGCGACGAGATGCGCCGGCTCGCGGCGGACATGGAACGGGAGAACCCCGACGCCAATCGAGGCCGCGGCGCGATGGTGTTCTCGCAGGTGGGATACCGGGTCGCGGAAGATCCCGAGAGCCTCACGCTGTCGTGGATGTTCTTTGCCGTCGCGGGCCTGGCGCTGTCGATCGCGTGCATCAACGTCGCCAACCTTCTGCTGTCGACGGCGCCCGCGCGTACGCGCGAAACCGCCGTGCGCCTCGCCATGGGTGCGAGTCGCGTTCGATTGCTTCGACAGTTCGTCATCGAGAGCGCCGTCCTGTCGACGGGCGGAACGATCGCCGGACTTGGCATCGCCGCGGCGTGTGCCTCATTCATCCGGTCGATCGAAATTGCGAGCAGCCTGCCGCTGAAGCTGGACGCGCGAGTCGATCTGCGTGTCGTCCTGTTCGGGTTTGCGGTCGGCCTGACATCCGGGGTGCTCGCAGGCTTGCTCCCGGCCATTCGCGGCACTCGCGCCGACCTGCACGCCGTGCTGAAGAGCACCGAGCTCCGATTCGCCAGGTCTCGAGGCCGGATGCGTCAGGCGCTGGTGGTGGCGCAAGTCGCGGCGGCCCTGGTCATGCTGATCCTCTCCGGTCTGTTCCTCAAAAGCATCCAGGTCGCTCGCAGTTCGGATCCAGGGTTTCGTGTCGCGAACGTGTTGACGATGGGATTCGATCCCCGCATCGCCCGCTACGATCTTCAGCAGGCGCGCGTGTTCTATCGACAGTTGCTCGAGCGCGTCCGCCTCCTGCCCGGCGTCCGCTCCGCCGCCCTGGGTCAACAGCTGCCCCTGGGGGTCGAGAGCAGCGCGACGGAAATCGCGATCGACGGCTATCAGGCCACACCCGGTCAGGAAACGCCGACCATCGGCAGCTCCATCGTCGGCTCGCAGTACTTCGACGCGATGGGCATTCCCATCGTCCGCGGGCGCGCGTTCAATGCCGGGGACACCGAGGCCACGCCGAAGGTTGCGATCGTGAACGAAGCGATGGCCGCAAAATACTGGCCGGGACGCGATCCCCTTGGGGCGACACTGACGCTGCGGTCCAGAGCGGCCGCGAAAGTTGAGGTTGTCGGTATCGCACGCGTGTCGAAAACACGCTACATCGGCGAAACACCGCAGCCCTTCCTGTACCTGCCGTTCGAGCAGAGCAGCCAGACCAGGATGGTGCTGTTCGTCGAGACGGCCGGCGATCCGTCGGCCTT
>Ga0111539_10006262_pt1 | contig 15362 bp, 13 predicted proteins | sample RhiMethybrSRZTD1_FD_79667 | JGI IMG/M metagenome (GOLD analysis project Ga0111539, IMG submission 79667) | Populus rhizosphere microbial communities from Tennessee, USA - Rhizosphere MetaG P. TD hybrid SRZTD1 (version 2) (version 2) | ecosystem: Host-associated > Plants > Roots > Rhizosphere >... | reverse complement strand
GAGTTCTATCGGGCCGAGGGGAGCGACTGGTTCTGGTGGCTCGGCCCCGGCCACGACACACCGTACGAGGCGAGCTACGAGAACCTCTTCCGAACCAACCTGATCGCAGGCCTCGCGAAAGCTGGACTAGAGGCACCGGCGGTGCTCCGGGTGGAGCGGCGGATCGTGCATTCGCCGCTCTTCCAGCCGCCTCTGCATCTCTTCACGCCGCGCATCAGCGGGAAGCTGGGGAACTATTACGACTGGATCGCGGCGGGATACTACAAGGCAACGGAAGGAACCACGCACAGGACGAGCCGGTTGATCGACATCCTTCGCTTCGGTTTCGACGAGAAGAGCTTCTACCTGCGAACGGAAGGCAACTTCGAAGCGGTCCGCACCTCGAAAGAAGGCGTCGCGCTCGTGATCGAGTTCCACAATCCTCGCAGTCTGCAGTTCGTCCTGCAGGGCGGCCGGCTCCACAGCACTCCCTGGCCCGGAAACGGCGCCGCGCCCACCGCGGGGGCGAGCGCAGGAGGAGCGGGGGCAAAGACGGCGACCGTTGTTGGCCCGCGCGGCTCAGCTTCCGCCGGCGCCGAGGGGCTCCACCAGGACTCGGCAGCGCAGGCGGCTCTGGACGCCGTCGCGGAGGCGGGAATTCCGCTCGAAGAGCTGGGGGGCCAGCCGGGCGATTTCCTGGATTTCGCCGTGTCTCTGCGCGTCGGCCAAGAGGCGCTCGACCGCCTGCCGGCATCCGGCTTCATCTCCGTCGCAGTCCCTTCGATGGACTTCGGCGGAGAGAATTGGAGCGTGTAATCAAAGCGCGGCGCTCGCGCGCCCACACCCACTCACGATCGGACGGGACCATCCTTCATGGGAGAGAACACTTCCCAGTACCGCTACGACATCCTTCAGAAGCGCTGGGTCATCATCGCCAGTGAACGGGGCAAGCGGCCGCACGACTTCGCGGTCCCGCGCGAGGAGGTCGAGAGCAGGTTCTGTCCCTTTTGCCCCGGCAACGAAGAGAAGACCCCTCCGGAGATCACGGCGATCCGTGACCCCGGAAGCCGGGCGAACGGCACGGGCTGGAAAGTCCGCGTCGTGCCCAACAAATTTCCGGCGTTGCGCGTGGAGGGAACTCCGGAGCGCGAAGCCGACGGCATCTACGACCGGATGAACGGCCTCGGCGCCCACGAAGTGGTCATCGAGACTCCGCAGCATCGGTCTCGCATGGCGGCGCGCGACATTGACGAGATCGCGCTGACGCTCCGCATGTACCGCGAGCGGCTGACCGACCTCATGCGGGACATGAGGTTGAAATACATCCTGATTTTCAAGAACTCGGGACTCGCGGCGGGCGCGTCGCTGTCGCATCCTCACTCTCAGATCATCGCCACGACCGTGACACCTCGCACCGTCGCGCTCGAGTTGAACGCGTGCCGGGAGCATCACCACATCAAGGAGCGATGTCTCATTTGCGACATCCTCAAGCAGGAGCTGGCGGCTCGGGAGCGGCTGGTCGCGATTGACGACCGCTACGTCGCTTTCTGCCCCTACGCCTCGCGTTTCCCTTTTGAGGTGATGATCGTGCCGAGGTTTCACCAGCACGACTATTCGAAAGTGTCCGACATCGACCTCCGCGCCCTCGCCGGAGTGCTCCGCGACGTCCTGGCGCGCTACAAAGAGGCGCTCGACGATCCGCCGTTCAACTACATCCTGCACACCTCGCCGAACGCGAACGTCCACCCCCGCCGGGCGCACTACTGGGACACGATCGAGTTCGATTTCCACTGGCACATCGAGCTCTTCCCGCGCCTGACGAAAGTCGCCGGCTTCGAGTGGGGATCGGGTTTCTACATCAATCCGACGCCGCCGGAAGACGCCGCGAAGTATCTTCGGAACATCTCCGTGTGACGCCGGTGCGCGGTGTTACACCGCGCGATGCGTTCTTCACTTCCGGTAACGAGCGGCTCCTTGTGCGGAGATCGCGGCTCCGTATAATCCGCCCCACCCTGAACGTTGACGCGCGATGCGCGAGGAGCTCGTGAAGCGAAGAGAAAGCCATGAGGAATCCCCTGGGCATTGTTGCGCGCCGTCTCCGCGATTTCGCCGCGCCTCGACGGACTGCGGAAGTTGCCGGCCTCGACCCGGCTCCCCCCCCGCTTCCCGTGGAAGCCGTCGGGCTCGTGAAGACGTTGCGACAAGAGCTCGATCAGCGGATGGAATCCATCCATCAATCGTTCCAGTCGCGGATCGGCGAGCTTTACGCTGAGACGTGGCGGCTGCGAGAGGCCGTCGATTCTCGGCTGGGCCTTCTCGAGCGCCAGCTCGAAGAGCACGCGACCCGGCTGGACGCCTGCCTCCTCGAGGTGCAGGCCGCCGCGGGGCAGGTCCGCGATTCCTGCCGCGGCCTTGCCGAGACGTTCGACGCGCAGTTCGACTCGGCCGAGCGGTCGATCCAAGCACTCCGCGATGCACAGGAGCGCCGATTGCGGCAGGTCGAAGAATCCCACCGCAGCGTCCTGGCAGCTTTACGGCGGGACCATCAGCGCGAGCTCGACTCGGTGCGGGGCGAACGCTGCCGCGTCGACGATCGGCTCCGGCTGCTCGCTGAGGAGGCGCTACTCAGCGTGGCGGAGCCCGATGCTAGGTTCGGCTCGCCGCGGGGTGCGTCCATCTTGCGCGCGCAGTGGAAGACCCTGAGCCGTGCGCTGCAGGGCTCTCGTGCCCGCGAGCTCGAAGACACTCTGCGATCTTTCGCCGCCCGTCTCGAGGAGCTAGCGCGTGAGAGCGGAACCAGCGCCGCCGAAAGAGAAAGCGCCCCTTGGGCGAAAGAGCTCGTGCCGGAATGGCTCAGTCCGACCGCCGCCGTCACAGCCCACGGGCCGCCGAACGGGAGCTGGAACGGGAGCAGCAACGGCAACGGTAACGGTAACGGTAACGGGAATGGACACGCCAAGGGGGCCCATCGAGCGGTGAATGGCTCCGCTCTCGACTGAGAGAGACAGCGAGCGCCGCGTCGAACCTTGCCGGCGCGGCGCTCGAGCTCGGGCGCCGGCGAACCGCCACCCGATGGATCGCCCGATCCGTCTCCCGATCAGATCGTGTAGCCGTCGGGGATGACCGCGCCGCGCGGCACGACGACGATCCCTTCGCGGATCACCACGGTGCCGTCGTCGTAGGTCCGGTGCTCCTGGCGGTTCCGGATCGACACGTTGCGTCCCAGGCACGCGTTCTTGTCGATGATCGCGTTCTCGATCGTGGTGTTGTCGCCGATGCCGAGCGGGGGATCGGTCATGGAGCGCTCGGAGCGCTTCTCGAGGTCGGAATCGTAGAAATCGCAGCCCATCACATAGGTGTTGCGGATCGTGCAGCCCTTGCCGATGATCGACCGCACGCCGATGAGGGAATTCTCGATGGCCGCGCCTTCGACAATGCAGCCGTCCGAGATGAGCGATGAGGTGATGGAGGCCTCACGAATCTTCGTGGCCGGCAGGAGCCTCGCGCGGGTGTAGATCGGAGCTTCCGGGTTGAAGAACTCGAAGCTCGGCTTCGCAGAGCCGAGCTCGATGTTGGCCTGGTGGAAGGCGCGGATCGTGCCGATGTCCTCCCAGTAGCCATCGAAAAGGTGTGCCCGGACTTTGTACTTGGTCAGGAGGCCGGGAAGGATCTCCTTGCCGAAATCGCAGAGGTTGTTGTCGAGCGCCGCTTCGAGCTGCTCCAGGCCGAACACGTAGATCCCCATGTTCGCGAGGTAGAGCGGCTCCTCGGTCTTCGACATGCCAAAACGCTCGAGCAGCTCCGGCGGCGCTTCGAGGCCATCGAAGAGGAGGTCATTTTTCCCGGGCTTCTCGACGAACTGCAGGATGTCTCCCTGCGGGCTGATCCGCATGATGCCGAATCCGCGAGCACGTTCCTTGGAGACGAGCAGCCCCGCTATGGTCAAGTCCGCGGGCGCGCCGCTCTCGACGCCGCGATGCGTCGCGAGGATCTCGGTGAAATCCATCCGGTAGATCTGATCTCCGGAAAGGATGAGGACCTCATCGCCCCCCGTGTCACGAAACCGCGGGAGATTCTTTCGGACGGCGTCCGCCGTGCCCTCGTACCAGGAGTGCTCGACGTTGTATTGGGGCGACTGCTGCGCGGCCAGGATCTCGACGAAACCCTTGGAGAAGCGATCGAAGTGATAGCTCGTCGAGATGTGCCGGTGGAGCGAGGTCGAGTTGAACTGCGTCAAGATATAGATGCGGTTCAGCCCGGCGTTCAGGCAGTTGGAGATCGGGATGTCGATGAGGCGGTACTTCGCGCCGAGTGGGACCGCGGGCTTGGCCCGCTTCATGGTCAACGGGTGGAGGCGCGTCCCCGCTCCTCCTCCCATAATCACGCAGGTAACCCCGTATTGATAAGTCTTCTGGCGCAGCACGCCGAACATGATACGGGGCCACCCGCGAGCGGACAAGACGACGGTCGGACTGCCGTTTTGCCGCGCGCGGCCGCGCAATGACGCAGCAAAACAGCTCGGCTCAGAAGAGGTCGAGGAAGGCGCGAGCCGCCGCCGAAAGGGATTCCTCGTCGCGGTAGATCAGGTGGATGTACTCCGGCTCGTAGTACTGCTTCAGCGGCCGCACGTGCAAGTTGACGCGGTTCGCCTCGTCGATGTTCAGATTGTGGATGATGGAGATACCGTAGCCGAGGCTCACGTAGAGGATGATGAGGTCCGTGCTGCCCAGGGCCATGCGTATGGAGATTTTCGGCCGGACTTTCTCGAAGGGTTGGTCGATGAGACGGCGCGTCTCGGTGTCCTTCGTGTAGGAGATGAAAGGTTGCCGGGCGATGTCCGAGAGCGTCACTTTTCTCCGTTTGCTGAGGGGGTGGCCCCGGGGGGTGACGAGCACCATCTCGTAGGGCAGCACTTTGCGCGACTTGAGCCACGGCACGCCGGGGTCGATCAGGGCGATGCCGACGTCGGTAGTGCCGTCGCGGACGCTGGCAAGGATGTCCGCGGTCCTCAGGTTGTGGATGTTGATCTCGACTTTGGGGAAGCGCCCAGTGAACACCTCCAGACGCGGAGGCAGGATGTGGGCCGCCACGGACTGATTCGTCGCGAGCGTGAGGCGCGAAGGCTCGAGGAGGGACTTGTCGAGGAAGAGCGCCTCGATCTCCCCCTCGGTCTCAAAGAGGCGCGTGGAGAGGCCGTAGAGGACTTCGCCCTCCCGTGTCGGAGTGACGCGTTTCGTGTCGCGCTCGAGCAGCCGCACATGCAGCTCTTTCTCGAGCGCTTTCACCTGGAGGCTCACGGACGGCTGCGAGAGGCCGAGTCTCTTCGCTGCCTCAGTAAACGTGCCGTGGCGGACCACGGCGTGGAACCCTCGAAGCTTGTGCAGGTCCATGAAACGTATTAGTAATTCCAATGGATGGTCATATCAACTATTTATTGGGCGTATATAAAGCCTTATCGTAGGCTTCGAAAGACCGCAGGACCGCGGCCTGAAGTCATCGGGATTCGGCCCGGAAGGTCCGCTCCTGCCGCTCCTCTCTCCGAGGGCCGCTCATGGACCGTACCCTTCTCAAATCCAAGATCCACCGCGCCACGGTGACGGGCGCCGACCTGAGCTACGAGGGAAGCGTCACGCTCGACCCCGACCTCCTCGAGGCCGCCGATATCCGCGAGTTCGAGCAAGTTCAAATTTACGACGTCTCGAACGGCGCGCGCCTCACGACGTACGCGATCGCGGGGGAGCCAGGCGCCGGCGAAGTGAGGATCAACGGTGCGGCCGCCCATCTCGTGCACGAGGGAGACATCGTGATCATCGCGAGCTACGCGCAGTACAGCGAGGCGGAAGCGGCCTTGCACGCGCCGAGACTCGTGCGTGTGGACGCCAGGAACGTTCCCGTCGGGCACGAGCTCGCCGTGCCGAGCGGCGGGCGGAGGGAGAGGCCATGAGCGCTCAAGGACGCGATGAACCCTCGAGCTCCGGCGCAGGAAATCGAAGCGCCGAGGCAACCGCCAAAGTCACGATCCCCGGCTTGAAGGCACGCAAGCTCGCCGGCGAGAAGATCACGGCGTTGACGGCCTACGACTACCCTTCGGGCCTGCTCGCGGATGAGGCTGGCATCGAGCTCATCCTCGTGGGCGACAGCCTCTCGAATACCATCCTCGGCTACGCCAACACGCTGCCCGTGACGCTCGACGAGATGCTCACGGCGGTCCGCGCCGTGCGGAGAGCCGTGCGCAGCGCGCTTCTCATCGGCGACATGCCGTTCGGGTCCTACCACACGGGGGAAGCCAGTGCGCTCGAGGCGGGCGTCGCTTTCCTCAAAGCGGGCGCCGAAGGCGTCAAACTCGAGGGTGGAACACGACGCGCGGGCCTCGTCCGAGCCCTCGTCGAGAACGAGATCCCCGTCTTGGGCCACATCGGGCTCACGCCGCAGTCGATCCACGCGTTCGGCGGGTATCGCATCCAAGGGACGACGCCCGAGGACGCCGACGCCCTCGTGGAGGACGCTCTCGCGCTCGAGCGTGCCGGCGCGTTCGCGATCGTGATCGAAGGCGTTCCTTCCAGCGTGGCCGAGATGATCACGTCGAAAGTGGACGTTCCCACGATCGGGATCGGGGCGGGCTCGAGCTGCGACGGCCAGATTCTCGTCTTCGCGGACCTCATCGGCCTGACGCGGGGCAAGAAGCCCAAGTTCGTGCGGCAGTACCTGGACATGCACTCGGCCGCGCTGCAAGCCATCCAGGCGTACCGCCGCGACGTCCGATCCGGCGATTTTCCCTCCGCCGCGGAGAGCTACGAAGCTCCCGCGGTGCGCACGGCGAAGGGCTAGGCCGCGCGGTCGCAGCTGACTGAACCAAGCTATGCGTCGCCGGTCAGCGCCGTCGCTTCCATGCCGGCCGCGGCATCTCGGTCGAGGAGCCATTCGACGCGGCCGTACGGCGGCCGGACGCGCGCCGCGGGGTATCCCGTTGCGACCGGAGCTCGCCGCGCTGCCTCGAGGACGGCTTTGACGATTTCAGCCTTCCTCGAGCCGAGGATCAGGAATTGGACCCGCTTCGCCGCGTTGATGAGCGGCAGTGTGAAAGTGAGCCTCCGTGTCGCGAGCTGGGGAACGTCGTTCGCGACGACGAGCGCGTCCGCTCGCGAAAGCGCACCGGTTCCCGGGAACAGGGAAGCCGTGTGGCCGTCCTCTCCCAGCCCGAGCCAGATGAGATCGAACGCAGGCTCTCCTAGCGGGCCCGCAGAGACCGCGCGGACGACGTCATCCTCGTAGGCCTCCGCGGCGAGGGCGAGATCGGCGGCCTCCCCAGCCATTCGGTGCACTTGCTCCGGTGGAATCGGGGCGTGCGACAAGAGGGTCCGCCAGGCGAGTCCGAAGTTCGATTCCGCGTGGTCCGGCGGCACCGCGCGCTCGTCGCCGAAAAAGACTTCCAGCCGACTCCAGGGGACCTCCCGCAAGAGCTCCTCGGCAAGGTAGCCGTAGAGGAGCGCCGGTGTCGAGCCGCCGCTCAGAGCGAGCGCGATCCGCCGAGCTCCCGTCTCTCTGCAAGTTGCGAGCAGAGTCCTGGCGGCGTGCCGCACCACGGCGTTTGCATCCGGAAAGACCTGGACCTGGGTTGCAGGCTCCACGCTGCGATCGTAACTCCTCGCTCCGGGCGCTGCCATCGCGGCGATCCGGGGACGGAGGGGGTTGCGGTTGTGGTATAAGCTGCTGCTTCGGAATCCTGCGGCTTCTGAAGCAGCGTCCAACCGAGATTTATGCCGACGGCAGCGAAGCGCGCTCCCATCACGAGCTGGCTCGAAAAAGCCCCGCAGCCCGCTTTCGTCATCTACGCAACGCTGGCGGCCTTCTCGACGTACTTCTGCATGTACGCGTTCCGCAAGCCTTTCACCGCCGGCACCTACGAAGGGCAGGAGTTCGGTCCGTTCACGTTCAAGAATGCCCTCGTTCTCAGCCAGCTCCTGGGCTACACGCTCTCCAAGTTCATCGGGACGAAAATCTGTTCCGAAGTGACTCGGGATCGCCGCGCCGTTTCGATCGTCGTGTTCATCTTCTTCGCGGAGGCGGCGCTCGTCCTCTTCGCTCTCGCGCCTCTGCAGTGGAAAGTGCTCGCGATCTTCTTGAACGGCATTCCGCTCGGCATGATCTGGGGTCTCGTGGTCTGGTACCTCGAGGGCCGCCGCACTTCCGAGCTCCTCCTGGCCGGCTTGAGCGCCTCGTTCATCGTTTCGAGCGGCGCCGTGAAAGACGTCGGGCTTCACGTCCTCCGGGAATGGGGGGTCTCCGTGTGGTGGATGCCCGCCGTCACGGGGGCGCTTTTCCTCCCTGTGCTGCTCACGTCCGTGTGGCTCCTCAACCAGCTCCCTCAACCCGCGCTCGCCGACATCGTGGCGCGCGCGGAGCGCGAGCCCATGGACTGGCGGTTGCGCCAATCCTTCGTTCGGACTTTTTTTCCCGGCTTGGTTCTGCTGATCGGCGCGTATTTCTTTTTGACCGCCTACCGCGATTTCCGCGACAACTTCCAGCGAGAGATTTTTCTCGGGCTGGGCCTCGACAATGTCCCCGGGATCTTCACGCGCACCGAGACCTTCGTCGCCGTGGGCGTCCTGGTCGCCCTCGCGCTACTTTTCCTCGTGCGCGACAACCGCAAGGGCCTCCTCGGCGCATTTGCCATCATGCTGGTGGGAGTCGTGCTCATGGGCGGAAGCACTCTCCTCCGGGACTCCGGCGCCATCAGCGGTTTCTGGTGGATGTCGCTCGTGGGCCTCGGGTCCTACCTCGCATACGTCCCCTACGGTTCGGTCCTCTTCGACCGTCTGATCGCATCGACGCGCGTCGCGGGAACTGCCGTGTTCGCTATCTATCTCGCGGACGCGACCGGGTACTGCGGCTCAATCACCGTGATCGTCTACAGGAACTTCGCGGAAAGCGAAGTGTCCTGGCTCGACTTCTTCCGCGCGTTCACTTACTTCACGTCGGTGATTGGAATCGCGCTGATCGCAGCGGGCGGGGCGTATTTCTTGCGCCGGGCCGGCCAGAGCCCCGCAGCTCCGCCGCTCCATCAGCAGGACTCGAGCGCGTAGTACGTCTCGTAGACGCGCTGCGCCTTGCGGCTCGCGTCTTCCCAGGTCCAGCCCCCCTCGGGGAATCGATCGGGGCTCAAGCTGCGGACGTATTCGGACGGACGCGCTTCAAGCATCGACTCGACGAGCAGCTTGCCAATGCCTCCGGAGCCGGAGATGCCGTGCGCATTGCAGCCGCCTGCCATGACAAATCCTTCCACGCGGCTGCTCGGGCCGATGATGAACTTCCCATCCGGCGTGAATGTCGGCCAGCCTTTGCCGAGCCGGCGGCTATGCACGCCCCGCACGGCGGGCAGGTAGGGCTCGAATTTCGCCGCGAAGCTGTCGAGGACGGGTGCGTCGGGCTCGACGGGAGGCGGGCGGTCCGTGAGGTCATACGACCGCGGATCGATCCGCCGGCTGTCCGGCTCCCACCCGCCGAGCAGAAGCCCGTCGCCGTCGGCCCGGCCGTAAAGAGTCGCGTCCGGAATGCGAAAGCAGGGAATGCCCGGGTGGAGACCCGGTATCGCGACGCTGACGAAGTACTCGTGGCGGACGGGCACGATGGGCAGCTCGAGCCCGGCGAGGCGCGCCACGTGGTACGCGTTGGCGCCGGCCGCATTGATCAAGTAGCGACACTCGATCCTGCCGGCGGAGGTCTCGACCGCCTCGACGCGGCTGTTCTTCAGGGCGATACCTTCGATCCGCGTCGACGTGAGGAATCGAACTCCCATCGCCCGGCACTGGCTCTCGTAGGCGGCGACGACCTGAACCGGCGACATGTATCCGTCCGTGGGGCACCAGATCACTGACTTCGCGCGGGAGAAGTCGAACGGCGGGCAGAGCTTTCGGGCGCCGGCCGCGTCCAGGCGCTCGATGGCGAGCCCTGCGGCCTTGCCTATGCGCTCGAGGCGATCAAATTCTTCGACGCGCTCGGCCGTTTCCGCGACGCGGAGGCTGCCCACCGCGCGCCAGCCCGGCTTGGCGGCCGCCGATTTCTCGAGCTCGACGAACGTCGCGACGGAGTGCATCGCGAGGCGCGTGCGATCGATGCTCGAGCGAAGCTGCCCCGCGAGCCCAGCGCCCTGCGACGTGGTGGCCGCGGCGAGCTGCGGCTCGCGCTCGAGGAGCAAAATGTCCTTTCGGCCCGCTTTCGCCAGGGCATAGGCGACGCCGCACCCGACCGCGCCCCCGCCCACGATCACGATCTCCGCTCCGCTGGGACGCTGCGCCGTCATGCCCCCGCCTCCCCGCTCCCGGCGCTGGAGAGCTGCCGCAGGTACCAGCGGACCCAGCCCTCCACGTTGTACTCTTTTTGCGGCGAGAAAGGTCCTGGCTGAAAACCGCGCGAGCGCACGCCGCGCTGCACGGCTTCGCAGAGCGCCCAGTCCTGCTCCGACGTCAGCTTCCAGAACGGCAGAAGGTCGTCGAGGCGGTAGTCCTTGCCCTCGACCGCCTTCGCGTCGACCACCCAAGTCACGCGGATGTGCGTGCGATCCTTGCCGGCCGGCGTCAGCCGCGTCGAGACCCCGTGATCGCAGCTCGAATGGTTCCAAAAGTTGGGGAGCGCGCGGATCCGCAGCGTCCCCACGTCAGGACGGCTGTAGTCGCCCATCAGCGGAGCCACCTGCCGGCCATCCATCGTTTCACTGACGTAGCCGTCGACGAGCACCGTGCGGTTGGCGGAGAACCAGTGCTTTTCGGGGAAAAGCGTCATCCCCGTTTCGCGGTGCGTGGGAGCCAGCCCGGCCGAATCCCACAGGGCCTCGCCCCGCGCGGTCGCCGTGACGATCGCATCGCGGACGCGCGAAGTCGTATCGTCCGCGTTGAAGTGGTCGAAGTTGGCCTTGATGTACTGCGGGTGGTTCACGTTGCAGTGGTAACACTCGCGGTTGTTCTCCCAGACCAGCTTCCAGTTGGCCTGAACGTCGTAGTCCACGATTTTCGCGACTCTCGCTTTGCGGAAGCCCTGCGGCTTCAAGTAGGGCGCGAGCTGGGCCCGCGCCTCGTCGAAAGCAGGAGGCGCGTCGGCCAGCGAGATGAAGAGGAGGCCTTCGATCTCCTCGACGGCGACGCGTCGAAGCCCCAGGCTCGATCGATCGAGATCCTCCGGCATGCCGCGACAGGAGAGGAGCCGGCCGTCCCTGCCGTAAACCCACTGGTGGTAGGGGCAGACGATCCGTCCGGCGCGGCCGGAAGCTTCGCTGAGCAGCGTCGTGCCTCGGTGCCGGCAGACGTTGTGATGTCCGTGCACGGCGCCATCGTCCCCGCGAATCAAAATCACCGAGCTGCCGGCGACGTCGTACGTGAAATAGTCCCCCGGCTCCGGCACCTCGCAGCTGTGCCCAGCGAAGAGCCACGAGCCCATCCAGATCCTGTCGAGCTCCGCCTCGTAGACTTCGTCGAGCACGTAGAAATCGCGTTCGAGCGAGCGCCCTTCCTGGCGCCGCGCCACGAGATGCCCAATTCGACCCGTGTCCCGGTTCATCACTTCACCGTGCTGTGGGAGTCAGCTTGCAAGCGGCCTCGAGCGACGCTCGCAGCACGCCCTGGTGCGTCGTCCGCTCGAACGCTCCGCCGAGAAGTTCCGCGTCACCTTCCTCGCGGATCGGAATCAGTCGCGGCAGGATGCAAGCGCGCTCCCCATGATACTCGATCCGGAGCACCCGATTCCGGTCCGTCCGGCGCACGACGAGCGAGGGCCCACGGCCGCCGGGGCCGGTGGACAGCCGTGCCCAGAGGATCTCACCCGGGGCAGGCCCAGTTTCCCGAGTCTCTCGAAGGACGATTTTCAGCTCGCGCCCGGAGCGCGACGCGACCCATCCGGCGAGGAGACCAGCCCTCGACGCTCCGCCGGCCTGGTGCCCGACTTCGACCTCCACAAGCTCCGGCAAGAACGCCCGAGCGTTGGGGTTGTCGAACACTTCGCAAATGATCCGCCGCCATTCGACCGTTTCGCGCCAGGCGAGGTCGTCGACGGCGCAAGGATTCTTCTGGTTCAGAACGGCGAGCGGCCGCCGGAGAGCGTCGAGCGGCAGATCTCTCGAGTCGAACACGACTTTGTCGAGGATTTCGTCGAGGAGGTCGAGCACGTGCTCGCCGCCGTCCCGCGCCGCGGCGAAGCAGACGGGCACGTCCGGCACGAGGAGGGGGGCGACGGCTCCTGGGATGAGATCAGCGCGTTGGGGAGGCGCAGCCAGAGTGATCTGCTCGCAGCAGACGGGAGGCACGCCTGGGGAAACGAGATGGCATACGGCAGTGATCGATGCGCGGAGGACCCCAGCATCGCTCTTCTTCGGGGGCGCGTCGTCCGACAGGAGAATGATCGTACGGCTCGGCATCCGCTTCCCCAGCGCGGGCAGAACTTTTTCCATGCGCCGGCGGGAGCCTTCGTCGAGAGCGTCGAAAATGACGTTCGCGAGGCAAGCCCGAGTCACGTGGGTCTCGCCGCCTTCGCTCGCGCTGCTCGGTTTCCAGAGGCGCGAGAGCTCGTGGTCGATCGCGGCAGGATCGACGGCGATGGGGACTCCTGCGAGGAAATCCTCCCGCTGGGGCTCCGCGGCTTCCGTCATAGCCGCCTCCAGGTCCCCTCGACGCCGCTGACGAGCTTCTCGGCCTCTTCCGGGCCCCACGTGCCCGCGGCGTAGGGATACGGCTCGGCGTTGGATTGCTTCCAGCCTTCCAGGATGTCCGTCACGATCGTCCAGGCGGCCTCGACCTCGTCGCGCCGAGTGAACAGCGTCGAATCGCCCGCCATAGCGTCGAGCAGAAGCCGCTCGTAAGCCTCCGGCGAAGGCATCCCGAACGATGTCCCGTACCGAAAGTCCATCTTCACGGGCCGCAGCTCGATGTCGGGCCCGGGCACTTTGGCGCCGAAGCGGAGCGAGATGCCTTCGTCGGGCTGCACGTTGATGACGAGCGCGTTCGGCGAGACCGAGCCGGCCGCTTCGTCGCCGAACAGGTGGAGCGGGGGCTTCTTGAACTGGATGCAGACTTCACTCGCTCGTTTCGGCAGCCGCTTCCCCGAGCGAAGCAGGAACGGTACGCCGGCCCATCGCCAGTTTTCGACGTGCAAGAGGAGCGCGACGAAAGTCTCCGTGCGCGAGTCCGCGGGGACGCCTTCCTCCTGGCGGTAGCCGGGCACGGCGTGACCGAGGATCGACCCTTCGGCGTACTGCCCGCGCACGACGGACTGATCCACTTCGCGCGGGCGGATGCGCCGGACGGCGCGCAGCACTTTCACTTTCTCGTCGCGGATGGCGTCCGCCTCGAGCGCCGCGGGAGGCTCCATCCCGACGAGCGAGAGGACTTGCAGCATGTGGTTTTGGACCATGTCACGCAGGACGCCCGCCTGATCGTAGTATCCGCCGCGCCCCTCGACGCCGATGTCCTCGGCCACGGTGATCTGCACGTGCTCGACGTATTTCTGGTTCCAGAGCGGCTCGAAAATCCCGTTGGCGAATCGAAGGGCGAGCAGGTTCTGCACCGTCTCTTTGCCCAGGTAATGGTCGATGCGAAAAATCTGCCGCTCATCGAGCGCCTCGTAGAGCTCGCGGTTCAAGGCGCGAGCCGACTCGAGGTCCCGCCCGAAAGGCTTCTCGATCACCACACGAGACCACCCCGCCCCGCCGGAACGGGAATCGCTGACGAGCCCGGCTGCATCCAGGTTTCGCACGATCGTGGCGAAGTGCTCCGGCGCCGTGGCGAGGTAGAAGAGCCGGTTGGGAGGCAGGCCGAGGCGGCGCTCGAGCTCTTCGATTTTCTTCGCGAGGGAGGCGTAGCCGGCCGCGTCCTCGAACGACGCAGAATGGTAGACGATCGAGTCGGAGAACTCTTCCCAGAGGGGCTCCCCTTCCTCGAAGCGCCGGGCGTGCTTCTGGATGGCCTGCGCCATCTCCGAACGGAACTGCTCGTCGCTCTTCGGCCGCCGGGCGAATCCGATGATGCCGATCTTCGGTGGCAGAAGCCCTTCCCCCGCAAGGTTGTAGAGCGCCGGCAAGAGCTTCCGCTGCGTCAGGTCGCCGCTGGCTCCGAACAGCACGATTGTGCAGGGTTCCGGCGTTCTGCGGCGCGTCAACCCTTCGCGAAAGGGATTTTCTTCCATGCGGAGTCCTTGATGGCCATGCATCCGGAGGTTGTCAAGCCGGGCCCTCCTCCGTAAATTGGGTAGTCTAACGTCAACCTTGGATGTAGGAGACCCTAATGTCGCAGCACGCCTTCCTTCGAGCGCTGCCGGCGCTTTTCGTCGCAATGCAGCTCGGTTCCGCTCTTCCCGCGCAAAGCCAAACTTTGACGGAAGAGCAGATCACGAAGCTCCGGGCGCTCTACCAACAAGCCTCCACCTCGTACATGAAAAAAGAGTACGAGAAGTCGAATGATATCTACGCGGAGGTGCTCAAAATTCTCCCGAGCGTGAAAGAAGGGTCGGTGGACAAGACGCAGGCAACGATCCACTACAACATGGGCTGCAATTTCACCCTCCTGGGGAAGAAGAAGGACGCGTTGCACTCCCTGAGCCGCGCCGTGAACTGCGGATTCTGGAATCACGATTACATGAAGAAGGATCCTTCACTCAAGGACCTTCAAGGCGAGAAAGACTTCGCGGCGCTCGTCGAAAAGGCGAAAAAAGCAGTCTTCGACCTGCCTTTCAAATCGACGGACATCCTGACGGGGAAAGCGATCGAGCGGAAGGACTACGAAGGCAAGGTCGTCATCTTCGACGTCTGGGGCACTTGGTGCCCTCCCTGCCGCGAAGAGATCCCCTCGTTCGTCAAGCTGCAGAAAAAGTTCGCCGACAAAGGATTGAAGATCATCGGCTTGACGTACGAACGCGGCCTCTCGGAGGCCGCCGCTTTGAGCCGCGTGAAGGGGTTCGCCAGCCAAAACGGAATGAACTACGCCGTCGCCTTAGTGGGCTCCGACGTGGTCACGGCGCTCGACGTGAGCTCGTTCCCGACGACGATTTTCATCGGAAAAGACGGCACGGTGGCCGACCGGATCCTCGGGCTCCATCCCTACGAGGACCTGGAGGCTCGGGTGACGAAGCTCATCGAAGCCAAGTAACGGAAGCAAAGTAACGGAAGCAAAGTAACGGAAGCGAAGTAACGGAAGCGAAGTAACGGGCCGGACGGCGCTCAACCGTGGCAGGACGGGCCTTCAGGGCAACCCGGGATCACAGTGCACTCGGTGCCGAGCATGGGCGGCTGGCCGCCGAGGAAGAGGTAGTTAAGGACGCTCGCGGCGTCCGAGAGGTCGACGTGCGCGTCGCCGTTGGGGTCGAGGAGAGCAATATTCGCCGGTTCCGTGCTCTCCCCGCCGCCG
>Ga0111539_10006261_pt1 | contig 15362 bp, 10 predicted proteins | sample RhiMethybrSRZTD1_FD_79667 | JGI IMG/M metagenome (GOLD analysis project Ga0111539, IMG submission 79667) | Populus rhizosphere microbial communities from Tennessee, USA - Rhizosphere MetaG P. TD hybrid SRZTD1 (version 2) (version 2) | ecosystem: Host-associated > Plants > Roots > Rhizosphere >... | reverse complement strand
CCGCAAGAATGAGCCACTCAATTCGTTCCCAGGACCTTTGACTCCAGGACATCGACCGCCATTCGTTCCGCGATCAGACCATTTCCCATTTCGCCAACGTGACACCAATCCGCATAGAGGGGCTCTGTCTTCGAAGAGAAGATCCCGCTCAGATCCGCGAACCTCACGTTTTCCCCGAAGTCGAGAGCATCCGGGATCAACTCATAGGTCTTGAGGAAGTGCTCCTCGAACTGCGCGACTTCTTTCCGCTTTTCCGCTTCGTAAGAAGTCAGATGCTCTTTCTGAAAGATGGTGGGCTGCCAATAGAAGAGATGACCGAAATGGTAGTGAGCACCGAGCGCGACGACCACTTGAATATTTCCTCGGTAGACGTCAACAACATCTCTCGCCAACAACTCGAGGCTGATGGTTTGCCTGCTGTTCAATACAGAATGCTCAGCCGGAGCAAGTTTCCCTTCCCATTGAACCCCGACGCGCTTCAGTGCACCAATCATGAATCGCGAAGTTGAGAGCATTCCGGTGAAATCTTGTGCATCCATGACGAGTCGTCGCCGAAGACTGCTTGGGTTTGAGAGATTGAATTCGGTGACCCGATGGCTTTCGTTCTGAGGGAGTCCTGCAGTCTTCTCTTGGTAGGCGGAGTAAGTGTCATTCACACCGTCATAGAAGATGACGAGTTGAGGCACAACTCCTCTCTGCAGGAGCGTGACGAGCAAGATTACTTCTTGAGTACTTACATACCCACTCTCTCCATAGTTCGTGATCTCGACATTGAAGCCCCGTTTGGCAAGCTCGGCAGTCAGGAGGGAAGGGATTGTACCTTCGTCCCTCGCAGCTGTACCCCACAGTGTCGATCCTCCAAACATGAAAATCCGAAACGGTATGCCCTCTTTCGAATACTTGATCGCTCCAACCGTTCTTCTCACCCCACTCGAATCAATCTGAATGTGATTCCCATGAAAGGCGGGGCGCCTCCAATAGACATAAGGCTCCCAGGAAACCTCGGAGCATTTCCGGAATTCGTCGAAGTAGGATTCTACCCACGGTGCGTGATGGAAAGTATCTGCGTTGACCCTGCGATCCGATGGAGATTCGTCGGAATCGATGAACCGGTCTTTGATGAAGAATGCAAATGAAAGAATGCCTTCCAGGAGAAGAAAGAAAAGCAAGGTGATCCCGGCGATCAGCCAGAGATCATGGATCTCCCGGAGGATTCTCCGCAGCTTCACGAGTTACATTCTATCTCGATTTCAGCCGCGCGCGCTTCGCACCGTGATGACGCGCATCGCGACCCGGCGTTTCATTTCCCGATCGCTTTGGATCTGCTTCTCGAGGCTCTGAAGAATCTCTTCCGGGTTGTCTCCGCTCTTTCCTTTGAAGGAAGTGGCCCGTCCCACTCCGCGCAAAAGACCGTCGAATGCGGACGGGCTCAATTCCTTTTGCGCATCGACCGCCACCGATTCGAGCGCGCCCACCAACCTTTCGAATTCCGCCAAGCGATCCCGACTGGCCACGATTGCGAAATGCTCGCGGCCCCCGGCGCTCGAGACTTCCCATGCAAACGGCTCTCCTTGGACGGTGCCGGGCAAATGATGCTCGTCTCCCGCCGCCAAGGGATTGTGCAGCTCCGAGGAACGCATGGGGAAAAGAAGGTACGCGCGCCCTTCATCATCCCAATTGATCACGTAGACATACGTCTTTCGATCGGAGTCGAAGGCCAGCATCAATCGATCGCCGACTCGAACCGCATCGCTCGAGGCAATCGCCGCGTTGTCGAGCTTCGTCCATGCGCCGTTGTCTCGAGAGCGCAGCATCTGCGCATCGAAGCGCAGCGGTGCATTCATCGTCGCAAACATCACCCAAGCGCCGACGGCCATGGCCGCAAGCGCGGCGGCGGCGATCGCGACGCGCGAACGCACGGGCCGGGGCGTCGCAGTCTCGAGCTTCGGCGGCGCCGCTGTTTCTTGGGAGCGCGTGATCGAGTCCAGCCATTCCTTCGCGGAACGATGGCGGCGGCGCGGATCAGGATCCAATGTTTTGTCGACGGCATCCACGAAGGCGCGCGGAAGATCGGGGCGCAGTGATCCCAAGAACTCGCGGCGTCCCGAACGGTGTGCTGCCTGCAGCTCGGCGACGCTCGTGGCTTCCACCGGATATTTGCCCGTCGCCAAATGAAACAGGATCACTCCCAATGCGTAGAGATCACTCGACGGCGTGGGCTCTTCCTTCGCAAACAATTCCGGCGCCATGAAACGCGGTGTTCCCGCAAACTGGGCTCGTCTTCCCGCATCCGCTTCGGTCCGAAACGCGCCACAACCGAAATCGGTCACGACGACGCGGCCCATCTTGTCGATGAGCACGTTCTCCGGCTTCAAGTCGCGATGCACGATCTTCGCTTCGTGGATCGCGGCCAGAGCCTCGAGCAGTCGATTTCCAATCGGAAGCAACATTCCCGGGAGAAGCGGCGCTTCATCCCGAGCAATGTCCTTGAGCGTCAGCCCGTCGATGTACTCCATCCACACGCCGACAGTTTCCCCGATGCGATCCGCGCCGAACACGCGCGCAACGTTCGGGTGGTAGACGCGCGCCAGCATGCGGCCTTCGCGAAGCGCTTCTTCCGTGGAAGCAAACGGACACGGGATCAGCTTCAATGCCACGTCGGTCGAAAGCTTGGGATCCCAAGCGCGATACACCTCGCCGTACGAGCCGTGCCCGACCCTTTCCAAGAGGACCAGATGACCCCAGGTCGTTCGCGGAGTTTCTTGGGGAAGCGCGCTCGGATCGTCGGCCCCCGCGGGACGACCCGGCGCGAGCTCGATGCGCGAGAGGGGTGCACCGTGATCCGCAATTCCTCGCAGGATGCGCAAGCTATGAATGAATGCTCGCTCTTCGGAGGATGCGGACGCCTTCTCGCTTTCGTCCCAGTCGATGTCTTCGCGATTGCTCACCGCATCGACGAGGCGGCGGATTTCGTCTTCATCTTTCATCGCGGACGTCCTGCATGGATTCGGCGAGCCGCCGGATCGCCCGGCCCACCATCATGCGCACCGCGTCGGCCGATGGTTTGCCGATCGATTCGGCGATCTCCGCATAGCTGAAGCCCAGCTCGATGCGCGCGATCACCGCTTCCTGCGCATCGGGCTCCAGCTCCGCGAGAGCGCGCTCGTAGCGCTCGATCGTTTCGCTGCCGATCGCTTCTTCGAGCGGCGAAGGCTGCGGTTGATGTCCTTCGCGAAAGAATTCGGCCTTCATTTCCTTGCGCTGCGCGCGGCGGATTTCGTCTCCGATTCGATTCAAGATGGCGCGCCGCAGATACGCGAGAAAAGAGCCCGGCGCCCGCGGCTCGAAAGCATCGAGCCGTTTGATCGTGTTGAGAACCGCGTCCTGGACGAGATCGTCGGTGTCCAGAAGGTCGCGCGCATAATTCGGCAAGCGGCGCGAAGCCCAATGCTGGAGGCGGGGAAGGTAGCGCCGCAGAAGGATCTGAAGGGCCGCCGAATCGCCTTGCCGGGCGCGTTCGACGAGACCCGCGGTGGTCCCGGAGAGCTCGGACGTCATCGAGCCGCCTTCCCATCCGTGCCAAGTGAAGTGCCGGCTGAGTATAAATCCTGGGAATCATGTGCGCCTGTTCTTCCTCCCAGGAGTGAAAACGATCCAAGGCCACCGGAGCGAACACGCCGGGCCGAACCGCGAGGAACGGAGTTCAGGAAACTCCGGCGGCCGGATGTATGATGCCCCAATGGCACCCCTTCCCCCCGGTGCAATACGGCGTCTTGCTCTGACCGCATTTGGCTGCGCCTTCTTCTTTTTTGCGCCTGCTTCCATCGCGCGTGCGGCCGATTCCGCCTTCTCACAAGCCGCGGTGGATTCGCTCTTGGAAGCGGAACGCTATGACGAAGTCATCGCGCTCGCCCAAAAGGAGCTGAATCGTGTCGAGCAAGGCGTATGGAAAGGTGCCGCCGGCGACGCGGCCGCCGATTCCGTCATTCTCGATCTTCGATCGACGCTCATGTTTTGCCATTTCCAAAAGGGCGACTTCAAGAAGGCCCGCGAAATTCAAGAGTCCATCGTGGAGATGCGGGCCAAGACCGTTCCCGAATCCGATCCGCAGCGCGCCGACGATCTCAATGATCTCGCCATGATTTGTGATCGTTTGGGGGATGACGAGTCTGCCGCGCAATCCTGGCGCGGAAGTCTTGCCCTACTCCGCAAAGCGAAGATCGAAGAGGCCGCCGCGCGCATCGTCCCGCGACAATCCGCGCTCGCCGAAACCGAGCGCCGTCTGGGGCACATCGAGGAAAGCGAGCGCCTTCTGGTCGAAGCGATCGTGATTTCCGAAAAGCACCTTCCGCAGGATCAGCGCCACGCGCGCCTCTTGAACAATCTCGGTGCGTTGCTGTGGGATCAGCGCCGCTTCGACGAGGCCACGCGTCTTTTGCAAGAAGCGCTGCGCATTTCCGAGGTCGATCCCAAGTCCACGCCGCTGCGCATTGCCGTCGCGCACCACAATCTGGCGAATTTGAAGCGCGAGCAGGGCGACTGGGCGGAAGCGGAGCGTCTCCATCTGCGCGCGCTTTCGATTGCGCGCGAAAAGCTCGCCCAGGATCCGCAGTTCCCGATTTTCCTCAAAGAGCTGGCCGTCCTCTATGCGGATGAGAAGCGCTTTGACGAGGCGTTTCCGCTTTGGGAGGAAGCGCTGTCCAAGCTCACCGCCGATTCCCAGCAACTTCTGGCCTCCGAAGTCCTGTACGAGCGCGGGCGTGCCTACCTGGCAAGCGGAAATCCGCAGAAGGCCCAAGCATCGCTGCGTCAGTGTTTGGCGATTCGGGAAAAGAAACGGCGCGCCGGACATCCCATGATCGGGCAAGCGCTTGCTGCTTTGGGAACGCTCGAGGCTCGCGAGAAGAATGCCAAGCAAGCGCGGCGCGATTACGAGCGGGCCGCCGTCATTTTGGAGAAGAGCTCCATCTATCCGGAGGAGCGCGCCGAAGCGGAAGAAGGATTGGCCCGTCTCGATTGGAATGAAGGACATCGCGAAGCTGCCGTTGCGCGCATGCGCAAGAGCTTGGATCGCATCGAGGATCTGCGCTGGGAGCGTTCGGCGAGCGAGATTTCGCGCGCCGATTGGATTCGCCGCTCCGCGGATCCCACGCACGTCATGCTCGGGTGGCTCGCGGATCTTGGCCGCCTCGACGAAGCCGTCGCCATGGGCGAGCGGATTCGCGGCCGCGTGTTGTGGGATCAAATGAGCGCGGCGCGCGTCGATTGGCGCCAGGATGTGACGCCTGCGCTGCGCGCGGAGCTGGAGTCGAAGCAGCGCGCCGCGGAAGCGCGCATCCGCAGCTTGCGGCGCGAGCTCGAGGAATCGGCCGGCAGCGCGGAAGAAAAAGACGCGGCGGCGATCGAGAAGAAACTCGATGCCGCCGTTGCCGCGTATCGCGACGTTCAGGAACAATCGCGCGCGCAAAGCCCGGCGTGGTCGCGTTCGTTGAGTGATGCACCACCCGCCGATCTCGTCGCGAGGGTGCAGAAAGTCTTGGGGCCCGGAGATCTCGTGCTCTCCTACCACGTCGGTGCGGAGCGCTCCTTCGTGTTCGAGATCCCGGCGCAGGGCAAGCCGCGTTGCACCGAGCTTTTCATTCCGCCGGCGCTCGCTTCATTCGCCGGTACGAATGGGAAGGCGCTTTCCAGCACGGCGCTGGAAACAATTCTCGAAACGAAAGGGCCCGCTCCTCCGCGCGAAGCTCTGGCGGAAGTTCGCGGAGTGGGCGTGGCGCGATCGACGGCCAAGAAGAAGGATGCGGCACCATCCCGCGACTTTGCCGATCTCGCCGATCTTTTGATTCCGGCGGCGATGCGCGATCGCATCCTGGCGGCAGCGCGCGTCCATCTCATCCCCGACGGCGTTCTTCACGAGCTGCCCTTCGAAGTGCTGCCGCTCCAGGCAAATGCGAGTGCCGCGCCTCTCTCGTCAGCGAATGCCGCCTCCGCGGGGGATTGGCTGGGGGCCGGCCCGCCCCTCTGTTACGGAGCTTCGCTCTCCACCCTTTTGGAAATCGCCTCGCGGCCCCGTTCGGTTCGCAAGGACCCGGTCGTTCTTACAGTGTGCGACCCGGATCTCGGGTCTTCATCGAAGATCGACCACGGCTCTGCGCCATCCGAACTGGCCGTGATGGCGCAGTCCGGTCGATGGAAGTCGCTGCCGGGAACACGGCAGGAGGCCAATGCCTTTGCACGTGCGTTTTCCAAGGAGAAAGTGGTGCGTTTGACCGGCCGAGATGCCCGCGAAGCAAAGGTGAAGGAGATCGCGCCGCGCGCGCGGGTCCTGCATTTCGGGACGCATGGAATCGTGGATCGCGAACGCAACGATCTGCTCGCGGCGTTGGTCCTGTCCAAGGAGCCCAAGGATTCGCAGGAAGACGGATTCCTCCATCTGTTCGAGGTGTACGGTTTGCATCTCGATTCCGACCTCGTCATTCTCTCCGCATGCGAGACGAAGCAAGGCGACCGCGTGCCGGGAGAGGGAGTCTTCGCATTGTCGCGCGGATTTTTCGCGGCCGGCGCGCGACGCGTCGTTGCGAGCCTCTGGCCGGTGGACGATCAGGCGACCGCCGCCCTCATGAGCTCTTTCTTTGCGGAGCTCGGCCGTGCGAACGATCCCGCCACAGCCTTGGGCAAAGCGAGAGAGACGGTGCGCGCGAATCCCAAATGGTCGGATCCGTTCTATTGGGCGCCATTCGTCCTGACCGGATCCTTCTAAAGTTACAGAGGAAATCCATGTTCTCGTTGTGCGAGAATCGCAGCTTCTTCGAGGGAACCCGGATGGCCCGTCCCCCCAGGCCGAACCAGAGCCCGTTGCGCCTCGCATTCCTGGCGGCGCTTCTCTTGGCTTCCCCATTGCCCGCCTTCGCCAAAGTGATCTTGGGTGAGCCCGAGGTCGATCGCGCTTCCGACCAATACGACGGACTGTGGTGCCCCGCCGAGCAAATCCAGATGTACGACGGCACGTTCACCGCCGACGGGCCGGAAGTGACGCTCGAGTTCATTGCCACGAATCATTCCTTCGGGAATTGGCGGCACGAGCGCATCGACAATGTCATCGTCGTGCCGCTCGCCGATCGCAACGCGACGTACCATCTTCCCGATTCGGCACTCGCTGCCGCGTATTCCTGCCTCGAAGTGAACAAGAACTACTTTCATTTCTCCGATGTGCCGCCGGGGAATGTGATCTTCCTCGATCAATTCCATTTGGGACCGAATCCCGGCTGGGACTTGAGCAATGGGGCGTACACGAATCCCGGCTCATCCGCTCTGAACGCATTCGAGCTTCCCGTGGACATCACCGGAGGCTCGTTGGGATTGGGGCTCGATGCAGTCCCGACTGAGGAAGCGACGACCGAGATCACGATCAACGGCTTCACCTCCGGCCAGCAGTACTTCGTCTCCACCTGGACGCAGTGCGCCGACGCATCGGTCGGAAACGATCTCTTGATCCGCGTCTACGGGACGGAATTCTTTTCGATCGCCGGCCAGCAGCCGGTCGACGGGTGGCCCAGCCGCGGTTGCGCGTGGGGGGATTACGACAACGACGGCGACCTCGATCTCTACGTGGTGAATCTCGATTCGCCGTGCAAGCTGTGGCGGAACAACGGCGGCGGCATCTTTCAAGACGTGACGAATGCGTCCGGTGCGGCACTCACCACGCTCGCCGTTTGCGTGGCGTGGGGCGACGGAGACAACGACGGCGATTTGGATTTGTACATCGGCACGTACGCGCAGAACCGCTACTTCAAGAACAACGGAAACGGCACGTTCACGAACGCCACCGTCGGACCATTGGGTGACACGCGGCAAACCGAATCCGTGGATTGGGGCGATTACGATCGCGACGGCGACCTCGATCTCTTCCTCGGGAACGTGGGCAACGACGCGCTCTTGCGCAACAACGGCGGCGGATCCTTCACCGACATCGCTGCCGGCACGCTCTTGGGAAGCGGGCGGCCGGTGGGTGTCCAATGGGTCGACTACGACAAGGACAACGATGTCGATCTCTTCGTGACTTACAACGCGCTGGCCAACGAGCTGTTCGTGAATTCGAACGGTGCGTTCGTGAAGGCGACGCCCCCGGCCTTAGCGGCGGCGGTGAATGGCGCGAGTGCGGCTTGGGGCGATTACGACAACGACTCCGACTTGGACGTGTACATCACCAGCCTCGGCAGCGGGAATCATCTCTTCAAGAATCTGGGCGGCGGAAACTTCGTCGATGCGACGCCGGTGGCCCTCGCCGACGCGGGGCAAGGCATCGAGAGCATTTGGGGAGATTGGGACAACGATCGCGATCTGGATCTGTACTTGATCAAGAACAACCAGCCGAACCGGCTCTTCCGCAATGTGGGGAGCGGCATCTTCGTCGATCATCCGACCGGAACCGTCGAGACTGCCGGCCCGGTGGGCGGAACCGCGTGGGGAGACTATGACGGCGAGGGGGACATCGACCTCTATGTGGCGAAGACCGGGATCGATGTGCTGTATCGAAACGAATTCGGAGACAACCAGCACTGGCTGCAGGTCGATCTGAAAGGAACGATCTCGAACAAGTTCGGCGTGGGCGCGAAAGTGTTCGTCACCGGCGGCAGCGTGACGCAGCTTCGCGAGGTCGGCGGAGAATCCGGCCTTCGTTCCTTCGGATCGCTCACTGCGGAGTTCGGGCTCGGTTCCGCCACGACGGCCAGCTCAGTGCGCGTGGATTGGCCATCCGGAATCCACCAAACGCTTGCCAATGTTCCCGGCGATCAAAAGATTCTCATCGTGGAAGGGGCGACCGATGCCGTGACGATCGCGCGGGCGCCTGCGCTCGAGCTGGCCGGCTACCCGAATCCCTTCCGTGAATTCACCACGATTTCCTATGCGCTACCGCACGATGGTCCAGTGGATGTCCGCATCTATGACATCGCGGGGAGAATCGTGACCACGCTGGTGAACGGCTCAAAGCCGGCCGGAAGCCACACCGTGGAATGGCGCGGCGTCGATCGCGACGGCAAAGAAGTCGCGGCGGGCATTTACTTTTGCGAGCTCGTTGCCGGCGGCGAACACGTAACGAAGAAAATCGTCCGCCGCTCGAGCGACTAAGACTCCAAATCTTGCCGGGACGAGAGTTCCATCAATCCGAGAACTCGAGTGCTACAATGTTTTCGGATCGACAGGATTGGAGTGAGCCTCGATGGCGCCTATCCTCTTGCTTGCAGCCCAGATCTTGCTCACCGCGCAGGAGACGGCGGGGAATGCGACGGTCGCGGCGACGGGGGCAACTCTGGACGAAGCAGCGGCCGTGAGCGCCCAGACAACGATCACCGGAATTATCCAGGATGAATTGACCGGCGAACCCCTGGCCGGCGCAGCCGTTCTGTTGATCGATCTCAATCGGTCCATTGCGACCGGGCCCGACGGGCGATACGCATTTCATTCCGTTCCTGCTGGACCGCAGACACTGACCATCCATTTCGTCGGGCATGCGCCGCGCACGCTGCAAGCCTTGGTTCCTTCCGGAGGAACGCTGGAAATCAACATTTCACTCCTGCCCGAGCCGGTGCAACTCCCGACCGTCGAAGTGCGCACCCGAGCGATCGTGCGCGGCGTCGAAGAGAATCTGACCGAGTTTCCGGATCGCGAGAGCTCGATCACGGCAGTCTGGAATCATCCGCTGCTTTCCGAGCCGGACGTATTGCAAGCGATGTCGGGCGGAGAGATCGTGGTGAAGCCGGAATCGCCCAGCGGGATTCACATTCGCGGCGGATCGACGGACCAAACTGCCTATCTGCTCGACGGGATTCCGGTCTTCAGTCCCTATCACACCGCCGGATTGTTCAGTGCTTGGAATCCGGACGCGCTCTCACGGATCCACTTGTCCTCGTCGGGTCGCTCGCCCGCGCTCCCCGCCACGCTTTCCGGCGCTGTTGAGGCGGTCACACGTCTTCCCGGCGAACACTTTCGGGCCCAGGGCAGCGCGAGCACGACGCAAGCGCGTGCGACCGTCGATGGCCCGCTCGGCATCTTTGGCGCGGGGTATCAAGTCAGCCTGCGTTCCGGATTCCCGGACGTCATTCCGCACGACGAAGATCCTTCCTTTCTCAACGGCAATACCGCCGATGAGCTCGTCAAAGTCGAAGTTCCGACATTCGGCGGCCGCGCCCGCGTTCTTCTCTACAACAGCAACAATTCGATCGACACCGCTGCGTTCGCCGGCGCGGAGGCTCCGAGCCCAACGGATCCGCCGCGCAATACGTTTGATTGGCAGAGTCGATCCTGGGGCGGCGAGTGGGGACGCCTTCTCTCCGGCATCGACGTTCGCGTGTTGGGCTGGAGCGCAGAGGCCGATGCCAACTCGAAGTGGGGCATTGCCGGTACGCGCGAGACCATGGATGCCGATCGCCACGACGTGGGAGTGGTCGCTTCCGCGCAGCACAACTCGAAACACACGCAGACGAGCGCCGGATTTCGTCTCGAGCAGATCAACACTTCGTATTCCGTCGATTCGGACTCGACCAGCGTGGCACCGTGGAATCAAAGCGCGCACACGCCGGTCGCAACGCTTTTCGCGCAGCATTCCCGGGCCTTGAGCTCACGATTCGAGATGGAAGCGGGACTCGCTCTCGCCTCCTTCTCCGGCGACGTGTACGCGAGCCCGCGCGCGCAGCTTCGCTCGAAATCATCGGAAAAAGTGGTGCTCTCAGCGAGCTACGCTCGAACGCACCAATTCGCGCAATCGTTCCGCAATCCGGAATCTGTCGCCGGCAACGTGTTTCCCGTCGACCTGTCGATGGGAGCGGGTGCCGCCGGCGTTCCCGTGGCGCAAAGCGATCAAGGCATCGTGGCCGTGGAGTACCGCCCGGGAACGGGAATGCACTTCGGAATCCAAGGCTACTGGCGACAATTCGAGGATCTTCTGCTCGTTGCGCCGAAAGAAGGCGAGCCGTTTAGCTCCGGCTCGTTTGTCGCGGGAAGCGGAACCGCGCGCGGAATGTCGATCGATGCGGCCATGAGCACGACACGCTGGGGGTTCGTGGGTAACTACGGCTTGCAGCGCGTGCGACTGGACTCGGGCGGCTCCGAATACATTCCCGACCATGGAGCGACCCACCAGCTGCAGGGAGGGGTCATCTATTTTCCGGTCCCGAGCTTTTCCGTTCGCATCGGAGCGGAGGGAATTCTCGGCCGCCGCGCAACGCCGGTCGTCGGCCAATTCGAATGGGAAGCCAACAACCTCCTCGATCAAGGGACCGAATTCGGCGGAAGTCCCGTTTCCAACACCGATGCGCTCGGCGCCGTCTCGCTTCCGAACTATTCTCGCCTCGACATCGGAGTTCGAAAGACGTTCGACTTCCATGCCCGAAGCCGGGAAGCGCGAATCGCCTTGTTCGGGACGGTCACGAACGTGCTGGGGAGAAAGAATATCCTCACGTATTCGAAGGATCCCGCAACCGGCATCCTCTCCGAGATCGAGATGCGACCGTTGGCGCCGCTCGTGTTTGGCTTGGATTGGAGATTTTGACGTCTCGCGCGGGCGTCACAAAAAGACCCGGCTTCCGGTTCCTTTCTCGAGCACACGGCCCCAAGGGATGCCGTGAAAGGGGGCTCGCGAGCTGCAGGAGAAGTTGGAATCGTTCCACGATCGATTCGTGGTCCTGTTTGAGACTCTTTTCCCTCGGATCTATCGCGTCTTGAATCGGATTACGGGAGATCCGGATCTCGCGGCCGATCTCGCTCAGGAAACCTTCATCCGGCTCTATCGGCGGGGTTTTCTGCCCGATTCTCCGGAGGCGTGGTTGATCAGCGTGGCGATGAACCTGTTTCGAAATGTGCATACGACCGGCCAGAGGCGCCGGCGGATTCTCTCGCTCGCGTTTCGCGCGCCGCAAATTCGCGCATCGGCGACTGAGGACGCCGGCGAATCGCGCCGGCGAGTCCGGCGTGCTCTCGATCAGTTGTCGGAGCGGGATCGTCAAATCCTTCTGCTGCAAGCGGACGGCTTCAGTTATCGCGAGATCGCTGCCGGACTCGGACTTCACGAAGCGAGCATCGGCGTGTTCTTGGCGCGGGCCCGGCGGGCATTCCGCAAACTTTACGGAGATCCGGACGATGCATTTGGATGAAGAAAGCATTCAACGACTGTTGAACGGCGAGCTCGAGCCTTCTGCGGAGACGCCGGCCCATCTTCATCTCAGCCAATGCGCGGAGTGCCGCGCGCGGCTGGAAGCGGCCACGCGCGAAGAAGAAGAGACTCACACCCTGCTTCGATTCGCGGATCACCCGGTTCCGGCATGGAGCGCGGAAACGATTGCCGCTCGCGCGCGATCGCTGTCGCCCGCTCACGGAATGCGCCGCGCGGCGGGAATTCTCGTCGTGATTGGCTTGGCCGGAGCTGCGTATGCAGTGCCCGGCTCGCCGCTCCCGAAGTGGGCGGCCCACGCAGTGAGCTGGATTCGCGAGAGCATTGGCGTCCCGCCGGCTCAGGCGCCGGAAGCCGGAGTTCCGAAAGACCGCGGTTCCGGCATGTCCGGGATTGCCGTTTCGCCCGGCAAGAACATCGTCATCCTGTTCGTGTCTTCGCAATCGGAAGGGAATGTTCGCGTCTCGCTCAGCGAGGAGAAGGACATCGTGGTGCGCGGACCTTCCGGCTCGGCCAACTTTACTTCCGAACCGGAACGACTCGTGATTCACAACGAAGGCTCGAATGAATCCTACGAGATTGCGGTCCCTCGAAACGCGTCGCGAGTTGAAATCCGCGTGGGCGACAGCACCATCTTTCTGAAAGAAGGATCCGCCCTGTCGCCTCAAAACCCTTCGGTGCTCTCTCTGCGGTCCACGCGATAGCGCTCATCGCATCCGGCCGCCTGTCTCGAGTGTCACAAACCTCATCCGTGGCCGGTTCCTTCCTCAAACGTCGATCCCAATCCGCGAAGCACCACCGGGCGTACAGGCATCGAACGGCCAAGGAGGTTTTCATGTCACGATGGCATCTTGCAACTTGCATCGCAGCGATCGCTCTCTTCCCCGCGTGCAGCGATCACGAGGACAACATGCTCTCACCGGAAGAGAGCGCGCCCTACAATCCGGTGATTCCAACCAGTTGGGCGAGCTCGGTCACGAACCAGTACTTCCCACTCGTTCCCGGGACCTTGTGGGAGTATCGCGGCGAGAGCGACGAGGGGACGGAGACGAACACGGTCGAGGTCTTGTCGACCACGAAGGAAATCCAGGGTGTGACGGCGACAATCGTGCAGGATAGAGTGTTACTCGAAGGTTCGCTCATCGAAGAGACCTTCGATTGGTACGCACAGGACTCGGACGGAAACGTTTGGTATCTGGGCGAAGACTCCAAAGAGTACGAGGGCGGACAAGTCGTCAGCACGGAAGGCTCATGGGAATGGGGCGTGGAAGGCGCGCTCCCCGGCGTGATCATGTGGGTCGATCCGGCTGCGCACGTGAATAAGAAATATCGCCAGGAATTCCTTGCCGGGGTGGCTGAGGATTGGGCCAAAGTCGTCGAGGTTGATGCGGACGTCGACGTCCCCTATGGAGAATTCGGGAACTGCGTGCACACGGAAGATTGGAGCGGTCTCGACCCGGGGCATCGCGAGCAAAAATTCTACGCTCCGGGAATCGGCCTCGTGCTCGAAGTTCCGAAAGAGGAAGATCAACGCTCGGAGTTGATCAACAAGACTCCGTAGTGATCGATTGGCGAGAGGCGGTCATCGCGCACCGCCTCTCGCGATCGATTTGTCCTGCCGGCCGCCTCAACCCAACGCAGCGATCAACGAAGTACGACGGCGCGCGTCGATTCTCCGGTTCCACCGCGAACGAGATAGATTCCTGCGGCAACGAGAGAGCCGTTCGAGTCGCGCGTGTCCCAAGTGACGCCGGCCTCGCCGACATTCTCGAAGCGCCGCACCACGCGCCCGGCCAAATCCAAGATCACAATTTGATTGTCGAGAGCTTGGTACAACCGCGCGGTTCCACTGGCCGGGGCAATGCGCGTCATGCCGCGCACCGGATTGGGAGCCACGACGGGAGCGAAGGGATTCGCGAGGCCTGCCGCGATCTCGGGAGCCGCCGTCGACGAGTTGAACAGGACCGAGAACGAGTAGCTTCCCGATGCCGGTTGGCCACCGCCGTTCGGAAGAGCCTGGCCATAGCCGCTCGACTGTCCTAAGACCTCGTAATTCCCGGGTTGCAACGCGATCGTCTCGTCGATGTCGTCATCCCCGTTATGCAGCGACCGGTTGATGAAAAGCGGACCATCGTGGACGCGAAACGTGAAGTTCGTCGATCCGTTCCCGCCGGCAAACAGATGGCCTTGAATGTGAACTTCGATCGGAACGTCGGTCGAGAACACGGCAATGATCCGCGACATGCCAAAGCCCTCGGCGAACGTGGCTTCGCCGTTGATCTCCGCCTGCCCGGACATGTTCCCCTCGGCCAGAATCAAAGTCGGCAGCAAATACGAAAGCTGATGTCCGGTCGAGTTCGCTTCGTTGCCGAGCTCACCGGCGTGACAAAGCGCCGCGCCTTCGAACTGGTCAACATCCTGGGATTGGAACTGGTCGCTGTTGAATGAATCTTCACCGACCACGAAATCCACGGTCGCAAACGTGGAAACTGAACGCAACTGGCTGACATAGCTGATTGCCGCAAACGCCGTGGACGCAGCGAGCATCGAGGCCAGGACAACTCCGAGAGCTGCGATGCGCAAAGACCACGGCGACGACAGGGTAGCGTTCCGAGTGCGCATGACATTTCCCTCCACTTGGGACCAATACACGTCTGGGGGATGAAAAGATTAGCGCTTCTCTGGACGGCAGTTCCAGCAATCTTGTTGAGCCCCAATTGGGGGTCCTGCCGGCGGCCAGCAGGCGCCCACGGTCTTTGGCGTCGGGCCCGGTCCGGCACATTCTTGAATTGGTCTCTCGAAAGGAGCAGGATCCAGGCTCTTGCGGTGCTGCCGTATTGGGGAAGGGAGATTCGAATGAAGGAAATGTGGATCATCGCGGGCACGATTCTGTCGCTCGCGACAGGTCCCGTGGTGAAGGAAGCCGAAGAAGAACAGGAACGTGAGATCGCGCTCTCGCAAGTGCCCGAAGCCGCACGCATCGTGATTCTCGAAGAAGCGGGAGAGCATCCGGTTCTCGAGGTGGATGAGATTCTCGTCGATGGAGAAAAACTCTACGAAGCGGAATGGAACACTGAGGGCCACGAAGTCGAAATCACGGTGACGGCTGACGGTAAGACTGCGGGACGTGAAGTCGAGGATGGCGGCGGCGGCGGAGAAGCCGAAGAAGGCGAAGTCGATGAGATCGCTTACGTAT